>Ga0209013_10003762_pt1 | contig 13388 bp, 11 predicted proteins | sample Cruoilmetagenom2_FD_187291 | JGI IMG/M metagenome (GOLD analysis project Ga0209013, IMG submission 187291) | Oil polluted marine microbial communities from Coal Oil Point, Santa Barbara, California, USA - Sample 2 (SPAdes) (version 2) | ecosystem: Environmental > Aquatic > Marine > Oil seeps ... | reverse complement strand
GTGATCGTGGTGAACGCAATGGGCCCGGCCAACTCGTCGTAGACGGTTCGTAGCGCGCTGCTGCGCTCGCGCATTCGGCCGTAGCGATCGAAGAACTCGCTGACCACGTGGATCGAGTCGAGGATGGCGATCGGCATCAGGAATATCGGGATCATCGAACTCATGATGTGGAGCGTGTTGCCTGTACCGATCAACAGGCCCATCGCCCAGATCACCGAGAGCACCGCGAGCAACATTGCGGGACCAACGAGGACGAACCTTCGGAAGAACAAGAGCATCAGGGCGAAGATCGCCACACCCGCGAGCGGTGCGAACATGGCCATCTGGACAAACATCTGGTCGCCAAACGCCTCTTGCGCGAGTGGGAGGCCGGCGATGTGGCGTTCGAACCCCGCGAGTTGCGGTGTGTCGTCCAGAAGCCGATCGGCGGCATCGCGGACCGTTTGCGCGTCGGACTTGTCGTCGAGCGGAATGAAGAACGCGAGCGTGTCGCCATCTTCGGAGAGCACGTTTCCGTCCAGGAGCGGGTCGAGAGAGATCTTCTCTGCCAAGGCAAGGGCTTCGGCATCGTTGGCGGGAGGAGCGCCGGTGATGGCCGTGCGCACCGAAATGAGCGCCGTTTCGTCTACTCCGTCGACTTCGCTGATCTCATCGTGGAACTCGATGGCCGCGCCGATTTGATCGGCCGTGACGACGTCTTCTTCGGCGAACACTCCGACCACGATCATGTCGCCCGTTCCGAACTGCTCGCGGATCTCGGCGTTGAGGACCCTCACGTCGGCATCGGCTGGGAGCATGTTCTCGGGATCGGTATCGACCGTGACCCGGATGAACATCACTGCGAACGCGGCCGTGAGTACGAGCGCAATGGCGACTACTCGCTTCGGGTGTCGCATCGACATTTCGACGAGCGCAATGGACCCCCGTGCGACCAGACCACTCGGTCGGTGGTGGTGTTGGGGCCCGTGGGCCGACGGAGGGAGTTCGTCTGGATCCAGTTCGTCGACCTCGGGCACTGCTCGTGATTCTAGTCGCGGGCGTTGCAGGACTCAGGTCCGCTCGGTTTGGTCCCATTCCTCTAACTTGTTACTGATGTCTTCAACTCAGGTACCGATGCTCACCTTCATCGGTGGAGCAGGAACTGTGACGGGTTCGAAGTCCTTGGTCGAAACTGCTGAGGGTCGCGTTCTCGTCGATTGCGGGCTGTTCCAAGGAAAGAAACGGTTACGTCTTCAGAACTGGGAAGAGTTTCCCGTTCCAGCGGAGTCGATCGATGCAGTTGTGCTCACCCATGCACACATCGATCACTGCGGCTACATCCCGCGGCTGGCAAACCTCGGTTTCACCGGTCCGGTGTACTGCACGGAGGGGACACAGCAACTCGCCGGCATTGTGCTCCCCGATAGTGGCTACCTCCAAGAGGAGGAAGCGGACTTTGCCAATCGGATCGGTTACTCCAAGCACCATCCTGCTCAGCCGCTGTACACCCGTCAAGACGCGGTGGCGTCTCTTTCTCAGTTCCAGGCAGTCGCCTTTGATGCGCCCGAGACAGTCCTGCCCGGCCTGGACGTCACGTGGCGCCGTGCCGGTCATATCCTCGGTGCCGCCTCGGTCGGGCTACACATTCATAACTCGGATATCAGGGTTGTCTTGAGCGGAGATCTTGGTCGTTCCACTCATCCGCTGCTTCTGCCTCCCGACCCCATTGGGCAGGCCGGTCAGGTGGTGATCGAATCCACCTACGGTGACGAAGAACACGTCGTCAGTGAACCCGAGGAGGTCCTGGCCGAGACGATCAACGACGCGGCTCGGAGGGGTGGCGTGGTCATCATCCCGGCGTTCGCTGTTGATCGCACAGAGGTTGTGTTGTGGCACCTCGATCGTCTCGTAGCGGACGGGCGAGTGCCTGATCTCCCGGTGTTTGTCGACAGTCCAATGGCGTGTCGCGCCCTCGACGTTTACAGGTCCGAAGCCCGAAACGGCTCGCCGGAGATTCGGCCCGAATTGCACGGGACCGAACTGTTTCCCAGAATTCAACTCACCGAGGCACGGACCGCCGATGAATCAAAAGCACTCAACTCGAGGCGGGGGCCAATGATCATCGTTTCGGCCTCGGGTATGGCGACCGGTGGTCGGGTCATCCATCACCTGGCCCATCGGATCGGAGACAATCGTAATGCTGTCATACTCGTGGGCTTCCAAGCCCCGGGTACCCGCGGAGACGCGCTGCGTCACGGCGCCCGACACATCAAGATGCTGGGCCACCACTTCCCGGTACGGGCCAGAGTGGTTTCGGTCGAGTTGTCGGCCCACGCAGATCGGGCCGAAATGCTCGCGTGGCTCGGCACGGCGGCGCCGCAACCGCGCATGGTGTATGTCAATCACGGTGAGCCCAAGGCGTCGGCCGCGCTTGTCGATGCCATCGAAGATCGCTTGGGCCTGGACGCTGTTGTGGCCCGACAGGGCGAACGGGTGCGCCTCGACCGACCGGCGCTGCCCGGCGAGGGGCCGTCGCAATGACTCGCATCGTCGTCATCGGCGGCTTGAACATGGACTTGCATCTGTTCGACCTCGCGGAGGCGGTGAGCCAGGCGCCGTTGTTGGCTGAACGGCATCTGGCAGAGCCTGGAGGCAAGGGCGCCAATGTGGCCAGGGCGGCAGCGCGCCTGGGTGCTGACGTAGCTCTTGTGGGCCGCATCGGCGACGACGACCACGGACGGAACTGTGTCACCGCCGTCGCAGATGACGGCGTCGACACAGGAGCAGTGGTCGTAACTCCCGGTGAATCGACCGGGTTCGTGGCGATCGAACTCAAAGAGGGACGGCATCACTCGGTCTTGTTCGCTCCGGGGGCCAACGACCGCGTCACGTGGAGCGACATCGGGCCGACCGTCGAATTGCTCGATCCGGGCGACATCGTCATCGCGCAGGCCGAACTGCCCCGGGAAGCAATGTCCGACCTGGCGGCGTTCGCGACCCGGTCAGGAATTGTGCTCTTTCTCGACCCAACGCCAACCGATCGATGTACGGCGGAGCTGTTGGCGGCCGCCGAAGTGATCACACCCAACCGAGTCGAAGCCGCAGCACTTGTCGGGAGGGTCGACAGCTCTCCGGTGGCTCCTGCGCTGGCAGCAACGGATCTACTTCGTTCGGGCGCCCAACGTGTGCTCGTCAAGACGGGTGAGTCCGGAGCGTTGCTGGCCGAGGGCGACAGCATGTCGCAGATTCCCACATTGGCGATTACGCCGACAGATGAGATCGGCGCCGGCGACGTCTTTCTCGCTGCGCTCGCCGTGAGACGGTCCGAAGGGGGTAGTTGGGAGAAGGCCACAAGGTTCGCCAACACCGCGAGCGCCCTGTCGGTCGCCGCGAGTGGGCTCGTGCTCCCCGACCGACAGGCAGTGGACCAGGCGATGAAGCAACTCGTGGCCCCTACACGGAGAATCCTTTAGCTGTCATTGTCGCACTGCATCTTGGGCTCGATGGAGCAGTTCCAACAAGACGGATTGTTCGAGCACTGTTGTACGGTCGGGTCGTGACCGACTGGACCGCGATTACTCGGCGCACCGCACGGTCGGTCCAAACCACGATCGGCTGGATCTTCTGGGATCCCGGGGCGTTGACCCGATACGAGGCGCTGGGGTTGAACGGGCCGCTCGGATACATCGCCGCCCGCGCCGCACCCCTCGGGCCGGCCGGCCCTGAGGCCGTGGTTGCCGCGTTCGGGTCGATCAGCCCGATGGGGATTGCCCTCGCAATGGACCTTGTCAACAAGAACACAACGTTCGAAGCTGTATGGGCCGCTCGTGACGAGGCTGTGCTCGAAGGCCTGGCCGAACACGCTCCTGTGATCCAGGCTCCTCTCGCTGCGCTCGGCCCGGAATTGTGGCCCGTCGTCGACCAACTGCCCCGTCTTGGTCGTGTGTTCTTCGGTGCCCACCTCCGCATGGAACGGCCCACCGATCCTGTTCTGTCGGGTTGGCACGCGGTGAACTGCATTCGGGAGTGGCGAGGCGATACGCATTGGGCCCTTGTTGTGGCGGCTGGCCTTTCAGGGGCCGAAGCATCGATCCTGCACAATGCTTGGGTTGGTTACGAGAAGGACTGGCTCGCTAACTCGCGGGGCAGCACGGCCGAGGAAACTGCTGCAGGATGGTCTTCGCTGGAAGCGCGCGGGCTTGTCACCGATGGGGTCGTCAATGCCGTCGGCATTGATTTGCGACAGCACATCGAAGACGAAACCGACAGACTCACCGAGCTCCCCTGGAGACTCCTGGGTGAAGCTCGTTCCATTCGTTTCGCCCAGGACTTCGAACCGCCTTGCGAGCAACTACTCGCGCAGGTCGATATCACCGCCGGCCCGAACTACCAGCCGGCGTCGCGCATCCACTGAAGAACTCGGTGGCCGTCGCCAGGAGCACGCTCGGCGTTGGTTCAACTCGGACCGCCACACCAGTTGGGACAGGAGTTACCATTCGGCCATGGGTGACGATGACGAGCGGTCGAGGAGTTTGTTCTTGCGTCCACTCGATGCGATCGCCTCGGCCGTCGTTCCTCCGGTAGCTGAAGCCGTCGATCCAGACGAGCTACTCGACCGGATCGATGTCAATGCTTTACTCGAACGCATCGACGTCGATGCTTTGCTCGACCGGATCGACGTCGATGCAGTGCTGGAGAGAGTTGATCTTGACAAGCTCATCGCGCGGCTCGACATGGACGCGATCGTTCAAAGCGTTGATATCGACGCGATCGTCGACAGCGTCGACATCGAGCGAGTTGTCGACAGGGTCGATGTGGATGCGATTGCTGATTCGATCGACATCGACCGGATCCTGCAGCGGAGTACGAAGGGCGTCTCGGATCGCTTCATCGACCTCTTTCGCCGTCAGATCGTCGGGATCGATGAGATCACCATGCGCGTCCTGAGTCGCCTCCTGCGACGTGATCCGGATTCGCTGCCATTGGGGCCGCCACTGATCATCGAGGCCGAGGGGTCTCAGGAGCTTGCCGGCACCATGAGTGGACGTTATGCGGGCCCGCTCTCTCGCCTCGGCGCCCTACTTCTGGACCTGTTCTTCATTTCATGGAGCTTCACGTTGCTTGCCGCTGGCTTCCAGTTCTTGTTCAGCCAAGTGCTCGGGATCGACCTCGATTTCGGTTCATGGGGTAGCGCCCTGGCAGTTGCCAGTCTGGTCATCTATGCGTTCTTGTACTTCTGGGTCTCCCAGGCATTGAGCGGCAAGACCGTTGCCCAAGCCATCGTCGGCTTGAAGGTTGTACAAGGCGATGGCATGCCACTCAAACCCGGCCATGCATTTGTCCGGACGCTTGTGCTGCCCTTCAGCTTCCTGTTGTTCGGTATCGGGGCGTTGATGGTTCTCGTCGATCCCCGCCGTCGTGCCCTCCAGGACTTCGCCGCGAAATCGGCCGTGGTCTACGACTGGGGTGATCGACCAGCAGCGCTCCCAGCACCTCTGACCAGATTCCTCGACAAACGGAAGTCGGTGTCTCTCGAAATCGCCCCGAACCAAAACGACTAGGCGTCGGCCACGAAGAACTGCTCGCCGTACTGTGCGAGTGCTTCCTGGCTGACTGTCACGCCGAGACCCGGGCCGTCGGGGATCTGAAGCTTGCCATGCTCGGCAATGAACGGTTCGGTGAGCATCGCGTCGCGACACTCGGGTATCCAGGACGGCCGCTCGAGTGGGAATTCGAGTGGTTTGTCGCGATTGGACAGTGTGTACAGCTGGAGGTTGACCGCGAAACCCAGGCCGTTCGTCCACGTGTGAGGCGTGTAGGTAACGCCCTTCTCCTTGCAAAAGGCGATGATGCGCCGAGTCTGATCGATGCCGCCGGTGAAGATCGCGTCGGGCTGGTAGATCGAGTAGCAGCCGCGCTCGATCATCATGCGTAGCTCTGGTTCACCTCCAGTGTGCAGCTCGGCACCCGAAATCGGGATCCGGGAATACTTGTTCAGTGCGACCTGGTCATCGTAGGCATCCATTGGTAGCGGTTCTTCCAGCCACGCAACGCCGATGTCGGCGCACACGTCTGCGAAGCGCTTTGCTCGATCGAGGTCCCACAGCGGCGTCTCAGCGAACGCCGAGACTCGCCATGCCTGGTTCGCGTCGACGCCGATGCGCAACTTGTCGCCCATTGCAGCCGCTACTTCAGTGACTTGCCGGATGTCGGCCTCTTCGTCCTCGTGCACGCGGATCTTGATCGTGCGGAAGCCTTCTTCGTAGCGGGCCTGAGCATCGTCGATGCGCTGAGACCCGGATCGAACCTCGCCGAACGACGCATAAACCTCCGCCTCTCCGCCCGCGGAGGAGCCGAGAAGACGCCAGATTGGCTGTCCAGCACGGTGTCCCGCCATGTCCCAGAACGCTGGCTCTATCCACCAGTTCTTCCAGCCGAAGTAGCCGACCTCGCGAAGCCGCTGCTGGGCGAGATCGATATCGGTGGCGTCTTGGCCGAGCATCAGACCGACAAAATCGCCGAGGCCGCGACGTTCACGGATCAGCTCGGGTCCCGCGCTCCACCCCTCCACCCCGTCGGAGTCCACGATCCGAATGATGGTGCAACGGTTCTCGGACATCGGATAGCCCGGAATCCAACTCGGCCAGAACAGCTCAGGTAGCGGGGAGCCGAAATGCCAGAGCTCGATGTGGCTGATGGTCGGGTTCGTCATGGCCTCAGGTCCAATCACACGGTTGCGGGGCAGCTTCGTCGATCGTCGGAACGAGGTTGTGGCCTCTCATCGCCGACGCTACTTGTGTTCGTGTGCTGAGTCATACTTCAATGACCAACCGAAAGGATGCGTTGTGAAATCACAGCTGCTCAAGGGTGAGCGTCGAGGCGACGGCGTCGTCGTTCTCACGCTTGACCGGCCCGACAAGCGCAATGCGCTCAATGCGGAACTCCGTCAAGCGTTGATCGATGCCTTCCAAGACCTCGCCTCCGATGATGGAGTCATGGCGGTCGTGCTCACTGGTTCTGGTGGAACGTTCTGCGCCGGGTTCGATCTCGCCGAGCTGATGGCCGCGGAGCAACCCGCAGAGGTGTTTGACCACGCCACGGTTTATCACGAAGCAGTCCATACTTTCGCCAAGCCGCTCATTGCTGCGATCGAGGGCGCCGCTGTGGCCGGAGGTATGGACTTGGCATTGATGTGTGACCTGCGGGTCGCGTCAACTGACGCAAAATTCGGTCAACCCCAGGTGAAACAAGGCGTACCCGTTGCCTTCGAACTGCTGGCCAGTGTTGTGCCCGGGCCAGCTGCGCGTGAACTGTGTCTGACCGGTCGGGTCATCACCTCGGCCGAGGCGCTCGAGATCGGTCTGATCCACCGCTCGACCGAGCCGGGGGCCGCTCTCGATGAGGCCGTTGCGTGGGCGAGTGAGATCGCCGATGTGGCCGGGGCGATCGGTATGAAGCAGACGTTCATCTCAGCGCAGCCCGCACTCTTCACCTGATCGCGAGCACCAACAACACGAGATTTCCCGCCAACAGGTCGGCCGCCGCCTGCCTATCTACTCTGCCTAGCGGTACGAGTCGCCGGCCCAGGATCGGACTTCGGTCCGGACTCCGTTCAGCAGAGCCCGTGCGGAGGTCGTTTGGGTCGACTCGCGGTGCGCGAGATTGATGCCGAGGATCGCCGCGGTCAGGAATTGGGTGCGCCTCGAGACTGTCTCGCTATCGATCTCGCCGGACGATGATGCTCGTTCCAGAGCGACCTGAAATCCACCTTCGAGTATCTCCAGGTAGCGAGTCCTTGCCTCGCAGTCCGAGGCCGATGATATGTCGTTGACGATCAGGCAACCCCGGGGGTTCCCCTCATTGCCGAGGTTGTTGTCGAGGCGGTCGAGGAACTCGACAATGTCTTCAATGCCCTCGACTCCCGCAAGAAGGGGATCGAACAGGTCCTCCTCGGCAATCGCCACGTATGCCGCGGTAGCGGCGCGATAGATGCCCCTTTTGCCATCAAAGCTGTTGTACAGCGTCGAGCGATCGACACCGGTGGCCTCCTCGAGATCACTCAGCGTCGTCGCCGCGAAGCCCTTGGCCCAAAATGCGTACGCCGCGGCCGTCACAACCGCATCGTGATCGAAAGAAGGTCGTCGTCCGGGCTTTTTCGTAACTGTGTCCGCTTTTTGCACCATGCGGTGTATATTAGCTCGAAAGTTCTGCACTACCTAGTGCAGAATATCCATCCTCACCTCAGAGATAGGAACAACCGATGCCCGAATTCACGGTTACCCGTCAGGTAGACGCACCAGTCGAGAAGGTCTGGGAAGTCCTCGAAGACTTCGGAGACATCGCGAAGTGGAATGCAGGTGTCAAGCGATCCGTACTGACATCTCAGGGAGCGGTTGGCGAGGGTACGACGAGGCACTGTGACTTCTCCCCGCTCGGTGGGGTCGAAGAGCGCATCGAGAAGTTTGTACGGAACGAGCGAATGACCGTGAGCCTGTTCGAGACCACAAAGTTGCCGATCTCGAGTGGGGTCGCAGACTTCAATCTCGCGGCGCGAGACGGTGCGACCGATCTGACAATCAACTACAGCTACACGCTCAACCGATTGGGTCGCGTAGCGAAGGGCACCACCGACAAGCAGTTGCGTAAGGGGATCAACGGTCTGGCCGACGCCCTTACGCGGGAAGGCGTGCGCATCGCCGCAAACTGACTGGGGCCCTCGGGGACGACCGCCCGGTAGTTGGCAAAGCGCTACGTCGTGGCAAATACCAGCGCGATTGTCGCTGCACCGTAGATCGTGAGCAACGCTGCTCCCGCCCGTAAACCGAGTGTCGGTCGCGCTGCCCCCACACCCGTCGCAGCGACGACTGCCACCGCAGCGATGACACAAGTCGCAGCAGCCGCCGGGGACACGATGACAGCGCGAATGGCGGGACCGCTGCCAAGTGCCAGCGTGGCATCGAGGAGGGAAGAGCCGAACAGGTCGCCGATGGCCAGTGCCGCGGCGCCGCGGCGAATCGCTGTCCAATCGACGACTAATTCTGGGAGCGATGTCCCGATGGAAAGCACGACGACGCTGGCAAACAACTCCGGGACACCAAAGGCGTCTGTCACCTCCACAAAGCTCTGGACCACGACCATTGCCGCCGCGGCGACAATGAGTAGCCAGCCGATGGACTTCAGGGATTGACGGAGTGCGATCCGCCGCGAGGTCGGTGAGGGGCTCAGGTTGGTCTGTGTCCGTCTCGTCGCCCCATTCAGTGGGAGGAGACGCTGGATCACAACGATGAGGACAAACCATCCGATGACCAGAGCGAAGCCCTCGACTCGACTGAGTATCCCGTCGTGCACGAGAAGCGCATCGACGAACAGGGCTGCCGCCGTCAGACCGCCAACGATTAGCACGGTATGGCGATCTGTCGGCACCGATCGTGTCGTGAAACAGAGGAGCGCGAGCACCAGTGTCACCTGGGTCATCGCCGAGCCCGTGGCATCGCCAACGGCGACGTCTCCATGCCCGGTCAGCGCAGAAACGATCGAGTTTGCGATTTCGGGGAGGTCGGTTCCGATGGCGACCACCGTGATCCCGATCAATCCGGGAGAGATGTTCGACGCCTCGGACGCAGCAAGCGCAGCGGAAACTGCCCGGCGGCTTCCCATTGCGGTGATCGCGAGGCCGACGACGAAGCCGATAATCCACAGGACTATCACCGGGTTACGTCACCGCCGCCGTACGAGGAACTTGCGGATTTCGTCTGCGACTAGCACGGTGCTCGATAGTCCGGCGCAGATCAGCCACTGCCGAGCATCGAGCGGGTCGGTGTCGAAAGCTCGGTTGAGTGGCGGCAGATGGACCACAGCGATTTGGAGGAGCACGGTGAGGGCGGCGGCCGCCCACAGCAGCCGGTTGTCGAATGGGCGCACGAAGGCGCTGACGCGGTCGGAGCGGGAGTTGAACGCGTTGAAGATCTGCGCGAGGACCACGGTTGTGAATACCATCGTGCGAGCGGGACCGATCTCGCCGGACCCACCAAGCATCCCGCCGGCCAGTTCGAGGTCGAGGGCGATCAAGCCAGCTGCCGCTGTGACACTGCCGATGAGCATGATCGTGACGAGCATGGATCGGTCGATCACACGGTCGGTCAAGTGACGCGGCTTCGCCTCCATGACATTCTCTACCGCTGGGTCGACGCCGAGTGCAAGGGCGAGGGCACTGTCGGTGACAAGGTTGATCCACAGGATCTGTGTGGCGAGAAGTGGCACCGCGAGCCCCTCGACCGTGTCGGTCAATCCGAGGGCGCCTGCGGCGAGAACCCCGATGAACATCACCAGGACCTCACCGGTATTGGAGGCGAGCAGGTAGCGAAGGAACTTCTGGATGTCGGCGAAGATCTCGCGGCCCTCGCGAACGGCGCGCAGAATGGTTGCGAAGTTGTCGTCGGCAAGAATCATGTCGGCCGCCTCCTTCGACACCTCCGTTCCGGTGACGCCCATCGCTACACCGATCTCCGCTTGCCGTAGGGCCGGCGCATCGTTGACACCGTCTCCAGTCATCGCGACGATTTCGCCATCGGCTTGCAGCGTCTCAACGATGTGGAGCTTCTGCTCGGGAGATACCCGAGCGAACACGGAGTGTCCGCGAACCGTGTCCGCGAACTGTTCGTCGGACTGTTCGGCCAACTCCCGGCCGGTGACACCATCGGTGCCGACCATCCCGATACCGAGCTGGTCGCCGATCCGGGCTGCCGTTCGGGGGTGGTCGCCAGTGATCATGATCACTCGGATCCCGGCGACCTGTGCCTCCTCGATGGCGGCGGCCACTTCGAGTCGCGGCGGGTCGACGATTCCGACCACACCGAGATGGATCAGGTCGTTCTCGATTGACTCGTCAATGGGATGCGTGAGATCGTCGAGCCGACGGTACGCGACGGCAAGCGTGCGCAGCGCAGAGTCGGCGAGTCCTTCGACGTCGCTCAGGATGGCCTGTCGCCGCTCGGGTGTGAGCACGACCACGTCATCCGCGATGCGCTCGTGTGAGCACCGGTTGACGAGGACATCAGGCGCCCCTTTGGTCACCATCATCAGCTCCGCCCGATCCGGGTGGGCATCGGCGTCGCGGTCGATAGTGGTCATCAACTTGCGGTCGGAATGGAACGGGATCTCACCGACGCGCTGATAGCGGGCTTCGCGCCGCTCGGTGATCCCGAGCTTTCGCTCGGCTACCAAGAATGCCGCTTCCGTCGGGTCGCCGAGTACCTCCCACCGGCCGGGCTCACCTTCTCGCAGAGTGGCGTCATTGGCGAGACTGCCGGCTTCGAGCACGAGATCGATCTCGCGCAGGAGCTCCGGATTCTCGAGTGTTGCGCCATTTGAGATGACTCGTCCGATGGGCTCATAGCCGCTCCCAGAAATCTCTGCGTCGATCGAGGCGGTAACGACCCGCACAATCGTCATCTCGTTCCGGGTGAGTGTGCCGGTCTTGTCGGAGCAGATGACCGACGCCGAGCCGAGCGTCTCGACCGATGAGAGCTTCTTGACGATGGCGTTGTGCGCAGCCATGCGCTGGACGCCGAGGGCGAGCACGATGGTGAGAATTGCCGGAAGACCCTCTGGCACGGCAGCCACGGCGAGCGAAACGCCGACGAGCAGGGCGTCGATCAGATCGCTCGCCGACGAGATGTCGGAGGTCAGCACGATTGCGCCCACGACGATTGCGGCGAGGACGATGACGGTGATCCCCAACACCTTGCCGAGCCACTCGATCTGTTTCTGAAGCGGGGTGCGTTCCTCCGTGGCGCTGTCCAGAAGTGACGCGATTCGGCCGATCTCAGACCGCATGCCGGTTGCGACCACAACTCCTCGACCTCGGCCCCGAGCCACCCCGGTGCCATTGAAGACCATGTTCGTCCGATCGCCGAGTTCGGTGTCCGCCGGCAAGGGCTCGCACTGCTTACTAACCGGCTCGCTCTCACCGGTTAGTGGTGCCTCGGCGATTTGCAGCGTGGCACACTCAAAGAGTCGGCAATCAGCGCCGACCGCATCACCTTCGGCGAAGAGCACAACATCGCCTGGCACGAGGTGAGTGTTGGGCACGCTGCTGACCGCACCGTCTCGGATCACGCCCGCCTTGGTCGCGGCCAGCTCCTGCAATGCCTCTACGGCCTTCGTCGCCTTGGCCTCCTGCCAATACCCGATGGCAGCGTTGGCGATCACGATGATCGCGATGACGATCGCTTCGATCGGAGCCTCTTCGGCTCCGTCAAGGGCCCATGCAATGAGTGAGATGACAATTGCCGCGAGCAGTAAGAACACCAACGGGTCGTTGAACTGCTCCAACGCCTTTCGCCATTTCGGATCTGGTGGGGTGGCGTCCAGCTCGTTGGGGCCATATCGCTCGAGTCGGCGTTCTACTTCGTGTGATGTGAGCCCAACGTCCGCGTCGCTGTCGAGTGCATGTTCGACGTCGTGCGATTCCTTCGACCATGGACTGGCCAGCGCAGCCGCAAGATCACGGGTCTCGTTCACATAGTTGACCCTACAAGTGCTTAGTGGAGTGGCTGGTGCCGTGATTTCAGGCCCATGAAATGGTTGTTCCTCACTCTCGTTCGGCGTGTTGGAGGGCCCATGCGAACATCGCCACCCCGGAGGCCACTCCGGCGTTCAACGAACGGGTCGACCCGTACTGAGTGATCTCGCAGGTCATCGACGACGCGGCCAACGCCTGTTCTGACAGCCCGGGGCCTTCCTGCCCGAACAGCAGAACACATTCACTCGGGAGTCGGGCCATTTCGATTGGCACGCATCCTGCGACATTGTCGATCGCGATGATCGGCAGCTTGTTTGCCTGTGCCCATGCCGCGAACGATTCGATGTCGGGGTGGTGTTGGACGTGTTGGTAGCGATGCGTTGACATCGCGCCTCGCCGATCCCAGCGACGTTCACCGATGATGTGCACGCCGGCGGCGAGGAACGCATTGGCGTTGCGCACCACGGTGCCGATATTGAAGTCGTGTTCCCAGTTCTCGATGGCAACGTGAAACCCATGGCGTCGGCGGTCGAGGTCCTCGACGATCGCATCGACGCTCCAGTATCGGTAACCGTCGGCCACGTTTCGGTAGTCCCCATGCTCGAGTAACTCGGAGTCGAACTCTGCCCCAGTCGGCCAGGGTCGTGGGTGGGGCCCCAGCCCAACTGCTAGGTCATCGGGTTCGGCGTCCGTCACCCCTCCTGGCTACCACGCCAGTGAGTAGACCCTGTTGACCGAACCCTGCTGACCGAACCCTGTTGACCGAACCCTGCTGACCGAACCCTGCTGGGTGCGGATCACGAATCTGTCGGGGCGTGGTCCGTGCGGTAGTTGTTTAGGGCGTTGAGTCGTTCGCGGAGGCGGCGGGCCATGTGTTGGTCGTCGG
>Ga0209013_10003761_pt1 | contig 13391 bp, 10 predicted proteins | sample Cruoilmetagenom2_FD_187291 | JGI IMG/M metagenome (GOLD analysis project Ga0209013, IMG submission 187291) | Oil polluted marine microbial communities from Coal Oil Point, Santa Barbara, California, USA - Sample 2 (SPAdes) (version 2) | ecosystem: Environmental > Aquatic > Marine > Oil seeps ... | reverse complement strand
TTGAACGTTTGAAGAACTTGAACCATACATAACCCAAGCAGGAACAAGCGATGCTCCGTGCAGACCTTTACGAGAAAGACATCGACATCAAGCCTTATGTTTCTTCCACCGACTGCAGGGCCTGCGGATTTCACAGTCGGACGGAGTTTATAGACAAACTTCGCGCCGGACAGCTCAAACCCTCCCATTGCAAGATGGCAAGGATGCGCTTTCTTCCTTTACTCTGGGCGGCAAGGCCCAATGAGATTCTGCCCGAAGTGGAGGTTTTGCAACTCCCGAATCCGGTCCCCACCGGACTTTTTCCAATCAATCAGCCGGGAAAAAATTCTCCCATCCTGGTGTCGGGCAACTCAAAGCTTACCGGTGAGGTTCTCACGACGGTCCTTTCCACGACCTTGAGTCCGTTCTGGTACCTGGTTGTAGACACGGATGGACATACTGTGGACATGTCCATGGTTTACGAAGCTCTGACCACTGAACGGATTGTGCAGGGACTGTCTCAAGAAAAAGTGGATCGTATCGCTCCGGAATCGACCCTTTTCCTGCCGGGCTTTGCGGCTTCGATACATGACCAACTGGCTGAGCAAAGTGGTCGGCCGGTGACCGTTGGACCGGTATGCGCTGCTGAGCTTCCTATTTTCTTCGGGAAAAAGCACTGGAAGTTGGCTTGACACAATAAGCTATCAATGCATATCCAAAATTTCAGATTTATCCGTCATCCTACTGCAACAAACCTTTATCCTCAAAAAGATATTGATAAATAATCTCATATCATGCCATTATCTATTGCAGGACCCTGGATAAAATACGGATTAAATCTTCATTTTTTTCGCCTCAGGCAGCCAATCTTTTTAAGAGGGCCTCTAAAAATGAGTGAATATAGATTTCTAAATGTTCTTTTATTTGCCCTGATTTTCTCCGGTTGTGTTTCAACCCAAAATAACTGGGGTGACCTCAAAAGGTTGCCTAAAGGCCCACACAAAGTGACCCTTCAAAATTTAATCGACCAATGGGAAGAGTACCATATTTATTATGCTGGGTTAGGCGTTCGATCACCCCTGGGCGTAATGTTCGATCCGAAAAATAATGATACTGTTCTGATGGGAGATGAGTGGAAAAAGGTTTCCAATCAAAAGGACTTGATAGAAATTACACGATGGATTTCTACACATACCCAGCGTGAGCCCTGGCTCAATGAAATTTTAGGATCAGATGGCCGATTTTACGGATATCTTTATTATTCATATGGCCCTGTAGCACTTGAACAGATCGACAGGCAAAAAATATATATGTACAACCTGGAGGAGCCTTTGAAAGTTGGCGCCATCCCAACAAATATAAACATCAACTGCTGACCCTTTTGGCACCAAGGGATCGACCATACGTATGAGTAGACCCAAAAAAATAATCATCGGAATCATCATCGGAACAGCAATGTTGCTTTTTGGTCTCGCGGTATTATTACCTGCACTGATAAATACCGATGCAATAAATGCTAAAATTATAGAGGCCGCTTCTCAGAGCATAGATGGCCAAGTCGACTTCGAAAGGATCCAGTTGGCTTTGTTGCCCAGGCCCCATGCCATAATCTTTCAAGGTCGAATGGCTGTCCGGGACTCCGTTCAGGGTAAATGGGTGGAAATGTCGGTGTTTCCAAGGCTGAGCGCCCTTTTGCTCGCCCGTGTCGAGGTGGCCGATCTGAAGGTGAAACAACCCGATTTTAAACTAAAACTTCCTGCATCGTCCGGGGGAAAAACAAGTAATTCTCTGTCTTTTCTGAAAAATGGCGACCTTCGCCAACAGATCGAGAAAGGACTCGGGGCCCTGGTTGCTGTGGTCAAAGATGTCAAAGTGACAATCGATGACGGCCATCTGAGCGTGTTGACACAAGACAAGGCGCCTCTGGAGTGGCAGGATATCACCGCTGACCTTTCAGTGTCCGATAAGCGGGTAACCGTGGATCTCACCTGCAGGTCTTCTTTCTTCCAAAAAATCACTTTGAAAAGTGAGGTGGACCCCGACACCTTGAATTTGAACGGAAAGGTAACCCTGCAGGGGCTTGCGCCCCATCCGCTCATGGCCTACTGGCGGCCAGACTCCGATTTAAAAATTACCGACGGTAGTGTCGATTTGACCCTGCAGTTTCAATCGCAAGGCTGGAGTATCTGGCAAGGTGACTTTGAAACCCGCACCTCTATGCTTAAGGTGCAAAACGATACTCGCCAGACTGAGATCGGTCCTGCCTTTTTGAATGGGCGCTTTAACTTTTCCTCCTCACAGATGACGCTTCAAATCGACCGCCTGGATCTTGATAATCCACAACTATCCCTGGCGGGCAAACTATTGGTGGATTCTTCTGAAACTGCTGGTGTTCACCTGAAGGCAAACGGTCAGGACATCAATGCCAATGCTGTTCGGGCCACGGCACTATCGTTGGGGGGACATATTCCCGATGTTCGGGAAGTGTTTGACATCGTCAAAGGCGGTCAGATTCCGACGATCAAGGTCGAAGTCCAGAGCAAGGATTGGGCGGATTTGTCGGAGTTCGAACGCTGGCGAATTGACGGAGAAATGAAAGCCGGAGCCATATTTATCCCCACGGTGAACTTGGATCTTACAGACGTCTTTGGGCATGCCATCATCGAAAATGGCATCTTAACCGCCGAAAATGTCCGGGCCAGCTACGGAAAAACACAGGGCCGGCAAGGTTCACTGAAAATCGGACTGACGGGTGATGCCAAACCCTTTCATCTGGACATGGACGTAAATGCGGATCTGGCGCCCCTGCCGTTGATTTTAGATCGCGTCATCGATAATAAAAAACTCAAGCCCGAACTGTCCCGAATTGAGCATTTAAGCGGCATGGCAACCGGAAAACTCATCTTGGGCGAAAATATGGATGACATCAGCGTTCAAATCGATGTGTCCGAATTCGATCTCAAGGCCCGCTACAACCGCCTTCCCTACCCGCTGTCTGTCAAAGGCGGCCGCTTTCAGTTCAAAGGCGATGAGATCCGTATTGGCGACTTGAGTGCACAGATGCAGAACACGCATTTCTCCAAAATTTCCGGCCGGGTGAACTGGGGCCATACCGCTGAACTCGACGTTCAGACCGGCGCCGGCGCTATTGTCCTGTCTGAAATTTATCCCTGGCTGAAAAAACATGGGAATTTGGCGGAGTCCCTGAAGACCATCGATGCATTGAACGGATCGATCGCCGTCTCCGCACTGAATCTGAAAGGCCCCTATTCCCGTCCTTCAGCCTGGCGCTTTAACATCTCCGGAGACATACAAAATTTGGCCGTGAAGACCCTCCGGCTTCCCCAAAAACTGGTTTTACCCCGGGGACATTTTAAACTCGCACCCGAATTGCTGACACTTTCAAAAAGCCGTGCCCGGCTTCTCGATTTGGAAACCGACTTTTCTCTCCGGATCGTTGACTATATGAAAGGTGTTAACAAACTTCATTTTAGCGGCAGCGGTAAAATGGGGCCAAACTTTACCCAATGGGTGACCAATGAAATCAAAATTCCAGCACAATACCATCTCAAGCCGCCCATATCCTTTAAAAGTCTGGATGTTGACTGGACCCGGTCCGGTGAAATAACCGCCGCCGGCAGCATGACCACCTCAAACGGTCCAACGGTTACAGCCGATATTCGGTATACACCTGCTAAAATCGACATCCGTCAACTGACCATTCAAGACAATGCTTCCAACGCTGAATTTGTCCTGAAGCACAAACCCAAAGCAAAAGTGACCGATCTCTCCTTTAAAGGAAATCTGGCTAAAGTCACCCTGGATAAATTTTGGAAGGAGAATCGATTCCTGGAGGGAACCGTCAAAGGAAACCTTGATGCCAAAATCGATTCAAACCACCCGTTAAACTCTGTGGTCAAGGGCAATCTGGAAGCTCACCAGGTTTTTTTGCCACTTAAAGCGGCCGCTCCGCTCCGTATCGATCATACCGTTTTGAGCGCTTCGAAAAAGAAGTTGATGATTCATGAAGCCGATATAAACTGGTTGGGCAATCAATTCCATCTGGATGGCCATTTGACCTTCAAACCCGGCAGTATCTTTCTGGAAATGAACGCCACAGGAGAAGAGATCGACACCAACCAATTTGAAACTCTATTTAAAGACAACGGCAAAAAAACAAGCACGGATGAAACCCCGTCTCCAAGTATTTTCCAAGGAACCCTCCACATCGATACCCAACTCCTGAAATACGGTTTTTATACCTGGTCGCCGTTCCGCGCCACGCTGATGCTCGAAAAAAACAGTTTGACCATGCGAATCCATGAAGCCGTGCTCTGCGGCATCGAAACCCCGGGTACGGTAAAATTTTCACCAAACGGCATATGGTTGGAAATTATTCCGAATTCCCAGCCGAGAGAGATACAACACGCCACCGGCTGCCTTACCGGAAAATCGACATCAGAAATGATGGAAGGTCAGTTTCAGACAGCCGGCACCATAAAAACGGAGGGGAAAACCGCAGATGAGCTACTCCGCAATTTAAAGGGAGACATGGAGTTTACAGTTAAAGACGGGCGTGTCTATAACACGGGAAGGGTGGGTATTTTTACCAATATTTTTTCATTTTTAAAAATCAACAGACTTGTAAAAGGCAATGTCCCGGATTTGAAAAACAATGACTTCCGCTATAAATCGCTGTCTGCCAAATTCTATTTTCAGGACGGAAAGTTCATTTTAACCGAGGGGTATATCGACGGCGAATCCTTGGGTATCGTAGCGACAGAAGGTGAGTTTAACCTGCTCGATCAGACATTGGACCTCAGGCTATTGGTATCTCCCCTTAAAACAGTCGACACCATTGTCAAACACATACCCATAATTAATAAAATTTTCCAAGGGACGCTGATTGCCATCCCGGTTAAAGTCGAAGGAGATGTTTCGAACCCCAAGGTTACGGCCCTTTCCCCTTCCGCTTTTGGTTCGGAAGCCATGGGTATCATAGAAAGAACACTCAAAGCGCCGGTCAAAATCGTTGATCCGATTTTGACGGATACGTCCGACCCCAAAAAAACAGATGGCCAATCGCCTTAATGCGAACAGCCCCAAATTTTATCCGTCCGAGTGCATTTTTTTGGCATTGAGTTTTTTTGTTGTAAATTGGAAAACGATTTTTCCTGAAGGCATTGCCAATATCCATTCAGACAGAGCATCCAAAATGACACCCGCGCCAAATTGGGTGGTGATTTCTACCGGACCAGCTTGGATGCGATGCTTGCCACGTGCCGGCCCTGAAAACGGGCCGCTTCCAGTTCATTTTCACTGGGCACCCTTTCACCTTGTGTACCGGCGATGGTTGACGCCCCGTAGGGAGAACCGCCCGTGATCTCGTCGTTACGCATCTGTCCTTGATAACTATAGGGCAGTCCGACCACAACCATTCCATGGTGCAGCAGCGTTATGTGAAAACTGAGGATGGTGGATTCCTGTCCGCCATGTTGAGTGGCGGAACTTGTAAAGACGCTGCCGACTTTGCCCACCAGAGCTCCTTCGGCCCAGAGTTGGCCGGTGGCGTCCAGGAATTGGCGCATTTGACCACACATATTTCCGAAGCGGGTAGGCGTACCGAAAACAATGGCATCGGCGGACGCAAGTTCGTCAACCGTACAGATTGGAACGTTTTCAAACGCTTTCTGGGCATCAGCCGCACCCATTTTTTCCAAAACATCTGCCGGCAGGGTCTCCGGGACCCGTCGCATGTCTACCTCGACGCCGTCAATGGATTTTACACCCTCAGCCAATGCCTCGGCCATGCGGTGTGTGTGCCCGTACATGGAATAATATAGAATTAAAACTTTCATATGGGGACCTCCTTGGCTTATCATGTTTACACAAATTCAGGGTAACAATGCATGCCACATTGTAGTGTTTTGAACATGTTCACTAAAGCGTAAATGTCAAATATTTTTTGTTTATCCCAACGATGCGAAAATCGAGGATGCTGGCCAGATGAAGTAGATTTTCAGGGACTCACGCCCGTGGGCCTCTGAAAATTTTGGACGGACGTTGCATTTAATTGGACAAATAACCTTGAGAAATGACGCTATTTTCGCCAGAATTCGGGCACCAGAAGTATGATCACCGTATAGATTTCGAGGCGTCCCAGAAGCATGCACCAGATGAGCACCCATTTGCCCAGGTAGGGTATCTGGGCAAAGTTGTCTGTGGGACCTACCATCCCCAGGCCGGGACCGATATTCCCGATGGTGGCCGCTACCGAAGCGATGGACGTCACAAGATCCACCCCCATGCCGGCGATGAGCACCGTGGAAAATACGAACAGGCCCACGTAAAGTCCCATAAACCCCAGAACGCTCCGAACGACGTCTTCGGGAACTGCTCTTCCCCCGATTTTTATCCGCTTCACCGCACGGGGATGAACCAGGGAAAAAAGTTCTTTGTAGCAGTATTTAAGATACAGCATGACCCGCAGGCATTTCATGCCCCCGCCGGTGGAACCTGCCGACGCCCCCAAAAACATGCACAGCAGCAGGATAAACTGGGACATGGCCGGCCATCGTTCGTAGTCGGCCGTGGCATAACCGGTGGTGGTCACAATGGAAACCACCTGGAATGCCCCGTACCGGAAGGCACGGCCCACGGTCTCGTACACCGTCCCATATATATTGAACGTCACGACGACGATCAGCAACAAAACCGTGCCCAGGAAAAAACGACATTCCGAATCCCGCCAGAAGGCCAGGGGTTTTCCCCTGAGAAACTGGTAATGAAGCGAAAAGTTAATCCCGGCCAAAAGCATGAAGACAATCACCACCGTGTCGAAATAGACACTGTCAAAATGGGCGATGGACGCGTTTTTGGTCGAAAATCCGCCGGTGGGCATGGTGGTGAAGGCGTGGCACAGGGCATCGTAAAGGTCCATGCCCCCCAGCAACAGAAAAAGGACCTGGACCAGAGAAATGAGCGCATAGACTTTCCACAGAATCTTGGCGGTGTCTCTGATCCGGGGCTTGAGCTTGTCCGGAACCGGACTCGGAACTTCGGCCTTGTACAGCTGCATCCCGCCCACACCCAAAAAAGGAAGGATAGCCACCGACAGGACGATGATCCCCATTCCCCCCAGCCACTGGATAAAGCTGCGCCAGAAAAGAAGGCCTTTGGACACAGCCTCTATGTTCGTTAAAATCGACGATCCGGTGGTGGTAAACCCGGAAACAGATTCAAAAAACGCATCCACGAAGGTGCTGAATTCAGATCCCAGATAAAACGGAAATGCGCCGAAAAACCCGATGGCCGTCCATCCCACGGCCACGATGGCCATCCCTTCACGGTGGCTGATATGCTCCACCTTTTCCCGCCGGAAGACAACCATGAGCGACGCCCCCGACGCCAGGGTGATTCCCATGGACTGGGCCAAGGGGATGACGCTCTGATCCCTGTAGTAAAGGCCGAAAAAAAGGGGAAATAACATGCACATCCCCAAAAACAAGATCAACATCCCAATGATGTTCAGGATAAAAGACCACCGCATTTAAAAATACTCCAGTTTTACGGCGAGGATTTTTTCCACCTGGGGGATGGCTTGCTTTTTGGCAAAGATGATGATCCGGTCATTGGGGGCAATGACGCTCTCCCCCGTGGGGATAATGATCCTGTTCTCACGCATGATGCCGGTGACCAGGGCGCCTCTGGGAATGGCGATCTCCTTTAGGGGTTTGCCCACGATGTCTGATGTCTCCAGGGCCAAGGCCTCCATCACTTCGGCCTGCTCGCCTTTGATGGATTTGGCCGCAAGCACCTTGCCCGTCCGGATATGCAGCAAAATAGTGTTGATGGCAGAAAGTCTCGGGCTCACCACCTGCTCTAACCCGATCATCGACATCAGGGGAAAGTAGCTGAACTTGCTGATCTTGGTGATAGTCTTGGGCGCTCCCATCCGCTTGGCCAAAAGGGAGGTCAGTATGTTGGTCTCCTCATCGTCGGTAAGGGTTACCACAACGTCCATATCCTGGACATTCTCTTCTCTGAGAAGCTCTTGATTGGAGCCGTCCCCATGAAGCACCACCGCCTTGTTCAGGCTCTCGGCAAGGGTGCTGCACCGATCCGGGTTCTTTTCGATGATTTTGGTATGAACAGAATCCCCTTCGAGCAGGCTGGCCAGCCGGAAACCGATGCTCCCACCCCCTACAATCATCACCCGATTCAGCGGCTCCACCTGCTTGTCAAAAATCGACAGCGACTCCATGAGACTCTCTTTTTTGCTGATAAAATAGATCAGATCACCGGCCTTGAGCCGGTGTTTCCCTCGGGGGATAATCAGTTCCTCTTCCCGAACCACGGCGGAGATCAGCGGGCTTTTTTTCCCGGTTCGCGAATAAATGTCCGAAAGACGGACCCCTGACAGACGTGCCGAACCGTCCAAATAGATCCCAACAAAGACCAGGCGGCCATCGGCAAACTCTCCAACCTCCACCGCACCGGGCACGTTCATCAGCCAGTGAATGGTCTTTACAACTTCGATGTCCGGGTTGATGATGGTGTCGATATGGGGCGCTTGTTCACGGAAAATCTCATGATATCCATCATAGTCGGCATGACGGATCCGGGCGATCTTCTTGGTGGACGGAGAAATCAGGTCTGCCACCAGGCACGCCCCAAGGTTGGTTTCATCGCTGTCCGTGACGGCAAGGAGGATCTCTGCCTCTTTGATCCCGGCTTCCTGCAAAATCACAGGGCTGCTCCCGGAACCATTGACCACCTGAACATCGATATTGTCCGACACACGTCGAATGGCCGCAGAATCCTTGTCCACCACCACCACGTCTTTGTTCTCCCGGGCCAGATGACTGGCGATGTGAAACCCCACCTCACCTGCTCCCACGATCAATACTTTCAAATCACCCTGCTCCTTTGACTCAATTTAATCTGAGTCTAATGCTTTATTCCACGAACGTTCTGCCACTTAATTGTATGGGCTGTGGTTAAAAATATTCCCGAAAATATCAAGATGGTTCCTTTTATATGATATCCTCTTAATTTTTCATCCAGAAAGATCATGGCCAAAATAATACTGAACACCGGCATAAGATGAATAAAAATACCTGTCTTGTTTGCGCCGATAGCGTGTATGGCCTTATTCCAAAATATGTATGCCAAAACGGATGCAAAGAGCGCGACATAAATAATACTTCCGATGGAGGCGTGGGTAAAATTCATCGTTTTCCCAGTGCCTATTTCCCAGATATAAAATGGGGAAATAAATAAAGTACCGATTATAATCAGGGTTGCAAGAAAACTCAAAGAATCGAATTCAACCGGGCATTTTCTTAGCAACGCCGAATATAAGGCCCAGCTAATACCGGCAGAAATCGTCCACATATCTCCCTTGCCGAACCGAACCGAAATGAGCTTCGATAGGTTTCCTTCCGTAAGGATAAACATCAGCCCGGTCAACGAAATGGCGATGCCAACCGCTTGCCTTAATGTAATCCGCTCTTTAAAACCCATATAGGAAACAATTACGATGAATATGGGGGTCATTGAGTTTATTAACACAGCATTTGTTACGGTAGAGGATTTTAGTGCCATGTATATAAACATGCTGAAATTTGCAACTGAAAGAATAGCCAGCAAAGTAAGAATCTTCAAGTTCCGCCAAATTAGATCCTTTTGACGCAGGATCGGCCTCAACGCAAAAGGCAAAACAATCAACAACGCAATCGCCCAGCGCCAAAATGCCAGTGTCATGGGAGGAATTTCGTTGTGAATTCCCCTGCCAACGATAAAATTTCCTGACCAGAATAATACGGCTAAAATCAGCAACAAATAATGCATAAAACAAACGATTCCAACAATTGATATAACATCTTAAACTTATCGAAATTACAGTAAAATTTAAAACACCTCAACATGTTTGGATGTTTCAATTTTTCATATTTTAAAGGAGAAGTCAAGCATTGGTCGGACATGGGATATCCGTGACGGGATATGTCGGAGCGAACACCCTAAAAAAACAAGGCCGTGGACGGCCCTGCCTGTTGATATTTTTGGGTTGTATGTCCGACCCGGGTCTGCTATTGAATGCTTTTTATCCATTCGGTTGAAAGTTAAATGAATCCCACTTCTCAGGCAGAAACCTATCGCAATCAGCCTTTGGCAGGTGCACTATTCGTACTGAGTGCATCTTTCATGTTTGCGACCATGGGGGCGCTGGTAAAGGTTGTCTCCGGGTCGCTTACAAATGATATGGTTGTCTTCTTTCGCAACCTCTGTGCCCTTGTCTTCATTCTACCATGGATCTGGTACCGCCGGCCCCATGGCGGGGTCAAAACAGCGCTCTTTCAACTCCACCTGATTCGCAGCTTGGCAGGGCTTGGGGCAATGTATTGTTTTTTCTATGCAATCGATCAATTGCAGCTCTCAGAAGCCTGCCTGCTGGCTGCGACTACGCCGCTGTTTATTCCGGTGATTGCTTACGTATGGATCCGTGAGCCCGTTTCCCAAAAAGTTCGAAGAGCGATCATTGTCGGTTTTATGGGAATCGTCTTGATTCTCAAACCCGGCCTCGACGTATTTGAACCGGTTGCAATGGTGGGTTTGACGGCAGGCGTTTTGGCCGCTCTGGCCATGGTCAGCATCCGGCGAATGTCCACCTCTGAGCCCACGATCCGAATCGTCTTTTATTTCACCGTACTGGGCACTTTGATTTCGGCAGTGCCCCTGATCTGGACCTGGCAGTCACCTCAGCCGGGGATATGGTGGCTGCTCGTTTTTATCGGCCTTTTGGCCGCAGTCGGACAAATCCTGCTCACCAAAGGATACAGCCTCGCACCCGCGGCGCAGATGGGTCCATTCACATACGGAAACGTGGTATTTGCCACCCTCTTCGGTTGGATATTCTGGGGGGAATCCCTCGACGCCATGACATGGGCCGGTGCCGTCCTCATTTGCATCGCCGGTATTATCGCCGCCCGCCGAACAAAAACACATACACTCCTTGGCACCACAGCCAGAGAAATAAATTCAGCTGAAGCACCCAGCCGGAAAGACCGTTCCATCAAATCGAGTCCGTCCTGCGACGGCGAATTCACGGAAAAAAAGTAACATTTACTTTGAACAAATAATGATTAACGTTACCTTATAATTAATATCCGTCGTCAACCAATTATGCGGAGGAAAAAATTATGTATAACGAAGTTGTAATGGACCATTTCAGGAATCCCCGAAATGTAGGGGTTATCGAAAATGCCGACGGGGTCGGTGAGGTTGGAAATCCCTTGTGCGGGGATATGATGACCATCTATTTGAAAGTAAACGATGACCAGATAGAGGACATCAAATTTCAAACCTTTGGATGTGGGTCGGCGATTGCGGTTTCCAGTATGCTGACGGAAATCGCCAAGGGGAAACGCATTGACGAAGCCAAAAAGATAACCAATAAAGATGTCGCCAATGCCCTGGAGGGCTTGCCTAAAAATAAGCTGCACTGTTCCAATCTAGGCGCCGATGCGCTGCAATTGGCCATTAAAGATTATGAAAATCAAAAAGCAGGAAAACCCCGGGTGGAACTCAAACGCAAAGAGGAACATGAACATGTCCATGGAGACCGGTGTTACTGCCCGTACTGTGATGTGGAACTCGATAAAGGAACTGAATTCTGTGAAGCATGTCAACACAGTCTCACCGAAGAGCACTAATTCATATCTGAGAAAGGATCCTGACCATGGACATCATCAATTTGGATCACATATCTTCCAATCCGCTTCTTCCAGAAGTAAAAGAAGCCATGATCGCGGCTATTCAGGAGGATTACCATAATCCTTCGAGTCAGCACAAGCGGGGTGAAGCGGCTGCTGAAGTGTTGGAAAAGGCCCGTAAAACCGTTGCATCCCTCATCAACGCATCAAATCCCAAAGAAGTGGTGTTTACCTCGAGCGGAACGGAATCCGTCAATCATGCCATCAAAGGGGTTGCCCTGGCCAACGCCAAAAAAGGTAAGCATATCGTAACTTCAAATGTCGAGCACAACGCCGTAATCCGCAGCATCCGACGATTGAAAGGGTTTGGATATTCCGTCACATCCATTGATGTGGATAAATACGGACGCGTAAATCCGGCGGATGTGGCCGAGGCCATCACCGATGAGACCATACTGGTCACCATCATGCACGGCAACAACGAAACCGGAACGATTCAACCGATTGAGGAAATCGCCAAAATTACTCGACAGAAAAAGGTCATCTTCCATACCGACGCCGTCGATTCCGTAGGTATCGTCCCCATTGATGTCCAGGAAATGGGTGTCGACCTTTTGAGTTTTGCGTCAAACACCTTTTATGGCCCCACCGGTATCGGTGGACTTTATGTTCGTCGGGGCATCATGGTTTGGCCGTTGGTCGACGGCGGCGTTCAGGAAAATAACAAGCGCGCCGGAGCTGAGAATCTCATCGGCATCATCGGGATGGCAAAGGCTGCAGAAATTTCCAAACGTAAGCTTCCTGAAAGGATGGTACATTTGGAAATGCTAAAATCCAAGCTGATCAGCGAGTTGCCCAAGCATATCGATGAGTACATCATCAATACTCCCCCTGAATACAGCTTGCCGAACCTGTTATCCGTATCCATTAAATATATCGAAGGCGAAAGCGTGATGCTGATGCTCGACGATGATGACATCGCAGTATCGACGCGCTCAGCTTGTGCTACCGGATCCCTTAGAGCATCTCATGTTTTGATTTCCATCGGGCTTTCACATGCGGACGCCCAGGGAACGCTGGTAATTACACTGGGACAGGACAATACAGAAGATCATATCGACCGTTTTTTAAAATCGCTCCGAAACGTAGTGAAGACCTTACGCGACATATCGCCGCTATACCGAAAAATATCACAAAGCTGATTTAAATGGTCTATATGCAGAGGGGGTCGGGCCAGTTTTGAGGCCGGCAGATAAAGGGGTTTTCGGACCCGGTCATCATCTATTTTTGACGGTTGCTATAATAATTTCAACGCATCCACCCGTTTCGCAAACTCGGTTGCCGAAATCCGGTTCCAGGGAGCAATGGGATCAAACCGAAGATGAGATTTTACATTTGGCAAAAAGAACTTTCCGGATGTAATCTTTGGTGCTTTCATTAAATATTTGAATTCACCCCCTAAGTCCAGAATCAAATCCAGGTCATCACTCTCTTCTAAAAGCTCTACCATCAGTGCATTTTGTATAAGACCGCTGCCTTTTAATCGCTTTTTACCGCCTTTCCCGGTGTATACTTCGATGGACGTTCTCTCCACTGAGACAGCAGTATCGTCATTGGCAACTAAAAAGGCCTCCTCTACCAGATATGTTGCATTCTCAAAAGGAATCCAGTCGTTCACGGTTCTTTCCTTTAAATGTT
>Ga0209013_10003760_pt1 | contig 13394 bp, 12 predicted proteins | sample Cruoilmetagenom2_FD_187291 | JGI IMG/M metagenome (GOLD analysis project Ga0209013, IMG submission 187291) | Oil polluted marine microbial communities from Coal Oil Point, Santa Barbara, California, USA - Sample 2 (SPAdes) (version 2) | ecosystem: Environmental > Aquatic > Marine > Oil seeps ... | reverse complement strand
GAGGAGGTCGACCAAGCGCAACGCAGTATACGCGGGCATCTTCGGCGTTGCAGCAGATAGCTGGTGAGAAATGCGGGCTAACGTCCAGAGCGGATTTTCAGCAGATGAAGACGGGCGGGGATAAACCCCGGGTTCTTCTGAATTATGTCTCGAGGGAAATCATCTTTTCCAGCTGGTACAGGTCGTGGATGACGTGAACATCTTCAGCCGTGCATGATCCCGTGCGATCCAGAAGGATTCCACGGAATCCTGCCCTTTCGGCCCCCTTCACGTCCTCTTCCAGGGTGTCTCCCACGTGAAAAACCGTCCCGGAATGACATTGCAATCTCATGGCAACCTCGTGGAAGATCCTGGGATCAGGCTTGGCCCGTCCGAAATCGCCCGAGCCCAGTATTGCCTGAAAATAGTGACTGATTCCCAGCTCTTCACAAAAATAATTGAGCCCTCCCGGCCAGTTGGAAACCACGGCGAGCTTGATCCCCCCTTCCCGGAGCCTGTTCAACACCGTATGGACATCGTCATAAAGGCGGAAAAAATTTGAAGAGAATATGTTACGAATCGCGGGTACATGCTCCCTGACGGCTGCCTCCTCTGTCACTCGTACTTCCGTTCTGAAGAAGAGGCGCCTGGTGAATTCACGCCAGAAGCGATTTTTCCGGTCTTCGGGCATATCTGGACGGTATGCTTCACCGTAATAGGGAAAAATATCATAGAGCATCTGATGTTCCCACGGGGCATGGGGAAGATTCCTTTCGGCAAGATAGTCACAATAGGCCTGCCCCCTGGTTTTTCCCTCCGGGTTCAGTACCAGCGTTAAATAAAAATCAAAAGTGACGGCCTCCGGTGTCCTCATTATTATGATCCTGATTTGCCGGGCGCTGGTTCCTCTTTTTTGAAGAAACGTCTCACAATTTCCATGTTGTGGGTGATCTGATAGGGAGGCAGGCTCCGGAAGAATATTCTTCCGTAATATCGATCCAGGATCCGTCTGTCCAGGAGCGCCAGAACGCCCCGGTCGTTCTGCTTCCTGATGAGCCGCCCAAGTCCCTGTTTCAGCATAATCACGGCTCCCGGCACCTGATATTCCAGAAAGGGATTACCCCCGTCCCTTTCGATATTTTCCATCTTTCCCTGTGTCAGAGGATCTGTGGGCACGGCAAAGGGGAGCTTATCAATCACCACGCAGCTCAGCGATTCGCCCTGCACATCCACGCCCTGCCAGAAACTTGTAGTGGCGAAAAGGACCGAGTGGGTCTCTTTGCGAAATTCTTCCAGAATCTCCGATTTCGGTCTTTCCCCCTGCACCAGGACAGGAAAAGACAGCTCCGGCCTCACAAGGTCCAGCGCACCGTTCAGATTGGCGAAGCTGGTAAAGAGGACAAATGCCCTGCCATGACTTGCCTCCAGGATTTTCAGAATCTCCCCTGCCGCGGCGAAGAGAAAGTCCCGAGACCGGGGATCCGGCATTTTTTCTGGAATGTATAAGAGACATTGACGTTGAAAGTCGAATTCCGGGGGCAGGATCAATTCGCGGCATTCGTCCATGCCAAGCTGCTTTTTGATATATTCGCATCGGCCGTCAATGGCCAGCGTGGCGGAGGTAAGGATGACCGCCCGGTTGGCTTCAAACAGCAGGGTTTTGAGGTAAGGATGGACCTGAATGGGTGTGGCCTTCAGAAAGACACCCCGTTTTCGACGTTCACACCAGTAGACATATTCTTCAGGGTGTCTGGCCTGGAGGATGAGGTCCAGTTCCGCGCTGATTTCCCCTGACCGGCGCTCAAGGGCCGAAAATATCTCTTTCTCTTTTGCCATCTCCTCCAGAGCGGCACCAATCATTTTAAGGCATTTTTTCAAAGCCTCGAACATCCCGGGCACACCGGGAGGGAATGTTTCCGCCGTTAGCCGGCAGACCTGGGGCTGTGCTGTAAAGAGGGCGAAGAACCGTTCCGACTCATTTTTGCAAATATCCAGCCGTTCGATCCATTCCCGGTCCAGGTCCCCCGTGCCCGACAGATCACGGCGGATATCCCTCAATAACTCATCCACCCGGTAGTTGCTGACAGCATAGCCGAAATACCGGGTGGCAATCTCCTCCACGAGATGGGCTTCATCCAGTATCAGGTAATCATAGAAAGGGAGAACCTCACCATAAGAGGAATTTTTCAAGGAGAGATCCGCCATCAGGAGGTAATGGTTTGCGATGATAAGATCTGACCGTACGGCCTCCCTTTTCATCCGCGTCAGAAAACATTTTTCCAGAAGCGGACATTTCTGGCCGATACAGTTTTCGGTGCGGCATGAAAAGGCATGCCAGAGCGGCCAGTCATCCGGCAGACCGTGGATTTCGCTCCGGTCGCCGGCCAGGGTGCTCCCGGACCAGGACTGCACGTTTCGGAAATGGTCCCTGTCTGCCAGGCTTTCGAAAAGGGGACTGCCGGCAAAGGTGTCAAACCGCAGGCGGCAGAGATAATTTCCCCGTCCCTTCATGCAGCACGCCCGTACTTTCTTTTTCAACTCTTCCTGCAAAAAGGGAACATCTTTGTAAAAGAGCTGATCCTGCAGATTTTTTGTGCCTGTTGAAACAACTACCCGTTTCTTGAGCCATGCGGCGGGCACGAGGTAGGCGAGTGTTTTCCCGGTGCCTGTTCCGGCCTCCACCACAAGATGGTGTTCCTTCTCAAATGCTCCGGCAACATGCCGGCACATTTCAAACTGGCTGTGGCGATATTCAAAATGCCGATGTTTTTGTGAGAGAAGGCCCTTTTCTGAAAATACGGAACAATCACAACCGGTCATGATTCGGGGCCATCAAGGTGCTCAAAGGCAATGCCCGCTTCCTCCAGGATTTTGCCGGAGTACTCATCCGGGTATCCCTGCGCGTAGTAGATGCAGGAGATTCCCGCATTGATAAGCATCTTAGCGCAGACAATGCAGGGAAACGTAGTGGAGTAAAGAACAGCTCCCTCGATAGAGATTCCGTGGACAGCCGCCTGAATGATAGCGTTCTGCTCGGCATGAAGCCCCCGGCACAGTTCGTGACGCTGCCCGGAGGGGACTTTCAAACGCTCCCTCAGGCAGCCCACCTCGGCACAATGCCGAATGCCACGGGGCGCACCGTTGTATCCGGTTGCGAGGATCTGTTTTTTCTTTACAATAGTGGCCCCCACCCGTCTGCGGGTGCAGGTCGACCGCGTTGCCACCTGGCGGGTAATGGCCATAAAATATTCATCCCAGGTGGGTCTTTTCAACCGTTCTTCTTCTGCCATAACTTCCTAATTCTACTTTGGAATTTCTTCGTCGAGGGCCATGATCTTCGAAACCCGTCTCTCGTGCCGGTCTCCTTCGAACTCGGTGGAATAGAAAACCTTTACCATCTCCCGGGCGAGATCTATTCCAATGACCCGGCCGCCCATAATCAGGACATTGGCGTCATTATGCCTTCTGCTCATGGCGGCCATATATATATTGCAGCACAGAGCGGCCCGAATACCCGGCACTTTATTCGCCACCATACTCATCCCGATGCCCGACCCGCAGATGAGTAATCCGGATTCATAATCACCGGCGGACACGGCTTTTGCCACCTTTTCTCCAATATCGGGGTAGTCGCAGGAATCTTCGCTGAAGGTCCCGACATCTTTCACCTCGTGGCCCAGTTCCCGAATGGAACTTTTCAAAGTCTCTTTCATGTAATAGCCCGCATGGTCACTCCCAATTGCGATTTTCATGAATGCCTCTCCTTGGCTTTACCGTTAACCCAATTGAATGACTATATTTATACTGTGGAATCCTCAAATTTTCAACCGCGGATGCGGGAGAAACAGTTTTTCATATTCATCCAGGGCATACTGGTCAGACATACCGGCTATATGGTCTCCGATGAGACGGAGATAACTGATGCGCCCCTGGTAATGGTGTTTGATTTCCTCTCCCACATCGGCGGCGGGGATATCCCGCAGGTAGGGAATGTTCTCCCCTTCTTTGTACTTCAGCAGCACATAGCTATGCAGCTGCCTGGGATTGATGTAATAAGATTTGAAAAGCTCTTTGATAAAGTGTCTTGCCCTGCCGTCTGACCGGTTTACGGAAAAACTGTTTATGATGTACTGGTGCACGAATTTTTTCAATTCTCTGAACATCTCACTCTGTCGCGGAGAAAAGGAAACGATACCCTGCTGAAGACGGTTCCGTTTGCGGTTGAATTCTCTGGTTGTACGGATGCCGTGTTCCTCAGCCCAGGATTTAATTCTTTCCGAGGAACAGACTACGATATCCGTCACACAAAGATGAAGGATTCCCCGAATGAGCAGGTTTCTCTTTTGAAAAGAGGTACTCGATTTGTATTCATCGCCGATCTTTTGGATCACCTGCTTTGCAATCCGCAGCTTCTCTACTTTGGCAATGGGCACTTCATTGGTGTTCAGTCCATCCTCCAGGTCATGGGACTGCTGTGCCAGTTCATCGGCCAGAGAAACGATCTGTCCCTCCAGGAAGCATGGCCTGTCCACGTGCAAACCGTCCAGATTCATTTCAGGATAAGAAATGTGATCGTTCAGGTCCGTATGTTTTAGAATCCCCTCCCGGACCTCGCAGGTCAGGTTGAGGCCATTGTGCTTATATCTCTTCTCGAGAGAATCCACCACCCGCAGGCTCTGATAATTGTGCTTGAACCCTCCGACTTTTGAGGAAATTTCGGGATCCAGGCACTCCAGTGTTTCTTCCCCGGTAAAAATCTGGTGGAGCATGCTCTCACCGCTATGACCGAAGGGGGTATGGCCGAGGTCGTGCCCCAGGGCAATCGCCTCTGTCAGATCCTCATTCAGGTTCAGGGCCCGTGCGATAACCCTGGAAATCTGACTGACCTCGATCGTGTGGGTCAATCTCGTCCGTGGAAGGTCCCCTTCAAAGGGGATAAATACCTGGGTTTTATGTTTAAGACGACGGAAAGACCGGGAATGGATGATTCTGTCCCTGTCACGCTGATATTCGGTACGGTAATAGAAGGAGCGTCCTTCCGGAGCGGTCGGGATAACCCGCTCTGCAAAACAGCTCTTCATTGCCCACGGGGCAAGACGTTCTTTCTCAAGCTTTTCGAGGTGCTCTTTTGTCAGACTCAATGCTTTTCGTTTACGTCCTTTCGGCTTTACATCAGGAGGTTATGGTAGCTGATTTCCTTCTTAAAATCAACGCTACCGTTGTTGGTTCGCGAGAGGAAATGGCCTCCAATGGAACTCAGGATCGCGATTGCCGGGATGGCTTGAGAACCCGCATTTCTCAAAGGATGCCTTCTGAAACACCGTAGATGCCTGTGGATACAAGGCGCGCGAAGTGAGGGCGGGGGAAAACAGGGACAGCGACCTTTTTTAGGACGGGTAGCGAAATTTTCCCCCGCAGATGAAAAAAGGTCGCTGTCCCTATTTTCCCTGAGGAGACCGAATGAGCGCAACGCAGTAGACATAGGGTAGATCCGGTGTTTCAGAAGGCATCCTGTGAGAGATGCGGGTTATAGGCGGATCGTTCTCATAATATCATTGTAGAAGAGAAAAATAATGAGCAGGCCGATAGCCGCCAGGCCAACCCACTGGGCATAGCCCTGGACCTTTTCGGACACCGGGGATCCTTTAATCTTTTCAAGGATAATAAATACGAGATGCCCGCCGTCCAGAACGGGAACGGGCAGCAGGTTCACGATGCCGAGATTGATGGAAACCATGGCGATAAAATAGAGGAAATAAAAGAAGTCGACTCTGGCTGTTTTATATGCAATCTGGGCGATCAGAATCGGGCCGCCGATGGCCGATGAACTCAGCGTACCGGTAAAGATGCTGCTGATGGTCCGGAGGATGGCGCTGACCGTCATCACGGAGCGCTTGACACCCACCACACAGGCAATGAAGGGATTGCTCTCTCTGTACGTGTAGGTTCTGACCTCAAAACTGCAAACGGGCTCCTCCCTCTCTTTTGGAGCCGGAATCAAATAAAAAACAAGCTCCTGCCCGTCTCTCTCGATGACGTATGTGCCGGCAATGTCCTTTCTTGTTTTTGCAAGCTTGTTCAGAAGGTCTGTGAAGGAATTGAGCGGCTCGTTGTTGAATCGAAGCAGCCGGTCCCCATTCCTGATCCCTGCCTTCTCTGCGGGGGAATCCGGGAAATCCGTATCCAGCCCGATGAAACCCTGCTCCCCCTCATCCTCGAATTCCATGGATGATACGCTCAGAGACATCCGTTCTTCCAGATTGAGCATGCCGAGATTCATGCTCACGCGTTCCCCTGCCCTGTCCACTTCAATGGTGACTTCTCTGTCAAGGCCGGCCAGGAGGGCGGTGATAAGCTGGGACTGGCATGCGATCTTGCGGTCATTGCACCTGACAATCCGGTCTCCCGGTTGAAAGGTTTGAGAGACAAGCGGCAGGGCATCTTCTGTGATGGCGGATATTTTATTTTGAAGAATGGAGAGACCCAGCATAAGGCTGTCTTTATTGCCGGGAAGGATGGTCGGGATGAAAGGTACGATTTCAACGTTCTCCAGGGGAACGGTTGCTTCTCCTTTTACAGAACCCTGCGCTCTTTCCACGACGAACCTGATTTCCTGCCCTCTGGGCCAGAAACTCAAAATATTGCGAAAATCGTTCTCTTTTTCAATTCTGTAGCCGTTTATCTCCACAATCCGGTCATTGGACCTGAGGCCCGCCTGGTAGGCGGCGGATGCCTTATCGGGCACGGCAAGATCGACGGCCGGAAATATGCCGGTATACTGCATTCCCAGGGATTCGTTGTATGCAGGCGTGACAGTGGCTTTTTTCGTGACCCCGTTCCGCAGATATGTTATTTCAATAGGCCCTGAGGAAACGGCCACCTCCTGGGCATAATCATTAAAAGCGACAATGGACGCGCCATCCACCGCCTGAATGATATCCCCCGGCTGCAATCCTGCTTCTTCGGCGGGAGAACCGGGAATCAATGATCCGATCTCAGGAGAAGGAAAATCGACACCGCCGAGGAAAGCAACGGCAAAGATGAGGCATCCGAAAATGCCGTTCATGATAACACCCGCACTGATGACCGCTGCTTTTTCCCAGGGTTTTTTATTTCTGAAGTCCGTGGGGGAATCAGACGACGGAAGGTCTGGATGGGCATCGTCCTGCCCTTCCATCTTTACATACCCTCCCAGTGGTACGAGTGAGAGCCGGTATTCTGTTCCTTTGAATGTTTTCTTCAGAAGAACGTAACCAAAACCGAGAGAGAAGGCATCCACCCTGATACCGACCCATTTGGCCACCAGAAAATGCCCGAGTTCATGGACAAACACCAGGAGTCCGAATCCGACAACCGCAAGAATAATCCCGCCAACCATAGTCTCTGCTCCAGTCCAGCTACATGGATTAAAGATGGTATAAACCGTTCTTTGGTGGACAGATTATACACTATTTTTTTTCAGGCCACAACGCGATTATCCGCAGGAAGCAGGAACCCCGTTGAAAGCGATCCGGTCAATGCTTCCTTTATAAAAGAATTTCCGCTGGCTCTGGAGTGTGCCCTGCGCCATACTTTTGAACTGGGATTACATACACAGTTTGCCGGTGAGATAATGGATGTCAAGGCAGACGCTTCGGTGATCGGGGGCGGCAGGTTCCCGGATATCGAAAAAGAAAAACCCATTATCTTTTCTCCCGGGGACAGAAGCTATTATGGTATCGGGCCGCGCATCGGCGCGGCATTTTCGATCGGCAGAGAGATATTAAAATAAATTATCCCGGACAGGATTCGATTTTTCTCAATATTTTTTGATTATTTACCTTTTTTGCTTTTATAAATTATTCATTTAATATTACTTATATTTTTACTGCCTCTGTTTTTAAACAAAAATTTCTTGACTTAATTCTTGGTCTGGATTATACTACCAGAAAAGGCGGATTCGCTCTCATTTTGTCTGTTCAACCCTGATATAAATGAGGGATTCTTCTTTTCACTGTCGTGAATATTCAAGCGAGCCATAAGAGGCTTTGAAAGGCCGGCAACATGCCAAATATCAAGGGGGTCAAATTGGAAACCGCTGTTAAAACATTAGAAAAAAAGAAACTCGGGCAGCTACTCCTGGAGGCCAAACTGGTGACGGAAGAACAACTCGAGGAGGCCCTGGCAAAGCAAAAAGGGACCAAGAGAAAACTGGGTGAAGTTTTAACAGACGCGGGATTTTGCTCGGAACTGGAAGTTGCGGAAGCCATTTCAACCCAGCTCGGGATTCAATTGATCGATCTTCAGAACATTGCCGTGGAACCGGCTGCCCTGGATATCATTTCGGAAAAGATGGCTAAAAAGCATCTCATCATGCCCACCAGTGTCGAAGGCAGAAAGCTTTACGTCGCAATGGCCGATCCCATGAGTTACGAAGCTTTCGATGATGTGAGCTTCGCCTCGGGATTTTCCATGAAACCATTTGTTGCCACGAAAAGCGATATCCTCTGGGCTATTGAGCAGCACTATCACATCGGTACATCCATCGAGAATATTATGGACGGTTGTGTCACGGAGCGTCCGGTTGAGCTCGTGTCAGAAATCACATGTGTGGATAAGGAAATTGCGGGTCTCAAGAAAAAAAGCGGTATGGCGCCTACCATTCAAATGGTCAACCTCATCATATCGAACGCAATTGATCAGAAAGCTTCCGATATTCATCTGGAACCCCTGAAAGACAAGGTACTGATCAGAAACAGGGTCGATGGCATGTTGAGGATTAATCTCGATCTTCCCAAGTGGACCCAGGGGACATTGACTTCCAGAATCAAAATCATGTCCAAAATGGATATATCCGAAAAAAGGAAACCCCAGGACGGGAGAATCGGCGTTAGAATATGCGACCGGGTACTCGATTTAAGAGTGTCCACTCTGCCGACAAAGTACGGCGAAAAAGTCGTCCTCAGGATACTGGACCCCGAACAAGCTGCCCTGTCGGTTGAAGAACTCGGTCTGAAAGGCAAAGCGCTTGAGGAGTTCTGCAAGCTCATATCTCTACCGCAGGGAATTATCCTGGTGACCGGTCCCACCGGCAGCGGAAAAACAACGACTCTCTATTCCGCATTGATAGCACGACAGTCCCCGGAAATTAATATTGTGACTGTGGAGGAACCGATCGAATATGACCTCGATGGGATCAACCAGGTGGCTGTGAATGAAAAAGTGCAGCTCACATTCGCCAACGCTCTGCGGTCTATTCTCAGACAGGACCCGGATGTCGTTATGATCGGGGAAATGCGGGACATGGAAACAGCGACCATTTCCATGCAGGCGTCTCTGACCGGACAGCTTGTTTTCAGTACAATCCATACCAACAATTCCGTCAGCACTATTACCAGGCTCATGAATTTTGGTGTGCCGCCCTATATGATCGCTTCCTCCATCATCGGAATTATCAGCCAGAGACTCGCGCGGGTCATCTGCCCGGAATGCAAAACCCGGGATCATCCCGACGAGGAGAGTCTGCTCAGGATCGGAATTTCGAAAGAGCAGGCAAAGGATCTCAAATTCTACAGGGGCGAAGGCTGCAGCAGGTGCGGGAACACCGGCTACAGAGGCAGGACCGGGATTTATGAAATGCTGCTTCTGACCCGGAAAATCAAGGAGCTGATCGCCGGCAAGGTCAATGAATCCATCATCAAGCAGGCTGCCATTGCCCAGGGGATGGACACGCTCGCCCAGGCCGGTCTGGAGAAGATTATAGCAGGAATCACTACCGTTGAAGAGGTCATCCGGGTGGTCCAGACGGACGAAGATTTCGGCTCTCTGTGTCCCGGATGTAATTACATCCTGGCGGCCGAATTTGTCACATGTCCCCAGTGTGGAAAAAATCTCCTCGAAGCATGCCCTGACTGTCACAAAACGGTCAACTCTGCATGGAATTTTTGTCCTTACTGCACAAAAAAGCTTAACAGAGTTTAGCCCGCATTTGAATGTCAGGCCCTCCTGCGATAGAATACTTGCATGATACAGATCACGAAAACCATCTTTGTTCGGGAGCAGGATATCCGGCTCGATTTTATCCGTGCGTCAGGCCCTGGCGGACAGAATGTGAATAAAGTTTCTACCGCGGTACAGCTCCGGTTCGATGCAGAGCATGCCGCCGGCCTGTCCCCGGAGGTTCGCGCCCGCCTCAGGCAACTGGCCGGCAAACGGATGACGTCCTCCGGCATATTGATTCTGGAAGCGCGCCGCTTCCGGACCCAGGAACGCAACCGGCAGGATGCCATGGAGAGGCTGGCGGCCCTTCTCCGCAGGGCCGCTGAAAAACCGAAGTTCCGCCGCAGGACCAGGCCGCCCCATGGAGCGAAAAAGCAGCGGTTGGAAGCCAAGCGGCAGCGGAGCACGGTGAAAAAACTGCGCCGGCCCATATCACCGGGTGAAGAAAGGTAAGCGAATCACAGGGTACGCCGGTTCCTGCGATTCTCCTTTTGAAGGAACATCGCATTGAGGAGGTAAGCTTTCATGGCAGTGAAAACTTTCAGGGCCATGGTAGTCCATAAAGCGGACGATTCCATTTTCGAACGCCGGATATCCGAAAGATCGGTTGAAGAACTCCCCGGGGGGGAAGTCCTGATCAGGGTCCGGTATTCGTCCTTAAACTACAAGGACGCCCTGTCCGCCTCAGGACACAAGGGCGTCACCAGGCAGTACCCCCACACGCCGGGCATTGATGCCTCCGGCATCGTGGAAGAGAGTACCCATGACGATTTTTATCCAGGCGAGGAGGTCATTGTCACCGGGTATGATCTGGGGATGAACACATCGGGAGGTTTCGGAGAATTTATTCGCGTGCCGGCCGCCTGGGTTGTAAAGCGCCCCGGGTCCCTTTCCCTCCGGGAGGCCATGATATACGGCACGGCCGGTTTCACCGCCGCCCAGTCCGTATTCCGACTGACCGCATACGGCATTACCCCGGAGCACGGGGAGGTCCTGGTGACCGGCGCTTCCGGGGGAGTTGGAAGCCATTCCGTCGCCATCCTTTCCAGGTGCGGATTCCATGTCGTCGCGGCAAGCGGCAAGGCGAAAGAGAAAGACTTTCTCCTCACCCTCGGCGCAAAAGAAGTCATCAGCAGAGACGCGGTCACGGACACGAGCGTGAGACCGCTGTTAAAAGCGCGATGGGCAGCGGCCATCGACACGGTTGGCGGCCCCATCCTGGAAACGATCATCAAATCCACAAAACACCGCGGTGCCATCGCGTGCTGCGGTAATGTGGCATCCGCGGATCTTCGCATCACCATCTTCCCTTTTATATTGAGAGGGGTCAGCCTCTTCGGCATCGATTCCGCCAACTGCCCCATGCCGGACCGCCTCAGGGTCTGGGAAAAACTTGCCAGCGAATGGAAAGCGGCTAATCTGGACAGCCTGGCCACAGAAATATCGCTGGATGCGCTTGATCACCATATAGCGTTGATATTGCAGGGAAAACTGAAAGGCCGGGTCATTGTGAACCTGGAGAAATAAAGATCTCAGGGTCCTGTAAGGATTCCCTCCACAGTGCCTGCATGGCTTAAACTCTCCAGCACATAATCAGCGCCGGCACCGGATAAATCGCCCGGGGAAAAAATACTGGTCGCCACGCCCACGGTCATCACGCCTGCCTCCCTGCCGGCGTAAATATCGTTGGGGGTATCCCCGAAAAGAAAAACCTTGCTCCTCTCGCCTCCGAATCCGAGTTTTTCGATGGCTCTCCCGATCGCTATTTCGACCAGGCGGGTTCTGTCCATATCATCGCTTCCGAATCCGCCGATCTGAAAAAATCCTCCAAGGCCGGCGCTTTCCAGCTTGGCAAAAGCGATCTTTTCCAGATTCCCGGTAACCAGCCCGAGGAGGTATTGTTTTTTGTGGAGCACTTCCAGAAGTCTTTTCACCCCTTCAAAGGCTTCGGTTTCATCCGGAGAGATAAAACGGATGAAATAATCTTCCATGCGGCGGAGGCATGCTTCGAGGCGGGGAAGAATATTTTCCTCCGGCATCCCGTTCAACGCAAGGGCTTCCATAACGAGCCACGGGTCGGTTTTTCCGTGGGGACGAAGGTCTCTGATGTCGGCGGGCTTTCCGTAAACCGCTTCGATGGCGGCGCCGAAGGCTTTGTTGTGAGCACGGCACCTTTTAATCAAAGTGCCGTCGATGTCAAATAAAAGAAGATATTCTGATGAAATCTTGATCAACCCTCTTGCTCAAGGTCCAGCTCGATGAGCACCTGGCCGAACTGGGTCTGGTCACCGGCAGACACATGGATTTTCTTTACCACTCCGCTCGCGGGTGCGCTCAGAACATTTTCCATCTTCATGGACTCCACGATCACCAGGCTCTCACCCTTATCTACTGTCTGGTCTTCCGAAACAAGGACCTTGACGATATTACCGGGCATGGGCGTGGTAATCGTGCCATCAGATTCCTCTGATGTGTCAGCTTCCTCTTTCTTCTCTGCGGAAGTTCTTCCCGCATCTTCCACTACGATATGGTATCCGCGCAATGCAATATAGTGCTTTCCATCGACTTCCGCACCATGCACGGTGAAAACCCTGCCGTCCATCTCGAGAGAGATTGTATTTTCCGAAATTCTCTCTGCCCGAACCTCTATCTTTTTCTCACCGATCGATGCAAGATAGCGGTCATCTTTCTTTTCAAGGGACACGTTAAAAGGTTTCCCGTTCACCAGAAAATCATAATCCATGGTTGCCTTCCATTAGTCTCCCCTTCCGATTTCCCATTTGCCGATAGCCAGCCAGGGGGAAAATGCCGTCTTTGCGTCGGTTTGGACAAATTTCTTCTTTTTGCCCATCGTCATCAGCGCAGCGGAAATAGCCGCCTGTTCCGCCATACTTTCTTCAGGCACAGCCTCCCAGCCTGCCATGTTTTGTTCGATAAAGCCGGTATCTGTTTTCCCGGCGATAAAATCTTTGTGTCCCACCACGTCTTTCAGAAAGCCGACCGGGGTTTTAATGCCGAGAAACACGGTCTGTTCCAGGGCCAGGAGCATTTTCCGGATGGCGGCGGGCCTGTCCTCTCCCCAGACGATAATCTTGGAGAGAATCGGGTCATAATAGACCGAAACCTCGGACCCGGAGTATACGCCGCAATCATGCCGCACGCCCGGTCCAGAAGGTTCCCGCATGTACAGGATTTTACCGGGTGAAGGAAGAAAATTATTCTCCGGATCCTCCGCATAGATACGGCACTCGATGGCATGGCCCTGCTGCTTTAAATCCTTCTGCTTCAGAGTCAACTTTTCTCCTGCCGCAATTCTGATCTGCCACTTGACAAGATCAATGCCGGTGACGAGTTCGGTCACGGGATGCTCCACCTGGACCCGGGCATTGACTTCCAGGAAGTAAAAATTCTTTTCCGGATCCAGGAGAAATTCCACG
>Ga0209013_10003759_pt1 | contig 13396 bp, 37 predicted proteins | sample Cruoilmetagenom2_FD_187291 | JGI IMG/M metagenome (GOLD analysis project Ga0209013, IMG submission 187291) | Oil polluted marine microbial communities from Coal Oil Point, Santa Barbara, California, USA - Sample 2 (SPAdes) (version 2) | ecosystem: Environmental > Aquatic > Marine > Oil seeps ... | reverse complement strand
AATCACCTCCCATAATAAACCCACACACATGTCAAGCTCTTCTGGAAAATCCCAATCATGTTTATGGTGTGGACATCCCATCAATGGGGTTTCTTCAACCTGGGTTAGTTTATCATATAGTTGAACATAATTTTCAATGTGTCCATTTGGGTGCATCATTACATGACGGCTTTGCTCAGTGATAAGGCTGAAGTCACTCCCCTTTGGAATGCGTCTTGAGAAACTATGTCGTCTTCCCTCTTCATAGAAATCGGGGAACAACGGATAATATTTGGCTCCAATGACATCCCATACATCATAAATTTCATCTTCGCCTGGTCGAGATAAAAGTGCTACACCTTGAGAGCCAGGCATCCATATCTTTCCTGTCTCTTTGACTACTGGTACCCATGGAGGGTCAATAAGGAAATATTGGAGTGGCGTTCCGATATTTCCTACATGGGTAACCAGGTAGGCACCACCTTTCTCGCGTTTACCACAACCACGTCTTGCTTTTCCTACACTATTCATTTTGTCCTCCTAATAAAGTCTTGGTTATTCTTATCATGACCTTTCCTTTACTATCAATATGTTTCTCGACTTTTAGTTGTAAGTCCACTGCTCTATGAATCGCTTGGTTTAACTTGACAATAAGAAATTTTATTTCCTGGACAATAGAATCTTCATCATACGCAAAATATTTATTTGTTATTGGAAATTTCTGTTCTTCATCCATGTTTTTATCTCCTGTTGCTATGTTCCAATCTGGTAAGAGTTTTCCTATTACATCCCCTTCTTCATTGTATGCTACATCTAAACACGCCGGACAGTAACCGTGTGCAGATATTGCGGTATTTCCTGAAAACCAGTACAATTTTCCGCCACAGCTTAGACAATGATTATTTTCCATTTTATTCTCCTTTGGGGGCGCCCCGTTGGGTACCCCCATGAAAGCCCTTTCATTATACCATACAATCTCCACTGCGTGGAGTTTATGCGGGGATTGGGTTTTTCTTTACCACAGCATTGAATAAATCAACAATACGAAAATCAGCATCAGGGTTAGCTAAAATTCGGGTTGCAATTGCTTTTAGCTTACGAGCGTTATAGCGCTTTTGTACTTCAATTAGCATTTTGAGACCACTACCTAAAGTAAAGGTGCGCCATTGAACACCATGTGATTCACTCATTTCCATGGGTGTTATTGATACAAATACACCGCGCGGGTCTACTCCGCCAGTGTACCAATTTTGTCCCCCTAGTGAGTAATATACATCTAGCGTATATGTTTGGCCATCTTTCTCGAAGTATATTCCAAACTTTCGGTCTTTTTCATACTCTTTTACAATATTGCTGAAAATATCAGACATAGTAATCTCCTTTTACCTTTTATTGTATAATGTACCATCGATAGCAGAAATAATCTTTATTCTTATCGCAATGTGACTAATATGCTCCATGCTTTCAAGTTCTTCAATAGTAAATTTCATTAATATATCTTCTACAGCTTTCACAGTAGTATTCAACTGTAGTCATTCCTGGCCCACCAATGGTTACATCCAACATTTCTTTCTTTCGTCCCCATTTTTTACAAAAGACACATCTAGCAAATAATGTTAGTTCTCCATCTTCAAGCCAATAGTCATGTTCTAGGTTGTTTACTATGTCATCTTCCATTTCTTGAAGGTTAGAATAAGTACACATATAACTTTCTTTGGGGTCTATAGTTCTTATACAATAGGCGATTAGCCTATCGGTATCATAATATATATACGTTTCTCCATCATCTAGAGTTATTTCGGCGCTTTTACTAAAATAGAAAAATTTAGGTAAGTCCATAAGGTCTCCTTTATGTATGTAATACCTTAGGTATTACCGAAGGTTTTATCTTACAAATGTCATATGTATCCACTCAAGAAAATTCTCCCATAATGCAGGGAATGTTACAGCATCATCTGGTTCATCCATAAAACATCTATCACACCAGTCACATTCATAAATTTCAAGCCCACCAGTTTGTACGCTATGTCCTTTCCAAAAACAGATAAATCCTTTTAGCCAACACTTAGAGCGCCATAAATAGTAGTAATAACCTTTATCACCCATTTTCTTTTACTAACCAGGGGCTTTGTGCTAGGATAGCTGGTACTTTTGACGCTCTCCTTTCACCAAAGTACATGTCACGTTCTATTCCAAGCCCAAATTGTCCTCGGAATTCAGTTAATTCTTTTAGACTAAAACTTCCCCATTCATCGTTCCAGTCTCCGAATATTGATACAAACCCAAAGAATATTTCATTCTCGGGGTCAAATTCAGTGGCATACCAATATCCAGCGCCAGCAGGGTTGAAAAACTTTACAATAATTATTGGGTCGATTACGCCTTCTTGACTTCCGACTTTCTCAAACCGTTTTAGTATTGCCTTTGTGAGCATTTTCATTTTATATCTCCTTTTATCCGTTAGTTGGTTTTCCTGCTAAGTCTTGATAGATAGATGGGTTCCCACGTACTGCAACAATTTGAGTATTCAACCATTCATCACTTGGTTCTCCATATGTTAGAGCAAAATCACGGCGTATTTCGTCATTGTTTGCTTTTTTAACATAAATCAGGGTAGCAAGCCAAATACCAAAGTCTTTCATTTTGCTCATTTTAGTCTCCTCTGGAATGTATTTTAGTTTTCCATCTTCATAGGTATATCTATCATTTAATTCATGTGCAATTACAGCAACCACTTGTGGAGTAATATCTTTCCACCCATTCGTTTTACCCTTTCCATATATTGCACAATTGGCATACTCGTATATGGCAGGTAAATCTCCAAGTTCAGGATAATCGTCAGGTTTAGCATAATCCCCAATAGCAATAATACGGTCTCCAGCCCATCGACCAATGGTACACCCTGCTACCAAAGGATAATTATCTGGCATTTGGCCTGGTGAGCAGTTATGTTCAGGAAATGTACGTTCGGGGCCATGCCAATTTTTATCCATGTCAAAGTCTCCTCCACCGCGTCGAGAAGTCATACCTGCAAGGAGTACAATAAGCGCTGCACCAGGGCCTTGATTAGCTAGTTGTTCCCAAAGTTTTGCGCCAGAGCCTAAAGCATAATTATTTATACATTCTTTTTTATCTAAGTTTACGTAAGTCCAATATTGTCCCATTTTATATTTCCTCCGTCCAGATTATTTCTGGGTCTTCATCATTATTATCTATATAGTGCCAGATATTGATATCATCATCAATAATCTCAACATGAATCCTTTTCCCATTCGGGAACCATATAGCAATATAATCTACCTCAGTTTCAACCCCAAATATTAGGTCAGTACCATCCCCTTGATTTATTAAAACATGTCCTATCATATTTGTGTCTCCTTTTTGTTATCTATTCCATTGAGTTAAACATACACTACCAACACCGACAGAAGTCACATATACTTGAATACCTCCTATCCAGAATGAATCACCTACAGCAAAATCCGTTCTCCTTATTCGCTCTGCAAAACGTTGGGCTTGTACACTATAGTTATCAGAATCAGCATCTTCACATAAGGGATTCTCGCAAAACTCATTGTCGGTATATCTTAGATATCCACATTCTTGACATACTATTGGTTTACCGGAAGTCAAAGTAGAACCTCGGTTGACCAAGAATAGTACCATCCTGGTTTAATGAACCCTTTTCCCCCGTTTCACGTTTCACTGCATCAAACATCATACCAAGAGTAAAATTACAGTTATTGGTCTCAAAAGCCTTATCTAAGATACGATAATCCCAAACATTGTCTTCCCCATATCTGGCAATAAGCTCTTGCCATCTTGCTTCTGTCTGGTCAGAATTATAGTCTTCTTCAGTGCTAGTTCCTTTGGGGTCAAAACCCCATTTCTTTAAATGTTCTTTATGTGTCATTTTATTCTCCTTGTTAGTTTTACCTCTTTTGCCATACAGGTTCCCGCGGGCCAATACCAAACTGTTGCAACGGTTTCTTTGTCAAATGAAATCCAATGTCTAATATCTTCTTTATAACAATATCTTCTTGGTATATTCATAGGTTTAATTACATCACGTATTTCACATTCCCACACTTCCATTTTCCAATGGACAGGAAACATTGTATCTTGTATAAATGTTTCGGCATAATCTAGGTCAAGGAAAACAGTTAGATGATATCCTCGTTTTGCTAACCATTTTGGGCCTTTTGTCCATACATTAGGTTCATATATCTGTTTTGCTTTTTCTGGCGCTACTGCACTTACCAATGTTTTTTCATCATTTTCAACACGGACTATTTTATAATAAGACATTAACTTACTCCAAGAAAGTAATCTGGATAATGTTCTTTTATAAAGTTATCGATGGCACATCTTACACTTGGTACAGCACCTTTACGGGAAGACTGATGTAATCTCCATCCTCTTTGAGTCTCAGACATTCTTAAAATAACACCGCCTTTATTGTCATTGTTGCTAGTCAAAAGTTGCAAAAAGTCTAATCGTTCTTTATCTGTTAGTGGCATTTTATTTTCCTTCCTGACATTCAGGACAACAATCTTTGTGAAAGTTCATATCGTCATCGGTATAACGGATGTCCCATTCATCTTCAGTAAATGCAAGACCGCATATATCACATGTCCGAAATGCCCAATCATCATCGGGTTTAGACTCGGTATCTTCTATAGAGTTTTGGTAGATTGCTTTTAAGAACATCGATTCTCCATGAGCACAAATGGCTGCTTTTTCAACATTTTGTGTTCTAATTGCTGTTGTATATTTATAATATGGGGTTCCTACACATCCTTCAAACCCGGCAGTTGCAATTGGGCAAGTATCACATGCAGTAAACATTTGACATAACCCACAAGTTAAATATTTGCCGTCATTAATCAAATTACCTTTTAGAGACTCTAATTCTAGAATTTCCCATTTTGCAAAGGTTATTTCCCATGCTTCCAGCGCATTCCTGGGTTTTCGTCCTCTATAAACAAGTATGTCTTCTATAATTTTGAATCTATCTTGGAGATTTTCTATTTTCATAATTACTCCTTTATCTTCTTAATATCCTAATAGTACAAAAACAAAGGTTAATATAATCAGTAAAAAAAGGCAAACACATATAATTGCTGTTGTATATTTATAATATGGGGTTCCTACACATCCTTCAATGCCCTCTCCGCCAAAACTATAGGCTTTTCCCCTTCAAGCATCAGCCCAGTCACTGTAAGGAGCTCAATCCATCTCCCCCCACAATCATAGCATCCAATTTCATAAATGTAAGGGTCCTTCGAAAGTGTGCCTCTATTAAATATATCCGAGCTTCCACAGTGAGGGCAAAACGCGCCACCGTTATCAACAAAATCTTCCCTTTGTTTTCCTGTCGGCACCTTATCATATTTCATTTCTTACCTCCTAGCAATACAAATGCATGTAAGCAATATCTTCTTCTACTGCCCGAAAGGCTATATCGAGCAACTGCATCTCGTCCTCGTTGAGACGCTTTCCATCCAGCATCTCGACCACGTACTCTGGATCGAAAAATACTCCATCATCCACCTGATGGGTAAGGGCAGCATCTACAACGGACGCCGGTGCATCCTCTACTCCACAAGTAACTTTATACATCTTCTTCCTCCTTATGGCCCTGTTGCACCAAAAGGTCTCCCAAAAGTATTTCCTGGTATTTCAATAGCCGAGACATAAATCAAGGTCGGGTTATACCCTATTCCACAACCTAGATAGTCTATATGATTCAGCATTTCAGTTAGTTCTTCTTTGAAACCATCTAATGTTTCTTGATATAATCCATCATTCACTTCAAACTCATAGGTTACTCTAACTTTTACTTTCATTTTATGTTTCCGTATTTATCTATTGACCCTTCATAAATGTCCCACTGAAGTGCCTCTTGAGCAGCCTCTTTTGGAGAACATCCATCCTCAAAGGCATCACGGTATCGCCAATCACATAAGTCTAAATGCGTTATTCCTGAATCATAGGAAAACTTGCTTATTGCAATATCGACTAATCTCATCCATTGTTCAAAGTTCATTATCTAGCCTCCTGTATTTGTGCGAAGTCTACAGATTCTGAATAGTACCCATTGGAATTACCAAACCAACGGATTGTGACATAACCCCTGAGGGTTCCAAATTTATAAAATGTCCAAGTATAAGACTGGTCATAGCCTGGTACAACAACACTTGGATGAAGGGGTGGATTTATGGCCTCTTCTGCTATCAATAATGGTGTATTTATTAAATCGTCTAAATCTCCATTGATATCTTCGATATAGACACTTTCACAACAATCTTGTTCATGGTACATTTTATATTTTTCCCCATTTCTAAGTTCAAAGACAATTTCATCTGTATCATCATCTACGTCAATGGCAATTATGATAGCGCCAAGCATATCACTTACTTTACTGTATCTATTCATTTTAGGTCTCCCTTTCTTCTTAGTTTACTCATCCTTATACCTCCAAAAATGCAATCTCATTGCAAAAGTTACACAGAAATACAGGTAATCCCCTGTCATCGTCGTTTATCCAAACTCATTCATTTTATCCTCCTCGGAACCCTTCATAGTCTGATGTTGTATCAATAATTACATTGTCATTTTCAACAACAAAGTTTCCCTGGAATCCCATTCCACCTTCATAGTATTCCATCATGAACTTTAGGGTAGGCCACTTTTGTGCAATATACCTGATTGCCTCGATGGGTGGCCCCCAAGGGCTTCGGAAATAATATTGAATCATACATACATCATTAAAACTTGATTCAAAGAAATCATTTACTTTTGTATCACTGTCAGACCACTTGGTTCCCCAATGTTCTCTATTCCAGTCATACCAGTTAGTGGTTCCATATCTTTGCATAAGTAGTTTTTCTTGTTTTTCTGTTATTGCTTTGTATACTGTAGAACCATCAAAGATATTACGAATATTATATTTTTCGTTTATTTCTCTTGCCTCTGTTTTTGTTTCAACCACCGTAGTAGGTGCCCCTATTCTTAGTAATATAGATGGTGTTGGATATTGAGTATTTAGAATCCCTATATTAACAGTATCATCTGGATTTTCTATAGTAACACTGTCACGAAAGGCTTTTACGTCTTTTGTAGAACCCTCAATAAGTAAATCAACTTCACACCAATTAGGCATAGAATTCCTCCATTTGTATTATATAGTCTATAAATTTTTTGAATGCTCTATCAAAGGCATATTTTCTACCTTCAGCATAACAGAAAGTATCCTCAAAAGAACAATTTCCGAATCCACTAAAGGTTCTTCGGCGAAGTGAAATTACGCAAGATGTACATCCGCCTTTGGTTGCTGGTCTAACCTTTTTATAATTGGAGAATTTGATTATTCCAAACCCTACTTTTCGACTATACCTTTTTATATAAAATTTATGATTACGTGGTGACCCATTAATAGCCTCCTCGAATTCAGTTTCAGGAACTCGATAATGGGTAAATGTAACTTTGATGTTCTTATTTGCTAATAACTCAATAATCTTTGCATCATTCATCATTATCTCCTTAATTGCTTTATACCGAGTTCTTTGAATAGTCTAGTTTCTGCTAAACCTCTAAGTTCAATAGCATTACGTAACAATTTTATATATGCGTCATATAACTCTTTACTACCGTCCCTTTTGACACTTTCTAATCGAGCAGAATAATACCCACTTTCATAGGTTGCTGTCTTGAATGACTCTATTAGACTGACAACTAACGCTGTTCTCATTTTAGTTCTCCAAACCTTTCTATATAAACCTTTTCTAGTTTTTCCCATACTACATCTTCACCACCTTCAAGGAAACTCTCTAGAAGTCGAGTGGCGGCTGTACTGCTGCCATCGTAATAACAACCGCCTTTCACATAATCACACTCTTCAAACTTGGTTTGTCCATCATACATAGGTTCAGGTGAGTGATATCCAACATCTGCTCCCATGGGTTCAAAGGGATTGAAATGGTATGCGGCATTAACAAACAAGGTTTCACGGTTTTTCTTTAAATACATCCCTGTACTCATTACAAACTGTGTTGCTCCTAATTTACCAATTAATACAAAACGTAGCTGCATTGAACCAATACCATAATTTTTTGTAGGGTCGGGGTCTCTTTTGTCAAACGCAGGCACGAATTCTATCTGTCTTTTCATATTATTCTCCTTTATTACATTCTTTACAGATTGTTTTATTCACTTTTATATATGTTCCATGGTTGTCTTCTGAATGGACATAATAAGAAACAAAGCAATCTTCACAAATAAGTCTAAAACATTTTTCACAATAATAGATAGTTTCTTTTTTCCTTTTACAGATACTACATTCATATAATTCGTGTCTGATACTTGCTTTATGTTTCATGGTGTAATGAAGACAGACAATACCCAGGTACCTTCTGGTAATTCTGCCATTTGTCCTATCTCATTATCGTAAACTTGGTCTTGATAAGCCGCTTTCACTTTATAAGTATCACCGCTATTGAAATCAACGACAAATACTTCCATATCTGGATTGTCGACTTTTCTCAATGTTTCCTGGAGCTCTTTTACATTCATAATACCTCCATGTGTTATAATTCTTGTATGCCAAAACTTACTGAAGTAACTGAAGCCGCACGAACAGCCCAGGCATTAAATGCCATGGCTCTCATGATTCAAGACCCTACTACGAAGACTAAAGATGCCGCCGAGGCAGCAGGACTCTCTGCATTTCAATTTCGAGACTGGATTCGTAAACATCCAAAGACGATTGAAGCTATCCGTGAGTTTGTTACGCTTATGCAAAAAGACCTTCTCTTTGACCTTGTTCAAGCAGAGCGCGGTATCGTTATGATGATGATAGACGATGCCACGAATCCTCTTACATCTGGTCGTGATAGGGTCACTATTCACAAATGGCTTTATGAATATGGGGGTGTACTTCAGAAGAGTCTTCATGCTATTCCTGGAGTGGAGGAATCAGCACATTCATTTTTGAAAGAGGGGCCGATGACTGAATCTAAAAAGTCACGCCTGGCCTCCATTGAAGTCTCCAGAACAGAAGATGGTGTAACCGTAGAAGTCTTTGAAGACCAGGATGATATCATCGATATTACCCCCGAACCAACGCCGAATCTAGACAACTTGCTAGAGGCCTCTCCTGAGATAGAGGAGTAATATTCTCTAACCACCAGGTTTCGCCACTACTATTTTCTCCGATATAAACCTCACTCTCATCATCATCGATACTTTGACGGATGAGAGTGAAAGTTTCATTATCTATGGTTACTGTAGGCTTAACCATCGTATCGTTCGTTCAAGATGGCGCTCTCGGGCATATGCGGCTTTTAGTTCTGCATTAGCTAATGACATTGCTGTTTTTGCATCTTGAAGGTCATTGTAAAGGCCCTCTGCATGACCGCGGCACCAGGCAATCCTGTTTTTATCATTCCATCTGCCTCCACCTGGTGGAGATTCAGCAGGTTCCACTTCAAGAATAAACTTATCGTAGAACTTGTCCCAATCCATTTGGAGGTCTTGAAGAGCACCTTGTTTTTTCTCTACATTATTGAGGCTAGAGAAAATATCATCACGAATGGCATTGTTTGCATCATCAAAATCACTCATTGAGTTCTTCCTCCAACATGCTTTTTAGAATCTCTATCGTGGCTTTCGCTTGTTCTATATCAAAGAGATTGTTCATTGTCGTATCACCATCTGGTGTACCAGCATAGTGCATAGCTGTAATACCCAACCCGGCAGTTGCTATTTCTATTATTGAAAGATTAGTTCCTTGAATACGTGAGCTAGTTCTAACTGCGATACGAGTATCATCGTCATCTCTTTCTTCTTGTTCAATAACTGCGCTTATAGTAATCATTAGAAGGGTATTACCTCTTTGTCTTCGGATGTAGCATTTTGTCCGTTGCCATTTGCGCCTGAAATGAATTCCCATTTTTCAACGGTTGCCTCAAATGAGCTAGCCCAGGTGCCATCGTCTCTCTGATATACCTTCGGTTGTCCCTCTTCAGTGCCTTTAAGACGTGCAGCCACGATATAAATTGGTTGTCCTTTCTTAAAGTAGGTATTAACCACTTCCCCGCTTTTTCCCCACCAGGTTAGACGGAACCAAATAACCTCGTTGACTTCTTCGCCTTCAGCATTTTTGTACTTGTTGTTAGTAGCGACGCTGCCATTTACAACGGCGGTGCCACTTGGCAAATAACGCATTACGGGGTCTCCCCCAAAATTACCTACGAAACTGAGTACATGAGACATTTTATTTCTCCTTTATATTCCTATATGAAATTGATTGACCAGTATACGGATTGAATATAAAACCCCTTTTCTGTAAAACGTTTGCTAAACCATGTTGCACCTCCATTATTTCATCTTCATCAATATCCTCTATTATACATGCAATTAGAGTAGGTGTCAAAATCGGGTTCTGTACATTCTTGGTATCAGTATCCAAGATGTATGCTTTAAGTTGTTCCATTATGTCATCATAGTGCATCTGTTTGCTCATATAGTAATCAATAATCTCTTGTGATACATCGATTGCGAGAGTTATAATAGGCATTATAAATGCGTCTCGACAATTTCATATCCTAGTTCTATAAGTAATTCTCTTGGTGTCACTTCTCCTCTCCTTGAACTTTCAAGTTCTCCCCAACTTACAATATTACCTTCGATATCTGATGGGAAAATATATGTTTCGTAACCTGAGTAAGGAACATCAGCTTGACTTACAATTACATAATGATGATGTCCATCATCATAGTCCTCTATTGGTGGATTTACTTTGAAGAGATAAGCAGTACCACGAAAGTTATTTAATTCCTTTATTTCTAGTGCAGTTTTCATTTATAACTCCTGTTCCGCTTCAGCGCAGATGATTTCATAAATAGGCTTTTCAATAGTTTTATGACCAATAATCTTTAACTCACACTTACTACCAGCCAGGTTTGCTTGCATTTCTACATTTACTTCTATATGAGTATCAGAGTGTTTCAGAACAAATTTGTAATGACCATAATGTTTCTTGTAATCTTTTTCGTCGGTAATTTTCCAACCGAACATAGCAAATAGTCTTAGAATGTCATCAGCCAATATTTTGTCCCATGGGATATAAATAAATATTGCAATATCTTCGTCATCCCATGCTGTAACCTGTGACCAATTTATATCTTTGAAATGCATACTTAAATCAGGAAATAATGCCCTTATTCTCTGAGATTCTAAAGCAAGTATAGCTGCTTTATACTCATTACTTTTTTTCTCCCATTGCCTAGTTTCGTATTCCAATTTTGCGATAACTGTTTGTCCAATATTCTTTAGTTCATTTTCATTCATATTGTGCCTCCACTGGTGGATATATTATATAGCTTTAGCCAAGCTCTCGGAATTACGTCCAAAGGTCAAAGAAGTATTTATGGAATAGCTCTATCCCTTTGTCAAAAGTAATCATATATTGCTTGCATTCCTTCTCTATTTTGATATGTACTTTGAGTTCTCTGGATACATATCCATACTGTTGAAGAGTATAGTTTTTACCATACCGACGTTGTGCTTCTTCAGCGGCTTCTTGATATATAGCATGGTCTCCATTTGCAATCTTTCCTCCAGCAATGAAACCGTCACGGATTGCAGCAATAACATTTGTCCATTCATTAGGATGGGTAAATTCTGCGGGATAACTTGGATTCTCTTCCATGAATTCATTTAACCATTGTTCCATTAAGACACATATACGAATGTCTAATGACCAAAGGTCACGGTCGTCCCATCCACGGTTTACTCTTTGCCAGGCCCACTTGATATTTCGTGTGATATCTTTTATCAATAACCAGGGATGAGTAAGATACCATTTCTTTCCATAGCTAAGGCTAAACATCATTTGTTTTCCTTTCCTGCTTTACGCAAACAAGACCAACAACGGTTTTGTCCTGTTTTATAGTCTTTGACTGATTTATAACTATGTAAATTGCACAGTGGCTTTCCACAAAAGGAACAGACTTTTACTGATTCATTTGTGCAAGCTGAACATCTAATCTTTCTCTTTTTCGCCATATTCTTTTTCTATATGTTCAAAAAGCAATGCTATAATGTCGCTTTTATCATAACCAATTTCCCCTTGGAGTTTATCAAGTTTTTCTTCTTCTTTTATATCCATGGGTGTATAAAGACGTTTTCCTTCTAATACCATCAATGCAGCCACAATGACATTTTCAAGATTTTTCCGTTGCTTGGACATATCTATTCCGGCAATTTCCCCAACGGCAATTAACATTGTTGCTTTGTTTATCGTTTCATTGAGGTCATTGACAGTTAGTTTACTTTTTTCTAACATTTCTTGTAATGCTTCACATTTGTTCATTTTTATGCTCCTTTCTTCACGGCGTGAAGAGATTACTGATTGCGACTATTTCCATATATTTCCCCTAAGGCTATTCCAAAACATATGATTATAAGTCCAAAAACAATCTCCCAAAAGTTCTCTGGTAAACGCCAGTTTACAGCAAATACTAATATGCTGTCCAAAAGCATTGCAAGAGATAACATGCCAAGGTAACTAGGTTTGTTTTTCATTTTGGGAATGTTTTTGTACGTAAGTGCATTAGTATATATAGTGCGTCTTCCAATCCAGCATAGTATGACTCTGTGTAATTGTCCCACCCTGCTACCTGGTCAATAACTATTTGTGCCAGATTGAAGATTGCATTATCGATATTCTCTCGAGCTTTATCTCTATAATTATCAGCAGTTGTTTGCATTTTCCTTTTCCTCTCTTTCGCGTTTGCGTGTGGCAATTGCTCCATCTAATACCCTCATAGAAAATTGTATATTGGTTTCACATAAATCTTTGGGCCACTTATCGATATGTCCATATTTGTTAATTGGTATGCATTCATCTTTGTAGATAAAGACTACATCATCACAATCTATTTTGCCCTCGGCAATCAATGCGCGTAATAAGCCAAGAACCATATGCGTTGACGTAAAGAAGGCAATATCTCTGAGTTTGTCTTTCTGTAAAAATAGTTCTTCTATCCATGGCATTTTATGGTCACCGTATGCTTCCCATCTTTCTGCAATTTCCAGGAGTATCATTCGGAATCCTTGTCAGGTGTAAGGTTATAAAATCCATTTCGTATATTATCGGCTATCTCTTCGACTTCTTGAACATTCTTGTCCAGCTTACTAATTTTGTTTTCCAAACTGATATATTGGATAACTAAATCTGATTGTCCGTTATCGATTTCATTATAAATGTGCAGTAACTTTCTTGCTAATGCATAGTTTTCTAATGTTTCAAGAGCATCAATAAGGTTACGCATTTCTCTTAAAGCATCAATTACTCTACACGCCGCATCACGAAGTGGGTCTCTATTAGTCTTGTTCATTCTTTATATCCTTA
>Ga0209013_10003757_pt1 | contig 13397 bp, 13 predicted proteins | sample Cruoilmetagenom2_FD_187291 | JGI IMG/M metagenome (GOLD analysis project Ga0209013, IMG submission 187291) | Oil polluted marine microbial communities from Coal Oil Point, Santa Barbara, California, USA - Sample 2 (SPAdes) (version 2) | ecosystem: Environmental > Aquatic > Marine > Oil seeps ... | reverse complement strand
CGCGTGAAAGCGTCTGACGGAGGTGCTGATTATGACATCAGTTGTAGTAGTAGGAACACAATGGGGAGACGAAGGTAAAGGGAAAATTACCGACTTCCTGTCCGAGCATTCGGAAGTGATTGCTCGTTATCAAGGCGGTAATAATGCGGGACACACCATTATTTTCGGTGGGGAAACGTACAAGCTTCACTTAATCCCATCTGGTATTTTCTATAAAGATAAAATTTCGGTAATCGGTAACGGAATGGTTGTCGATCCAAAAGCGTTAGTGAAAGAGTTGAAAGGATTACATGACCGTGGGGTAACGACTGAAAACTTACGTATTTCAAATCGTGCACACGTCATCTTACCTTACCATTTGAAGCAGGACGAAGTGGAAGAAGCTCGTCGCGGTGCAAACAAAATTGGTACAACAGGCAAAGGGATCGGCCCAGCATACATGGATAAAGCGGCACGTGTCGGAATCCGTATGGCGGACCTTTTGGATAAAGTGGTGTTTGAAGAAAAACTTCGTATGGTTTTAGCTGAGAAAAATCGTCTATTCGAAAAGTTCTATGAAACTGAAGGCTTTTCCGTGGAAGAAATCTTTGAAGAATACTACGGATACGGTCAAGAAATCGCTAAATATGTAACGGATACGTCAAAAGTATTGAATGATGCATTGGACGAAGGCCGTCGCGTATTATTCGAAGGTGCACAAGGCGTTATGTTGGATATCGACCAAGGTACGTATCCATTCGTTACATCGTCGAACCCAGTAGCAGGTGGCGTGACAATCGGAGCGGGCGTAGGTCCAACGAAAATCAGCCATGTAGTGGGTGTGTGTAAAGCCTATACATCACGTGTAGGTGATGGTCCTTTCCCAACGGAATTATTTGATGAAGTAGGAAATCAAATTCGTGAAGTAGGGAAAGAATACGGAACAACTACTGGCCGTCCACGTCGTATTGGTTGGTTCGATAGTGTGGTTGTTCGTCATGCACGTCGTGTAAGTGGTTTGACAGATCTTACGGTCAACTCAATCGACGTACTGACTGGGTTGGAAACGGTGAAGATTTGTACAGCCTATTCTTACAAAGGCGAACTGATCACGGAATATCCAGCGAACCTTCGCATGTTGGCTGATTGCGAACCTGTATATGAAGAACTTCCAGGCTGGAGCGAAGATGTGACTTCATGTAAGTCACTTGATGAGCTTCCTGAAAATGCACGTCACTACCTGGAGCGCATTTCACAATTGACAGGCGTACCAATTTCAATTTTCTCAGTAGGACCTGATCGTAACCAAACAAACATCGTCACAAGCGTGTGGCGTAAATAGTATTAAATAAAAAAGAGAGGGAAAAGGAAACTTTTCCCTCTCTTTTTCGTATGTAAAGGAAAAGGGACGTTTCAAACACCAAAGGGGGATGAAGGTGAAAAGATTTTGGTTTTGGGGAGCACTTGTGCTGATTGGGGCAGCATGGGCTATTAACCTGGCTTTCTACCAGGCATCACAATTAAAAGAACCGATCGTACTGGATCACTATATTGATGTACCAATGAATCAGACACCATTTTTCACCATTTACTACCTGACCAATAAAAAGAATCCTGCAATTCTTCAATCAATGGAAGTGAATGGGTTGTCCATACCAAATATTGCACCTAGCAATGACATGTGGCTGTTCGAAAATCAAAATACGATAAGCAATTCGCCGAATATCGTTCAAGAGTTCACCCACCATATCTTGCTTGAAGCCCATTTTGACCCATCCATGCTGTCTCCAGAAGGAGTGGAGGACAAATCCTTCACTATGACGGATAGTTTCCTAACTTTCAACGATGGCACAGCCAAGCAATTTGATATCGGGGAAATTCATGTAACAGCTTCTGGAATTCAACAAGAACCTATATTGAGTGGCATGTGGAGCGGTGGGACGTCGGATGGACTGCATACCAATATTTTTGTTGCGGAACAGCAGGTGCATATGAACGAGATTGTCTTGCCCGAATACATTTCAAAGGATGTTGTAGTGAAAGTGGAATATAAAGGGGAAAATGAACAGGTGTCTGATCCCTTTTCCCAAACGCAAGCCATGCCGAATTGGGATGCTCTTGATGGATTGCTTGCCAATGAAATCAATTGGCCAATCGCATTGAATCAGCGAAGCAGTGTCGGCTTTTATGTGCAGATTGACTCTTCAAACAGTAAAGCAATTGACGCAAGAGTAAAATGGAACGGGGAAACGGCTGAAGGTCTGGCATTTTCTACGTTCGTATCATTGGCCCACAGACCCCAACTGGCAGATGGGGAGTTACACAAACTGATTGAGAAGGCGAGGGAAGGATCTTGAAAAGACGTGGATTCAAGCAGTTGCTGACTGGCTTTCTATTCATCTTTCTCGACATCCACTTGTTTGTCGACGTGCTTCCCGATCCGCTCGGATATGGTTTGATTGCGTCTGGCATTTATAAACTTTCAGCAGAAGGACAAAATGCGAAAAATGCAGTCATGACCGCTTATATCCTGCTCATTCTGTCCATTCCGACATTTATTTTCTCAGGTCCCGTAATGGAAACGATGCAAAATGACAGCATGGGTTGGCAAATTTACGGTGTGTCAGTTTCCATTGGTCATTTGATCTTGATGTATTTCACTTTCCTGCTGCTCATGAAGGAAATGGACTATCCAAGCGATGCTGATGAAATACGAGTTAGAGTCCGAAAAATGATGGTTTTTTATATGAGCATGATGTTAAGTGCGCAATTGCTCCATCCATTTTTATTCAATATGAATCAAGATAGTGCATTGATTTTGGGGATATTAATCATTGGACTGACCTTGATTGCCACTATCGCGTTTCTCGTACATCTTCGAGGACTGCAGAAAATGTTTCCAGCAGAACCGGATTTGACAGTATATCCGCCTACAATATAAAAATGCGCTTCCCACCTAGGGATAGCGCATTTTTTATATGTCTGGCTCCAGGCCAGAATCTAATATTAATGGATGTTTTTCTTTTTGAAGCGTCCACCACGCACCTCAGCAATGTTTCCAATTGCAATGAAAGCCTGAGTATCAATATCTTCTACAATCGATTTCATTTTTGCTTCTTCCAAGCGCGTAATGATAGTGAAAATAATTTTTTTGCTGTCGCCAGTGTAAGCACCTTCACCATGCAAGAATGTGACGCCACGTCCGAGACGATCCATGATTGCATCACCTATTTCCTCTACATGGTCACTGATGATATAAACCGATTTCGATTCGTCCAACCCTTGAATGACAATATCAATCGTTTTATAGGCGATAAAATAGGCTAAAACGGAATACATGGCTTGTTCCCAGGTGAATACAAATCCTGCAACCGTGAAAATGATTAAGTTGAAGAACATGATGATTTCGCCTACAGAGAATGCGGATTTGCTGCCAAAAAGAATAGCCAGTATTTCTGTCCCATCCAGGGAACCGCCATACCGGATAACAAGTCCGACACCAATCCCAAGGACGATGCCTCCAAATACGGTAGCAAGCAGGATATCATCCGTGAAGCGTTCTACGGGGTGTAAATAGTATGTAGTGATCGAGAGAACTGTAATACCCAATACAGTGGATAAGGCAAACGTTTTACCGATTTGCTTATAGCCAATAAAAAAGAATGGAATGTTTAACAGGAAAATGAAAAGTCCTAATTCTATGCTAGTTAGATGTGACAAAATGATGGATATCCCTACGATGCCCCCATCCAAAAGTTGATTTGGCACAAGAAACAATTCAATCCCCATGCCCATAAAAATAGCACCAATAATAATCATGAATATGCGCTTTGCTACCACGATTTTTGATGCTCTGCGATGGGAAGCACGCAGTTGTTTTATCTCTTCTAATTTATGTTCCTCTTCTGTCACGCGTTTTCCCCTTTTCATCATTTATAATCTAATTTTATCGTAAATCCTGTATTTGTGATAGAAAGAAGACTTAAGACATGACTAATATGACAAAAATGTTGTCCCATCACTCAAAAAAAGGGACAAAGGTTCAGGACAAATTTAGAATACTTAGTTTTCATGTGATAAAAGACGCTAAAAATTTACAAAAATAAACAATTACTTGCAGATGATGGAACGAATGAGTCATTTTCTTTACAGTACTCCTAAGTTACACAATGAAGAAAAAAGTTGTGTTAAATTATAGAAGTGTGATTTTTCATACATAAAAGAGTCATTCAGGTTTGAATGGAATTTTTGGAAGGGGCTTTATCATGAATTTGAAAAGGAATATTGGTGACAGGAAGCAGATTTTATCCTGGCAGAAGAAAAACCGCAAATCAAATCTAATGAAAAAAGCAACCATAATCGCATTGCTTGCTTCAAGTATTACATTTAATGTCAGTTTTGCAAAAGACGATGAAAATAAACTATTTCAAAAAATTTTTCACATATATGCAAGTGGTGAATATGTAGGGGCTGTATCGGAAGAAAAGGCGATTCAGGATATGATCGATAAAAAAGTTGCTGAGACTAGCTCCCAATACGAGAGTCTGAAACTGAGTGACGAAACCAATTTATCCATCATCCCAGAACATGTTTTCTTTACAGAAACAAATGATACGGAAACATTAGACAAGCTGGACAAACTCATTTCTGTCACAGCAGATGCATTTGCATTGTCAGTCAATGACGAGATTGCCGTCTACGTCAAAGACTTGGAAGCGTATCATGAAGTTGTTCGCCAACTTAAACTTCAGTCAGTTTCTGAAAAAGAACTCAACGAATTGGAAGCCAGAAAAGATTCTACTGATTCTTTACCACCGTTAAATACCAATGAAACCCGATTATTGAATATTGTAATGAATGAATCCATTTCCGGCGTGACAAAACAAGCGAAACCAGAACATATCTTAACAGTTGACCAAGCCGTGGAATATCTTAAAAAAGGCGTTCTGGAAGAGAAAACCTATAAAGTTAAAGCCGGCGATGTATTTGGCAAAATTGCAAATGAACATGGTCTGTCCAGTGCAGATTTAAAAAAGCTAAATAAAGATACTGATGAAAACAGTCTCCAGATTGGCCAGGAATTAAAGGTTACAGCACTGAAACCGTTGGTCAATATTCAAGTGGTCATAGAGAAAAAGGTTACAGAACCGATTCCGTTCGAAAACCAAGTGCGTGAATCCGCAGATATGCTGAAGGGAGAAACGAAAGTTCTCCAAGAAGGCAGCAATGGAGTGCAAGAGGTGACATATGTAATCCGTGAACAAAACGGAACAAGAGTCGGCAAGGCACTTAAAGAAGAGAAAGTAATAAAAGAAGTGAAAAATAATATTGTAGTAAAAGGAACGAAAGTAATACCTTCCCGCGGTTCAGGCAAATTCTCCTGGCCGGCAGAAGGCGGATATATTTCGAGCAAAATGGGTTATCGATGGGGCAGAATGCATCAAGGAATCGATATTGCCCGTCCAAGTGGTTACAACATTAAAGCTGCTGATAACGGGGTAGTCGTATTTGCAGGAAGTGACAGCACTTACGGGAACAAAGTAGTGGTCGACCATAATAATGGGTACCAAACAGTTTATGGGCACCTAGCTTCAATCAGTGTAAGTAAAGGCCAAACAGTCCCTGTGGGGGCGAAACTAGGCATAATGGGCTCAACCGGCAGATCAACAGGAACGCATCTGCATTTTGAAGTCACAAAAAATGGTCAAAATCTTAATCCATTGAATTTCCTCAGATAATGAATAAGCAAGACGGTCAATTTAATGAATTGGCCGTCTTTTTATATACTGGAATATTGGTAGGTAGTTATGTCAATTTCCCTCTAAACATAACCACCGAGAAATTTGTCGAAATATTGCCCGGGAAATATTTATCAATGATACCTTCTTTTGCCGATAGATGCGAAACAGTCTAAAGCGTGATAGAGTAAGTAGTATAAATGGGTCAATTCATATTCATATAGATAGATGGCAAGAGAGAGGATGACATGAAAATGAGTAAAACAATTTTAGTAGTAGATGACGAGAAACCGATTGCTGATATTCTGCAATTCAATTTGAAAAAAGAAGGATATAACGTTATTTGTGCCTATGATGGGGATGAAGCTTTGCAAAAAGCGGAAGAAATCAAACCGGACTTGATGTTATTAGACATCATGCTACCAAACCGTGATGGTATGGAGGTTTGTCGCGAAATCCGTAAAAAATATGATTTCCCTATTATCATGTTGACGGCGAAAGACTCTGAAATAGATAAAGTGCTTGGTCTGGAACTTGGTGCCGATGACTATGTAACGAAACCATTCAGTACACGGGAATTGATAGCTCGAGTGAAAGCCAATATGCGCCGTCACCAGACAGTTCAATCAGAAGATGCAGAAGATGCTTCAAACGACATCACCGTAGGTTCATTGATTATCCAACCGGACGCTTATTTAGTACTGAAAAGAGAAGAGACCATTGAATTGACACACCGTGAGTTCGAATTGTTGCATTACTTGGCAAAACATATTGGCCAGGTAATGACGCGAGAGCACTTGCTTCAAACTGTATGGGGCTATGATTATTTTGGAGATGTCCGTACAGTTGATGTAACCATCCGTCGCCTTCGTGAAAAAATTGAGGATAACCCAAGTCATCCTGCATGGATTGTGACACGTCGCGGAGTAGGATATTATTTGCGTAATCCTGAACAGGAGTAGACAGAATGCAAAAGGTCGGCTTTTTTAAATCGATTCACGTTAAAATTGTCCTGATTTACATTTTGCTGATTTTATTGGCAATGCAAATTATTGGACTCTATTTCGCGAAAGAATTAGAACGAACACTTAAAAAAAGCTTCACCACATCCATCGAAGAACGTGTGAACTTAGTCGAGTATAGTGTTCGTGAAGAAATTACCAAAAAACGTGGAGAAGAAGATCCCACGATTGAACAAAGTTTAAGACAAGTCCTTTATAGTGTCAGATCGATCGATATTAATGAGATTCGGGTCATAGACAGCAATTTCCGCATCTTAGCGACATCTGAAACAAATAATCAATCCATAGTCGGGCAGCGTTCAACTGAAGATATGGTCAAGCAATCCATTTCTTCCGAAACGTCATCGAATAAAATTAAATTGGACCCTCCAAAAGGGGATCGCATATGGGTACTGGCATCACCTATTATTTATCAAGGGAAGGTACTCGGCACCATCTATTTGGAGTCCAACATTGAAACCGTATTTAAGCAAATGAACGAAATCAACCGGATTCTTGCCGGTGGTACAGCCATGTCCCTTGCCATTACGATCATCTTGGGAATCTTAATTGCTCAGACGATAACTCGTCCGATTTCAGACATGCGCAGGCAAGCCCAGGCAATGGCCAAAGGAAACTTTTCACGTAAGGTAAGAGTTTACGGGAATGACGAAATCGGCCAATTGGCAATTGCATTCAATCATTTGACCAACCGTCTGCAGGAAGCACAGTCAACGACAGAAGGAGAGCGTCGGAAATTGGCTTCGGTTCTTTCAAATATGACAGATGGGGTAATTGCGACTGACCGTAAAGGACGCATTATCCTGATCAATGATCCAGCCCTTAGACTTTTGAGAGTGCCAAGGGAAACCATGATGCATCGTCCAATCTCCTCCGTCCTGGGAATTGAATCGCAGTACGCATTTGAGGATTTGATCCATATGAAGGATTCAATCAACCTGGATTTCAGCACACCGGAACGTCCTTATATATTACGTGCTAATTTCTCGGTCATCCAAAAAGAAACAGGGTTCGTGAACGGCTTGATCACTGTTTTGCATGATAATACTGAGCAAGAAAAAATTGACATGGAGCGTCGTGAATTCGTGGCAAATGTCTCACATGAACTGCGTACACCATTGACGACCATGCGGAGTTATCTGGAAGCATTGGCAGACGGTGCATGGCAGGACAAGGAATTGGCCCCATCATTCCTCAATGTGACCCAGACAGAAACAGAGCGCATGATTCGATTGGTAAACGATTTACTGCAATTATCCAAAATGGATAGCAGTGATTACGATTTAAATAGAGAGTTTGTTGAGTTTAATAAATTCTTCAATCGCATCATTGACCGGTTTGAAATGTCTAAATCCCAGCATGTACATTTCCAGCGTCTGCTTCCTGAATCCCAATTCTTCGTGGAAATCGATACTGACAAGCTGACACAAGTAATCGATAATATCATATCGAATGCTTTAAAATATTCGCCGGATGGCGGATATATTCGCTTTGGCATCATTGTCCAGGAAGGATTTTTGAAAGTCATGATTTCCGATGACGGGATGGGAATTCCAAAGGAAAATGTGGAACGTATTTTTGATCGTTTCTATCGTGTTGACAGAGCACGAGCAAGATCGATGGGTGGATCGGGTCTCGGTCTGGCAATTGCCCGGGAAATGATTGAGGCCCATGGTGGGGCAATTTGGGCAGAAAGTGAAGAAGGGCATGGTACAACCATATTCTTTACTTTGCCATTTGAGTTGGACGAAGCAGGTGAATGGGATTGAAATATGTTGAACAAATGAAATCGATATTTTTGACACTGCTTGTGATATTGAGTGTGACGCTGACGTTTTCAATCTGGACGTACACACCAACCTATGAAACCATCAAACAAGCACCGGTTGTTAATATTTCAATCGCTGATAGCAAACGTGTCAATGATATCGTCAAACCATACAAATTGATAGCCAGTGTAGAGAACGGATTAACCGGAACAATGGAACCCTTTAAGCTGGATCAAGTGGTCAATGTAATGAAGGGCTGGGAAATCAACGAGCTTACTTTAGAAAGTGATCAGCTGAAAAAAACAGATTTAAATGAGCTGATAACAAAATCCAGTCGTTTCACCCTCTTCTTCCCAGATGATGTGCCGTTTCCTGTGTATGATAACATCCTGCCGTTTTCAATCACGAACATCCCTGAAAGTGGATTCGATCGACTCATTGTGGACTGGAGCTCCTCCAATAATGGGAATCTCAAACTATACTTCGTAAGTTCAAAAAACAACACGTTGTATTCAGCAATTGCCGAGAATATTGATAGTGGGTTATTCAAGCAAAAAGTAATCAACCCGGCGACTGACCAGTTCACCAAATACACGGAAATCGAACGGAAAGGAAAACCTTCTCTGTTCGTCTCTGCTGTGGATGTTGAAAGCATCCGTTATACCTATTACTTGAAAGAAATCGATACAAACCGTTTCAGGGATGCATTGTTCAATGATCCAAGCCTGGTCCGCCAGAGTCCTATAGGTTCAACAAATGAAGAGTACTCCGATGATACTTCCTTGATGAGCGTTGATTTAAGCCAACGCACACTGAGCTTTGTCAATCCATCTGCGGAAACATTCGTGCCTGCGGTACCATCCAAATTGATTTTTGATAGTCTTGATTATATAAATGAACATGGTGGCTGGACCGATGAATTCCGCTTTGCGGGAATCAATGCCGCGAACCAGCAAATCAATTATCAATTGTATTTGCTTGGGTCACCGGTATTCAGTGATCAAACGTTAACTGAAATAACCGCTTTTTGGGGGGATCCCGGCATTTACCGATATGTGCGGCCATATTATACATTGGATCTTTCATTGACTTTCGATACATTGATTTCAACCTTGCCTTCGGGTGAAAAGGCGTCACTAGTCATGAAGACCGTGAAAGAAATCGATTTCAATAAAGTAGAGGAAATGACGATCGGCTATCATCTGACACGTGATGATGAGCAACGTTTATTGATACTGGAACCATCATGGTTTTACAAATATAATAACCAATGGTCACGTCTTTCACCTGAAGTTTTAGGAGGTGGCAAGGTTGGATTGGAATAAGACCAAGACCATCTTTATCATTGTGTTTTCCATCTTGAATGTCTTCTTGTATTCGCTTTATTTGAACCGTTACAATGATGCGCAGGAACTCGAAATCCTGGGTGAAACCTCCATAGAGGAGAGACTGCAGGCCGATAATATTCGTTTTGAAAGCAAAACAGTGGACTCCGTCAAGGAATCATATGTTTCCGGAAACATTCGGGTATATGATTCTGAAGAGTTAAAACCATTGGATAATCAATCATTTGAGATTTTTGATCGAACAAAACTAGTGTCAACCTTTAAAGAACCAGTTATCATTGGATCTCCTGGGGATCCTGCCAGTTTGGTGAAGTTTGTCAGTACCAATGTCTATGACGGGGCTACGTATGAATTGTTCGACGTTGATAAAGCAGCCAAAAAAGCGATCTTTTTCCAAACGATCAACAATCGGCAGGTTTACTTCAATCAAAATGCCCTTCTTACGATATATTGGAATGAAGAGAATCAAATCATTCGATATGAACAAACAGCCTTGGAAGAGCTCGAGGAATTTGAGCAAACTGAAAACTTGTTGCCGGATGAGCGGGCAGTGGAAGTCCTGTATCAACGAAATATTTTGAAACCGAATTCCACAATTGAATCAATTAATTTAGGTTACTCGACTCTCGTTCAATTAACGGAAACGCAAGTATTTGCGCCTACTTGGCGAGTTCGTGTAGAATTACAAGATGGCTCAAGGGAGGATTATTTTGTGAATGCAGTAGAAGGCAAAATAATCGAATTCAATAAAGAGGCAACGGAATTAGAAGAAGAGTAAGGAGTTTTCGTCATGCGTTTTAGTGTTTTAGCAAGCGGCAGTAGCGGAAATGCCATTTACGTCGAAACCGAAGAACATGCATTCCTGGTAGATGCTGGACTGAGTGGACGTAAAATGGAGGAGTTGTTCGCCTCTGTTGACCGCAGTATGAAAAACTTGAGCGGAATATTGGTTACGCATGAACATAGTGATCACATTAAAGGGCTGGGAGTTCTTGCCCGTAAATATAACGTTCCAATATACGCCAATGCAAAGACTTGGGTGGCGATGGAACATCTGGTTGGGAACATCCCAATCGAACAACGATTTCATTTCGATATGGAGACCGTGAAGACTTTCGGTTCGCTGGATATTCAATCATTCGCGGTATCGCACGATGCTGCAGACCCGATGTTTTACGTCTTTCATGAGAATGGTCGCAAACTAGTATTGATCACGGATACAGGTTACGTCAGCGACCGGATGAAAGGTCATATAAAAGGAGCCGATTCATTTGTGTTCGAAAGCAACCACGACGTGGGCATGCTGCAAATGGGCAGATACCCATGGTCCATCAAACGCCGCATCCTGAGTGATGTCGGACATGTTTCGAATGAAGATGCAGCCGTTGCCATGAGTGAAGTGGTCGAGCAGAAGCCGACGCAAGTCTATCTATCGCATTTGAGCAAAGACAATAATATGAAAGATCTGGCCCGCATGAGTGTTTCGCAGACGCTTGAATCATGCGGCATCATAACCGGTGAGTATTTGAATTTGTTTGATACCGATGCAAATAAAGCAACTGAACTGGTTACGGTCTAAACCCTACAATTTGTAGGGTTTTTCTTTTTGACCAAGTTTTAAAGTCATTTTCATCTAATTTTAATGTTGAAGGGGTAAAGTAAAGGTAACGAATAAAGAGAGAGGGAGATAAAGAATGGGATATTATGATCAACCACCTAGCGAGCAGCAAAAACGGGTTGCAAAAAGAGGAAGCAAGGGAGGATACTTCTTCAGCGGACTCATCGGCGTCATGATCGGCGCTCTGATTGTGTGGCTGATGCTTCCTTCACTCGTCGGCATAATGCCAGGAAGCAATGTGTCCAGTGGGAATGACTCGAACCGGGGAACGACTACCACGCAACAATTATCAGCGGACATTACGACGGATGTCACCTCTGCAGTCGAGAAGGCAGTGGACTCAGTCGTGGGAGTCTCGAACATTCAAACATCAACTAATTTTTTGAGCCCTACAAGCGAAGGGCAGCCAGCAGGCAGTGGATCCGGTGTCATTTATAAAAAGTCCGGTGATATTGCGTATGTGGTTACAAACCATCACGTCATAGAAGGTGCAAGTCAAATAGAGGTCACTCTTGCGGATGGCACCAAAGTCGAAGCGAAACTATTGGGAAGCGATATATGGACGGATTTGGCGGTCCTTGAAATGGATGCATCTAAAGTAAAGGGAGTCGCGGAATTCGGCGATTCAGATATATTGAAGCAAGGTGAAACAGTCATTGCCATCGGAAACCCGCTTGGATTGGACTTTTCAGGTTCGGTCACGACCGGGGTGGTATCAGGGAAAGACCGGGCAATACCGGTAGACTTGAACGGAGACACCCAAGTGGACTGGCAGGCTGAAGTATTGCAGACGGATGCAGCAATCAATCCTGGTAACAGTGGTGGAGCACTTGTGAATTTGGCTGGTCAGCTGATTGGCATCAATTCGATGAAAATTTCCCAAGAAACTGTCGAAGGTATTGGTCTTGCAATTCCAATCGATTCAGCAATTCCAATTATCGAAGACTTGGAGCAGTACGGTGAAGTGAAACGCCCGGCAATGGGTGTAACACTCGTAGACGTGACAAACGTTTCTGCCTTCCACCAACGTGAAACACTTCGTTTACCAGAAGAAGTGATAACAGGTGTTGTCATTGATGAAGTTGTGGAAAACTCACCTGCAGGGAAAGCGGAATTAAAACAATATGACGTAGTCGTTGAAATGGACGGCGAAAAAATCGAAAACATGATTGACCTAAGAAAACACTTATACAATGAAAAAGAAGTTGGGGATAACTTGAAACTAAAAGTATATCGTCAAGGTCAGCTGATGGAAGTTACATTAAAATTAACCGATAATTCGGGTCTATAGTATACTGGGAATTGGAATGTGAAGGAAAACAAGGTTGTGGATAACTGATTTTCCTTTACAAAAGATTTACACAGCGAGTAGGGAGTGCAAAGCCGCACCTTTCCTACTCGCTTTTCGTTTGTTAAAATAGATTGTGGATAAAGATGTGTGAATTGTGTATAACTTAGTGAATTATTCGAAAACCGAAAGGAGGTCAAAAAATGGAGATAAAATGCTGCCAAACCCATATAGACCACGCACTTGACATGTTCGTGGCAGAGCAAAATACGTTCCCAATAATGACAGAACTTTCAGATGAAGAAAAGTTATCCACAAAGTGCGACTACTGTGATGACGCTTCAATATATTTAGTGGCAAACAAATGATTGCATACCATATATAGTTTTCGCCTGTGGATATGTGTATAAGTTCTGTGGATAGTGTGTTTGTAAATATCGTGTAAAGGTGGATAACCTGTGAATATAGCAATAATTTCTGTTGGGAAGCTAAAAGAGAAGTATTTGAAACTAGGGATAGAAGAATACACAAAACGATTGGGAAGCTACGCAAAAATGGACCTGGTCGAAGTACCTGACGAAAAAGCACCGGAAAATTTAAGCGATGCGGATATGGAAATCGTCAAGAAAAAAGAAGG
>Ga0209013_10003756_pt1 | contig 13399 bp, 21 predicted proteins | sample Cruoilmetagenom2_FD_187291 | JGI IMG/M metagenome (GOLD analysis project Ga0209013, IMG submission 187291) | Oil polluted marine microbial communities from Coal Oil Point, Santa Barbara, California, USA - Sample 2 (SPAdes) (version 2) | ecosystem: Environmental > Aquatic > Marine > Oil seeps ... | reverse complement strand
ACGTGGCCTGGGGCGCTCTTTTATTGCGTTTCCATGGAGTTTGCTGCAGCTCATTCGCGCTGGCCGTTGCATCCATTGGCGTATGAGAGCACGGCTCGGGCAGGGTTTCAGGTTTCACGTCTCTCGTTCACAATTGGCAAATGACGCTCGACGGCACGACGCCCCACAACCTAAAGAGCCGATGCTTAGTTCGGCAAAGGCTTGAGACTGCCAACCAGGCGGAATGTCAGAGGTGGTGATGACCGAGAGTTTGTCGTGGAAGCCGCGCGCGTTGGGACTCACCCGCTACAAAGCACCTAGTCTCGTGCAGTAAAAGGCGCTCGAGCGCCAGCCGAAGGGATAAGCCGTGAGACGGATCGAATGGATTGTCTTACTAACGGCGATCTTCCTGGGCGTGGTCATCGGGTACTTGGAATACATTTCCTGATCATGATCACTAGGGCAGGTTGGGGTGATCCGGCTACGGACGTCTTAGCCCAATTCCATACGGTGCGCGCCTGCGTCGCCTTGGCTTTGCGCACCGAAAGCGGACGCATCACAAAAAAGCTTTCGAGAAAGGCTTGCTTGGGTGCGAGAAGGCAGGCCGCGCTGCCACTTACCGCAAATTAGCGTTGCGCTCCCTAGCGGCACGCGCTTCCTTCCGCTTAAGTCTGCGCTCCGCCAGGGCCAACCATCTTCGGCAGCTTGGCCGTCTGAGCGAACATTTCACTGCGATGCGCGGACGTGGCTTAGCACGCGGCACGCCCTTTTGTGAGGCAATACCATCTGTAGTTTCGGGAGAGACCGACAGGTCTCGTGCGCACTTAGCCACCAAATCCGCGACAGTCATGCGTGCCATGAAGGGGTTGGCTCGAATAGCATAGGAGCTGAGAATTGAGGCTACCTTTGTGTCAGGCTTCGCATGCAACAGACGCGCAGCTCCCGTTGGCCCGACCAAAAACGCCAGTCGGAGATTGGGAAAACTTGCCGTGAGACCTTCGCTTGCGAGGTGCGCGGCATTGTCCTTCGTGTAGGCTTCCGCAGCACGTCGCGCGAAGGATCTGCTTGTGCGAAGGGCGCCTATCGCGGACGGGGAAAGCGTCGCCGTCTCCTCTGCAAAATGTCGACGAGCCACTTCTAGAAAGGTCGATTTAATGAACTGAAAGGGCCCCAGCGCGGTTGAGCGTTGATTGCGCGCGGCATCCTTCCCACCCGACTCCGCCATCATCAGCCGGTCGAGAAAGCCATCAATCGTTAACTCAGGGGTCGTAGGAGGGGCGGAGCTGGCTTTTGGCAGCTGTGGCTGCACCTCTTCGGCGGGAGTTGGAGCAGCGGTGAGCGCCGCGAGGCCGAACGCCACTAACACAACAGTGCCGCCTCTATACCAGTGCAACGCACTACTGCTGCAAGCGCTAAAGTTGGCAACTGAACCTACGTTTGATCCCATATGGCGTCGCATAACTCTCACCATGAGCGGGCTTCACTTATCGGTCTGGATGCTCACTCGCAGCCGACACTCCACAACTGCAAACTTTAGCAGAGGTCTCAGGAATTTCTATCGACTTTGATCGTACGGGCGCCAGCTCCCCCTTTATGTATCTGTTTTGTTGAGAGCCGCGCCTTTAGCTTGTTCAGGCGAGTTGAAGCTGTCCAGCGGATCCGTAAGTGGATTGATTGTCTCCGCTCTACAACCAAGACCAGCCATAGAACGACTCAAGCATCATGAAAATCCTGGCTGATGATGAGAATGAAAACCTATGACCAATTCCGAAAGGCTCTCGTCGGCAGCGCTCGGTTTCGACGAAAAGTGGGCTGGGCGTGACGCAGTGTGCGAAAAGATTGCAGTGCAACAAGATGCGGTTTTCTAAGCCGTAGAGAAATGCAAGAGCCGCGTCACTTCAGACGTCACTTTTCGAGTTGGCGTTCCACAGATCTCTTCCTTGGCCTGTGTTGCGCCGATGCCGCTGGGGAATCATTTAGGAATGGATAACTGGGAGTTGCCGTACGCGCAGGTATGCGATCGGGCACAAATTGACTGCGTACCATAGGGGGACTTCAACGGACCGGGGGCAAGGATGAGGGGACCAGAGGACGATTTCTCTGACTACCAACAGAAGGCATCCAGCGAATATCTGAAGTTGGCAGAAGAGCGCGACGAGGAAGCCAGAGTATTTGGAGAAGATGAGATGCCCGGCAGTCAGTTCGGCATGGTTTCAACTCTTTGTGCGTTCGCCGCCGCTGCTAGCAGGCATGCAGCGGATCAGTGTAGCAAGGCCGCGAACCAAGATGAGGTCGATGCCATAAAGTTTGCAACGCGCATGCTCAACGATAAGCTCGACGCTGCGCTCTGCATAGCACCAGCCAATACAACGGATTGGCCGCATTGACTGTGAATATGGGGCAGTCATGATGCAACTGATTAGCGAACCAGTTCTGCGCACCGGTTTAATGGAAATGGTAATGCTGAGCGGGATCGCGTGGGTGGTCTATCAGAACACTAAGGATTGAGCGGAGGTGTAATGAAGTACCTGCTCATGGTTATGATCGGATCGGCAAACGGCTGGACCCTGACAAGCCACGAGTTCGGCGACGAAGCGAGCTGCAAATTGGCCGAGACGATAATGAAGCGGCAGTTCAAAGCCGCGCGAGCCACGCAAGCTTTACGCACTTGGTGCTCGCGTTATGGCGGTGCCGGCGTCAGCACCGGCGACGCCGGAGGCAGCCGCAGCGAAGATGGCTGGACCGCGCAATAACGGATCGGGCAATGAAAATCGAACTACCTCACTTGAGCAGCGCAGCGTCGGACAAGCTTGATAGGTCCGATCTCATTGACAGAGTCATTGGTAGTTTGTGCTTGGCCGTTGGCGCGGGGCTGCTCCTATGGGCGGGGCTCGGCATTTTGGCGAGTTGAATGGGCAGGAAGAACGCAAATGGGCGTAAAGAGCGCTGCCTAGAGCTGCCCGGCCGTGATCCACCTGGCGCCAGTCTTGGCTCCTGATCCCATTGCGCAACTTGCTTGTTTCGCGAAGAGGGGTCTTTAAGGACTGGGCATCATTTCGCTGGGCGCACGGGTCCGGGCCCAATGGTCGGCAAGCCCATGAGGCTTCGGGTTATGTCAATTCGCAAAGCGGGCGGACATGCGAAATACGCCTTTCTCACAGCCTTCCTTCTCCCAAGACATGATCTGAAGCCGCGGTCCATTCGCCGAATATTGCCGTCCCTTGCGCCGGCGCGAATTTTCTTGATCCCACGTTGTTTTCGATTTCCCTCAACGTCTAGGCACCATCGAATGTGGTCTTCCAGAAGCTCTGGCCGGCAATCAGATGGCTGCCCTTGCGCTGTTGGCGCATAAAGAATGAAGAAGGCAAGGGCCAAGGAGGAAAAGACTCCGCCGACAAAGAAGAGTTGGGTCATGACACTAGCGATCTTCGCGATGCGGAGCAGCCTCTCGCGTGGCCTGGGTCTCGTACCTAAATGAGCCAAGACTTGGCCGTGAGCATTTGAAGTCTCCAATTTGCGCGCAGAATACACCACACCTAGTACCTTTCGTCCGGCCCGAAGATATCCACGCCTTCTTGCTCCTCCCCCGCATTCCATTCCCCAATAGCAGCTTGGTTCGTAATGCGCTGAGGTCCGCCCCGGTCAAATTCTGCTTTCTGCTCCTTGGCGGCCTTAACAATCCAATACCCGAAGAAAAGGATCCAGCCAGCCATGAAGAGCAGGCTACTAATTGAAGGACCAGTGTCTTGGAGCATCAGGGTGGCGATGAAGAGGACAATCGGCACCAAAATCGTCCCGAATATTGGGAGCATCCTTTTCTTGATTACTTCGAGATAGCCCATCGCCGTCCCCGCTGTGGATCTCCGCCCGTTTGGGGCACGACTTTGGCGAGACGATGCTGGAGCAGTCGATGGGCGAAGAAGACGGGGGATAGTGCGATCGGGCCACTACGTGGCGACCTTGGATTCCAATATGAAGAAAGGCGGTGGTATGTGCACACACGGGGGCGGATGATGTGGCGGAAAACAACATTCTTGGCTGTACTTTTTGATCTTTCTCATAAGTCTGCGACAAAATGTGTGGAGTCATCTGGGAATCTCCCCCTCGACCGAGTCATGACTCGTCAGGAGCTAATCAAGCACGGGCTAATGTCGGACAGATACGTGAACTGAATCAGCCCGTCCTCGAATAGGTAACTCGGACAAACGTACGTCAAGTCAGACCTTCACGGTCTGATTTCGGGTGCCGAAGTTGATGCCAGGCAGAGAGTGACGTGGACAGCCTGCAGGTCGACGGTGCAATATTACGGGCGCCCGCGAGCAGGGCCAGGACCGATGATTTAGCTTGATCGGGCGGCGACCGGCCAAGGCGCGGCGTTGTTTACATTCTGCGCGATGTCCGCCACTTGCTTCTTCAGTTCGTCGACTTCCACACGAAGTGCACCAATCTCTTGGCTCGCGTGTTCATGTATGAGCGCGAGCTGGTTGAAGGCACCCTGCATCTTTAACAGCGCTGTTTTCAGGCGCTCTAGCCGCTCTGTCTTCTTCAGTTTCTTCGACGTTTTTCCCATATGTGCCTCCGAATGCGCCGCGTCCGCGAATTATCTACATCTGCGCCGTGAACGATCACCATGAGTTAAGTGCAAAGAAGATCAAACCCACCACCGGCGTTCAAGCGATTTTGTTGTGCGCTCGGAGCGCGCCTAAACGCATGATTGCGAACGCAATGCCTATCCCCGCACCTGGAATGGCGATTTCGCGTCGGGGATCCGCCTCCCTATCATTTTACTCCGTCGCTCTCGTCCATATGGGCGGGCCTACAGAACTGCACACGCGCCTTGAGTCAGTAGTATGCGTTGGTGGATCTTAGTTGCTATATGCTTTGCCATGCGGAATTTCTAATATCTAATATTTCAGGCTCCATCGGTGAGCCGAGCCACTGGGTATTGATTTGTAGTGGGTCATTCAATCGAATGTTCTGCTGACGCTAGGTCTGCCAGTTGTTGCGCTGGGTGGCATCACCCCCGAGGCTGCAGACCGGCAAGCAGCTAACTATCGTTTGCGCCCGGACTGTGCACATGAAGGGTAGATGATCGTCAAGTGCAACGGACCCGGCGCAGTGCTCGTTATCATAGATACAAATGGAGCCATTCACGAGTCTGTCCATGGTGATTTGACATGATCAGAAAAGTACTAGCGGTTGTGTTGGCAATGGCAGCGTTGATGCCGCCCACTCATGCTGAGGAGGTGACGTGCACAATCGAGCAGTCCGTCTGCGACGCCAACAACCGCGCATTCGCTTGCTATGTCGAGTATTCACGCAGGTTGGACGATGGCATATCCGATGTCAGGGTCATAGCGCGCCCAATTCGTCATGCATGCGACGGTATGATTGAGTATGCAATTGCGCGACGCTGGCACGCGACACTTAGAGGAGATCCAAACGCTGTAGGGATTGACGAAAAGTGGAAGATAGCAAGCGCTGAATTTCTTAGGAATAAAGGCCTTGTGCTCCACAAGGACTGGTATGACGATGAGATGGACAAAATCGTTTCCGTCATCCTGCAACTGAGGGCATTGACGATCAAGCGATAACCAGAGCTGGATAGGGTGCGTTGAGCTAATACACAATTGCATAGGAGGGCAGAAAAACGCGCTCGCGTGACGTGTGGATTTCTATGCTGACAGAACTCTAGCTCGGCTTAAGTCGGCGGCTGACATGATGTTCTTCATGGACATGGCGCCTTCTGTTTGTGAACCTATTTTGGGTGTGGGTAATCCCAAAGTCCTTCCTAAGGCGTACCAGGGTGACCTCAGTAATATCCTGTTGAAGGCTTTCAGCTCTTCACAGCGTCACACTCTTCGCTAGAGATAGAGATCACATAGGCTTCGCGCCCGTTCCCATCAACGACGTGGTACGTGTACGCATACCCCCTTCTTAAGAGGTCCGTCGCCTTGGGATTCTTACACAGGTTGGTGGCAAGGAAACCTTGATTGTACTTGCGAGCGCTTTCGCGATCCTCAGCCGTGAGCTGTGAGTAGTCGCGATCCTCGAACTTCCTGAGATAGTGCAGCCCTCGAACCCCGTCAGAGCCTCCCGACGCAGCCCAGGCCTTTATAATGGTGCTGCCGTCGGCAGCTTTCAGGGGCAATTTCCTCTGCGTTATCTCGGCAGCGCGCACTAAGTATTCATCGTGCTCGACGTTCTCTGGGGTGGTTGTGGACTTGTGCGATGGGCTGGATGCGCCGCTTGCCATCGTGGGGCCGCTGACGGCAGCTTTGATAGGCAACTTCTTTTCGATCATCCCCTCAGCGTATTCTGTGGAAACATCGGGCGCGATGTTTTCTAATGGGGCTGCGGACTGGTGCGGCGGGCCGGATGGGACACTTGCCACGAGTGCTTTTGCCAGGACATAGCCGATACCGACGACAAGGATGCCGGCGAGCCCAAGGCCGGCTTTCTTCACGAAACTATTCGCCTTTGTCTTCAGCTTATTCTTGGGCCTAGATCGGACGGGCGGTGGTGGCAGCGATGTCATGGCTATGGTTGCCTCAAATGGGCAAAAGGAGCTCTACCCCCGTTTGCGCCGGTAGCGATTGAACGCAGACCATTTGTGAGAATAATAGATGATTCTCCAACGGACATCCCTGACGCTACGGGCGCTTTTCGTTTTTGACGATTTGCGCCTAGTTCCGGTAGGAGGCTGTTCCCAAGTACTGGTCCGCTATTGTGGGTAAGGCGAACATCGCCGACGCCCACTCAAATGTCCGCTTTTGACGCATAGCGGACATTAATCCTAGCTTAGGCTGGACTCTTGTCCACGTTGTCCAAATATCATGGGCCAGCAAAGGCGTCATGGATCAGGACGACGGCCTTCCCCATTCCTGACTCGCTAAACGTAAATTGGCGTAGGGCCGCTTGGAAAGATTGCTGAGGCTCTTATGAAAGAGAGGTACTTATGAAAGAACTGGAAAACAAAGTTGCCATCGTCACCGGTGGTACTTCTGGTATCGGTCGCGCTGCTGCAGTCGCCTTGGCCGCGGCAGGCGCTAGGGTGATGGTCGCGGCTCGGCGCGAATCAGAGGGAAACGAAACGGTGAAGCTCGCGCGGAGCCGTGGTGGAGAAGCGACCTTTTTGCAGGTGGATGTCACCAAGGAAGACGATATCTCTCGCCTGGTGAAGGAAACGATGGATCGATATGGCAAGCTCGATATCGCATTTAACAATGCCGGAGTGGAAACTCTTGCTCCCATCACCGAGGTTAACGAAGAAGAGTACCGCAAGGTATTTGATGTCAATGTCTGGGGTGTGCTTGCGTCCATAAAGCATGAAGTTCCGGCGATGCTTAAGAACGGGGGTGGGTCAATCATCAACACTTCAAGTATTGCCGGACACGTTGGGATGGCCGGCGCGTCAATCTATATCGCTACAAAGCACGCGGTCGAGGGCATCACGAAGAGCTCTGCTCTCGAACTCGCGAAACAAGGCATTCGAGTCAATGCTGTGGCTCCGGCAGCCATCGAAACGGACATGATCGATCGCTTCGCCGGTGAGGAGGGCGAAAGTCGTGACTACCTCACCGCGCTTCACCCGATCGGACGGATGGGTAAACCACACGAAGTGGCTGATGCCGTCGTATTTCTCGCGAGTGATCGGTCCAGTTTTCTCACTGGTCACAGCCTCGTGGTCGACGGCGGCTTCCTCGCTCAATAACGGTCGATGCGTTGGTCTCTGGTCATGTCCGCTTGTGGTACTTAGCGGACATCTAGACCGCCTCGGAGAATTTCTGCTCCTGAGGGTAAAGCGGACATCCCTGACGCTTGGGTCGGTGAACGATTCCGACGAACAGCAAACTACCGGCAAGCCGTTTGTCGAGCACGACGCAAAGTAGCCAGGACATCGACCAGTCATGAATCAGCTCTATAGGCTGTCGAAGAAATGGGGTTTCCTGCATGGACGCGGCATCATTTTGGTGGGGTCTCGCGATGGGTCTGATTCTGGGGGCGATTCTGATGATGGCGCTTGTCGAGCATATATTTTAACGGCTAGCGCAGGCTAAGAATTAGATTGTTCGGGGGCTGCATAAGCCGAATAAAAACAGTTACCGTACATCCTTCCTTTTCCGCAGAGGGCGCAAGAGAACAAGGACAAAAGACAAACTGAGATTTGACGTGGGCTGGTGACGGCACGGTCAAATAGAAGGCCCGCTCGGAAATATCCGGGCGGGCTGTTGGTTTGTTAGTCCCGGTTCTGAGCCCACAGCGGAACAGCATGCTGGGGCTTCTGAACATCGGAAGAATGAGTATTGGACATTCTTAGAAGCTGCCACCCCTTCATGGGGCAGACTATGGGCAACAAGCCCACCTTCATTGACAAGTCTGTTCTAGGGTCCAACCCTTGACCCGACAGGTTTCGTTGCCCCTTCTGTCATAGTTACACACCCGTTTCGGGTAGCGCTTATATGAGCAATAGTATCCGGGAGCCACCCAACCCTCATAGCCCCTAACCGGCCGCCGAAACTCATAAGTCCTCCAGTAGTATGGCTTGACGCCACGGCGGGCCTCCGCTTCGCCTGCTACGTGCATCAAAGCAATGACAACGCCAAGGATCACAGCGGCGGACGGGATAGATTGGATCATGTGCCTTAGATTCATGATGTCGTCCTTCTTATGAGCTGGCGATCCGATCACCATGAAGTCATCGAGCCTAGGCCAGAAAATATCAAATCTATCACTTGAGCGTCACCTTGCAATTGGCGCAGATCAAACCCCACCGGCTCCATTCAATCATCCGGATTTCCGAGAATCGAATCTCCGCTTTGGTAGGCAAAGTGAACGTTCGTGCTGCTAAGGGCGTCCGGGTGCACAGGAATCATTTATAATCTCGTGACAGGCAATGAATGGTAAGTCGTTCTTGACGTACTGCTTCTGGGCGCTCGGGCGCTTATTCCTATCTCCGCTTACGTCGTCTGCCACGCATTAGGAAGCACCGCGATTGGCTTCGCAGGCGACTACGAGGAGTGGGGAGGGCGCCATGAAATCGGTTCTGAAGATGAAATTATTTTGGGTTTTGGTGATGTTTCCATTCATCGCGCCGATCAGCGGATGCGGCCTCGATGAGTATGGCAAGGACTCGTATTACCAAATGCGCAAGAAGCAGATTGGCGAGGATACGGACTCTCTTCTTAGGGAAATGAAGGAGATATTTGGACGAATCTCTTTGTCAAACGCAATTAGTCCCGACAAAAGGTCCGAATATCAGCGGCATGCGGTCCTCAAGCACAGGGATAGCAGGATGCTGATGGTACTGGCCGCCATGGAACGAATTAGGAGCGAGAACGATGGCAAGATGTTTTGTGAGAACCACGCCATAAACCTCTACTACGAGAGGAATGCTCCGAAGGTCGATATCGCCAATCAGATCGTGGATCACTGCGAAAAGCAGAACATCAGAGTAACGGAGGCATTCATCTCAGCAACGAAGTCGACAAAGCCCGTAGACTGGTTGATTGCCACAGTTGGCGATTGGTGGTTCGATTTGAAGGGGCTGATAGCCGAGGAACGGAGATCTGCAGCATTGAACTCCGCTATCAAGACCGTAAATGTGCGGCGCCACTTCATCGATTGACGGAATGATAGGGGCGCGGCCGGTTATCTCGATAGCAACATAGGCAAACCAACAGCCCGCTCGAATTTCTCCGAGCGTGCCTGTTTATTGAGCGTGCCGGTTCAGGCAACGGTCGAATCTCACGCATGGGTGGGCGGGGACGCCCGCATGATGAGCGTCCCCGCTTCACGCCGAGGCAGGCCAGCGGGGGGGCTGGCGAGGGGATGCCCCGGTGATCCTGTTTGTTAGTCCTAGTACTCTTCAAAAAGGCTTAACAGAGATGCCCGTGCGTCCGGTCGGAAGGCGAATAAGCTCAGGCGGGACAAAGCCCCGACCTACCCGATGAGAAGCAGCACGAGTAAGCTGTATTCCGGTCCGTCGAGGTGCGGTACATTGAAAAGTGTTGCAATGGACAGTAGCCATCGTGCTACGCACCCGCGTCAAACAGTAAGCAGATGGCAGTCGAGGCCATGGTTGCCAGTCGCACCTTAAAGATTTGCTTGGCACCCTACCAAGCCAAAAACTATTCGAACCTTCAGTTTTGCCGACTCCGATGCCGTCAATAGCAATATGAACCTGTAGACGTGAGTTAAACTCGCCCAGGCGGCCACAGTTAGTTTTGGCTGAACCCACAGGTCTGAAGTTAACTGGCCAATCAGGCTGCGATAACGTCAGTGAGAAAAAGATGAATATCGAAACTGAACGGATTGGGTTAGGCGGAGGATGTCATTGGTGCACGGAAGCAGTGTTTCAGTCACTGCGCGGCATCAGCAATGTCGAGCAGGGTTGGATCCGTTCAACGCCGCCGCATGATAAGTTTTCGGAAGCTGTGATTGTGACGTACGATCCAAATGAGATGAGCCTCGCGACTCTGATTGAGATACATTTGCTAACCCACAGCAGCACATCGTCTCACAAGATGCGCGGAAAGTACCGGAGTGCCGTCTATACCTTTAGCGAGCATCAAACTGCGCTGACCACGGACATACTGGATGGTTTGCAACCTGCCTTTGAAGGCGAGCTTGTAACGCAGGTTTTGCGCCATGAAGGCTTCAAGCCGTCAAATGAGCAGTTTCGGAACTACTACTATAAAAACCCAGAGCGCCCTTTTTGCAAAGTCTATATTGATCCGAAACTGCGTGTGTTGTTGGACCGCTTCTCAGATGTCATGCGATCAAGTGAGGGACTAGGCGCATTTTCGAAGACGGCCAACTGCTCCAACGCCACGTCGCGCACACGCTGAGCCGCCTCAAGCTTGGCCATCAGGCCGCTAACAGAAGCGCGAAGGTTTTCGCGGCGGTGGATCGCGGACCTGGCGAAAGTCGAATACGCGAAATGGTCGGGGTCATTGACGCCCGTACGCTCCTCTTCAGCCTTCACCTCGCGTTCAAGGCCATTTGCCATGCCCTCAAACTCTCGGATCATATGCTCAAGTTCGGCTACTTTTCGCGCCTTCTCGCTTGCTTCAAAGCGCTTCAGTCTGATCGATGTCTCGCATAACTTCATGGTTCGGAAACCGGTACCCGCCATCTATGTATTGAACCTCGATACTTCCCTACCCAAGTAAGAATGGCCACGCGTTCGCGAGTGAGCGAACGCTTGCCCTCCCCCTGGGCAGAGTGGCGAAAAAGGCCCGCTCGGAGAAATCCGGGCGGGCCGTTAGCTTGCCGAGGTTGGCATCGAGCTAGGCTGAGTCCTGTACCGCCTCCGCTGCTCGTGTATGCGGCGTCCGCTCTAATTTCCTTTATTTGGCGGGGTGCTAGGATCCCATGAAAACGAATGCGTCACCCGTCAAGACGGCTACATATAATATACAATGCTCGCCAAGCATTTTGTTCCAGAACAGAAGGGGCAACGACGTTCGAAGGGCTTGAGCCCCCCTATGGCGTCCACTATGATTGAGGCGAGCTCATAGAATTATGAGCAGCTCTCGGCCACGTCGAGCCTCTTCAAGTAGATGGAGTCCAACACGCACCAACTGGGACACGACCATGTATCGTTTTATGCGATTGCTCGCTCTCATTTCCATTGCTGTCGCGGTAGGCTCGTACGTACCTACTAAGGCCGGGTCCGTTCGCGGAAATGGGGAAGCCTCAAACGAGAAGTTCGACGCGCCTGGATTGAGATCCAATATGCGGGTCGCTGCGCGAAAGGGCACGCGGAACTTCCGGCCCGACAGTGCTCCGCCTCTCGCGCCGGTTAATACGGGCTCCCAGTCTCAGGACACCACCTCGAACAATACTCAGACGCTCGAAGAATGCATGGCGACATGGGACCAAGACACTCACATGACGAAGAACGCGTGGCGCGAGACCTGTCAACGTTTGATGAAAGAGCGTTCGACGAAGCCGGGAACGTGAGATCGGGACCTCTCTGCACAAGGCCGAGGTACTTTTGTGATATTCTGCTCATCAAGCTGAAAGTTGCAATCAACGCACATCGCGGGCGTCCGCCCTTCCGCAATTTTAGACATTCGCTCCCGTGAGAGATATGCCGCTTTCAAGGGGAATTCGGATACGCATAACATACAGTCCTATGTCTACTTTTTACCCAAGGCGGAAATTCTCGGAGACGGCTTTGATGTCCGCTAAGTGTCAAAAGGAGACATGACGCGTCGATGCGCGGTGTAGACACCCTTGCCACGCGGCGCGACTGTTCACTACGACTGGGACAAATGGATCAGGGACACGCTAGCCAGTTGTTGGCGCTTGTGCTCACTTCTTGTCGGTGTGTCCCAAGGACCGACCGGGTGCAATGTGATCGCGGACGATCTGTTTGATCTCTGTTATTTCAGGAAAGCGGCTCCGCTGGGCTCGCGACCAAATCATCTCGCCGTCAACCCGCACTTCGAAGACGCCCCCTGTAGTGTCTGGCGTAAGCGTCACGGAGCCAATCTCTTCAGCAAATGTGTTCAACAGCTCTTGCGCCATCCAACCTGATCGCAAGCCCCAACCACATAATCTGCAGTATGTGATCTCGATTGTTGGCCTTTTCGGCATTGGGTTTCTCAGTCCTGTGGGCGCATTCTCGTCGAACGATAGAAAATGACATGAATAGCGCCGTCAATAGGTTCGAGCCAGGTAGCACGTTGCATAAGACGCTTCGTGACCGCTGCCGTCGGCCCAGCCGTCCACTTGGAGTTCCACAAGTGGATCAGGATCTGTCCGGCAAACGAGACAAGCCGATGGGCCGTCTGCTCGCGGTCAAAACCGAGCAAAGACGCCTACGTCGGAAGGGCGCATAATCGATGCCCGCACAGCCACCAGATTCGAACTATCTCCGAAGGGTCATGCTGTCGGAAAAGCGCCAGAACCAAACATTTGGCGACGATAAGCTCTTGAAGTCCAGAACGGCATTCGGGGTCGCTCTCGATTAGGATAGACCTGAACCAAGGAGCAGGATGCGCAGTAGCCGAAGTTTTATAGGAGTATGAGGCTGCTTGGAGTGGTATCGCGAAACTGGCTTGAACACACCTAGGACATCTCAAGCTTCCGATGTCCTGGGACCCGTCAGAACGGGCCAATAGATCACCGCAAAGCCGCCAAATGCGATAACCCAAGCTAGGGCCGATGTCTGTAGCATCGGCGTGCGCGCGATTTCAAATGCCGCAACGATGCGCGCCATGGCCGCTACGAGCACCGCCGCATAAATCAGCGCGATGAGCCGCGTTGCCGTCACCGGACGCCCAGTATGGCCTAGGCTTGCGCGCGTCATTACACCGAGCGTCATCAGACCAATAGCTCCAACCGTCCAGGCATGAAGAGCGCCGCTTGGAGGTACGATGTTCGGCGCGGCAATCGCAAGCGCGACGAG
>Ga0209013_10003755_pt1 | contig 13399 bp, 8 predicted proteins | sample Cruoilmetagenom2_FD_187291 | JGI IMG/M metagenome (GOLD analysis project Ga0209013, IMG submission 187291) | Oil polluted marine microbial communities from Coal Oil Point, Santa Barbara, California, USA - Sample 2 (SPAdes) (version 2) | ecosystem: Environmental > Aquatic > Marine > Oil seeps ... | reverse complement strand
TTTCGAGGACATGTAGAGCATGTTCTCGACACCGTTGATCTTCTCCTCCATCGGTGCGGTGACACTTTCGGCCACCACGCTCGCGCCTGCGCCCGGGTATGAGGTGGAGACCTGCACCGACGGCGGTGTAATGGTGGGCATGCTCTCGATCGGCAGGAGCGGAATCGAGATGACCCCCACCAGCACGATCACGATCGCGATCACCGACGCAAAGATCGGACGGTAGATAAAGAAGCGGCTGAACATCCCCTACCGCCCCGCGGCTTCCTTCGGCGTCACCGGCATTCCCGGCCGCGCGCGCTGCAGACCGACGGTGATGTAGCGCTCGCCCGGTTCCATGCCGCCGAGCACGATACGAGTGTTGTCCTCCTGCAGGGGGCCGGGTTCGATGTAGCGACGTTCGACGATGTTGTCATCGCCGACCACCATCACATAGCGGCCGCCGAGATCAGTGCCGAGGGCGGTCTCCTCGATCAGCAATGCGTTCTCGAGGAACTCTCCGGGGAGTTGAACGTGGACGAAGAAGCCGGGGAAGACCTTGGCATCGCTGTTGGGAAATACGGCGCGGAGCTGGATCGTGCCGGTGGCCGGATCGACGGTGTTGTCCACCGCATCAACCTCTCCCTCGATCTTGAGGCCGGTTTCCTTGAGGACCAGGGTCGCCGGCAGTTCATCTTGTGTTCCCGGGTCTGCGTGGCCGCCGCGCCGTTCGAGGACCTGTGCCATAAATCGTTCTGAGACCTCGAAGTAGGCAAAGAGCGGATCGATCCGCCGGACGGTAGTCAAAAGTGTCGCTTCGCCCGCTCCGACGAGGTTCCCGAGATCGACGAGGTTTCGACTCACCATGCCGTTGATGGGCGACTCGACGGTAGTGTAGTCGAGCTGGATCTCAGCGTTGGTCAGCGCTGCATTGGCTTCGAGCATTGCCGCCGACGCCTGATCGCGTTCGGCGCGGGCGCGAGTGACTTCCTGCTGGCTGACCGCATTGGTTCGGACCGCCTGCTCGAGGCGATCGAGATCGGATTCGGCGCGGCGCAACCCAGCCTCGGCCGCCTTGAGTCCGGCATCGGCGCGGTCCCGCTGCGCCTGGTAGGGCTCCGGCTCGATCACGAACAGCAGAGAGCCCTTGCGCACGAAGGAGCTCGGCTCATAGGCCATCTTCTCCAGGTAGCCCTGCACCCGTGCGCGGATCTCCACCGATTCGCGGGCCTGGGTGGTGCCGACAAACTCGTGCACGATGGTCACGTCTCGCTGCGTCGGTGTCGCCACCGTGACCTCCGGCGGCGGCGGTGTAACCGTCTCCGGCGGCCCCCCACACCCGAGCACCATCCCCGCCACGACAACAGCGGCGAAGGCACGCCATCCGAATCCACGAACAGATCCAATATTTTTGATGTTCATAACGGGTGATTCTCCTCGATCCATGGAGCCGACGTCAAGGTTAGCCCTGATTTCGGTGCCGAGGCCTCGACGCACCACCGCGAAAAGGGCCGTGTTCCCTGCTAGGGTTACTGCTGGTGTGGTCGTTGTGATTCTATGGGGGGAACATGAAAAAAGCACTACTTGCGTTGATGATCGTCGTACTGTCGTTGCCGCTGGCCGCGGCCGAGAAGGAAGAACCAACCAAGGGCATGACCGCCAAGGCCTTCAAGGGCCTCGAGTTCCGCAACATCGGCCCGGCATTGATGTCCGGCCGCATCGCGGACATCGCCATCCATCCGACCGATTTCAGCACCTGGTACGTGGCCGTTGGCTCGGGTGGCGTTTGGAAGACCACCAACTCCGGCACGACCTGGGAGTCGATCTTCGACGAGGAAGGGTCGTACTCGACCGGCTGTGTCGTGCTCGACCCCTCCAACCCGGAGATCGTCTGGGTCGGCACCGGTGAGAACGTCGGCGGTCGTCATGTCGCGTTCGGCGATGGTGTTTACCGAAGCGACGACGGCGGCGCGAGCTGGAAGAACATGGGGTTGAAGGACTCCCAGCACATCTCCGAGATCATCGTCGATCCCACCGATTCAAACACGGTCTACGTCGCATCGCAGGGACCCCTGTGGTCGGCGGGCGGCGACCGTGGTCTCTTCAGAACCACCGACGGCGGCGCGACCTGGGCCAACGTCTTGTCGGATGGCGAGTGGACAGGCGTCACCGACGTCGTGATGGATTCCCGAAACCCGAAGGTCCTCTACGCGGCCACCTGGCAACACCATCGGACGGTGGCGGCGGTGATCGATGGCGGTCCTGAAACGGGGATCTACGGAACCTCCGACGGCGGCGCCAACTGGACCCGGTTCAGGAGTGGCCTTCCCAAGGGCAATATGGGCAAAATCGGCCTCGCCATCTCGCCCCAGAACCCGGATGTCGTCTACGCAGTGATCGAGCTCGACAACCGCAAGGGCGGCACCTGGCGCAGCGCTAACCGCGGCGCGAGCTGGGAGAAGCGTTCCGACGCCGTCTCCGGCGGTACCGGGCCCCACTACTACCAGGAGCTCGAGGCGAGCCCGCACGCGTTTGATCGCATCTACATCATGGATTCGCGCATGCAGGTCTCGGACGACGGCGGCAAGACCTTTCGGCGGGTGAAGAACAAGTCCAAGCACGTGGACAACCACGCCCTCGCCTTCCAGCCCGATGACCCGGACTGGCTGCTGGTCGGCACCGACGGCGGGCTCTACGAAACCTTCGACCTCGCCGAAAATTGGCGATTCATCGCCAATCTGCCCGTGACCCAGTTCTACAAGCTGGCGGTCGACGACGCCGAGCCCTTCTACAACGTTTATGGCGGTACCCAGGACAACAACACCCAGGGCGGACCGACCCGCACCGACAACGTCAACGGCATCACCAACGCCGACTGGTTCATCACCCTCTTTGCCGACGGCCACCAGCCGGCGGTCGAGCCCGGCAACCCCGACATCGTCTACTCCGAGTGGCAGGAGGGCAACCTGGTTCGCACCGACCGCACGACCGGCGGCATTGTCTACATCCAGCCCCAGCCCGAGCCCGGCGACCCGCCGGAGCGCTTCAACTGGGACGCACCGATTCTGATCAGCCCGCACTCGCCGACCCGGCTCTATTACGGCTCGCAGCGGGTATGGCGGTCGGATGACCGCGGCGATGGTTGGACCCCGGTCAGCCCCGACCTGACCAGGGACGAGGATCGGATGCTGCTGCCGCTCATGGGTCGCCAGTGGAGCTCGACCGCTCCGTGGGATTTCTTCGCAATGTCCGCTTACAACACCATCACATCGCTCGCCGAGTCGCCCGTCCAGGAGGGCCTGCTGTGGGCCGGCACCGACGATGGGCTGCTGCAGGTGAGCGTCGACGGCGGTGACAACTGGAAGGCGATTCCGGTCGGTGATCTCCCGGGCGTCCCCGACACCGCCTTCGTCAACGACATCAAGGCCGATCTCTTCGATACCGACACGGTCTACGTGTGTCTCGACAACCACAAGTACGGCGACTTCAAGCCCTATCTGATGAAGAGCACCGACAGCGGAAAGACGTGGGCATCGATCGCCGGTGATCTGCCCGATCGCCACCTGGTGTGGCGCGTGGTGCAGGATCACGTCAAGTCCGACCTCCTCTTCGCGGCCACCGAGTTCGGGGTCTTCTTCACCGTCGACGGCGGTGGGAAATGGGTCCAGCTCCCGGGCGGCGTTCCGACAATCTCCTTCCGTGACCTCGCCATCCAGCGGCGCGAGAACGACCTCGTCGGCGCCTCCTTCGGACGCGGATTTTACGTGCTCGACGACTACACACCGTTGCGCCAGATCAACGACGAAGCGATGGAGCAGGAAGCGATGCTCTTCCCAGTGCGCAAGACCCCGTGGTATTTCGAACGCCGACCCCTCGGCCAGGGCGGCCAGGCCTCGCAGGGAGCCGCCTATTACATCGCCGACAACCCGCCCTTCGGAGCGGTCTTCACCTATCACCTCGCGAATGGCCTGAAATCACTCGAGGACCAACGGCGAGAGCAAGAGACGAAGCTCGAGAAGGAGTGGAAGGACACCCCCTACGTCGGCTACGACGCGCTCGAACGCGAGCGCCGGCAACCGAAATCGACCATCCTGCTGACGGTTCGTGACACCGGCGGCAACGTCGTGCGTACCCTCGAGGGCCCGGCCAAGGCTGGGTTCCACCGGGTCGCCTGGGATCTCAGCTACCCGACCACCGCCGCTATCGAAAGAGTCGGGAGCGAGCGGAGGGGCGGCCGCCCTGATCGCGGAGACAGCGGTTTCATGGCGGCACCCGGGACCTACTCGGTGACCCTCTCGAAGAGGGTTGATGGAGAGGTCACCCAACTCGTCGGTCCAATCGATTTCGAGGTGGTCCGAGTCTTCGAGGGAGTCCTCGAAGGATCTTCGCCGACCGATGTCGCCGAGTTCATGGGTCAGATAGCCGATCTGCAGCGGGGCGTGACCGCCGCCGATGAGGCGATGGAGCTTGCATTCAAGAGGGTCGAGGACATGGAAAAGGCCCTGGTGCGCTCGACCGTCGATCCCGGGACTCTCGACACCGAGCTCGAGGCGCTCAAGCAAAAGCTCTACGAGCTCGACCAATTGTTGTCCGGGAATCGCACCATCGGTGCGATCGGCCATCCGCGGGTACCGACAGTGTCCGGACGTCTCCGGGTGGCATCCATGGGCGGCGGCATGTCGGATTACGGCCCGACTGCAACCCACCGTCGCTCGTTCGAGATAGCCCGCCAGGAGTTCGGCACGATCGAGGTTGGTCTGCGACAGCTGATCGATGTCGATCTGCCGGCGCTGGAAGCGAAAATGGAAGCGGCCGGCGTGCCGTGGACCCCGGGGCGGCCGTTGCCACAGGTGCGCTGATTCGAGCAGCACGCTAAAGAAGTAAAGGGTTAAGAGTAAAGACCTTTACTCTTGACTCCTAACTTGCATCGATGGGTGCTGACTTACGCCAACCCCTTGACCCGCGCGGTCATTTCACCAACGCGCGCCGTCAGGGCTCCAAGCTGATCGCGTTCGCCGGTCAGGCGCTCCGATTCCGAGCGTACGAACCGGGTGTAGGGCGCAATGGTCTCAGCCAGGCGCTTCTGTCCCCGCTCGCCCTCGCGTTCGAAGTGGGCGGTGAGAGCGGCCATGAGTTCCCGTCGCAGAGTCGCGATCTTCTGCTTGAGCTCCGCCTTGGCGCGGCGGCGCCGATGGGGCAGGACGAATAGACCGAGCGCGGCCATCAGACCCGCAGCGGTCAGCCCCGTTATATCGGCCGCCGTTGAGCTCGCGGCCAGCGCTACCGCTGCACCGAGACCGACCGCCCCAACCTCGAGGACCGCGGTCGAGGTGACGGCCTTCTGCACGTCCTCGGCCATCCGCTGCGCCTCGCCGGCACGGTCATAGGAGGCGAGGCCATCGCGAGCCGCACGTCCGACGGTTTCGAGAAGCCTCCCGCGATCAGCCTCGAAGCGGCCACCAACCTCGCCCACCATCCGGTCGGCATGGGTTGCCACCCGACGGTTGACGTGGTTGACGACGTTCTGCCAGTGAGCGAGCTCAGAGTCCACAAGCCAGTCGATCAGTGAATCGACCTTGGCCTCGACCGTCTCCGGCGCGTCCGCCACGACCTCGCTTTCAAACCGAGCCTTGAGCTCCGACTTGTCGAAGAGCTTGGGCAGGCGATTGATGCGGAGGGTGTCGTCGAAGAACTCGATTCCCCGCTGTTCCATGCCGTGGAGGACATTGTCGATGTCCGACAGCCGTAGTTCGAATTCGCGGCGGACGTCCTTGACCCAGATCCCGGTCTGGAGTTCGATGTCGTCAATGGTGCGAAGATCGTCACTCAAGAGCTCGAGCCGGCCGTTGACCTTTTCCAGGGCGCCGTCGAGCAGATGCGAGGCGACACCGAGAGGGTTACCGAGCTTGAGCCGCAAGAGCTCGCCGCTGTCGAGGGTGTTACGGAGGAAGGACTCCACCACCGGCAGCCCGCTTGCCGCCCGCGCCGCCTCGTCCTCGGCCTCAGCCGCACGCAGGGCCGAAACCGGGAAGATCTCGGGGTCGACACCGAGCAGCCGGCCGGCATTCTGTGAAACGTAGGTCACGACCTCGGTCACTTCGTCCTCGGAACGCAGGATGTCGATCTTGTTGACCACCATCGCCACCTTCTTGCCCCACTGGCGGATGGCCTCGAGAAAAACGCGTTCACTCTCAGACAGCGGCCGGTCGGACGAGGTCACAAAGAGCACCAGGTCGGCGCGTGGTACATAGTCGGTGGTCAGCGCCTCGTGCGCGCGGTCCAGTGCGTTGGTCCCAGGGGTATCGACGATCGTCAACTGGCGCAGGGTCTCCACCGGGGCCGTGATCCGCTCGCCGACAGCGCCCATCGGTTCGCGCGTGAGCTCATCGCCCCAGCCGATGTGATGGATCTTCGAGGTCGTCGGGGTAACACCCTCGGCCAGCACCTCGCGACCGAGGAGGGCGTTGATGAGGGCGCTCTTGCCGGCGTTGAACTCGCCCACCACCACCAGCAGAAAAAGCTCGTCGAGCTGGCCCACCGAGTCGGACAGGGCACTGAGGTCGTCGGCCGGGGTTTCGTTGCGTTCCAGCCCGGCGCTCACCTCGGCCAGCAACGAGCGCTCGCTCTCGAGGAGCTCTTTCTGGTCAGCGTTCAAAATCGGTTCAAGCACGTGGGCATCTTAGCGCGAACGCAGCGCTCGCGAATGAGGAATTAGGAATGCCGCCCACCCATCTCTTGAAAATTTCGGATTTCGGATTTTTCACTCACCCGCACGCCTTCTTCAAGGGGAGATGGGTTGAAATTCCTCATTCCTCATTCCTCATTCCTAATTCAGTAGCCTGCTGCCATCCCATCCTTGCGCGACTCGGTGGCGCCGGCGAGGACACCCGTCTCCGGGTCGCGATGGATGAGCTGGTAGCCGCCAAAGGACACCGGGTTGGTTTCCTGAATCGTGTGGCCCCTCTTTGCCAGGTCGCGGTACACCTCCGGCGGCAGGCCCTTCTCCAGATGGAGAATGCCACCCGATGTCATCATCGTCCCGGTCGGCTGCGACGAACCGGTGTGGTTGAATCGCGGCGCGTCCCCGGCCTCCTGATAGTTCATTCCGAAATCAACAAGATTGACGACGATCTGGACGTGCCCCTGAGGTTGCATGCCACCCCCCATCAGACCGAAGGCGGTGTCCGGACTTCCATCCCACCCCATGAATGCCGGGATGATCGTATGGAAGGGCCGTTTGCCGGGCTCGAGGGCGTTGGGATGCTCGGGGTCGAGGGTGAAGAGGGCGCCCCGGTCCTGGATACCGATTCCCACGTCGGGTACGACATAACCGGAGCCGAAACCGGTGTAATTGGATTGGATGAGCGATACCAGCATGCCGTTTGCGTCGGCGGTCACCAGAAAGGTGGTGTCGCCGTGATCGAGTGCGGGATTTCCGGGCTCGATGGTCTTGGCTGCTCGATCCATGTCAATGAGCTTCGCCCGCTCGGCGGCATAGCCCTTGTCAAGCAACTCCTCCACGGGGACGTCGACAAAGGACATATCGGCGTAATACCGGGCGCGGTCCTCATAGGCAATCTTTTTGGTCTCAACCATCAGGTGCCAGAAATCGGTACTGTCCCGCCCCAGGGCCGCAACGTCGAAGCCCTCGAGGATGTTGAGCATCTGCAACGCCGCCAGGCCCTGTGGGTTTGGCGGCAGCTCCCACACCGTCAGCCCGCGGTAGGTGGTCGAGATCGGCTCGACCCACTCGCTCGTGTGGCTCACAAAGTCCTCCATCGAGAAGAACCCCTCGACCTCGTTCGAGAAGGCAACAATCTGCTCGGCGATCTCACCCTTGTAGAACACGTCGCGGCCACCTGCCGCGAGACGATCCAGCGTGTGGGCGAGGGCCGGGTTGGCGAAGACCTCACCCTCGGCCGGCGTTTTGCCGCCGGGCATGAAGACCTCGGCGAAACCCGGCTTGTCCTTGAATCGACGGACGCTCCGCGCCCAGCCGCCCGCGATCACCTGAGGCACCGGCGCACCCTCGCGCGCGAGCTTCGCCGCAGGAGCCAGGACATCCTTTATCGGCATTCTGCCGAATTTTCCGTGCAGCTCGAACCAGCCGTCGGCACAGCCTGGAACGGTCCACGAGTAGGGCGAGTAGACCGGGATGGTGCCGTTCTCTTCCGCAGGCACTTTGTCGATGGTCAGCGCCGCCGGCGCGCGTCCTGAGGCATTGAGACCGTAGAGCTTTTTGGTCTCTGGGTCCCAGACCATCGCGAAGAGGTCACCACCGAGACCGTTCGCGGTGGGTTCAAGGAATCCCAGCGCCGCATTGACAGCGATCGCGGCGTCGACCGCCGACCCCCCCGCCTTGAGGACGTCGAGGCCAACCTGGACGGCCAGCGGGTGGGCGGCGCCGACCATCCCGTGGCGAGCGTAGGTCACCGACCGGGTGGCGAAGGCGCGACCCTCGGGCCGATCCGCGGCGAGAACGAAAGATGTTGCGGCAACCAACAGGACAACGATGAGAACACGACGCATGGCGACCCCCATTGGCCGACCATGTTACGCCATTCGAGGAATTTCGGATTTCGGATTTCGGATTTCGGATTTCGGATTTCGGATTTCGGATTTCGGATTTCGGATTTCGGCAAGCTGCTACCATCACCGCTGGAATGCCGAGCGGATCATGTCTTGTCGAGATCGCCGGGGAGCTGGCCAAGGAGGTGAATCGTCTCCGGTTCGCGCCACCGGTGACTCACGTCTACAACCCACTCGACTACGCGTGGGAGGCGCACGCGCAGTACCTCGAACGCTACGGCAGGGCGCCGAAGGAAGTACTTTTCCTCGGCATGAACCCCGGGCCGTGGGGCATGGCCCAGACAGGGGTGCCGTTTGGCGAAGTAGGCGCCGTTCGTGATTGGCTCGGCATCGATGCCGAGATCCGGCGGCCCGAGCACGAGCACCCGAAAAGGCAGATCATGGGCCTCGCCTGTTCCCGCTCCGAGGTCAGCGGCGCCCGGCTGTGGGGATGGGCGCGGGAGGTGTTTGGTTCTCCGACGCGTTTCTTTTCACGTTTTTTCTTAGCCAACTACTGTCCACTGGCCTTCCTCGAGGAGAGCGGTCGAAACCGTACCCCGGACAAGCTGCCGGCGGATGAAAGAGGGCCGTTGCTCGAGATCTGCGACCGCGCGTTGAGGCGGACTGTCGAATATCTAAGACCGGAAATGGTCGTAGGCGTCGGCGCTTTCGCCGAGGGCCGGGCCCGGGCTGCCCTTGACGACCTCGATGTCGCGATCGGCCGCATCCTCCACCCGAGCCCGGCGAGCCCGGCGGCGAATCGGGGTTGGAGCAAGCGCGCCACAGTCGAGTTGCGAGAGCTGGGTGTGGATCTACCCTGAGATCGAGACCTTGATTCCCCTTTCGAGCCACTTTTTCGTTATTCTAAGCTCTGGGAGTCATCATGCACTGGAAATACTCGTGCCCTCATTGCCAAGCCCCGCTCAACCCGGACGACCGGGTGGTTCTGCAAGCCGAAAGCGGTGATCACCGATTTCTGGCCGGTCTTCATCCTCAGCCCGGCAACTACGAGGTCGAGCTTCCACCCGGCGAGGAGATGGCCCCCGGCACGCGTTGGGAATTTTTCTGTCCAACGTGTGAGATGAGCCTGGTCTCAGAACTCTCCGAAGACCTGTGCACCCTCGAGGTGACGTCTCCCGGAGAGCCGCACCGGGTCTACTTTTCGCGTATCGCCGGCGAGGAAGCCACTTTCGTGGTCTCCGCCGAGGGCATGCTCAAGGACTACGGCATCCACACCGACCGATACCTGGAGCATCTGGTACACGAAAAGTACATGAGGTAATTTCGCGCCTGTGGCACGAAATTGCGGATGATGACGTCACGTCTGATCGCGAGTTTTGAGTTCGTAGTTTTGAGTTTTGAGTTCCACCCGCCCCACGGTGAAGACTGGGCTGGGTTGGGGACAACTCAAAACTGAAAACTCAACACTCAAAACTATCGGAGCGGTCGCGGGTGGTATTGGGTATCCTGCATCCATGAGTCGTGTTGCTGTGTTGGTATCGGGTGGTGTCGACTCCTCGGTCGCGCTGATGCGTCTGGTGGAGGAAGGCGGGCACGACCTCACCGCCTTCTATCTCAAGATCTGGCTCGAGGATGAAATGGCCTTCCTCGGCTCCTGCCCGTGGGAGCAGGATCTCGAGTTTGTACGTTCGGTATGCGAATCCGCGAAAGTGCCGCTCGAAGTGATCTCCCTCCAGCAGGAATACCTCGGCACAGTCGTCGCCTACGCCCTGGCGGAGCTCGAAGCCGGCCGCACCCCGAGCCCCGATGTCATGTGCAACCGAATGATCAAGTTCGGCGCCTTTGTCGATCGTGTCGGCAACCGCTTCGATCGGATCGCCTCAGGTCACCACGCCCGGATCGAGGAACGAGATGGGCGGTTTCACCTGCTGCGAGGGGCCGACCCGAAGAAGGACCAGACCTATTTCCTGTGCCAGCTTCTGCAGGAGCAGCTCGAACAATGTCTCTTTCCAATTGGAGATCTCACGAAAGGGGAGGTGCGGGAGCAGGCACACCGCTTCGGGCTCGCCAACGCCGATCGACCTGACAGCCAGGGCATATGTTTCCTCGGCCGCGTCCCGTTCGACGACTTTGTCCGCCACCACCTCGGCGATCGCCCGGGCGAGATCCGCCGTGCTCTGGACGGAAAAGTCCTCGGCCACCACAGGGGTACCTGGTTCCACACCATCGGACAGCGCCGAGGGCTCGGTCTCGGCAGCGGGCCGTGGTACGTCGTCGGCAAGGACCTCGACAATGACGCGATCCTTGTCGCCCATGCCGACGAGCTTGCCGACTATGCGCGCCGCTCCTTTCGGATTTCGACACCGCACTGGATCGCCGGCCCGCCACAACGATCCGAACTGACAGTGAGGATCCGCCACGGAGAACGCCTCGAACCGTGTACGGTTGCCGTCAGTGCCGACGGCTCATTGAATGTTGAGTTCGACACCACCGAGGACCCCGGGATCGCCCCTGGCCAGTTTGCGGCACTCTATGATGGGGAGGAGTGCCTCGGTGGTGGGGTGATCGATTAGCTCCAAGATGCTGGATGCTGGATGCTGGATTCAAACACACCGTAAATCCAGTGCCTTCAATGCTATGGGGAGAGTAGACGGATCCAGCATCCAGGATCGTGGGGGTCGTGAAACCTTCTTAGTAACGATACGTATCCTCATTATCAATAACCTCCTTCTGTCGGCGGCCCCGGCCCCCCCACGGGGCCGTCGGCGTATTTACCACCCACCACTCCGGATGCTCGATGCAACGAAACGATAGATCCGCTCTCTCGATTGTCAGCGGAAGGGTTGGTGGATCGAAAATCGAGTGACCATTATCGAGGTTGAGCGGGTGGGAGTCAGTCCTCGGAGGGTTCGATCCCCAGGCGGTGGATCATCTCGTTGAGGGTCGTAGGACTCAGCTTGAGGAGCCCGGCCGCACGGCGCTGGACGCCGCCCGACCTCTTCAGAGCTTCGCGGATGAGGTGTTCCTGAAACTCCGCCACCGACCCCCGAAAATCGAGGCCCTGGGCAGGGAAAACGGTCGTCGCCTGTCTCGATGATGGATCACCGCGCACCGCCTGGGGGAGCTCGTCAACCTCGATCGAGTCTCCTCGGCACAGCACCACCGCGCGCTCGACGGCGTTCTCGAGCTCCCGCACATTCCCCGGCCAATGATAATCGGAAAGGGCATCCATGACCGCCGATGAGAAACCTTCGACCTCGCGTTGATTTTCCTCGCTGTATTGGCGCAGAAAATGGGTTGCCAGGAGGGGAATGTCTTCGCGCCGATCGCGCAACGGCGGCATCTCGATGGTAATGACGTTGAGGCGGTAATAGAGGTCCTCGCGGAAGTTTCCGTCCTGGACCTCCTGCCAGAGATCGGTGTTGGTGGCGGCCACCAGACGAGTGTCCACCGCCTTGGCCTCGACGCTCCCGACGCGACGGATCTCGCGTTCCTGGATCACGCGCAGCAGCTTGGTCTGGGTCTCCGGAGAAATGGTCCCGACCTCGTCGAGAAAAAGAGTGCCGTTGTGAGCGGCCTCGAACAGTCCCTTTCGGGCGCTGACAGCTCCGGTGAAGGCGCCCTTGACGTGGCCGAAAAGGGTCGACTCCAGAAGATCAGCGGGAATCGCGGTGGTGTGGACGGGTACGAACGAGCCCTCCCCACGCGGGCTCAGCCGGTGGATGGCACGTGCCACCAACTCCTTGCCGGTGCCCGACTCGCCGACCACGAGAATAGTGGAGCGGGCCGGAGCGGCACGACGCATCAGCTCGAAGACCTCTTCGATTCGCCGGCTGGTACCGACAATTTCGCCCATCCCTTCGAGCCGACTGCGGAGCTCGAGGTTCTCTACCAGCAGCGCACGTCGCTCTGCCGCCCGGTGCACCAGGTGCAGCACCTCTTCGTTCTTGAACGGCTTTGGAACGTAGTGGAAGGCGCCCCGTCGCATCGCCTCGATGGCGGACTCCACCGACGAGTATGCGGTGATCACGACCACCGGCAGGTGGGGGTCAAATTCCTTGATTTCGGGCAACAGATCGAGGCCGGATCGGTCGGGTAGCATCAGATCCAGGAGGACAACATCGACCTCTTCCTCGCGAAGGATTTGGAAGCCGTCTGCGGCGGTCGTCGCCTGCAGGTACTCGAAGCCGTCGCCCGTCAGGAGTGACCCCAGCACGTCCTGAAGGACGGGCTCATCGTCGATTACGAGGATGGTTCCGTTTCCTGCCATCGTTGAAGCCTGATCGTTGCGCAGGCGCCGCCGTGCTCCAGGTTCTCGAGCCCGATTTCGCCGCCAAGTTGGGTGATCATATCACGCGTGATGACGAGGCCGAGGCCGGTCCCGCCACGCTCCGTCTTGGTTGTGAAGAACGGTTCGAAGATCTTTTCACTGATCTCCTCGGGCACACCCGGGCCCGAATCTTCAACCCGAACCTCGGCCCAATCGGTGCCACCTCGAACAGAAAAATGCACGGCACCGTCAGGCGGCGAGGCCTCGATAGCGTTGCGCACCAAATTACCGACCGCAAGCTCCAGCGGCCCGACGGATCCCCACACCATCACCGGTTCTCCGGCCTCTGAGATCTCGAGCCTGTCGTCGGCGCCCAGGGACCGCGCGGCATCCTGCGCCGCCCGTACCGCAATGGCGCCCATGTCGAGCACCATCCGGCTGTCGGCTGAATCACGCACCATGGCCTGCAGATTGGAAACGATCCGCGAGACGCGAAAGCTCTGGTCGACGAGCTTCGAAACGACCGCCGCTCGGGGATCGTCCTCCGGCGTCATCTTGCCGAGCATCTGGGCAAAGGACGAGATTCCGGTCAGCGGGGTGTTGATCTCGTGCGCAAGACCT
>Ga0209013_10003754_pt1 | contig 13400 bp, 6 predicted proteins | sample Cruoilmetagenom2_FD_187291 | JGI IMG/M metagenome (GOLD analysis project Ga0209013, IMG submission 187291) | Oil polluted marine microbial communities from Coal Oil Point, Santa Barbara, California, USA - Sample 2 (SPAdes) (version 2) | ecosystem: Environmental > Aquatic > Marine > Oil seeps ... | reverse complement strand
ATCGGGTTTTAAGAAATGAAACGGCCCGGCTTCTTCTTAACCCGGGATTACATTTGCTTTTAAATATAGAGGAGGTGATTTTATTCGACGTGTAAAACATTAAAATGCTTCCATTGGAATTTCGATTGAAAAGTTTAAATGAGTCAAGGGAAAACAACAGAGGAGGATATCTTCATGACACTCAGAAAACTTTTGTTGAATACAGGATTCGTCCTGGCGGCCATTTTTGCACTGGTCCCCTTTGTATCAGGACAGACTCTGTCAGATCCGGATTGTGTCCCGGAGGGAGCCACCATTGAATCCGCAACCCTCTCACTCTATGTGGCCACTGCCGGGAACGAAACAGTCAATGTGCACCGGATAACCGCCCCGTGGGCTGAAACCGGGGTGACGTGGAACAACTTCGGGGGGGCCTATGACATGGCCGTTGAGGGCTCTTTTGTAACCGACGCCGCCTTCGAGTGGCGTTCGGTCGATGTGACCGCTCTGGTCCAGGACTGGGTCGACGGAATCCACTCCAACTATGGAATGCTCCTCGAGCAGGGCCCAACGCAGCACTCTACCTACAGAAGCAGCGAATACAGCACTGTTGAGCTCCGGCCCATGCTGGAAATCTGCTATACAGGCAGCGGCGGTACTGTATGCGTGACGATCCAGCGCCCGGGCGCCGAGCAGGACGGGGTAGCCGATGCATATATCTGGGAATTGCTCCCGGATCTCAATACCGGCACCTCACCGACACTCTTCACGGGCCTTGTGAATGACTACGAAAAACAGAGCCTTCTCTGGTTTGATTTTATCTGTGAAGAATGCGGAGACACATTTACGCCGGGTTACTGGAAAAATCATACCGATGCATGGCCGGTTACGTCTCTTATGCTGGGAAGCGAAACTTACGACATGCCGGAATTGGTGGTGCTCCTGGGGCGTAAGGGAAGTATGGTAAAGGGAGATGCCAGCAAGATTCTTGCAAGGGCTCTGATTGCAGCCAAGCTGAACATAGCGAATGGTGCACCGTCCGGTCCGGTTGATGCGGCAATTGTGGGAGCGGATGCCCTGCTCAGCACTTTCACCGGGAAGCTGCCTTATGATGTGCACCCGAGCACGGAAATGGGACAGACAATGGTCGATTACGCAGACATTCTCGATCAGTACAATAATGGTGAGTTAACCGACGAGTGCGATTAACGGCCATTCTTTTGCTGCATGGAGAGAGAGGGAATTCCTTCTCTCTCCTTTTTTTTGAACACTTTTTTAATCATATCGACCCGGCCCCTGCAGCGGACATCAGATACCCAAATCCACATCAAATATAATTAACCCGCATTTCTCACCAGCCATCTGCTGCAACACCGGAGATGCCTGGTGAGAAATACGGGTTAAAGGAATTCATGAAATCAGGTGGTGGAGTTGGGAGAACAGTACTAAACGCTCTCACAGGTCAACGGGCTGATCCCCTGCTTTATACTATTGTTTTTAATTGGAAAAAATTATCTAGAAAAAGAAGGGGTAATGTGATAATATGTCCTCTCGAAAATCCTCCCGCAATTCGAGTTACAGGGTATCAGGGCAAACGGACCTCAAGGTCAGGAATGTCCGGATTTTAAGAAATACAACTGCCGGGACCTCTTCTTAGGCCCGGATTACATTTGTTTTTTAATCTGGAGGAGGTGATTTTATTCAACCGGTAAAGCATTAAAATACTTCCATTGGAATTTCGATTAAAAAAACTTTTAACAGTCAAGTAAAAACAACAGGAGGACATCTTCATGAAACTCAGAAAACTTTTGATGAATACAGGGTTCGTTCTGGCGGCCCTTTTTGCGTTGATCCCTTTTGTATCGGGCGATATGACTCACCAGATGAGTTTATCAGATCCGGATTGCGTTCCGGAAGGAGCCACCATTGAATCCGCAACCCTCTCACTCGTGGTAGCCACTGGCGGAAACCAAACAGTCAATGTGCACCGGATAACCGCCCCGTGGGCTGAAACCGTGGTGACGTGGAACAGCTTCGGTGGGGCCTACGACATGGCCGTTGAGGGCTCCTTTGTAACCGACGGTTCTTATCAATGGCGTTCAGTCGACGTAACTGCTCTGGTCCAGGCATGGGTTGATGGAACCCACCCCAACTATGGAATGCTTCTCGAGCAGGGTCAAACGCAACACTCTACTTACAGAAGCAGCGAATACCCTTATGCTCAATACCGGCCCATGCTGGAAATCTGCTATACAGGCAGCGGCGGTACGGTCTGCGTGACGATTCAGCGCCCGGGCGCCGAACAGGACGGAGTGGCCGATTCCTATATCTGGGAATTGCTCCCGGATCTCAATGCCGGTGCTTCAGTGACACTCTTCACGGGTCTTGTGAATGACTACGAAAAACAGAGCCTTCTCTGGTTTGATTTTATCTGTGAAGAATGCGTCGATCCGCACACCCACGGTTACTGGAAAAATCATCCCGATGCATGGCCTGTCACGTCTCTTATGCTGGGAAGCGAAACTTACGACATGACGGAATTGATGGCGCTTCTACGGAGCAAAGTCAAAGGCGATGCCAGCAAAATTCTTGCAATACAACTGATTTCCGCCAAGCTGAGCATAGCGAACGGCAGCCCACCCGATCCGGTTAATGCGGCAATCGCGGGAGCGGATGCCCTGCTCAGCACTTTCTCCGGGAAGCTGCCTTACGGTGTGCACCCGGATACTGTCATGGGACAGGCAATGGTCGATTACGCAGACATTCTTGATCAGTACAATAATGGCGAGTTAACCGACTGCGATTAACGGCATTTCTTTCTTGCATGGAGAGAGAGGGAAATCCTTCTCTCTCCATTTTTTTTGAAAAGATCTTTTCAAACGGCTGGGAACGGGCCAGGTCCGGCCCCAAATCCTTTTACAACCCTTCTTATCTGTGTTATGAATAGGAGACACAAGACAAAAAGAAATTCCTGCTTCCAAACAGCCGGCACGTCGATGGCTGCGGAGCGGGTCACAGCAATAGCGCGCCGGTCGGATCGACCGGCCGGTGCCTGTTATGAGGGAACAATTCCGATGATGCGTGATCAGACCATGGCCCGGGGCCGGCGCCCCTCTTTCGCGGGATGCCTCCTGATGGTACTCCTGGCATTCTCGCTCGTCTCCTGTGATAACGGCTCTCCCGGAGCGGATGGTGCCTCTCCGGCAGGTGAAAGGGGACCGGGACGCCATGGGCGGTCGTCTGAAATCCCGGCCGTTGCAGTGACCGTTAAGCCGGCCGTGCGGGGTGACATCGCCAGTTACTACAGCGCAACGGCCTCGCTGGATCCGAACAAAGAGGCGGCGATCCCGGCGCGTGTCTCCGGGATCGTACTCGAGATAAAGGCAGAGGAGGGTGATCGCGTTGGCAAGGGTCAGGTGCTGCTCCAGATCGAGGACGATGAATACCGCCACCGGCTGGCCCAGGCTGAAATCGAAATGGACAAACAGCAGGCTCGTTTTGAGCGGATGGAAAAGATGTTCGCCCAGAAGCTGGTCTCCACCGAAGAATATGACTCCCTGAGGAGCGAGTTGCAGGCGGCTGAGGCCACGCGAGACCTGGCGGCCTTTGAACTGTCTCATACTCACGTCACCGCGCCGTTCAGCGGCCGTGTGATCCTCCGTTCCGTCGAAGAGGGCCGGACGGTCAGTAACGGGACCGCGCTGTTCACCATGGCGGACCTGAGCAGACTTCTCGCCCGGGTCCATGTGCCGGCCAGGGAGTTCCGCAATATTCGTGTCGGACAGCAGGTGATCCTGCATTCCGATTCCAGCCGGGAAACGCTCGAGGGCCGCATTTCCCTCATCAGCCCGGTGATCGACCCGGACAGTGGCACCATCAAGGTCACCGTGGAGATCCTCGACTATCCGGACACGGTCCGTCCCGGTGATTTTGTCGAAGTCCGAATCCAGACTGACCGTCATGAAAGCACGATCCTGGTCCCCAAAACCGCCGTAGTCACCGAGAAGGGGGAACAGGTGGCCTACGTGGCCGAGGGAGAAAGAGCCCTGCGGCGACCGGTGGCTGTGGGGTTTCAAGACGACGCACAGGCCGAAATTCTCTCCGGCATCATCGAGGGAGACCTGGTCGTGGTCCAGGGACAACGATCGCTGAAGGACGGCCAGCCGGTCAAGATCCTGGAACCGGTCCGCCCCGGGGTGACGGAGCAGAAGCCGGCGGAGGAATCCGATGATCCGAAGGCCGGGCGCACAAGGGTGGACGGCTGATGAAGTCTTTTGTCCAGACCGCCGTCCGGCGGCGTGTTACCGTATTGATGACCGCGCTGGCACTGGCCGCCTTCGGCCTGGTAGGCTACCAGCGTCTCTCACTCGATCTTCTGCCTGACATCAGCTACCCGTCCCTGACCGTGCAAACAGACTTCCCGGACACCGCCCCGGCCGAAGTGGAAAATCTCGTCACCCGGTCCGTTGAGGAAACGGTGGGCGTGCTCAAAGGGCTGCGAACCATTCACTCCATATCCCGGCCCGGAATCTCTGAAGTGACCCTCGAGTTCGACTGGGGTGAAGAGATGGACATGCTTGCCCTGGACGTGCGGGAGAAGCTGGACCGCCTGATCCTTCCCGAAGAGGCGGAGGATCCGCTGGTTCTGCGATTCGATCCCTCCCTGGATCCCATCATGCGCATCGCCCTGGGCGGCTCGGGCGATCTCACCGAAAGCCGCCGCCTGGCGGACCGGAAGCTGAAACAGGAATTCGAAACCATCCGGGGTGTGGCTGCAGCAAGGATCAAAGGCGGTTTCGAGGAGGAGATCCAGGTGGACGTGGACCAGGAGCGGCTCGCCGCCCTGGGTGTTCCGCTGGAAACACTGCGTGAAGTGGTGGGCGGATCCAATATCAATCTTCCCGGGGGGTCGCTGCAGGACGAGGAGAGCCAGTATCTGATCCGCACGGTCAACGAATACGATTCAGTGGAGGAGATCGGAAACCTCGTCGTCCGGCAGGACGGCAATGCCCTGGTGAGGCTCCGGGACGTGGCCACGGTGCACTGGGGTGCAAAGGAACGGGAGGAAATCACCCGGGTAAACGGCGTGGAGAGCGTCGAGATCAATGTATACAAAGAGGGTGACGCCAATATCGTCTCCACGGCGCGTGCCGTGCGGGAGCGCCTGGCGGAGATGGAGGAAGGTCTGCCTGAAGGGTACCATCTCACGGTCCTCTTCGATCAATCCCGCTTCATCGAACGGGCGATCAATGAAGTCAGGGGCGCCGCGGTGGCCGGAGGCGTCCTGGCCATACTCGTGCTCCTGGGCTTTCTGCGGGATTTTCGCAGCACCCTGATCATCACCACCTCGATCCCGCTGTCGATCCTGGCCACCTTCGTGGCCATGTACCGTTTGGATATTTCGTTGAACATCATGTCCCTGGGCGGTTTGACCCTGGGAATCGGGATGCTGGTGGACAACTCCATCGTGGTACTGGAGTCGATCTTTCGCAAACGTCGTGAAGGGTATGGCCTGGCCGGTGCTGCCGTCAAAGGGACCACGGAGGTGGGCGGCGCGGTAGTGGCCTCCACCCTCACCACGGTGGCTGTTTTCCTGCCCATCGTCTTTGTTGAAGGCATTGCGGGACAGCTCTTCGGCGATATGGCGATGACCGTGACACTCAGTCTCCTCGCCTCGCTGCTGGTGGCGATTTCTTTAATCCCCATGCTCAGCGCAATCGGCAGGGAAAAAGGCCCTTTGCCGGGGGATGGGGCTGCCGCCGACAGGGGACAGCCGAGCATGGGCTGGTTTTCCACCGCCTATGGCCGTTTCCTCGACGGTGCGCTCAAGCTGCGCTGGCTGACGCTGTTCACGACCCTCCTGGTCCTCGCTGCTGCGGTCATTTCCGTACCCCGTCTGCAAACAGAACTGATCCCCGACATCAGCGAAGGAGAATTCCATTTTGAAGCCCTGCTGCCTGAAGGCACGCCGGTGGAGGCAACAGACCGGATCCTCAGCCGGATGGGGCAGATGATGGAGCAGGAACCGGGGATCGACCGGCATTACATGGTAGCCGGCAGCCGGCTTGTTGCCGGCGGCATGTCCATGAGCACCAAGGCCGAACATCTGGGACAGCTCAATGTGGTGCTGAAGAACCGGTCGGACGAAGCGGCCGAGGAAGCGCTGGTGAACCGGCTTCGCACGCGATTCAACGACATTCCCGACCTGGTGGCCAAACACGGAAAGCCGACCTATTTCAGCCTGAAAACACCGGTGGAAGTGATCATCTTCGGAGAGAACCTCCTTACGATCCGCGATTATGCCGCTGGACTGGAGAACCGGCTCAGAGAGGTTCCCGGCCTGGTGGACCTCAGATCCTCGCTGGAAGAGGGAAACCCCGAAATTCGTATCATCTTCGATCGCAACCGCCTGGCCGCGCTCGGCCTGGACATGCGGCACCTCTCGGAGACACTTCGCGACCGCCTGCTGGGCGCTGTTCCCACCCGGTTCAAAGAGGAAGACCGCCAGATAGACATCCGGGTGCGAAACAGTGAAATCACCCGGGCCACCTTCGACGACGTGCGTAATCTGGTGATTCCGGGGCGCGGTAACGAACCGATCCGGCTGCTCACCGTGGCGGACGTCATCATCGACCGCGGTCCGGCGGAGATTCACCGTATCCAGCAGCAGCGGGCCGCGGTGGTCAGCGGCAACCTCCAGGGCCGAAGTCTGGGCGCTGTGGTAAAGGACATGGAGGCTCTCCTGGAATCGTTGCCCCCGCCCCCGGGCGTCACCGTGGAACTGGGCGGCCAGAACGAGGAAATGCAGGTCTCTTTCAACAGCCTGCGCTTCGCCCTCCTCCTGGCTGTTTTCCTGGTGTATCTGGTCATGGCGGCCACCTTCGAGTCTCTGATCCATCCTTTCATCGTGCTTTTTTCCATTCCCCTTGCCCTGGTGGGGGTCGTGTGGGGCCTGCTGATCACCGGAACCGAGGTCAGCGTCATCGTGCTCATCGGTGTCGTCATGCTGGTGGGGATCGTTGTGAACAACGCCATCGTCCTGATCCACAAGATCAACCAGCTCCGGGCCGGCGGCACAGGGAAGCGCGACGCCGTGATCCGGGCCTGTCACATCCGTCTCCGGCCGATCCTGATGACCACCTTCACTACCGTCCTCGGACTGCTGCCCATGGCTCTGGCCTTTGGAGAAGGATCGGAGCTGCGTTCGCCGCTGGCCATCACTGTCTCCTTCGGCCTGCTCCTCTCAACGCTGCTCACCCTGGTGGTCATCCCCTCGATCTATCTCGTGGTCCCCTCCAGAGTACAGAGGTCGCCATGAACCTCCCCGGACTGGCTATCAAGCGGCCCATCACCACCCTGATGATCCTGATCAGCATCGTGGTTCTGGGCGTGGTGGCCCTCGTCCGCCTGCCGCTGGCCTTTCTCCCCGACATCATTGAGCCGGAACTCTTCGTACGTGTGCCCTACCCGAACGCCACGCCCGAGCAGGTGGAACAGATGATCGTTCGCCCCCTGGAGGAAGTGCTGGGCTCGGTGAAGGGATTGAAAAACATGTGGGGGCACTGCGACCGCGACAGCGGCCGGGTGGGTCTCGAATTCGAGTGGGGCCACGACATGGATCTGGCCCGGGTGGAGGTTCTGGAAAAAATAGACCGGATTCGCCGCGACCTGCCCGAAGAAATCGGCGACATCACGGTGAGCAGCAACTGGGATACCCGTGAGGCCGATGAGCCGATTCTCGAAGGCCGTATTTCCTCCAAACTTGATCTGAGCGAAAGTTACGATCTCCTCGACCGGAAAATCATCAAACCGCTGGAACGGATTCAGGGCGTGGCACAGGTCAGGCTGGACGGCCTCAATCCCAAAGAGGTCCGCATCAATCTCCGCGTTTCCGATCTGGAGGCGTACGGCGTGGACGTTCGGAACGTGATCAGCGTGCTCAGGGGGTCCAACTTCGACCAGAGTCTCGGAACCATCCGGGAGCCCCACATGCGCTACAGCATCCGGACGGTGGGCACCTTCACAACCCTCGATGAGATCAGCAATCTGGTCATCCGCCGGGATGGGCTCCAGCTCAAGCAGGTGGCGGATGTGAGGTACGAGGAACCGCCGCTGGAGTATGGCCGGCACCTGGACGGTCATTTCGCCGTGGGGGTGACCGTGAGCAAGGAGGCCGGGGCGAACGCCGTGGCCATCACCGAAGCCATCCGGCAGCGCGTGGAGGCACTGAACCGGGATCCCGAACTGGAAGGGGTGAACTTCCTCATCTGGTTCGATCAGGGGGCGGAGATCAAGAAGACCCTGAGGGACCTGACTTTTACCGGGATCTTTGGCGCCATCCTGGCCAGCGTGGTCCTCTTCGCCTTCCTCCGGAGGTTCAGCATGACGCTGATCTCCGTCATTTGCATCCCTTTCTCGCTCATTGTGGCATGCGGCGTCATCTGGGTGCTGGGGAAAACCCTCAACACGCTGACCCTGCTCGGGCTCATCGTGGGCATCGGTATGCTGGTGGACAATGCGGTGGTGGTGATGGAGAACATTTTCCGTTACCAGCAGCGGGGAAAAAGCCGCCGGGAGGCTGCGCTCATCGGCTCCCGGGAAGTGACCACTGCGGTAGTGGCCGCGACAATGACTTCGGTCATTGTTTTTCTCCCGCTGATTTTCAACAAACCGAGCGAGATGAACCTGATCCTTCGTGAACTGGGGATTACGGTCTGTCTGACCCTGCTCGCGTCCCTCTTCATCAGTCAGACGCTGATCCCCCTGGCCACCTCCCGCTTCATTCAGAGCCGGAAGCAGCCCCGCCGCCGGCTGATGCTTGCTGTGGAAGCCCGGTACGTGCGGCTGCTGGAATTCAACCTGCGGCATCGCTGGCTGACGCCCGTCATCGGCCTGCTCGCTATCGCTTCTGCAGTCTATCCTTTCACACGGATCGACATGAACTTCGACACCAGCCGGACCGAAGTATTCATTCAGATGCGCTATGATTTCAGCGAAGAACTGAGCCTCAGCCGCAAAGAAGAGGTGGTGACGCACGTCGAAAAAGCGCTCGCCCCGCACAAGGAAGCCCTGCACGCCAGCTCCATCTACAGCTTCTGGAGCCCCCGGTTCACGCTGACCCGCCTTTACATGGATGAAGGACATGCGCATGAAAAGGCGATGGCCGAGACGAGGCGCCGTCTCAGGGAACTGATTCCGGAGGTCCCCGGTGTGAAGCTGGAAGTGCAGAGTCAGCAAGGCCACTGGCGTCACGGAGGCGGCGGCAAGATGATCTCTTTTCAGCTGGTAGGAGAGGATTCGAGCATACTGCGTGAACTGGCGGACGAGGCCAAGGACCGGCTGGAGGAAATCCCCGGCCTGAACGATACCTGGGCCAGCAGCGAATCAGGCGGGCTCGAGCTGTTCGTGAACCTGGACCGCGACCTGGCAACCCGCTACGGGATTCCGCTTAGCCAGCCGGCCGAAGTCATCTCCCTCACTTTCCGGGGCCGGCGCCTCCCCCGATTCCGGACACCGGAAGGCGAGCGGGAGATGCGGCTCAGTCTCGACGAAAAGGACATCGAAAGCCTCGGCCAGCTCCAGAATTTGCCGCTGTGGACCGCGGAGGGAGAAAAAATTCCCCTGGCCTCCCTGGCCGATTTTCATACCGAGCCGGGGCCGGACCGGATTCAGCGGGACAACCGCCGGACCAGCGTCTGGGTCGGCGCCCGCTATGAGGAAGGGACGAGCGGCGACTACCTCCCGCAGGTCATGGCCGCCATGGAGGAGATCGAATTCCCCTTCGGATACTCCTTCACCTTCCGTGACTGGGAGGAACGACGCCGGGAACGCTCACGGGAGTTCCTGGTCAACCTGTTGCTGGCCCTGGTCCTGATTTTCGCGGTGATGGCCGGCCTTTTTGAATCGGTACAGCAGGCCATCGGATTGATGGTGGCGCTTCCCTTTGCTCTGGCCGGAGCCGTGTGGACCCTGTACATGACGGGAACCGATTTCGATCAGCCGGCAGGGATCGGTCTGCTGCTCCTCATCGGGGTCGTGGTGAACAACGGCATCGTGATGCTCGAGCACATCAACCAGTACCGGCGGGAGGGCATTCCGAGGCATGAAGCGATGATCACGGGGGGACGGGAACGGTTGCGGCCGATCCTGATGACGGCCATCACGACACTGGTAGGGCTGGTGCCGATCGCGGTTCAAAAGCCGGCACTGGCCGGAGTCTATTATTATTCCATGGCCCTGGTCATCATGGGCGGCCTCTTCGTCTCCACCTTCCTCACGTCGGTCCTGCTGCCTACCACCGCATCCCTTTCCGAAGATTTCTTCGCTTTCCTCGGGCGCCGGGCAGTCAGTCTCTGGCGGTTTTTCCCGGACCGGATACGGCGAAGAAAATAAAGGGAATAGTAAATGGAAATTAATACCCCCCTCGCTGTCTCCACAGGGTCTTTTTCTATGTGAACTGAAATATTTGAGGTGTGCCGGCGTACAGCGAATTACATTCCGGATTTGTGTAGCATCAGTAACCAACTATGGTAAACTGGGATAGAACAGGAATAAAATGAGCTGTCATTGCATTTGTACAATATGGAGTGACCGCATCATCGCGACAGCAGAATCGTTACATCCGGGAGGACGTAAAAAAATGAGATTTTTCAAAATTGAAAAACATAGGATCGTACGATTGCTCTGTGTGTTTTCAATTCTCGCATTATGCACCATAACCGTTGCCCGGGCGAATGCACAGACGGTTCCCATTTACGACATACAATATACGGTAGAGGCCTCGGGCGAATCACCTTATGCGGGACAGGAAGTAACCATTTCGGGAATCGTGACCGCAGCGTTTTCCGATGGATATGTCATTGCCGAGGCGTCAGGCCCCTGGCAGGCCATTTTCGTCTATTCAATCGCGCATGGTCCTGATATGGGTGATGAGGTAGAACTGACAGGAACAGTCTCCGAATACTATGGCATGACAGAGATAGTGAATGTTACGGATTATCAGCATATGTCTTCAGGGGACAGTGTGGATTCAACGATTGTCAGTGTTGCAGAAGCCGGCCAGGAGCAGTACGAGTCGGTCCTGATTACAGTCGACAGTGTGTTCGTGGCAGGGCTTTTTGACTATGGCGAGTGGACAGTGTCAGATGGAACTGACAGCCTGCTCTGTAATGATAAGAATGACTACATGTATTTCCCGGAACCTGGGGACAGCCTGGAGACCGTCACTGGTATCCTGTTCTACTCATTCGGAGACTTCAAGCTTGAGCCGAGAGCAACCGATGATATCAAAGGGGATCCAATCCCCCATTACGCACTTCATGGCCATATCGTAACCATGAATGAGACACGGGATATTATCTATAACGCATATCTCAAAATCGCCGGAGATGAAATCGTCGCCATCCACACATCCCGCCCATATAATATTCCAGTAGTAGAAACAGCAGGGTTCATTTTCCCCGGCTTGATCGATTCCCACAACCACCCTCCATATAACGTACTGGGCATTATCCCGTTCCAGACCCTGTTTACCGATCGGTACGAATGGCAATCCCATCCCCTCTACGGGGACTTCCAAACGCAACTATCCTCTATAGTGGATTACTCGGGTAATTCGGCTCAGTGGTTAAACGTGGTAAAGCTGGCCGAAGTGCGGGCCCTGACCGCGGGTACCACGTCCATCCAGGGATTGAATTGTAATGGGGATTCTAATAACCACTTTGCCCATCAGGGCATCATCATCGACAATATCGAGCGATTTCCGGCACGGGTATACTCGAAGACCTTTCCCCTCCGCGAGGGACCGGCTTTCTGGCAAACGAAAAGTGGCCAGTACTGGGATCGCTTTGTAATCCATCTTTCCGAGGGAACGTCCCTTGCAGCGCTTGATGAGTTCAGTGACTGGCAGAATTTGGGAATGCTCGATGCGCGCACCACCATTATTCACGGCGTTCCATACGGTGCTTCAGAATGGTCCGCCATGGCGCAGGCAGAGGCGAATATTATATGGTCTCCGACAAGTAACATGCGCCTTTACGGTCAAACCGCAGATATTCCCGGCGCATTAGCCGCAGGCGTGAATGTTGCGCTCTCACCTGATTGGACCGAATCCGGCACAGAGAACATTCTCGATGAACTCAAAGAAGCCGCTCGTATTAACAGGGAAGCATGGGGAGATGTCATCACGCCACTCCAGTTCGCAGAGTTTGTCACGTGTAACGCAGCCAGAGCGGCAGGCATCGAGAGAATTGCGGGACAAATCTCTCCCGGGTTTCGAGCGAACCTGATGGTTATTCCGGAAGGAATTCAGGTGAATCTGATGGTTTTTCCTGAAGGAATGCGACCGAATCTGATTGTTTTTCCGGGAGGAAGCAATAAGCCCTATGATGCGCTTCTGCGTGCGGAACCTGCAACTGTGAAACTTACCGTGGTCGATGGACGGCCTATGTATGGTAATCCTGACCTACTGGCACAGTTCAGTTTTCTTGATGATGTTGAGACTATCACTGTAGGTGATCAGGAAAAAAGTCTGGCGATCCGGATAAACTCGCACGCCATTCCGGATGCGGATAAACCGTTTTCAGAAATCTTTTCTGTGCTTGAAGAAGCCTATCAAGCTTCAGAACCCAAGGTGTGTGACTTTGTTGGTATTCAATAACCCTGGGTAGTCACGGCTGAAATTCGATCCATAGGATTGACAGAGAGAAGACGAGATGAATACGGGCAAATTTATTAGAATGCCCATCGGAAACTTTGTGAACCTTTTGAAGTAATAAACTATGGAAAATCCCGGTGCATTGTATTGACCGGTCCTGACGGTACCGGTCAGCCGGTGGGGAGAACACCTGCGTTCAAATGCATAAAGGAGAAATCGGATGAAACGTCTTACCGTTGCTATGATCATAATCTTCCTCATGCTATCGTCCGCTCTTGAGACAGCAGAAAAAGATAAACCGGATGAGAATGAAAAGAGCCGGATGAGCGCCGGCACATTCAAGGGCCTGGGACTGCGCTCCATCGGCCCGGCACTGAAGGAAGGGCGGGTCATCGACATTGCCGTCCACCCGAAACATCGCAGTCAATATTTTGCGGCCATGGCATCGGGCGGCGTCTGGAAAACAATCAACGCCGGCACCACCTGGACACCGGTCTTTGACGGCCAGGGTTCCTATTCCATCGGCTGTGTCGCCATCGATCCCAATGATCCGCTCATCGTCTGGGTCGGCACAGGCGAGAATAACAGCCAGCGGAGCGTTTCTTATGGAGATGGTGTGTACAAGTCCGTGAATGGCGGTCAAGACTGGAAAAAGGCCGGCCTGGAACATTCAGAACATATCGGGGAAATCATCATCCATCCGGAGGATTCAAACACGGTCTACGTGGCCGGCCAGGGGCCGCTGTGGGCGCCGGGCGGCGACCGG
>Ga0209013_10003753_pt1 | contig 13401 bp, 12 predicted proteins | sample Cruoilmetagenom2_FD_187291 | JGI IMG/M metagenome (GOLD analysis project Ga0209013, IMG submission 187291) | Oil polluted marine microbial communities from Coal Oil Point, Santa Barbara, California, USA - Sample 2 (SPAdes) (version 2) | ecosystem: Environmental > Aquatic > Marine > Oil seeps ... | reverse complement strand
GCTGCCCAGCGAACACTTTGATCCACTGTCGGTATTGCAGGCGATAGAGCGGGAGCGATGTACGGCGATCCACGGTGTACCCACCATGTTCATTGCCGAATTGGAGCACCCGCGATTCAAAGAGTTTGACCTATCTACACTACGCACCGGAATTATGGCCGGTGCAAGCTGTCCGCCTTCACTGATGAAACGAGTGATGGAAGACATGTACTGCAGGGAGATCCTGATCGGTTATGGTGAAACAGAGGCCTCGCCGCTGACCCACCTGACAGATCGTGACGACAGCCTGGAACGACGCACCGAAACGGTAGGAAGAAACTTGCCACACCAGGAGGTCAAGGTGATAGATGTCGAGAGTGGGGCAACAGTCCCGCTTGGTGAAGTCGGAGAGATCTGTTTTCGCGGTTACCATATCATGACGGGCTATTATGGTGACCCCGAAGCCACTCACAAGGCCATCAACGAGCATGGATGGTTGCTCTCGGGAGATCTGGGCAGTATGGATGCGGACGGCTATGTAAAGATCACAGGCCGACTAAAGGAAATGATCATCAGGGGTGGTGAGAATATCTATCCGCGGGAGATCGAGGATTTAATCTTTACTCATTCGAAAGTAGCCGAAGTGGCGGTTTTTGGTATTCCGGATGAGTATTACGGTGAAGAGGTGATGGCCTGGATACATTTGCATGCCGGAGAAGAGGCGAACGAGGAGGAGATTCGTGAATACTGCGCGGATAAGTTGGCCCACTACAAGATTCCGAAATACATCTGGTTCGTTGACGATTTTCCCATGACAGTAACCGGCAAACTGCAGAAATTCCGTATGCGGGAAATGGCTGCGGAAAGACTGAAGTAGGGCAGATAAACTCAGTAACAATATGTGTATAAACTTGGATTTAATCTGACAGTCACACAATGATGTTGTAATTTTGTCTGACACAAGAAGGTCTGCTTTAAACACAGACGCATGTGTCCATAGAGAAATGCCGTACTTCTGAATGCGAACCATTGCGCTCATTGGAGGAAGCAGTCTGGCTAACCAATCTTTTAAGAGCAATAAGGGCCATTTTCTCCCCCCGAGATGTATATACACAAAGATGGTGGGATGCTGGCAAAGTTGTACATTTCAACAAACTACTATAAGCCGATTACGCTATGTTCAAAAAAATATTGGTGGTTACTTTTTTTCTGTTCTGGGTCGTACTGGCCATCAATCCGGTTGATCCCGGTGTATGGGCGCTGGAAAACATTCTGGTCGTCACGGTATTCCCCGTTGTGCTTTGGCTCGACAGACAATACAGCTTTAACAACTGGACCTACCTCAGTCTGACAGTATTCGTCATTTTGCATCTGTTTGGTGCACACACGACGTACAACACCATGACATATTTCACCTGGTTTTCAGAATGGTTTGGCTGGGAACGAAACTACTACGACCAGGTGATCCATTTACTGTTTGGTCTGATGGTATTCGTGCCGTTTTTTGAAATCTTTTACCATCAGGGTGTTTCCAGAAAATTAAGCTACCTGATCGCATTTTTATTCATCACTGGTGTCGGCGCCTGGTATGAAATTCTGGAGTGGGTCACCATGGCGTTGTTTTGCAAACAACCGGAGGAGGTCTGTTCAGATGTCATCACACAGAGGGACATCTGGGATGCACAAAAAGATATTGCCTATGCCATAATTGGTTCGATCATTGCTCTGTTGTTACATAGCTTGTGGGGCAGCAAAATCAGAAAAAAGGGGAGGATGAATCCGCCTGCCATCAGTCGCTGATTGGGCCGTTTACTGACATTCATAGGTTGATGTATCAGCTTGACAAGGTTAGATACAATCTACCGGCCGATAACAATCGTTATGCATGCACATAATGAGTGATAAAATGTCGTTATAATGTTTGGTGATAGGCTCACGATCACACAGATGAACTCGCTGAAGTAAACGAACCAGTGTGCTGCAAAGTTTCGTTCATCTGATAAATTTCTGACGTGTATCGTACTGATATTTGATTGAGAGATAATCGAGTACCTTATAATCCTATATATTTAAATGATTACTTCGGTCGACAAAAAAACGGGGGTTTTTAGAAGGCTCCGTCGTACCTTCATAGCCGGCCTGCTGGCGGCACTTCCGCTGGCCCTCACGTTAGCCGCTATCGTCTGGCTCGCAGAACTCATACATCGTTTCCTGGGACCCGGCAGTGCCTTTGGTAAATTGCTGGGTTCATTTGGGTTGCGGTTTGTCACCTCGGAGATGGTTGCCTACCTGATCGGGCTGCTCGTTACATTGTTACTGATCTATGTGCTCGGTGTGCTCGTAGAAGCGGGCATGAAAAGCCACTGGCAGTCTTTGATCGATAACATCCTGAACCGCGTCCCGCTGGTACGCACGGTCTATAATGCGCTGAACAAAGTGATACGCATGTTCGAGCTCCAGGATCAGTCGGAAATCAAGTCCATGAGTGCGGTGATGTGCCATTTCGGCAGCAAGGAGGGCGGCACCGCTGTGCTGGCATTACTGACCAGCCCCGAGCCGATACATCTCAACGGTCTCGACTACTATGCGATCATGATTCCAACTGCACCTGTGCCATTTGGCGGTGCCATTCTCTATGTGCCGGTGGAATGGGTGGAACCATCCGATATGGGATTCGATGGATTACTCAACATCTACATGTCGATGGGCGTCACGTCACCAGATTATCTGCACAAGCAACCGAGTAAGGATTCGTCCGTTACCTGATTGATGGAGATTGAGTCTGACCGCCACTATTGATCGGTCGCAGTATGAAGATTCCAGGTTATTACTTTAGGGGGAAGCTGAACTATTTTTGCTATTAGAAAGAATCAGCCCCCATTTATCCTAGTAGCCCGGACCGGTAGCATTCCGCTCTGGGTAAAACTCTGCTACACGGGATTTATCATCATACTGGTACCGGTCTACTGGTGGCAGCACGGTCCGGTTAATTTTTTATGGGGCTCAAATGTGGCACTGCTGGTCACACTGCTCGGGCTTTGGCTGGAATCATCGTTGCTGGTTAGTATGATGGCGCTGTCGGTGTTGATCCCCGAGGTAGGATGGGCCGTTGATTTCACCGTTCGACTCATCGTCGGTCCGGACATCGTCAGTTTTCGTGGAACTAGCTATATGTTTGATCCTGGCATACCCTTGTTTATTCGCAGCCTCTCTTTATATCACCTTGTATTGCCTCTACTCCTGCTGTGGGTCATCCACCGCCTCGGTTACCATCGCAAGGCCCTGCTGGGCCAAACCCTGTTCCTCTGGATAGTGCTCCCGTTGAGCTACCTGGTGAGTAAACCTGCCGCAAATATAAACTGGGTATTCGGTTTTATTGATCCACCCCAGCAGTGGCTGCCAGGTACCGGATATGTGCTGTTCCTGATGGCGTTGTTCCCGTTGGCGTTATTCCTGCCTACTCATCTGCTGTTGCGGCGTGTGTTTCGATAAGTGAACTTCCTGCATGGGGAAACAAGGGGCCTGATACCATTATTTCTCATTAGCCAATGCCAGGACTGCTTCATAAACGCCTTGTACCACCATGACCATACGTTGGTAATCTAGTCGTTCTGGTCTGTCCAGCGGGGAGTGGTAAGCCTCATTACGGTAGAAGGCAGTATCGGTAATCATCACGGCAGGCAGGCCGGCATCCCAGAAGTTCACGTGATCGGAAAAGTCCACGCCCGGCAGGGAAGCAGGTGCATTCAGTGAATAGACTGGCAGCGGGCTTGCTTTGCTCATGGCGAGTTTGATGGTTCGCACGTCGGCGCCTTTCAGCAACTGTCCGACGATGGCGATGAAATTGCCTCGATCCGAATAAAACCATTTCATCAGAGGTAGTGGATAAAGTTGGCTGCCTGGGGCGTCATTGAAATAGCCGATCATTTCCAGTGCGAACATCATCCTTACCTGGGCATTCTGCTGCTTCAGCAGTTTGACATGCTGTGCGCTGCCCATGAATTCGGTTCGGAAATTGGGTGGCTCTTCCAGGGTATAGGCAGCCAGCTCGACACGCATTGGCAGGGGCGCCTCTTTGAGCAGCTGCGCCAGCTCAATGAGGCCGGCCACACCACTGGCGTTATCATCAGCCCCCGGCTGTTCACCCGCCGTATCGTAGTGGGCACCGACGATGATTCGCTCAGTGGTATCAGGGCCAAAGGCTGCGATGACGTTGCTGTATTGTCTGCCGTTGACCTCGTAGGTTTGCAGGTGAACATCAGCGCCAGTTTCCGACAGGGCGTCCTGGATATACGCTGCGACCTGCTTGAGGTTTTCCGGGTGTGCCTCGTCGCGCGGGTAGAATGACCATGCAATCGTTTCGACATGGTGGCGCAAACGCAGGGGATCAATGCTCATGTCGACATCCTTCTGATCCACTAGGAAGATTGGCTGGGTCGTTGTTACCCATGCCGCGATCAATGCGGTGGCCAGGAACAAGGCTGTGTATTTCCATTGCCTCATTTTCAAACGGAAAGATTTCAGTAGATATATACTTTAATCACCCTGATGAAGATATCCGCTGTTTTGATTAAACCAGTAACTATTTTTCAACCTTCTCAACCAGCTTCTCGAGCTGCTGGGCGACGGCATCCCAAATACCCATTGGGCCGCTCATTTCGATCTCCTGCTCCTGCCAGTCATTGAGCGGTTTTAGCTTCATCTCGTGATGCAGACGCGACAGCTTTTCACGGTCTTCCCACAGTTTGGCCAGTTGTGCCTCGGTCTCGGCATCCTTAGGGCCATTGGCAGCACCCTCGGTAGCACGCTCGAGGAGTTCATCGATATGTTTCATACGTGATGTATATTCCATGATATGTTTTTCAACCATTTTTATTTCGTCGGTCATCGGTTTCTCCTTTTCACTACTGTTCAAGCCAAAGGTCACAATCTAATTATCACCGCCTATGTTTCCGCCGTCTACCTCATGACGATCTGAAACAGGATGATTGTGTTTCAGGAACGTGAGATGGATGCCGGCTATACTGAAGAATATGAGATACGTACCGCTACTGTTCTTGCTGATGCCGCCCGCCCATGCATGGACATTGTGCGACTCGTTTGGGCAATGTCTGACAGAAGAAGAACTGGAACAAGACGAACATTTCCGACTCCCACAGGAAGACCTGCACATCCTGAATAAGATCGAGCAGACCATCCATCACCCTGAAGAAAAATTCCAGACCACTCCAGAATTTCCGTATTTTTCCGAGTAGGCATAATTGCCTCCAAAAGGAGGGGTTATGGACTTTTTGTTTTTTAATAATATAGGGTTTCTGGCTAGGCAGATCAGTTCGACCTTATAGTACTTGTTTCTCTTAAGCGGTCAGTAGATCGTGTCTTTCCAGGTAAGTTGCTTGTGACTCATAGACTGGGATTATTACAGGAATGACCATATCTTGGTTTACAATGGAGTTTGAGGATGAAGAGAATGACCGTGAAGTCTGTATGGAAACTGAAATGAGAAAATAATGGCACTGACTCGGGATCTAGCAGTTAGACGTGATTACATCCGTATCGCTTCGCGAAAGAAAATCCCTATCCCTGGTGACACGGTTTAATGGTTATACAAATCAACAAGGAGAGAAACATGACTAAAGCGCAATCGGCACCCAACGTAGGTGCACCGGATCAGGAATTGAAGACCTCTCCCATATTCGATGGTAATGAGAAAGATATGTCCCTCGATCAGGAACTGGAAACAGGTGTTTGTTACTTCAATAACGAAGTCTTCGCTATTGGTAGTTATGTGTGCAGTGGCAACGAGCTGTTGCACTGCGAAGGACGCGGTATCTGGGTACGAGAAGGTGCATGCTACACGGACGAACCGGAATAAGTGTACAGTTTGAAAGTTTTGGTGATAGGCTTTTAAACGGAACGGTGTTCCCATATGAATAGCAACGGTCACGATATCTGTGATGTGGAGCTGGCAGAGCAGGGCTGCAAACGTATTGAGTGGGCTATGCAGGAAATGCCAGTGCTGCGCGAACTCATGCAGCGATACAGTGAGACACGTCCTTTACAGGATATTCGCATCAGTGGTTGTCTACATATCACCACCGAAACCGCCAACCTGGCCCGCACGTTGAAATCTGCCGGTGCGGATATTGTTCTGTGTGCCAGCAATCCACTCAGCACCCAGGATGATGTCGCAGCGGCACTGGTGGAAGAATATGACATACCAGTGCATGCCATACGCGGTGAGTCCAACGAAGTCTACTACCGGCATATCAATGCCGCGCTCGATCATCGGCCGGTGCTGACCATGGACGACGGTGCAGACCTGGTCAGTGAAATACACAAGCAACGCACTGAACTGCTGCCGGACATGCTTGGCGGCACCGAAGAGACCACAACCGGTGTCATACGTCTGCGTGCGATGGCCAGCCAGAACGCACTGCGCATGCCCGTGATCGCTGTCAACGACGCCATGACCAAGCACCTGTTCGACAACCGCTACGGTACCGGACAGAGCACACTCGATGGGATCATCCGCGCAACCAACATCCTACTCGCAGGCAAGACCTTGACGGTGGTCGGCTATGGCTGGTGTGGGAGGGGAATAGCAATGCGCGCGAAAGGCCACGGTGCCAACATCATTGTCACCGAGGTCGATCCGTTGCGTTCACTTGAGGCCGCCATGGATGGTTACCGCGTCATGCCGCTGGTCGAGGCAGCTGCCGTATCGGACTTCATTATCACAGCGACGGGTGATAAGCATGTCGTCGATAAAGTGCATATGGATGCCATGAAGGACGGCTGCGTCATGGCCAACTCCGGTCACTTCAATGTCGAGATCAACATCCCTGTACTGGAAACAATGAGTATCGAAAGGCACCGCCCACGACCCTCCGTGGACGAGTACTTGCTTGCTGATGGGCGCCGATTGAGGCTGCTGGCAGAAGGTCGGCTGGTCAACCTTGCTGCAGCTGAAGGCCACCCATCGGCGGTCATGGATATGAGCTTTGCCAATCAGGTGTTGTGTGCCATTCACATGGTGAATCAGCGAGGCAAACTTGGCAATGCCGTGCACAATGTTCCGTCCGAGATCGACCAGGAAGTCGCTCGGCTGAAACTGGCAGCGATGGACATCCACATCGATCAGCTCACTGAAGAACAGCAACGCTATCTCTCGTCCTGGCAGGAAGGTACCTGAGGCGCCTTTACCATGTACAAGGACATCGACTACATGATCGCCTGCATTGAAAGTGAAGTCGAATTCACTCGCAGTATGATCGGCAAGAACCAACTGGATGCACGGGTAATGGATGCCATGCGCCGTGTGCCGCGTGACAGATTCGTCCCGCTTGATATGAAGGACCATGCTTTCGATAATGGTCCACTGCCCATCGGCCATGGCCAGACCATCTCCCAGCCCTACATCGTTGCATTAATGACCGATATGCTTGAGCTGGAACCTGATCACGTTGTACTGGAGATCGGAACGGGTTGTGGATACCAGGCAGCCGTGCTGGCTGAACTGGCCAGGCAGGTCTATTCAGTCGAGTTCGTCCAGCCACTGGCCGACGAAGCCCGCAGGCAATTAGCTGATCTGAACTACACGAATGTCAGCATCCATGTTGGCAATGGCTACGATGGCTGGCCGGATCATGCACCGTATGATGCTGTCATCGTTACTGCTGCGGCCACGCACATTCCCAAGGCACTGGTCGATCAACTCAAGCCGGGCGGTCGTATGGCCATTCCGGTGGGTCTGCCATGGTCTCACCAGGAACTGATGCTGCTGACCCGGGATGAACAGGGCGAGATACATTCGAAGGACGTCCTCGGCGTTGCCTTCGTGCCACTGGTAGAAAGTCCAGCTGCCATGCAATAGTTAATTGATAGGTCTTACCTGCACCAGTGGCCGGGGGCGTCCAATTAGTCGTTCACGAACCACATGGACAAAATTTGCTACTTTTCCCTGATAATTCCCTGTTATTGATTGGAAGTGGTTCCAGAGACACCGCAGAACTACTATAAAAACAGATGGTTACACTATGCGAGGATGGCGATTCCCTGCAGAAATTTAAATATTTCCCTGTCTTTTCCCGTTTAACAGGGAATAGCGGAGGGATGTGTACGTCGAGATCAGTTAGTATCTATTGCCTGTAATTTAACTGCTGCATCATTTAGTTTTTCTTCCAGCATGCAAGGCACTACGGATCTGCGCGGGATCAAATTTAGTAGAGGATTCACCCGCTGCTGACTGAACTGTTATTTTCTGGATTTCGGGATTGAGCCTTTTGCCCAACCGGAGGTGGGTCTGGCTGATATGAATATTCGATAACGTGAGCTCGCTAATATCGATGCCACGCTTCAGAACGAAGAAACCTGCAGCGAGCAAAAGTGCAAGAGATACCGCGATTATGGCTAGTTCACGCAATAATAACTTCATCACATTATTGTTCTAGGAGAAGCCCATTGAAACCCGCGCTCAACTCACACTTTGCTCGCCACTTCATCGGGCACGAAATCCTTGGCGATGCGTTTGGCCAGGGTATAGATGCTGCGCAGTTTATCCAGCAGCTCCATCTCCAGACGCACCAGGTTGAGGTGACCGCTGTCCTGAATAGCAATACGCTCGGACTGGCGCATTAGGAACTCCTCGGCTATGCGGCGAATCTCGTCCTTGAGGATAATAACCTCTTCTGCGGCTGTTTCATTCTCTTCCCGCACTGCCTGGATAACCTGATCAATCGCATGTTGTACCTTGTCCGCCAGATTGGTCATCAGCAAGCGGGAAGCATTGCTGGGCTCACCTTCCAGATCGATGAAGCCCTTGCCCACTTCTACCAATTCATCGTTGATAATATTTGCCAGGTTTTCCAGGTTCACCGTGGCACTCATTAATGCCTGAAAGCGGTCACTTTGCTTGTCCGTCAGGGGCTCCTGGCGTAAATCACTCAAGTATTCAAGAATGGCATCGTGCAGGATGTCCACCTTGTCATCCAGTTTCAATACGGTGTCGCATTTCTGCTTGTCCCTTTCTCGTACCCCTGAGCGCAGGGTAGAGAACATGTCGTTGATAATCTCACCCATGTGGCCAATTTCCAGCCTGACCCGCTCAAGCGCCATAGCGGGAATCCCGACCACATCCTCCTCCAGATAACGGGGTTCGATGATGATCTTTTCCTCTACCGGCCTGTCCGGCACCAGTTTTTCTACCAGTCGCGCAAAAAAAGTGGTGAAGCTGATGAACAACAGGGTATTGGCTACGTTAAATACCGTATGGGCGTTGGCTATCTGGCGCGGCACCTCGGCGGCCATGCGCGCCTTGCCGGTCAGTTCAGGAGAACTCGGTGAGATTGCTACGATGAAATCGGCCAGCTGTGGAATAAACATGACCCAGAGCAGCACACCTGCAATATTGAATATTATATGGACCATCGCCGCTCGCACCGCTTCCACCGGTTTGCCCAGAGATGCCAGCACGGCGGTAACGCAGGTGCCGATATTGGAGCCAAAGGCCAGTGCTATTCCAGCCGGCAGGGTAATAAGACCGGAAGAGGCCATTACAATGGCAATGCCGGTAGTTGCTGCCGACGATTGGACCAGTCCCGTGAATACCGCCCCGACCAGGATACCCAGCAGTGGATTTTCCATTCTGGTCATGAGATCGAGGAATGGCTGATAGGTCTGCAAAGGCACCATGGCATCCCCCATCACACCCATGCCATAGAAGATCAGCCCCAGTCCCATGACCATGCTGCCGTAATGCCGGGTATTCTCGGTCTTACCGGTAAACAGCATCAGGAAACCGATAGAGACCAGTATCAATGCATACTGGGTTACGTTGAAGGCCACTATCTGGGCAGTAAAGGTGCTGCCAATATTGGCGCCCATGATTACGCCCACCGACTGGGCGAGGGTCATAAACCCGGCAGAAATGAAGCCGACCACCAGTACCGTAGTGACCGATGAGGAATTGAGTACTGCAGTAACAAAGGCACCGGTCATCGCACCCATAAAACGATTCTTGGTCAGGCGGGAAAGTACGTCCTTGAGTGTGTCTCCTGCCGCTGCCTTGAGACCTTCGGACATCTGCTCCATGCCAAACAGGAACATGGCCAGTCCGCCAAACAGCCCCATACCAAGGTTTAACCAGTCGATGGCCCCTGCATCCGGTTCTGTAGCAGCCAGTACGGGCAGCGCAATTACAAAGAGAAGAAATGCGCCCGATATCACTATTGCTCTGGATCGATTCAGGGCAGATAAGGGCAAGGGTGGTAACAGGTTTTTCATTTTTATATTTCCGGTATCAGTTTTTTTCCAGGAATTGGGTAATGTTCGTTCTCATCCTTTTCAAAGCTGCTGCTCAGGCGCGATCTTCAGGAACCATGCGGAAAACCGGCGCCACCAGCTGGTCAGCGGCTCTGTGGTTTCAACCACATCACGGCCATCAATATTTGCGTGCCAGCTTATGTTGCCGTTGTCATCCAGTTGCAGGCGGTATGCAATTCTGGGTATGCGGGCCATGACATGATCCGTCATTTCAGACACCAGCGGCTCCGATTCGATCAGCAGGCCCATTTCAGTGTTGATGTCGATGGAGCGCGGGTCAAGATTTAAAGAGCCGACGAAAACCAGTTTACGATCAATCAGGATACCCTTGGTGTGCAGCGTGAGAGGGGTCGTTAGCGTGGTGCTGTCACTCTCAACGGTGATGACCGACGCATTGGCTCGCGCTTCCCAGAGTTCTACACCCGCTTTTAGCAGATCTTTTCGATAGGATGAATAGGCTGAATGCACTGCGGTATGGTTGTTGCTGGCCAGTGAATTGGTCAACAGCACTATTCTTACGCCTTTGTCACGCAGCCTCCGGATGAACTCGATGCCACTTTTACCGGGGATAAAATAGGGCGTAAATATAAATATTTCCTGCTTTGCCTCATTCAGTACCTCCGCAATTTCGGTAGCAACGATTTGATGTTCATCTGAAATTTCTGCTCTTAGTTTACTCGGGTCATCGACGATCATCCGTGCTTTAGCCATATACGGATCCAGTTCATCGGCGGAAAATTGATTCATTAGCGAAGAATTAATGGCGTCTGCATAAATAGAATTACCAGCCTTTTCCATCAGTAGCCTGATTGCCTTTTCATCCTGTTCGAGCAGTTCTTGATCAGGCTTGCCAGAAAGAGCCTCGATTGGAACCGCAAGCTCGTTGTTCCAGTAGGTGTCGAATGAATTTGATATATCCCTTACGATGGGTCCCGCAGCAAGCATGTCAAAATCTATAAATTCACCCGTAGTTTCCAGTTGAAAATATTCGACCGCAATATTGCGCCCGCCAACGATTGCCGCCTGGCTATCAACGATAAACGACTTGTTGTGCATGCGGCGATTGGCCAGACTGAAATGCCCGACATAGTTGAGCAGGTACAGGCCTTTACGGGAAATGGGATTAAAAATTCGCACCTCGATATTAGGATGGGCGTTCATAAATGAAAAATAGCTGTCATCCACCGTTGTGAAAACATCATCCAGCAACAAGCGGACGCGAACACCGCGATCCGCTGCTTCCATCAACTTATCGGTAAATACCAGCCCTGCGTAGTCGGGCTTCATCAGAAAATACTGCGCATCGATGCTCCGTTCAGCCCGGCCCATCAAGGCAAGGCGCGCACCAAAAGCATCCTTGCCTTTAGAAAGCGAATAAAATCCGTTTCCCTGTAACTGCCCGTCACGCCACGTGGCACTTTCACTGGCCAGATATGTATCAGCTGTGTTTGTAAGTGCTGTTGTGGGTGTTTTCGGATGGTCCAGGGGCATGCTTACACAGCCACTAATCGTTAGCAGCAGTAGCAGAATTGTAATCAGGGGAATCTGTCTATGGGCTTTGTTCATAAATAGTTGTGCTCTTATGTATTATCCAGGGGTATCGTCTCTGGAACGACTAGCCCATGAAGTATATAGATAGGGTATAGCGCTAAGAACTAATAGTGCTGCAGCAAAAAATCCACCATACATCACAAGAATATTTGTCGACTGTGGCATGGCATCATGCAGAACTAGATTTACAAAGCATGCAAGTAATGACAAATTCAAAAGAAATGATTTTGTTTTTCCGCTAGAAACAGCTCCACCACTAATCTTAAAATGATGATTGAGAGACCAGATATCATAGAGCAATACGCCGATTAGCAAAAATCCAGCTGTCAACAGGAAGGCATACCAGGGGAAAGTTGTTTGCACAAGAAAAATTACGCTAATTGCAATCCAGAAAAGTAGCTTGTCCACTAATGGATCGACAAACATACCAAAGCGAGAAATCGAATTCGTTTTGCGTGCAATATACCCGTCCAGTGCGTCGCCTGTGATTGCTAGCGTAATCATCGTCCCACCAATTGCGACACTATATCGCACAAAAATATCGGATGATCCTCCAAAAACAGGAACAAAAATATTACCCACATTAATCATCCCCAGCACATGTAATGCACCAAAAAAACCAAGTAGCAATCTGCTGATAGTTATAGTATTTGGCCACGTCCATACATTCCAATAGTTATTTTTTTTATTCATCTATTCAAATATTTTTGAAAAACACTATCAATAGAGCATAGGGTGTATTAAATACCAAACCAATGCGACAGTAGCTGCTAAATATCATTTCAATTTTGTCAGGATAATTTTATGCACTAAAAAAACTAGAATAAAATTACTCGCAAAAGCAATTAAGGAATCTCTGTTGTGTCTGGATGAAGTAGATTTCAATTTAAAATATGCCCTATGTTAACGTCTAAAGTAAATCAACTCGATAGCTGGTTAGTAAGAAAAATGGTTGATGTCGTTGGTAGTCCGCCAGTTCGAATCAGCTACTGGCCAGTTTTCGTATTGAATTAATTCCAGTAAATGCCCGCTCTGGAGCATGAGAGATCTTCCATCTAGATCACCCTAATAGTCCGCTCAATACTGCGGGTTCAACCGATCGATGCAACTCATTGCGGGCCTTCGGGGTTTGACAGTGTAGGCCGGGAGTCGACCCAGAACAGACCTTCACTAACCCCAATATAACGTTCTACTAAAGGATCCGGTTCGTGGTATCATTAGCATATTCTAATATAGCTCAGTGAGCATCCTTCACTAAAGCTAACAAGTAGCTGAGTTCATATATTATTGAAAGGGGCTATGGAACGTTCATCCACTATTTTTCATCAACGAATCGTTCGCTACCTGACAATTGTTGTCGCTTTCGTTATCAGCTTCAGCACGGCAGGCCATGAACTAGAAACAAGCCATCCGCGGAGCAATGGAAACCATAAACCGGAAGTGACGGTGGCTATTACCCATGGTGACCCACCTTTTTATACATTGAATGGCGATGGTGGCAGTGAGTGGCAACTGATTAAATCTGCACTAGCTGAGATTGAACATCAT
>Ga0209013_10003751_pt1 | contig 13411 bp, 15 predicted proteins | sample Cruoilmetagenom2_FD_187291 | JGI IMG/M metagenome (GOLD analysis project Ga0209013, IMG submission 187291) | Oil polluted marine microbial communities from Coal Oil Point, Santa Barbara, California, USA - Sample 2 (SPAdes) (version 2) | ecosystem: Environmental > Aquatic > Marine > Oil seeps ... | reverse complement strand
GTGATAAGAAACGAAATATCTCTTTGTGAAACCTTGCAGATGAAGCGATTAAAAGCCTGGATTTATCTTATAGGCATCACACTCCTTTCTCTAATTTCAATGGGCTCCTCTAGATCGTGTATTAATCTTAGCCTTAAAATACTCTGTAGTAAATATGCTGGCGTTTTTGATTGAGAAGAATCTGATTCGCTATCCATGCACGCCACGCCCCTCAAAAGTAGGGCGGGTTTCCAAACCCGCCGAATTACTTACCTCCATGTCCAGCCCCCGGACCCAGCTCAACCCTCCTCCCGGTGCCACCATTTATTGGGGTTGTCTTCGGCGGAGGCGTATTTGAAGCGCGTGCTCAGCAAGCATGAGCGGTTCTTCGTTGGGTGGCTTCTATCACAGCCGCCAGGACCTCTTCATCGTCCGGAACGGTAAGGGATACTTCTTTGCTGGGCAGTCCATCGTGCCTTCTTTTGAGACCTCCAGCGGTTTGAACTGCAAGTGCCCGTGCTGGACCCTGGTGCAACCCCCTCGTACCTGCAGGCGCGACGCTGGTGATGGCGGTCAGAACGCAGGGGACTTCTTCCGGCGGTACCTGCACACGCACCAGGTATTCCTGCTGGAGGGTTGCACTTTCTGTTTCGAGTCCAATTTGGGCCTCTCTCGCGGTGAAATCTATATAGGCAAAGGGATTAATGCTTGGTGGTGATAGGAAAGTTCTTAGATAGACGAATCAGCTTAGGTTAGCGAATTGTTATCGATCAATTGAGGTTTTTTTTAACTGATCCCGGGCGGTATTAATACTATAAGAACCGGCGTACCTTCATCATGAATTTAGGTTAAAAATACACCTTCGTTGTTTTATTAAGCTCAAGGATAGTAGCAAGTTGGGAAGACGGAATACAAACTTAATAGAGAACAGAGTTCGAGAGGTTTCGGAGCGGTGATGGGGAAAGGGGGTTTGATTTTTCTCAGGATAAACTTGGGGAGTATGCGACAGGTGTTGACCTTACTCTATATACAAACTATGAAATTGTTATTAAAGATTAGAACATGACTGTACGATTTGAGTTATCTCTGTATCATCCAAACTAGAAGTTCGAGAGCTAAATTGTCCTGAAAGATGTGGAATAAAACGAGAGGCTGTGGTCCTATTGTATGATCCATACAATAACCGAGATCTTGCATAAGAAAGAATACATACAGAACGGGCACGAGTTATTGAAACATACAACATTCTTGCGGCTTCATTAATTAATCCTGGATAAGGGCGCCTCCTAGGACCCGGTAGAATTTCCTCTTCAAGACCAGGGATGAAAACCACTTTTGCACCAAGACCTTTTGAGCCGTGCATTGTGATAAGTCGAATTCTTGGTGGCAAGAAACCAAGTGGTGGATGAGGGATACCTAATCTATCATAAACTGATTCCAGGATATTTCCTTGTTGTTCATCATTGTCAGCAAATACATAATCACGTAATTCTAATAATGTCATTTGATCTGGCAAATGAGAAAATTGAGATCTTAGTTGGGAGGAGATTAGATTACCAAAGAGTTGATCTAAGATAGCTTCTAAGTTTGGTAATAGGATGATGAGTGTGTCTGATTCCGACCAATCTGAGACTTGAGAACAAATCGAACTCACATTCTGAATAGCATTTGATTCTCTTGTACTAAAGATACCTGGTGGAAGTGGTTGATAAAAAAGATCCTTATAGTTTAAATTATTGGTTATTGCTAAAGATGCAACCGAATCACATAAGACATGACCAACTTGTGGGTATAGACCAAGAATTAGTCTGAGAGCAACATAATCCCGATCATCACATGCAAGACGAATTATTGCTTCTGCAAACCGACCAGGTTTTGTATCAAAAAATGATTCATCACGAGGTGATTCGAATTCAACTTTGCTATGATCTAAAGCTTGTGTCAATGTTGGTAATTGAGCTTTTGTATTGCTCAATAAAATCATGATTTCACGTGGACGAATACCAGCTGAAATTAAATCTTTGCAGGATTGAGCAATGATACTAGCCTCACGAGCCCCTGAGCGGAACTGCCATCTAAATACAAGACCATTTTCAGGTGGAGAAGAATTTTCATATAAAGAAGTTAGTTGTTTAGGTATTCTATTTGGATCTGAGAATCCAGACATGAGTGATATTGCAGTATTCAATACTAAAGGAGTTGATCTAAAGCAGTCTGTTAATTGATGGTCTGTAGAATTAGAATATTTTCGACTAAAAGTTTGTATACCTGCTGGAAAAGCATAACGGAATGAATATAGACTTTGATCATCGTCACCCGCAACAAACAAGTTGACACCAGAATTAACTAGGGAATCCACAAACTCCAAATCTACGGGATTTAAATCCTGATATTCATCAACAACCAAATGAGTGATTCCCAAGAGAGACGAGGGATCAAGAGATCCGGAATTTATATGGGAAACACATTGACGAACAATTTCACCAGGTAAAACATAGGAATAAAGTTGGGTACGATTGGGATGATACTGTAGATAATTATTTCGTTCTTGATCTGAAACAGGGGATGATGGACTTGAATATCCAGGTGGGCGCCATTTGCCAGTGCTGCAAAATGCTTCATATTCAAGTCTTATATCTTTCGCTCTAGATGGTGTAACGCCACCTGTACCACTTGGCCTATAACCTGTATTGTATGAATACTCGGGATCATGTAAGTTTTTTAATTCCCAATTATCAAGAACGAGAGGATCCGCAGGATAAACCAATAATCCGGCAGCTCGAAGAGATTTAAGTGCAAGGGAATGGAGGGTGGTTACACTGACATTTTCTGCATTCTGAAATCCCTTATCAATACAATATTTAATTATCCGGTCTCTTAAATCGCGCACACTAGCTCGCGTAAATGATATTGCAAAAATATTATCCGAATTAATTCCTTGATTGAGTAGCCAATGAACTCGTTCCTGAATTGAAAATGATTTCCCAGTACCTGGACCTGCAATTAGTCGAACTTGAGCATTTGGATCATGTGCTGCATTATGTTGATGAGTTTCCGCTTGAGATATTTGTTGAGGTGTAATGACCATTGGTAACCTCCTAATTTGGAATCAAGTCAAAACAGTTTTCTTTACGGTAAATTAATTCTACAATTACTTATTGAGAAAATCACTTTCAATTTTACACACAACAAGAAAATATGTGCGATAACGGTTTATTTTGATATCTTTTGAGGAAGGGATAATTTTGTGTAAGAGATCATCTAGGGATTTTGAAAGCACTGAAACAAATTTTTATTGGAAGTAATTTCAGAAAAGTGAATTGACATACCTAGAGATGGTCGGGACTTGCAGGAAGAGATCAAAATGAGGCGGGTGATGATCAGGCGTCTATTAGAGGTCGAACGAGAGAGCAATGACTTGGGGTTGTTGAAAAATGTATTGAACACTGAGACTGGTTTCGAAGATGGTGTCAGAGTAGGTGAAGTACCGTACAAAATTTATGGATAAATCAATATGAAATCTAATTTACCTACCTGAGGTTGAAATGAGTACTTAACTAGGTTAATATTGGACCATTCCAAAGATTGGGATGGGCGGACACCGATTGTATATTGCCTAGACCCTACATCTTGTTTATGGTGGATGACATTCTTAGGAAAATCATAAGTCACCAGGAATGCGTAAATCATTGAGTAATCTCCATAACAATATTCATCTTTTACCCAATCCACATATTTTAGTAATTGATCAATATCCTCTTCGATTGCTGGTTCTTTTTTGATTTCACCAACCAGGATTCGAGATTTCGTTGGTAGATGACCAATGATGTAGGAATACCCGAAGATGTCCATTTTGTCCATGTAATCTATTGGCTTGAATGGAGAGGCAATGACCTGGTGTGATAAGTAATCCCAGGTACCGAATATTTCGCAGGTCTGAGGATCTTTGATGGATAGTTGATGAATCAAACCAGCCTCAATTGCCATTTCATGCTTAAGGTAGTCACCATCAGCACAACTTGAGAGAATTGATGCTATTCCGGATCGCATCCTATAATCATCTTCTGATAACAGTCCAGATATTCGATTATGAATCGGTTCGAAGGGAAATATTTTCTGATTCATATAATCCGAGTTGAGATAATCCTGATTGCGCTTCAGAACAATATCCCGAAAGGCCTGATTCTCATCATCATCAAACTTAATAAACGATAATTTCCAAAAAGCCCTTAGCATTTTGAATGCGGAAGGGTTTGATGACAAAACATCATCCATGTCGATACCAACCTCAAAAAAATATGGGTCGGGTTCAAACAGACACAGGCACCTCTGATTTACACTAATAGCACCCTCATCCCAAAGTAATTGTTGCTTCACATCTCCATAATCAAATATTTTGGGTTCACCCCCACCTGGAAAATTGAAATATTTACAGTCACCGGCGAGATTTATGAGTTTTCCAATACCGTAAATTTTCCTTTTGATGAAGAAATAAATATTATCACCAGGCTGCATAGAATAATAATCAGCAAAGGTGCCTTCATGATGAGTCTGCCAATTATTGTTTCTAGGGAGACTCAATTTCGTAGCGTAAACACCATTATTGGTATAAAGACTGAGAGATTGTATATTATCCAGGCTAAATATGTATCCAGCCATTTGTATTATCAGTAATTGAGAACTAAGACTTCATCAATCGCCCCCCGGCCATTAGGATCCGAATTAACTGCTCTTACTGCTCGAACTGTTTCAATACGGAATTCTTTATATAAATCGAGGATGAATGGTGTATAGGAATTGCTTAGCATGCATAGACAACCTCTATCTGAAAGAGTTGAGTAAACTTCAGATAATCTTTGTTGATCCACGTCGTGGAAATTACCTGCTGTATAACTGGTAAAACTGCTGGTTTTACTAAGAGGATCATATGGGGGATCAAAATAGATGAAATCATTTGGTTTTGCAATATCAAGAACGAATTGAAAATCCCGCGGTTCAACGACGGAATTTTGGAGAGCTGTACTGGCGGAAAGAAGGATATCTTCATGCAATATCTTGGGATTCTTATAACTACCCATTGGGACATTAAATTGGCCTTTTCTATTTACCCTATAAAGACCATTGTAGCAAGTTCTGTTCAGGTAAATCGTTCGGGCAGCACGTTCGATGTTAGATAACGTTAGATTTGGATCGCGGTCCTGGCTACGGATTTGGTAATAGTACTCGCGATCATGGTTTTTCTGGTGAATGGAAAGAGCTGTGAGCAATTCGTTGAGATGATCCCGAACGGTTTGATAAGTGTTTATCAGCTCTTCATTGTTATCATACAAGAATGAATTGTCAGGGAGGCGATCTTTGTTGCTAAGATGAAAGAAGACTGCGCCTCCGCCCACGAATGGTTCAATGTAACGCTTAATATTGCCACCTTCAAAAGCGATCGCGAAATACGGCTCAAATTGATCCAAAAGCTGAGATTTTCCACCGACCCATTTTAGAAAAGGCTTGGATTTGGTTTGAGTGAAGGATTGTTGGATTGTATAACTTGCTTTTGCCATAATCATTAGTATTGTAAGCCATGCGAAAGAGAAAATCTAGACAGATGTGATTTTTTCGGAGCAGGCATTATTACATTGCGATGACGTACCTTTCCATTAAATCCAGGAAATGTGGATCATAGCACTCGCTCACATGATTTACATTCCATAAGCCAGATTGTTTTATGTCGTCGCTTTTTGCATAGTTCCCTAACCAACTATCACTTGCCGGATCAATTGGATCGGATTGATCACAAAAATTGCTCAATAATGAAATTGAATTGCGCTCGATTACTCCGCGGTCGCTTTCTGGACCGGCTTTATCACCAATCTCAAGCCATAGGAACGGCATATTTCCTATATACTGGCTAACTGCTTGCTCAAGGGGTTTTTCCGCTTCGCGAACATCTTTTGGAGCATTTGAACCAACACCCCAAGTAGAAGCAATCTGATCTTCCCATTGATCACGGTTTATAAGGGCAGTGCCAACATGTAGACGAAAAACAGACCCGCGATGATTTCCACCACCATCTTTTTGAACCCCTTGATGCTGGCTCAATCGTTTCCAAATCGTTGTTTTGCTTCCAGATTTCAAGGCATGGGTGCCAATCCTAACTACTCTTGGGCCTTCCCCTGAATTTGAACGCAACTCGCCTGGCTCAAAAAAGAAATAAACGCCTCGTTTCGGCCATCCCATGCGACCATCACACTTGGCAAGAAGACGCTTGCCACCAACTTTTTGTTCTAATTTGTCCATTAATTGGTAGAAACGCTGGATATGTTCTAATCGAGTTTTGCTCATATTCTTTTTTTCCCATCTTTATTGTTCATAAGCCATCTCAACTGCTCGCCAATGCGCAATCCCTCCATAGGGATTTCAACCTGAAATCCTCTAGATTGCAATGGAGCAACCAGAAATTCACGATATTTCATTCCTGCCAGGAAGACAATATGATCCCCATTGTTTAGTTGGGGGATAAGATCTGCCAAAACTTCTTTTGACCAAGAACGGCGCGCTTTTACCGGCATTCTATTCAAAGTTTCGTCATAGGGTTCAATGACCACATTTGGATCTATTAACCCGTATTTGGCTGAGAGAATGAACCACTGATCTGAATTCAGGTCCGCATAAGCTGAGGCTTTGAGGAACCAATCCGATATATATAAATCACGCGCGGGCCTTGCATAATCATTTTTCTTGCTGACACATGCAACCAGAGCAATGGTTTTTGACATGTAAGTCCCCTAATGCTATTGTGAATATAAAAGGGTGATTGTTATAGTGTTAAGAACCACTCCTTATTAATAGATACATCTTCTACTTCAATAATTTTTGTGTCAACACCTAAATTAAATTCTTTGAGCATTTCCATAAGTTGATCGCCATCGATGAGGTCGATAGCTGGTGCACCATCCCGGGTGGCCTCATTAAAAGCTTCTTTGGTAAACGTACCGGTTGTTACCAATAAACCTTTGTCAGCGCGACCGACCATCGCTCCACGGAAATCACGCACGATTGAAGCGCCAACTGAGCTTTTCCAACGCTTGCACTGGAAAATAACCTGAAAACTCATCATGCCGCCGAGGCGCATAATGCCCCTACCATCAATTCCGCCATCACCAGAGCGACCAGTAACCTCGACCTGCGAAAATCCAGATTCGCGCAGCAACCTTTGGATGAGTCTTTCAAAGGCGGATGGATCAATACCCAATAAAACATCTAATAATTCATCCTGCCAGGAAATGTCCAAGCCCTCATCATCAATTGTGTCATCGGTTTTTGTCTTTCTCGCTTTTCTCATTTGTTCTTGAACATTTCGTACAACAACCTTCGTATCGATTTCCTCAACTTTGCGGCCTGATTCATTAAGAGCCCAAACTCCGCGACTTGAATTTTCGAGCAGGCCATAACGTTTCAAGTAAGTCCTCGTCCATCCAAGTCGATATTCAACTTCTGTGCTGCCTCCTTTATCAGGGTTATGTAAAACTTCAATCTGATCATCTGATAAACCCATTATTTCGATAACCCTTCCGTTTATCTCTTCGATAGTTCCTGAACCACCCAAATCGCGAATGGCTTGAAGCAAAGGATTCATCATTGAGTCGTATGTTGGAACCGCAACATCATTCACATTCCACCTCATCGTTCGTTGATTATCTAATTATACGCGAAAGAAATGCTAACGGAATTTAAATAGGGATTTAACAATGATAGGAGGGAGGTTCTGCGTCCAACAAAGAACATTGCCGTGGACCAGTGACATTAAATGATTGAGAGAATAGAACATTTGTGCTATAATAGAGGGGGATGAAAGAGGAGCACAAACCCCGGCTGCTGCTGGAGTTCCTGTTCGGGGATTCTGCAGAAACAGCCCAGCGTAGCGCCTCACCCAGGCTGCTGGTCTGGGCGGAGGCATTCGACGGGTGGATCGCAGAGCGCAGCCGAAAGTATAAACCGGGTACCGTTAATAATTCGCGGCTCTCCTGGCGCAGGCTGCTTCAAGAACGCAGCGCTATGCCGTGGCAGCTGCGCGAGGGGGATATCCAGGCACACGTCGCCTGGATGGAAACCGAAAGCGAGTTACATCTAAAGTGTAATAGTTCTTAGTAAAGGAGAACTACTGCACTTCTGATATAATAGGTCCGGGTTTCTTTAGCCTTATCAACCAACTAGGTAGATTAATATGGGCGAACTGGCTGGTATCTCCGAAAAAAATAGACGCTGCATTACACTCCTGCACCGTCAAACTAACGGGATAGTGACTGTCAAAGATGCAGCCAGTCTTCTTGGATTGGATCGAAAAGAAACTGCCAAGTTGCTCGCGACGTTGTCCAACCAGGGTTGGGTGCGGCGCTTACGGCGCGGGCTTTACTTGTTAATCCCACTTGAAGCAGCTTCACCAAAAGACTGGCAGGCAGATCCCTGGGTGGTTGCTGAACATTTATTCAAACCCGCATATATTGCTGGCTGGAGCGCTTGTGAACATTGGGGTTTCACCGAACAAATCTTTTTAGACATCGCTGTTTTTACCAGTTCAAGAATCCGTGAACGCAGGATGACAATCGATCAATCTACTTTTGTGCTGAAGAAAATCTCGGAGAATCAATTTTTTGGGACACAGAATGTATGGCGCGATAATTCCAGGATAAATATTTCAGATCCATCACGCACGATGGTGGATATCTTGGATGATCCTAAATGGGGTGGGGGTATGCGCCACGTGATCCAAATTATTAATAATTACCTGGACTCTGAGCATCTTGATGGCGATCTTCTCATGGACTATATCACTCGCATCGGTAATTCGTCACCGGCAAAACGGTTGGGTTTCATCTTGGAGATGAGACGTAGAGAGAAAAAAGAACTTTTAGATAAATTGATGCCGCTGATCACAACGGGTTATGTGCTACTGGACCCGACGATTCCATCTACGGGACCTTATATCTCCAGATGGAAAGTGCGCGCGAATTTGGATATTTCATTGTGATCCGAAAGATTGAAATTGCAGAAGCTGCACGTGCCTGGGGTTTGAGTCAACACGTCGTGGAAAAAGATTATGTCCTCGGTTGGATTTTGATTGGCTTAAGTATTAACCAACGTTTGGGTAGCCAATGGATATTTAAAGGTGGCACATGCTTGAAAAAATGCTATCTGGAAACCTATCGGTTTTCCGAGGATCTGGACTTCACTTTATTGCCCGATGCCAGCACCAATGTTGAAGAAATAACAGATCTTATCCGGGAAGTTTGTGATTGGGTGAGTCAGGAAAGCGGCCTCGAAATCCAGTCCAATCTTATCGAATTTAAGTCTGTTCCTAACCAGCGAGGAACCATAACATTAAGGGGAAAACTAAGCTACCGTGGCCCACTTGGACAACCTACATATCCAACAATAAGATTTGATTTGACAACAGATGAACTGGTTGCACTCCCTCCTGTTTTGCGCGCTGTGCATCATCCATACAGCGATCATCCACCCCGGCCAGCAAGAATAAGAAGTTATCCAGTTGAGGAGATATTAGCCGAAAAAACTCGTGCAATGGTTGAACGTTGCATGCCGCGTGATTTATATGACATCATCCGTTTGTTTAGATTTGATCGATATAACTTTGATGCTCAAAGCGTTCGTGAACTAATCATACAAAAAAGCGCACATAGAAATTTGGCTCTGCCTACTATTGATACTGTGAATTCATCCCCGAGACGATTGGAGTTAGAATCCGAGTGGGAAAATATGTTGGGCCATCAATTGCTTACGCTGCCTCCACTAGAAAACTATCTTGAAGAACTATCAAAATATTTTGATTGGGTGGAAGGCAGGCCTGTACCAGAGCTGCCTTCGATCCAAGAAGTATCAGCAAGTGACACAGCTTGGCAGCAACCTGATTATATATCTCTCCCATCACGATGGGGTTTCACAGCGCCTCTTGAGGCTATTCGCTTTGCAGGTGCGAATCGGTTGCGCATACAATTGCACTTTATAGCAAAGAGTGGAATAGTTGGTGTTAGGGAGGTTGAACCATATTCTTTTAGACTAAGTAAAGAAGGGAATCTGCTCTTTTACGCACGCAACATCCAGAGACCTCGCATAAGCGCGTATAGAGTTGATCGAATTGCGGATGTAATGGTCACAAAAAATCCCTTTGATCCAATTTGGCGAGTAGAGTTTTAGGGATTCAAGGATATTCAAAACCATAGTTCAAGAATCAACAGCTCAAAATGCGCTCAGGGAGCCGGATGGGAGTAAGGGGACACGGGATGGCAGAGAAGAACAAGACGCGACTGCTGCTGGAGTTCCTGTTTGGGGAGAATGCAGAAACGGTCTAGCGCGGCGCCTCGCCCAGGCTGCTGGCCTGGGCGGAGGCGTTCGACGAGTGGATGTCGGAAAAGAGGGCGAATTACACACCCAGTACGACGAAGCAAGCCAAGCTGGCCTGGCGGCGGCTGCTGAGTAATCAGCATAGGATACCGTGGGAGATGCGTGAAGGTGATATCCAGGCGCACGCGGCCTGGATGGAAAAAGAGGGGTACGCAGTAAGCACTATAGCCAATTCACTGGGATATATCTCTAATTTTTACCAGTGGTGCGATGAGCGGCGGATCGACCCCGAATGCAAGCCAGGCTTCAACCCGGCGGCGGGCGTGAAGCGGCCCAGGGTCGGGCGCTACGCGACGGCAGAGCTGCTGAGCGAGGCGGAGGTGGAGAGGCTGCTGGGGATCACCCACCGGGACGACACGGCGCTGGGCAAATGGGACCACGCGTTCATCCTAGCCAGGGTGCGATTGGGGATGCCGCTGAAGGCGATCCAGCGGCTGCGGTGTGTAGGAAGGGCATGGGGGGCAGGGATGTTCTGCATCGATTTGAGCCAGAGATAATCGCCGCAGCTGAGCTCGAAGTCATTAGGTAATAACTCTGATCGATCACTGATCCTTTATCATATCCAATCGACTTCTTCCATGGCGGCAATCGCCGGGTGCCAAGGATTAAATGGTGACAGGATTAATTCGATTCAGCCCAACGGACGACGAAAATAGATAATCCTGTCAGAACAGCCATACCAACGATTAATGGGAGTATGTTGCCGTTATAGCTTTGACCGATGATCGTGCCTAACGGCATAGATATCAAGGTTGAGAGCGAACCGACCACGGCTGCCCCAATGCCGGCCATATGCCCCAATGGCTCCATGGCCAAAGAGTTCTGGTTGCCAAACAGTATTCCGACGCAGAAGAACGCCATCATGATATAAGTCATGAAGAGCCATAGTGGTGGTTGACCCGCAGCAAGCAGGGCAATCACGAAAGCAACAACGGAAAGTCCAAAGATTATCAGCAGCGACCAGCTAACTAAAAAACGCATGCCAAAGCGGATCACCAGGCGCGTATTCATGAGCGAGGCAACTCCAATTGATAAAGCTATGATGGCAAAGAAGATGGGGAACAGCTCCCCAAGAGCATACTGTTCTTGAAAAATCTGCTGCGAGGAATTCAAATAGCCAAGAAATGCGCCACTAACAAGACCGGCTGACACGGTATAACCCAAAGCAGTCCGGGTTTTCAATATTTCACGAGTCGCAGTGATGATGCGCCGCAGTGAAAATGGGGCGCGATTTTCCGGGGACAGCGTCTCGGGCATGCGCAGGGCGAACCAGGCCATAGTGATGATGGCCAGCAGCACAAAACTGCCAAATATAGCTCGCCAACCGGAGAAGAGCAGGATCGCCTGCCCCAATGAAGGAGCGATCATGGGAACCAGGATAAAGGTGGTCATGATAAAAGACATGACCCGGGCCATCGCCCGGCCTTCAAAGCGATCACGAACCAAGGCTAAGGTAACTGCGCGGGGGGCAGAAACACCCACGCCCTGCAAGAAGCGACCCAAGAGCAAGATCGGGAAACTAATGGCTGATAGAGATATGAGGGCTCCGGCGATGTACACAGCGTAGCCGGCATAGATAGCGGGCTTGCGTCCCGTTTTATCAGAAAGTGGTCCAAAAAATAACTGGCCAAGCGCTAAACCCAGGAAAATGATCGAAATTACCAGCTGGCGTGAGTTGGGGTTTTGTACATTCAGCTCGTTGCCGATTTGGGGCAGGGCTGGCAGCATGGCGTCGATAGACAATGCGGTGAGCGACATCATCAGCGACATGAGGATCACAAATTCAACGTAAGAAGGCTTTGCTTTCTGGTTTTCTGGGGTCATGTTCGATGGTTGCTTCATTGTCGATATGGTGGGTGATGCTCATTTCAAGCTAAAGCTAATATTATGCGGACAGTATTATAAACGGTCAGGGCTTTCCTAAACAACTTATACAGAAAGGCTGCTATTGAGCGGTATACGAGCAGGTGATTTATTCGGGCTTTTCTGTCTTGACTTAAATATACATACATGATAGTATGTAAACGGAGGTCAATGATGAGACGTACCCAAGAAGAAGCTGAACAGACCAGACAAGCTTTGCTGGACGCGGCGCTGACCGTGTTCAGCCAGAAAGGTTATACCGCCACCCGCCTGGAGGATGTGGCGGGCGCGGCCGGTGTCACCCGGGGCGCGATCTACCACCACTTTGGCAGCAAGGCGGAATTGTACAGCGCGCTGATCGAGGAAGCCAACACGGTTGGCAATTCGGCTATCGATCGCGCAGTAAATGAAGGTGGTACATTCATAGAGATCGTAACTCGCATCCTGGTGTACACCTTCGGTTTGCTGGAGGATGACCGGCGCTTCAGCGAGGTGATGGCGCTGCAGCTGACCACACCGGACGTGGAGGTGCTCTCCCAGCGGCGATACGATGAGGCCCAGGAGCTGGTGTCCAGCATCAGCGGTTTCTTCAGGGTGATCGTTGAGCAGGGCGAGCTGCGGCCGGACCTGGACCCAGATACCGCGGCCAGGGCTTTCCTGGGGTACCAGTACGGGCTTTCCAGCTTATGGCTGTTCAACCGGGATGCCTTCTCGATCAAAGAAAGTGCTCCGCAGCTGGCCGAGATCTTCGTGAATGGTATTGTGGGATAATTTTTTTCCAATTATACATACAATCAGAAATGTATATAAACCATTAAACTTGTTTACATATAAGGAGTTGATCGCATGAATAAAAAACAGATGACCCAGACAGTGAGCATATTTGCAACCTTCGTGATCACTGGATTGCTGATGATCCTGGTCCCCCACCGCATCGAACTGGTCCAGCCGGCAACAGAAGCGGCACTGCAGAACAGCCTGCCGCTGATCGGCAGCGCTATGATGGGTGCAGGCATCGTCTTCTTCCTGTTCGAGATGACACGGCTGGAGAGGGAAAGAATTAGCAAGTAATTCACTTCACTGGGTGATGCTCATTTTGAGCAGCGTTTGAAGCCGATAAACATTTGAAAGGAGCCAGCATATCTACACTGGCTCC
>Ga0209013_10003750_pt1 | contig 13411 bp, 11 predicted proteins | sample Cruoilmetagenom2_FD_187291 | JGI IMG/M metagenome (GOLD analysis project Ga0209013, IMG submission 187291) | Oil polluted marine microbial communities from Coal Oil Point, Santa Barbara, California, USA - Sample 2 (SPAdes) (version 2) | ecosystem: Environmental > Aquatic > Marine > Oil seeps ... | reverse complement strand
CGAATCGCGGCAAGGTGTCGTGCGTGGCAGCGCTTTCACGATTCATAAGGCAGGGCCGAGGGTGAGCGATACGCGCTACTGAATGTACCCGAGGGCTTCGAGCGCTTCGATCGTCTCCGGATCTTGATCTTCCGGTGCGCTTCTTCCGCCCGGGAATCTCAGCGTCTCAGCTTCGAGGGCCTTCATCATGCGAGCGCGTACCTCAGCCTCAGTCTCCGCCCGGTTCGACCCCTCGTCGGGAAGGCGGAAGAGCTGCTCGGAGTCGGGTGTCCACAGGTACTTCCACAAAAGGTCCACGATGCCGCGGGTGCGCGGGTCGGTCTTCGGGGCGACCGGCTCGCCGGCAACGCTGCGGATTTTTCTGAGCCGACTCGGGGTGCCGTCTGGGTTCCGTAACTCGGGCGGCCGGACGAGGACAAACGGACGCTCGTCCTCGCTGAAGTCCTCCTGAAGCGGGTAACCGGCGACGCCCTCGGGGAGCGGCAAGGAGAGCTCGTGGAGCACGGTCGACATGATATCGAGGTTGCTGACGCGGCGGCCGACCCGGAGCCCGGCGCCGACGCCTTCCGGATAGCGGACGATCAGGGGTACCAGGAGACTGCCCTCGAAGAGACAGTCCGCGTGCTCGAAGTGATATCCGTTTTCGAAGCACTCGCCGTGGTCTGCAGTCAACACGACCATCGAGCGCCGCAGGTTACGAAGCCGTTCGAAGTGCTGCAGGAGCCGCCCCAACCAGAAATCGGTGTACTCGACCTCGCCGCGGTAGTAGTCCAACGCGAGCTCGAATACGTTCGCGGGGATGTCCCCGTCGTGTTCTTCGGCGATACGGTCGAGGGTCTTCCACCCGATTACCGGGATCTGGCGCCCCAGCTCGGGGTCGATCCCACGCCGGAACTTCCGGTGAGGGGCGTAGGGCTGGTGCGGATCGAAGACGTGGATCCACAGCAGGACCGGGATCTCGGGATCGGCGCCGGCTAACCACTCGGCAGCCTTGTCAACCACGCCCTTCGCCCGCGGCTGTTTCCCCTTCTTCGGAGCGTCGAAATCGTCGAACCCCTGCGCGAGGCCGGACCGTTGGTTGAGAAAATTGACGCTCGTGAACCCGGCCGTCTGGTAGCCGACCTCGCGCAGCATTTCAGCCAGCGTCACCACTTCCCCGGGTAGGATCTGGTAGTTGGTGAGGACGCCGTGCTGGTCCGGGTAGAGCCCCGTGAGGATCGAGCCGTGCGCGGGCCGTGTCAGCGGCATCGGCGTCGTCGCGGCCTCATAGACCACGCCCTGCTCGGCAAAACGCGCGATGTTCGGGGTCAAGGTGTCGGTGGCGCCATAGGGTTCGAGCGCGTCGGCCCGCAGGGTGTCGATGGTGATAAGGAGGACATCCGGCGGGCTCGGTGTGCCGGATGACCAGAAAATAATCACCGAAACCGCCGCCAGCACGACGACGAACGCACCGGCAAACACGGAGCGGTTCATGCCGCGGACGGGCCCATGACTCGACGGGAGCGCGATGCCGTCATCGGCCCAGATAGTACCAAGTAACTCCCAGAACTGCGATGACCGCAGAAGATTGACCATCAAGGGTGCCTGGCGCCGATACGATCACCCGTCACGCACCCGTGTTAGAGGCTGAGGTCGATCAAAAATAATCCTGGATCGTGCGTGCGGGGTTTTGGGTGTCGACGTTGGTGAGCTGGCGAGTCGCCGGCGGGAGTCGGGCTCGGAGAGCAGCGGGAGATTGTTGCGTTTGGCCGTTCACGCTGTGGATCGTTGCGTGACTCGCCCGTAGAGGGTGAGAAGACGCGGAAGCACCGTCTCGTGCGAGTAGAGTCGGGCGCGTTCGAGTCCGCGCTCCCGCAGCTGCGACCACAGCTCGGTGTCCTCGAGAATCCGTTCGACCGCGGTCGCGATCGCATCGGTATCCTCGGGATCGATCAGGATGGCGGCGTCTCCGGCAACCTCCGCGAGGGACGAACAATCGGAGGTCACGACCGGCGTCCCGCTGGCCATGGCTTCAGCCACCGGCAACCCGAATCCCTCGGCCAGCGAGGGATAGATGAGCGCCCGCGCCCTACGGTAGAGGGCTGCCAGATCGGGACCCGAAAGGTGGCCCGTCAGGACCGCCCTTTCGCTCCGAGCCATCCGCCTCAGCCGGCGTCCGACCTTCCGCTGCAGCCACCCGGTCGCCGCCACCACAACCAGACGGTGGTCGCGCAGGACTACCTCCGGCAGCAGCGCCCAGGCGTCGAGCAACCTGCCGAGGTTCTTGCGCGGTTCGAGACTACCGACTGCGAGGACGAAATCTCCATCGATCCCCAGTTTGCGGACCACCGCTTCGTCGGCCTCCGCCTCACCCTCGGCAGAAAATACCCGGTCGAGCATCGGCGGCAGGACATCGATCTTCTCTCCGGGCAGAGCCAGCCATCGCACCGCCTCGCGTCGAGTCGCCTCGGAATCGGCGATTATAGCCGCTCCCCGGAACAACGCCTCGGCGACGGCGGTCAGGGTTTGCACGCGGTTGTCCAGGGTGTGGCACTCGGCATGGCTGAGCACCGTCAAATCGTGGAGGGTGAAGAGGTGCAGCGGCGCTCCGACCGGCGGCATCGCGAAGCCCGGAGCGTGGAAGAGATCAACGGTCTCGAGCTCGGCCCTCGTGGCCCTGGCGATGCTGACCCGCGACGGAAGTGGATCGAGGGCGCCCTCATAGTCCTCGCGTCGCAGCGTACCGCCATCGAGGTCGAAGAGCACCACCTCGTGGGCCACCTCGGGGCCGGCGAGGGCGCGGGCCACCTCGCGGGTGTAGACCGCCACCCCACCCGTGCCGTGCAGCGCCCTGCCAACGTCAAAGCCGATGCGCACCGCTTTACTCCATCCCACCACCGGCACACGCTTTTCGTAGGCCCTCCAGGTGTTGGAGCAGCGCCTCGCCTGTGGATTGCGGCAAGCGTCCATCCAATACCGCCGCCTTCACCTCTGCGGCAGACGCCAGCAGCCTCAAGAGACGGCGACGGCGCCGCCACCAGGCGCTCCCGAGGAGGACGGCCACCATGGTCAGCACCTTCATCAAACCCGCCATCAGCGCTGAGAGGTTCATTCGCCACCTCCACCGAGCCACCGGTCGACATTCGCGTCACCGGACCGGCGTCGCAGGCGACGCTCGATGAATCGCGCTTCCCATCGTGGTCGGTGGAGCCGATAGTGAAGAAGCTGCGACGGCCGGTAGAGATCCTCTTCGACGCGGCTGCGGGCGAGTCCCCCGGCGTGGCTCACCACCGCTCCCGGCGCCTGGGAGAGGCGCCAGCCCGCGCGCTCGAGCCGGAGGCACAGGTCGACGTCCTCGAAGTACATGAAGAACCGCGGGTCGAAGCCACCCACACCGCGAAAGGCCTCCGCGCGGACTAAAACACAGGCGGCGGTGAACCAAGCCCGTCCCGCTACTTGAGCAACCAACCGCGCCGGCCGGCCGTGCGCCCAGGCCCATGCCTCGAAGGGGTTGCGCAACCTCTGGAGAAACTCGCCCAGCACCCCGCGCGCCGGCGACCACGAAAACTGGTGCCCCCCCTCGGGATACCTCAGACGGGGCGCGACCAGGCCGAGTCGGGGATCACTGTCGAGAGCCTCGCGGAGCCTCGCGAGAGCCCCCTTCTCCAGCCAGGCGTCCGCGTTGAGCAGCAGGAGGGCCTCGCCCTCCGCGGAGTCCGCCCCGAGGTTGTTGGCAGCGGCAAAGCCGAGGTTGTGCTCCTGGGCGAGCACCCTCACGTGCGAAAAATCCCGGTGCGCCAGCTCCACCGAACCGTCCTGCGACGCGTTGTCCACGAGCAACACCTCGAGTTCCGGTTCCGGCGGGCCCAGGCTTTCCAGACAACGCCCGAGGTGCGCCTCGCCGTCGTGATTGACGATGATCACCGAAATCACGACTCAACCACCTTCTGCAACTCGGCGACCAACCGACGCGAGCTCGTTTCCCAGTCGAAAAATCTCACGACCGCGGACGCCTCGTCGATGATCCGGGCCGTTCCCACGGGATCGGCGAGCACGGTCTCCGCCTTTTCCGCCACCTCCTCCGCTGTCGCTCTGAGACAGCGCAGCGGGTAGTCGGGCCAGGCGTCGTCGAGGGCGAGGCCGGTGCTCACCACAACCGGTGTGCCACAGGCCAGACACTCCAACGGCGGGATCCCGAACCCTTCGTGCCGCGACAGATAGAACCCGAGCTCCGCGCCCCGGTAGAGGGGGGCGAGACAGTCCTCCTCGACCCAACCCAATTGGAGCACGGCGTTGCCCAGCTCCAGGTCCTCGACCCACTGATCGAAGAGCTTTGGGTGGCGCATCCTGTTGGCCCCGCCCATTACCAGCTGCAGCTCGGGGCGGCGGCGGCGCAGGGCGGCGAACGCCTCCAACACAATATGTGGCAGCCGCCGGTCGAAGATCGTGCCCACCCACAGGAGGTACGGGCGCCGCACGCCGAGCCCGGCGAGGATCTTTGTTCCCCCGTTTTCCCTCTCCGCGGTGAACCGTTCGCGGTCGACCCCCAGGGGGACAACCCCGAGCCGGTTCCGGGGCACTGCGTAGCGGCCGGCCAGCTCCTCCGCGATGAACCCGGTGTCGGCGAGCACACGGTCAGCTACTCGAGCCGCCCGCCGCGTCAGCAGCCGCCTGCGCCAGCGCTCGCGCAGGCTGAAATCCCGTGGCAGGACCTCAAAGCTCAGATCGTGGATGGTGACCACTGACGGAAGGTTGACACCAAATGGCAGGGTATAGGCGGGCCCGAAGAGAACATCGAGATCGTGGCGGGACAGCTCCCGCGCAAGACGAACCTGCTCCCACATGACACGCCGGCCCCGGTCCTCGGAAAAGTGCGTGACGATACCCTCGCCCACGGGTTGCCCCTGCCAGGGCGCGCCCTGAAAGAAGAGGTGCCACTCGATTCCGTGGTCCCAGGAGGCGATTCCTCCGAGGAGGCCTTCCAGATAGCGGCCCACGCCGGTTGGGCGGCCCTCCATCTCGGCGGCGATGACTCCTACCTTCATCGGCAACATCGTACCCCGGGACCTGTGATTCTTGGTGTGCTGACGTGTGTCTGTCTGGGCCATACAGCTTCCGGAGAGGTTCCGCATCCATCTTACATCGCGCCGTTTCCGGTCGCGTGCGCTGACCACGCCGGTCAAGGACGGACTCCACCAGGAGGCTCCCCAAGGCGGTCCGGCTCGCGACGAGGAGGCGCAGGATTGTGGTAGCTTGATATCGAGCGAATGCACCTTCCTATCCCCGACGCCGCATGAAGAAGCTTGGCCGACTCAAAAAACCCACCATCTTTCTGGTGGTGATCCTGCTGGTGGTCATCTTCTTGCCTGCACTGCGCTTTAGCAGGCTGGAGAACCACAACCCCTTGCCAACGTCTTTCAGCAAGGGTGTCTTCCATCTACATTCGACGTTCTCGGACGGCAAGGGTGACCTCGTGGAGATCACCGCCGCGGCGGACGCCGAGGGGCTCGACTTCGTGGTGCTCACCGACCACGGCAGGCCGAACCTCAAGGCCGCCTCCGCGACACGGTGGGTCAACGGCGTGCTGGTCATCGGCGGGTCGGAGTTCTCCCTGGATGGCGGGCATCTGGCTTCCGGCGGCTTCTCGGTGCCGACCTACCGTTACCCGCCGGAACCGCAGGAGGCGGTCGACGAGGTGAACCGCGACCGCGGTATTTCGTTCATCTCCCATCCTTTCGACGGAGCCGTCCCATGGACCGACTGGAGCGTCGAGGACCACACCGGAATCGAGCTGATCAACGCCCATACCGCCAGCATCCGCCCTCGATTCTCAAGGCTCGTGCTCATCCCCAGGTTTTTCGCCCATCCGGAGTTCGCTCTACTCACGACGCTGGAGTACCCGAAGGTCCACGTCTCGGCCTGGGAAAAAATGAACCGGACCGGCCGTTATTTCGGCATCTTCGCCCTCGATGCGCATGCCAGAATGCCGGTAGGCTTCGGGCGCCACGTCAACCTGCCCACATACTCCCAGATGTTCTCTCTGTTGAACGTTTACGTGAAGCACAGCGAGGTCCTCAGTGATGACTCCGAGACTGCCGCTGCATCCCTCGTCGCCTCGATGCGTGCCGGTTCATTTTTCAACTGCATCGAGGCCATCGCCCCCGCCAACGGCTTCGATTCCGTTTTCGAATCCGACACCGGCAAACCCGTCGAGATGGGCGGAAGGTCCACCAGCCACTCGGGGCGGCTCCTCATCCGCCTGCCGTTCGATTTCACGACCGACGTGATCGTCACGAGAAACGGTGACACCTTCCGCGAGTTCCCGCGCAACAAAGAGTCGAACCTGGTGGTCCCCATCTCCGATGCCGGGGTCTACCGCGTCGAGATCTTCGCCCGCGCCAGCACCTTCGACGACCTGCCGTGGATCATGAGCAACCCGTTCTTCCTCGACACCGTGAGCGCCCAGGAGGCGCCGCCCGTCCCGGTCGCCCGCGAGGTGCTCGCCTCCAGCCCCGGCTTCTTTCAGGTCGAGAACGACCCGAGCTCCGTGGGCTCGCTCGTCGAGCAGCAGTTCGGCAACGATGAACTGGCCATCGGTCTTCGCTACGCCCTCGGGGAAGAACCGGGGACCAGGGACTATTTCGTCGCCATGGCCAACCGCGAACCACGGAGTTTCGTTGGTTTTGAGGGCCTGACTCTGCGCGCACGCTCAGATGAGCGGGCGAGGTTCTGGCTCATGTTCCGCACCGAGAACGACGGCTCCGAAATCTGGTACCGCCATTCGTTTGCCGCGGACCACGAGTGGTCCACAGTCACCGTCCCGTTCGAAAAATTTCGGGTCCACCACGGAGAGGTCCAGCCGCCCAATCTTGAAGCCGTGACCTCGCTCTTCATCTCGATCGACAATCAGATCGCCTATCCGGGCGCGTCCGGGGCACTTTTCATCGAAGATCTCGGCCTTTTCTGATGTGACCCTCTTTGGGTGCCATGCCTAACCTCTTTGACCTTTTTCGCCTTCCAACGGACAGTGGTTCCTCTCTGGACCAACACAAAGAAAAAAAATCGTTAAGATCGTTGGCCTTGGCACCTGCGATGTCGATCATGTTTGTCCTCTGCCTCGGCATCGCGGCCGCCGTCGATGCGCAGGAGACCCCGGCCGCCACCTCGTCGGCCGTCGCCCCCCCTGTGGAAGCCTCGAGCACACCGCCGGTGGAGGAAGGGCAGCCGGAAGCGGTCGCGCAGGAACAACGAAGCACCCTCGCTTTCTCCTTGCGCCCGGAGGGTGGCACCGTCTGGAGCGTCTGGTACGGATACGGCTTCAACCACGTCGTCAACAACTCGGCGCCCGAAATCGACATCTCCAGCGTCGGCATTCGGTGGGCCCATCTCTGGGCGGAGAGAGGCAGCGGCTTCCTACGCGGCCATCCCTCCGTCGCTGTAGAACTCATCCCCATGAACATCTTCCTCGAGGACTCGCAATCGACCTGGGCGGGCGGCCTCAACCTGCTCTACGAGCACCACTTCGCGGTCCGTGGCCGGGTGCTCCCGGTGTGCCGCTTCGGCGCCGGTTTCCTCTATTCGAGTCGTGAGATTCCAGAAGGCGAGACCGAGCACAACTTCTCGTTGCTGGCGGCGCTTGGTCTTGACATCCTGGTGACGCCGACGACTTCACTCCTGCTCGAGTACCGCTTCCATCACATGTCGAACGCCAATACGGGGTATCGCAACCCCGGAATCAACGCTCACACGGTGATCTTCGGCCTTTCCTTTTTTCGCTGAGAAATGACCAGGTGAGATATGCGGGCTAGCCCGCATATCTCACCGGGTTTCGTCTCGAGGGCGGTGAGGTGCCGGGCCCAGTGGGGTTTTCGACCCGAGGGGCGCGGAGCGCGTACTTGAAGTACGTCGAGCACCCCGAGGCGAGAAAACGCCGCTGGGTGCGGTGCATCGCCGGCCGCAGCAGAAAGCTGGTGAGATATGCGGGCTAGGTTAACTGTTGACACGAACTATGTTACGCTCATTTCCGAGGAGCCGCCACAAAATTGCGGATAAGGTGGCGATGCCCAGAGGGCCCTCACTGGATCGCGGTGGCGGCCTATTTCATCATCAGCGATCATCAGCGGCGAAGGAACGGCGGATCCCGTTTGCGGTGATTGCTGTTATCGCGGGAGGGGCGCGGATGCGGCGCGACGGTCTTGATTCGGACACGGGCATCTGGTGCGTTTCGATGCTCGTAATTTGCCTCCTCGCCGGAGCGGCCCCTCCAGCGACGGCTGAAGAAGGAGGCGGCGAGGAGTTTTCCTGGGGCTTCCAGGCCTTCTCCTTCCTGCACGAGCGGGCGTACGGGGGTGAGGCCGCGAGCTATCGCGAGGGTCAGACCTGGTTCGGCTAGCACCTGATCCTCTATGCGTCGTACCAGCCTGCGAGTACGCTGACCTTAACCGGCGGCGCCTTCCTCGGCCTCACGTTTGGCGCCGAGGAGGGCGAAGAGTGGAATGACGTGGAGCCGATGCTCTCCGTCGATTTCCGTCCTCGCGAGAATTTTGGGTTGACCTTCGGAAACCTTCGGCCCGGCGATCACGTCCTCCTTCCGGCCCTTTATGACCAGACGCTCATTTACGAGCGCCCCACGGAACACGGGCTGGAGTCTTATGGCGGGTCCAGGCGAAGGGCCGACGGTTCGCGGCTCTTTGACGGTAGGATCTGGATCAACTGGCAGAAGCTGAACACCGCCGAGCACCGTGAGAAGTTCAACGTGGGTTCGATGGCTACCCTCCACTTCGGTGCCCTGGAGTTGGAGGGTCAGCTTCACTTCGTCCACCGCGGCGGCCAGCTCTACAACGCCGGCCCGGTCACTGACAACCCGGCCTTCATCCTCGGCGGAATTTGGGAGATCCCGCTTCCCGTGGGGCGTCTGCCCCGGGCCGGGCTGGCCGCCCGCCGGTACTGGTCGAAGAACGTTGCGGACCGCGAAACACCGGGGACTACCGAAACCGGGAGCGGGAGTGAGCTGCTGGCTTTCATCGACCTGTGGGGCTGGCGAATCCAGGTCGCCGGCTGGTTCGGGAGCGACTTTTTCGCCGAGGACGGGCAACCCTTTTACCGCGCCGACCGCCTGACGCGCCTGTCGGTGCGGAAGGACTGGCGGCCATTGGACCGGCTGATCATCCGCGCCGGCCTTGACGTCTACGACCTTCACGGCAGCCACCCCTACGATCTGTTCCTCACAGTCGATTTCGGCGCCCTGTTTCCCCTCTTCACCGGTGATGGCGGCGCCGGATCCCCCTAAAACCGGTGAACATCGGTGCTCAGTGAGCCTATTTCCAAACCCTATTATTCCTGCAGATCGTGCGAGGGACCCGTGTTAGGCTGAGGTCGAACGAAAGAAAATACCTGTCCTCTTTCTGAGGGGTAAATGACGATCGAGGCCGGACAGCAGCTACTCCACTACCGCCTGGTCGAGAAGATCGGCGAGGGCGGGATGGGTGTCGTCTGGAAGGCGGTCGATACCACGCTCGACCGCGAGGTGGCGATCAAGGTTCTTCCCGAGGACTTCGCGGCGGATCCCGATCGTTTGGCCCGCTTCGAGCGGGAGGCCAAGCTGCTGGCCTCGCTCAACCACCCCAACCTGGCCACGGTCTTCGGTGTCCACGACTCGGAGGGCACACGCTTCCTGGCGATGGAGCTGGTTCCCGGCAAGGATCTGGCGCAGCCGTTGGGACGGGGCCGGCTGTCGGTCGACGATGCGGTCAGCATTGCCCGCCAAATTGCCGAGGGCCTCGAGGCCGCTCACGAGCAGGGCATCATCCACCGCGACCTCAAGCCGGCGAACGTGATGATCTCCCCGGAGGGCAAGGTCAAGGTCCTCGACTTCGGGCTCGCCAAGGCGTGGCAGCCCGAGGAGGGCGACACCGACCTCACGCACTCACCAACGCTAACGGCGCAGATGACGGCCGCCGCCGTCCTCCTCGGCACCGCCGCCTACATGAGCCCGGAGCAGGCGCGCGGCAAGCCGGTGGATAAGCGCACCGACGTGTGGTCGTTCGGATGCGTCCTTTTCGAGATGCTCACCGGCGCGAGGTGCTACCAGGGCGAAACCGTCTCGGACACGCTGGTCGGCATCCTCTCGCAAGCCCCGGACTGGGAGTCCCTGCCCGCGGGCACGCCGCAGCCGGTGCGCCGGCTTCTGCGCCGGTGCCTGGAGAAGGACCCACCGCGGCGGCTGCGCGACATCGGAGAAGCGAGGATCGCGCTCGAGGATTTCGAGACGGGCGCGGTCAGCGACGGCAGAGACGACGGCGCCGGGCAGTCGCCTACCTCGAAGAGACCGTGGCGGGCGCTGCCGTGGGTCATCGCAGCGGCGACGGCGGCGGCCGCGGTGACGCTCGGCTGGTTGGCCTTTCGGCCCGGGCCGCCGCGCACGCCGATTCGTCTCGCCGTCGACCTGCCCCTGGATCACCAACTATCGATTACCATCTCCAACTCCCTGGCGGTGTCGCCGAACGGGTCGCGCCTGGCCTTCGTGGCCTTCCGCGACGGCGCCCAATCTCGGCTCTTCCTGCGTGAGCTGAGCCGATTCGGCGCATCTCCGATTCCGGGTACCGAGGGCGCCGATGGCCCCTTCTTCTCGCCCGACGGCCAGTGGATCGCCTTCTTCGCCGACAAGAAGCTGCGCAAGGTGTCGGTGCTGGGGGGCGCCCCTCTGGACATCTGCGAAGTGCCGCAGCTCAACCCGGGGGCGACATGGGGAGCCGACGGGACGATCGTGTTCTCCTCAGACCGGTTCGGCCTGATGCGAGTCCCTGCCTCCGGCGGCACGGCCGAGCAGCTGACAGACCCGAAGCTCGCGGCCGGGGAGATAGCACACGCCTGGCCGAGTTTCCTGCCTGACGCTGAACACCTGCTGTTCACCGTCAAGGGCCCCCGCGGTCCCCGCATCGCCCTCCTCTCTCTGGGGACGGGCGAGTGGCGCGAGGTGGCGGCGGGCGGAGGCGCCGCGCGCTACCTTCCCACCGGTCACCTCCTCTATCCTCGCGCCGGCGGCCTGACCGCGGTCGGCTTCGATCTGGATCGCCTCGAGACGGTCGGCCAGCCCTGCCCGATCCTGGAGGACGTCTATGCCGGGCCCGGTCTGAAGGGGGTTGGCCAGGGCGCCTTTTCGGTGTCGGACACAGGGGTTCTGGCCTACGTTCCGGGCGGCGCCGCGGCGGCTGAGACCAGGCTCGTCTGGGTGGACCGGGAGGGCCGGTCCACGCCGCTGGCGGCCGATCCTGGCAGCTACGAGTGGCCGAGGCTGTCCCCTGAAGGCAGCCGGGTGGCGGTGACCGATCGCACGGCGGATGGGGCGATCGACATCTGGATCCTCGGCGTCGAGCGGGGCACGCGCAGCCGGCTGACCGGGGGGGGCAACAACATTCTCGCCACGTGGGCCACGGATGGCGAGGCGGTGTTCTTCGGCTGGCACCAGGGCGGGCCGGGGGGGCTGAACATTTACCGCAAGCCGGTGGACGGCGCAGGCGAGGCCGAGCAGGTCCTGGTGAGAGAGCACCCCCTGTTTCCGATGGACATTACGGCAGACGGGCGCTCGCTGCTGTTCGTGGAGTGGAACCCCAAGACGGCTCGCGACATCTGGACGATGATGCTCGAGGGCGATCGGCGCGCCGAACCGGTTTTGGTGACCCCATTCGACGAGTACAGGCCGATGCTGTCTCCGGACGGGCGGTGGCTGGCCTATGTCTCCGATGAGTCCGGGCGATACGAAGTGTATGTCCAGTCGTGGCCGGAGGGCGCGAGCCGGACGCTCGTCTCTGCCCACGGGGGCACGGGCCCGACGTGGTCGGCCGACAGTACCGAGCTCTTTTACCAAAATGGCGAGGCGATGATGGTCGTCCCGGTGAAGAGCGGGACGAGCTTCTCGACGGGTACACCTGAGCTGCTCTTTGAAGGATCCTTCAAGCTCGGCGTTTACGGCTCGATCAGCTACGACGTGTCCACCGACGGGCGGTTCCTGATGATGGAGCGCAGTCAGGAGGCGACCGCAGATCGGCTGCACGTGGTTCTCGACTGGTTCGAGGAGCTGAAACGACTCACGCCGACGGAGTGATGATGAGTTCAGGTCCGCTGTTGTCGGTGACGAACGGGCTAATCGTTTCCCCAGGAAGCCGTTTCGGTCGGTGGAACGACGTCGAAGAGCACGCGCGCCTCGCCCCTCTCGTCGATCAGTTTCTGAAAGTGCCGCACAATGGTGTCACGACGGGCCAGCAGCGCGCTGACCTCTGCCTTGCTGAGGTGTTGCGAGAGATGTTCTTTGGCCCTGGCAGCATCCAGATTCTCAAGCCCGTGCCAGAATCCGCGTTCGCATTGACTGATGTTCTCGAGCGGATAGTACATAGCCTTGGTGTTCCCGAAGCAGCGGCTGCAGTCGATGAACCACAGACGCCAATTGGTGTCGATCAGTAGGTTGCCCAGGTTACTGTCCCGGTTCGCCACCAGGTTGTCGAAGACCTGCATCATCAGGCGCTGCTGGTTCCAGCGTTTCTGGTCGGGGGGAGCAATGTGGAGTTCACGCGAGCGCTCGAACTCACTGACGGTCTCTTCGAGCCAGATCCTGATCGTCCCCGAGTCACGACCGATCGATCTCGGAACCGCCGGCGGCGCCCGGTCTATCCCGAGCAGCCGGTCGAGTTCGTAGGCTGCTGCGTCGTAGCCGTGCCAATCGCGCCAGTCGAGGGAGAAACGGTTGCGGCCGTTGATGATTTCAGTGACCTTTTTCCGCTTGATGTCGACGTCCTTGAAGATCGCGCGCGCACTGAAGCCGTCGCCGAGGAGCACCACCCTCCGGGGACGGGTAACGCCGGTGATGTCAAACGAGGTCTCGACGATCTCGGCCTCGACCAGAAAGGCCTCGATCTCGGCGTCGGATTGGATCGGAAGTGGGTTTCCCTCGATATCAAGGTAGAGATAGCCCTCGAATCTCGGATTCTGGCTTTCCGGCTTCGTGGTGGCTCGCCCGCTTTTTTCACCAGGTCCTGGCACGGGCGGTTCAACCGCCCACGCGGCCATCGCCGGCCACAACAGAAGAAGGAGGACTGTAGTGAGTCGCGCCATTTTCATAGGACGTTGAGTCTCCAAAGAGAATACTGACTCTGCGACGCTTTCGTCAAGGAGTCACGGTAGGTGCCACCCATCACAACTCTCACAAAGTTGATTGGTCGAGCTGAGTCTGGGCATCGGTCGCAGGTCGGTATAGCCCGCGGGGCGGCGTGCGCTTCTCTCTGACCCTGCCTCGAGCTATGAATGAAGTCGTTTTCAGGGGAACACTCCGAGCTCGTGAACGTAGTACTTTGTAAGAGGACGATGAAGGCGAAACAGTGGTTCAAGGAGGCCGAACGATTCGTGCGCTCGTACATGGAGGGCATGGATGGTGGGGACT
>Ga0209013_10003749_pt1 | contig 13413 bp, 6 predicted proteins | sample Cruoilmetagenom2_FD_187291 | JGI IMG/M metagenome (GOLD analysis project Ga0209013, IMG submission 187291) | Oil polluted marine microbial communities from Coal Oil Point, Santa Barbara, California, USA - Sample 2 (SPAdes) (version 2) | ecosystem: Environmental > Aquatic > Marine > Oil seeps ... | reverse complement strand
TGCCGGAAATAGAAAAGAATATTTCGAAATTTGTCGAAACCATGTTTGAACAAAAAATTTTCCTGGGGTATCAGCATATTTATAAAAATTAATTACTTATAAATATTCTAATTTTTTTTATCTTTGGTGCAACCTTTTTAAGACTCCTATAGTCTATAAGGTGATTATCCTATTTTCATAGGCAATGGTTTTAGTTAATCTGGGAAAGAAAAGGGCAGCTCCAAAACTGCCCTTTTCACTTTTAATACTATGAGATTCGCTGAGTTACAAAGCAATAATCCTTACAAATTGTACCCTCATCGCACAATGATCGTAAATCTTTACTATTTTTGTTTTCTCTCAGCGAGCAAATACTATATAGCAGCTAATAATTATTTGGCACGAAATACAATTTTATGAGAAAAACAAACAATTTTTTAATTGCTTTGCTTATTATGTTTTTCGCACTGCAATTGCAAGCACAAGACAAGACAAGCAAACAAAAAGCGACACTTATTGTCAGATCTGAAAAAATGATCGAAGTGCCTTCGATCGCTTCGCAAATAGCCGACGGAACATTTGTACCGGCAGAAAATATAGACAAAGAATTCAATCCAAAAAGATGGGGCAAGAATACAGCCATACCGGGCAAAGGATTGCCGAAAGGTGGTGATCCCCTGAGGGAGAAACAACAACAGGTAACCAGAAATGCAGGGCGTGACCTGATACTGACCTTTGAAGCAGCCAGTTCCAGTTCAACACCAACCGACCCAACAGGTGCCGTTGGACCCAATCACTTTCTTAATTCCTGGAATACGGCTTTCCGTATCTGGGACAAATCCGGAAATCCATTAACAGCACCTGCTTCATTATCAACTATCTTTCCAGGTTCAATGGGAGATCCAATTGTTATGTACGACCGCTATGCCGATCGCTTTTTTATCAGTGAATTTTTCTCAAACGGTTTTGATATCGCGATTAGCCAGGGTCCTGACCCGGTAAATGACGGTTGGTATGTCTACCGATTCAGTACAAATACGTTCCCTGATTATCCAAAGTATTCTGTTTGGTCGGATGCATATTACATAACGGCAAATAAAGATCAGGGATCTCCAGGTACTAGCGAGGTTGTATTTGCTGTTGAAAGAGATAAAATGCTAACAGGAGACCAGTCTGCATTGATGGTTGGTTTTCCTTTGCCTGATATTGTAAATAGCGGCTTTTATAGCCCTTTGGGTTTTAATTGCAACGGAAGCACATTGCCCCCTCCGGGTGATGCCCCCATTGTATATATGCAGGACGATTCATGGTCGGGGGTTAACAACGATCATTTAAAATTATGGACCATTGACATGGATTGGACTACACCTGCCAATTCAACCATTTCAAGTCCGCAAATTATAAATACAACACCCTTTGACGGCTTGTTTGACGGAGGATCCTTCTCAAATCTGCCACAACCATCGGGAGGGGATATTGACGCATTGCAGGCAACCATTATGTATATGGCCCAGTACCGCAGGTTTCCTACGTATAATTCAGCCATATTTAATTTCGTAGTCGACTTGGACGGAAATGATGATTTTTCGGGAATCCGCTGGTACGAACTCAGGCAAGACAATGATGGTGACCCCTGGACGATTTACCAGGAAGGTACCTATGAACAGCCTGACGGACATAGTGCTTTCTGCGGCAATATGTGTATGGATGCAAGCGGAAACATTGCTATGGCATACACGATTGTAAGTTCTTCTCAATATCCTTCGTTACGTTACACAGGCAGGTACGCAAACGATCCTTCAGGAACTATGACAATAGCAGAAGGAACGATTATAGACGGTACCCAATCCGACCCGTCAACGCGTTATGGCGATTATGCACAGATGACGATTGACCCGACAGACGATGCCACTTTCTGGTCGATTGGCGAATTATTTAACAGTAATACCAGAAAAAATCAGGTTGGTGTCTGGCAAATTGCTCCTGCCGAACTCACTGCTCAATTTGCAGGCGACCCTACAACAGTTTGTACCGATGGCTCTGTTACATTTACCGATCAGTCATTGGGTACGCCCACTTCATGGAACTGGACTTTTGAAGGAGGTACGCCTGCCACTTATTCCGGGCAAACTCCCCCGCCAATTGTTTATAACACGGTTGGTTCCTATGACGTGACTTTGGAAGTCGGTGACGGAAGTATAACGGACTTGCTCACGTTAACAAATTACATTACGGTTCAGAGTATTATAGCTGATTTCTCAGGCTCACCGACAACGGTGATTGTAGGAGGTTCGGTACAATTTGATGACCTTTCATACTGCGACCCCACTTCATGGGAATGGACCTTCTCCGGCGGGGAACCAGGTTCTTATTCGGGATCAAATCCGCCCCTGGTATCTTATAACACGGAAGGAGTATTTGATGTTTCATTGACTGTTACAAACAGTAATGGTACGGATACGGAAACAAAAACAGATTATATAAATGTGATCAATTGTTCATATTGTGAAACATCTTATTCAAACCAGTCAGACGATTGGATCTCCAACATAACCTTTAATACAATCGATAATACAACGGCAGCAGATCCTAATGGATATGGAGATTACACATCTCTTTCAACAGATGTAGAGCAAGGGCAGTTGTATACCTTGTCCGTTGAAGTGACTGTTAATGGTGGCTGGACACAACATGTATGGGCCTGGATTGACTGGAATATGAACTGTGATTTTACCGATGACGGTGAAGCATACGACCTTGGGGCAACTCCGGGAACAGAAGGTGTGCATGTGCTCTCAATGGACATAACAGTTCCTGAAGGTCTTACTCCTAACACTACAACTATGCGGGTAGCGGAAAGGTACAATTCCGACCCCGAGCCTTGTACAACAACTACCTATGGCGAAGCTGAAGATTATTCAGTGAATATTCTCTCGAACGCGGTTGCTCCGGTGGCTGATTTCGAGGCCGATAATTTATCACCAACGGTAGCAGACACAGTGCATTTTACTGACCTGTCGTCGAATGACCCGACCTCATGGAGCTGGTCGTTTGATCCGGCAACGATGGAATTTCTCGAAGGAACTTCGGCTTCTTCACAAAATCCGATCGTAAAATTTACCGATCCGGGGACTTATACGGTTGAGCTGACCGCAACCAACGCAGCCGGTTCCGATACCGAAACGAAAACAAACTATATTACGGTTTCTCAGGTAATAGCACCGGTTGCTGACTTCGAAGCAAATAACCTGACCCCGACAGTTGAAGATACGGTTGCGTTTACCGATTTATCATCAAATAATCCGACAAGTTGGGACTGGACATTTACTCCTGCTACGGTAACTTTTGCCGATGGCACGAGTAATACATCGCAAAGTCCGCTGGTAATTTTTAATGTGGCCGGATTATATATAGCTGAATTGATAGCTGCAAATGAAGGAGGCTCCGATACGGAAACTAAAACTGATTATATTGATGCCAGAGATATGTTAACAGTAAGCGTGTCGGGAATGCCCGATGAGCTTTGCGCCGGTGAAACGGTGCAATTGAATGCTGATGCTTCAGGAGGAACAGGAACGTACACTTATAGCTGGACATCGGATCCCGCAGGGTTTACGTCAGATGAACAAAATCCGGAAGTAAGCCCGGAAGTGACTACAACTTATATGGTTGAAGTGAATGACGGCGAACAGGTAACAAATGGAGAAGTGTTGATAACTGTAAACTTGTTACCCGAAATTACTCTTGGCGACTGGCCCGACACCTTATGTAATGAGGAAGAGCCCTCGGTACAGCTTACAGCTACACCTGAAGGAGGAACATTTGACGGCAATAACATAACACCCGACGGTGTATTTTCACCTGAAGAAGCTCCGCTCGGATGGAATGTGATCTCCTACACATATACAGATGAGAACGGGTGTGAAAACATAGCACAGGATTCTATATTTGTCGATCAGTGTGTGGGTTTAGATGACAAGTCGATTGGAGAAAGGTCTATAACGGTTTACCCCAACCCCAATGGGGGTAAATTTACGATTACAAGCCATTCAATCATCGAGCAGATTGTTATTCTGAATAACACGGGAGCTAAGCTTAGCGAAGAAAAGCATAACGAAACGACTGTAAACATATCGGTTGATCTGCCGAAGGGTACTTATTTGATGCGCGTAATCACAGCAGATAACCCGGCAGGTATTCTTAAAAAAGTAGTTATCAGGTAAATTAAAAAATAGAGTTCAAACAAACAGGTATAAATTAAAAATTATGAAAAGATTAAGCAGGTTTTTTACGTTATTGGTTATTTTGTTACTGATAGGCCAATCCGGAATAAGTCAGGTTGTTTCTTATCAGGATAATTGGGAAAACCAGGGGATTACTTTAAAATCGCAAACTCCATCAGGTGTCACCATCGGTTTTTCCATTGAGAACTTTGCGTTCGGTGATCTTACTGTAGATGAAGAAAGTTTAAAAACGATTGCCCTTCCGGGTGTTTTCCTTCCGAATGATGAAGGGGCTCCGAATTTGCCGGGATTAAGCAAGTATGTTGCCATTCCTCAGGGAGCGGATGTGCATATGCGCATCGTCAGATCGCGGACGGAAGTCTTTCAGAATATTGAAATTGCTCCGGCGCCACGAATTCCTCTGGATACCGAAGACGGACCGCTCACATATAAGAAAAATGATGCTATTTATTCGGCTAATGCTTTTTATCCGGAACAACCAATACTTCTTTCCGAAAAATCAAAAATCCGCGGACTGGATGTGGTGATGTTTGGCATTACTCCGTTTCAGTACAATCCGGTAACGAAAGAACTGATCGTATACAGGGATGTTGAGGTTGAAATTACCTTCGAAGGCGGAAACGGACATTTTGGCGATGACAGGTTGCGAAGCCGCTGGTTTGATGCAACAATCGCCCAAACAGTGCTGAATGCTTCATCGTTACCGGAAATAGATTATAACACACAGAGTAATAGTGGCTCGCGAACGCCTGATTATGAGTACGTGATCATTACTTTAAATGACCCTGATTTTTTAGCGTGGGCTGATTCGATAAAGAATTTCAGAACATTACAGGGCATAAAAACCGGCGTTGTTACGGTGGACGATATAGGAGGTAATACCGAATCTGCCATCGAGACCTATGTAGATAATGCTTACAACACATGGGATGTACCTCCTGTGGCGGTATTACTTTTGGCTGATTACGGAACGGGTAGCAGCGGAATAACGTCACATATGTACAATCATCCGGCAGGTTATCCCAATTTTGCTTCTGATAATAAATATGCCGATGTTGATGGAGACAATCTGCCCGATATGGCGTTTGCCAGAATAACGGCAAACAATGAATCCCAACTGGAAGTGATGGTTACCAAATTTTTGGACTACGAAAGAAATCCTCCTTCGGATGCTGATTTTTACAATCATCCGATAACTGCTTTGGGGTGGCAGACATCCCGGTGGTTCCAGATTTGTTCCGAAGTGGTTGGTGGTTATTTAGATAATGCACTCGGTAAAGATCCGGTCAGGATTAATGCCGTCTATTCAGGAAATCCTAATTCCGATCCCTGGTCAACGGCAAGCAATACAAGTACTGTGGTAAATTATTTCGGCCCTTCAGGTTTGGGATATATTCCGGCTACACCGCAGGAATTAGGCGGGTTCTCAGGCGGAACCGCTTCAGATGTTATCAACGCTATCAACAGCGGCTCCTTTATGCTGCAGCACAGAGATCATGGTGGCTATACCGGTTGGGGAGAACCTTCGTTCTCATCATCCAGCATCAATTCGCTTACGAATGTGGATAATAAGCTCCCTTTTATATTCTCGATAAATTGCGAGACCGGTGCTTTTCACCGTTCATCCGAATGTTTTGCCGAGAAATTTCACAGACATAGTTATAACGGGCAAAACAGTGGAGCATTAGGAATAATTGCTGCAACAGAGGTATCTTATTCTTTTGTAAACGACACCTATATGTGGGGAGTCATGGATAATCTGTTTCCCGACTTCATGCCCGATCAAAGCACGGCTTTTCCGGTAGATTTTGTGATGCCGGCTTTTGCAAATACAGCCGGAAAGTATTTTCTTTATAGCTCCGGTTGGCCGTATAATTCAGGTGATAAATTGATTACATACAGATTATTTCACCACCACGGAGACGCTTTTCTTACTATGTATACCGAGGTGCCGCAGAATCTGGATGTTAATCATGATGATGTTCTGATAGCCGGAAACACGAGTTTCACCGTCGATGCTGACAACGGAGCATTTATTGCGTTAACGGTGAACGGTGAAATTATAGCCACGGCTGACGGAACCGGATCACCGCTCGATATAAACATTCCTCCGCAAGTACCTGACGACGAAATGATTGTGACGGTGACGAAGCAGAATTATTACCGCTATTCGGAAGCTGTAGCTGTCGTTGCCGGCGGCGTTTACTGCCAGTTTTCCGCCGATGACACGGATATTTGTTCGGGTAACTCTGTCATTTTCACCGACCAGTCAAATGGGAGCAATATTAGTTGGGACTGGGAATTTGAAGGAGGTACACCGGCAACTTATAGTGGACAAATCCCTCCTCCTATTGAATATGAAAATACAGGTGTTTTTGATGTTACGTTAACAGTTTCTGATGGAACAGATGCCGATACCAGGACAAAAACAGATTATATCACCGTGCAACAAAATGTTACCGCTGATTTTGAGGCAGATGTTGTTGCCGGAACTGCTCCGCTTATAGTTCATTTTACTGACATGTCAGGTAGTGACGTGGATACGTGGGAGTGGGATTTTGGAAATGGTGGCTGGTCAGGGCTACAGAATCCTACGTATTATTATTACCAACCCGGCACGTACACCGTAAGCCTTACCGTAGAAGGAAACGGTTGCCAGAATACAGAAACCAAAATTGATTTTATTGTTGTAATTGCAGGGGTTCCGGTACCTGACTTCACTGCTGATCCAACAACAGGCGTGGTGCCCTTAGCTGTTAGCTTTAGTGACGCATCTGAGGGAATTGTCGATACCTGGTCGTGGGACTTTGGAGACGGAAGCACTTCTGATGAAGAAAATCCAGAACACGAATACACGGAGTCAGGGTTTTACACGGTAACCTTAACCGTATCAGGCCCGGGTGGAAGTGGAACAATGGTCAAAGAAAGTTATATTGATGCCAGAGATGTGCTGGCTGTTGATGTATACGCTTCAGACGATGAACTCTGTCTTGGAGAAACAGCACAGTTGTTCGCTGATGTTTCAGGAGGGTCAGGTACCTACACGTTTAGCTGGACATCTGACCCGGAAGGATTTATTTCTGACGGGCAGAATCCGGAAATTACTCCTACGGAAACAACAACATACATGGCTGAAATAAGTGATGGAGACCAGGTAACTAACGGGGAAATGCTGGTAACAGTAAATCCGTTGCCAGAAGTTGTACTTGGCGCATGGCCTGAAGTTTTGTGTAACGAGCAGGAGCCTCCGGTTCAGCTGACGGCTACCCCCGAAGGAGGTACTTACAGCGGAAGTAACGTGACTACAGACGGTATGTTCACCCCGGAAGAAGCACCCCTGGGATGGAATGTAATTACTTACACCTATACAGATGAAAACGGTTGTGAAGATGTTGCTTCCGATTCTGTATTTGTCGACCAGTGTGTGGGCATATTCACAGGAAAACAAGCAGGCCAGACCGTCACTATATTCCCCAACCCCAACAAGGGGACGTTCAGAGTGTCAGCAGGATCCTCTGTCATCGATAAGATCATCATTATCGATATGAGAGGAACCGTTGTTGCTACTATAAACGCACAGGAAACTACTGTAGATGTTACGACGAGTTTATCTAAAGGTACCTACTTTGTGCGGGTAATTACAACAGACAATCCGAAAGGTTTATCCGGAGAGGTCATTATCAGATAGAAAAAATTGTATATTGGATGTCGAATTAAACCATTGTAAAATGATTCGACATCCACTTTTTTTTGTTTTAAGTTTATTCCTCTTTTTTACTGTTGCCAAGGCAACCTTAGCTCAAACCGTATTAACGCAAACAACTTCTGGCGAAAGGGAAGATGTCATCTGGACGGGTGCTGTTTCAGACGACTGGAACAATCCGCTTAACTGGAACACATCAGCCGTACCCGGGCAAAACAGTAACGTAACCATTCCGGAAAGTCCTTCGGGAGGAAATTTCCCGGTAATTCCTGCTTCTGCATCAGCCGAATGCGGGGAGATGATTATCGTACAGGGTGCGTCTCTCAGGATAAGGGGTTTTTTAACCGTTTACGGTCAGCTGGTGAATACGGATGAGACAGCGCTAACTATTCTTTCTGATGAAACCGGTACCGGCTCGCTGATTTTTAATTCGGAAGATGTGGCGGCCACGGTGCAAAGGTATTTGTCGGATGGTGTAAATCATTTTATCGGAGCTCCGGTGGACGGAGCAACAGTAGGTGATTTATTTTTCAATAACGATCCCGCGGTATATTTATATCGCTATAATGAGTCGTCAGGTGATTGGTCAACAATAGCCGATTTAAATGCTCCCCTTATTCCGGGGCTTGGTTATTCTGTTTTCGTAATTGCTTCCGGTAGTAAAGAAAATGTTACTGCAAATTTTTCCGGAACTTTAGTATCGGCAAATTTACAGCTGTCCGGAAGTTTATTAACCTACACCGAAGAAAGCCCTTATCCGGGATACAATCTGATAAGCAATCCGTTTACAAGCGCCTTGAGCTGGGACCTGGGAAATTGGCAGGCGGAAAAAGTTACCGGTTGCATCTGGTTATGGAACGGCTCCTACAATTACTTGTTCCGGAATAGCCAGGGAATGGGCAGCCTCTCAGGGGGGATTGTACCGTCAGCCCAAGCTTTTATGGTCAAAGCAACAGGTAGCAATCCAAGTCTGATGCTTTCGACAGAAGACCGGGTACATTCGCCTCAAAATTTTTATAAAGCGACAGGACGCGATAATGAACAACACTTTGTCATGAGGGTGCAGGGTGAGGAAGAAACAGATGAAGTCTGGGTAGCCTTTTGTACTGATTGCACTGAAGGATACGATGTAGGCTGGGATACGGAAAAGTTGTTTGGAAACGAGGAAGCTCCTCAGTTATATCTGATGGAATCTGACAGTAAATATAGTATTGACGCTTATCCTCCTCTGCCGGACACAGAAACAAAGACTCTTCAGATGAACTTTGAAGCAGGCATACCGGGCCAGTACACACTTACCTTATCAGAAATGGAAATAGGTAGCGGGGAGAGTTTCCGTATTGTATTAAAAGATTTGCAGGAAGGTACGGAACAGTCGATGGTTTTGGATGAAGCTTATGTCTTTGATGCGGACCAAACTGATGATCCCAGAAGGTTCCAACTGGAGATCAGCAAGGAATCAATTGGCATTCTTGATGTCGAAACAGCAGAGGATTATCTTATCTATTCGTTTGACAGGAATGTTGTTATCAAACCCTTACATCCTTCAACAGGGTTAACATTGACGGTGCAGATAATTGATCTGTTCGGAAGGAATCTGGAACAGATGGAAGTGCCGAATAAAAATAAGATCATATTACCTGTTCGGGTGCACAATTCTTATGTGGTCGTACGCATTCTTACCGACAGAACAGTACTAACAAAGAAATTATACATTAAATAGAAAAGGCGGCACAGGGCCGCCTTTCTGCTTTACAATGGTTCAGCCATTGTTTTTTCCACTTCTTCAATAGTTTTCGGAATGGGCTTTCCAAGTACCCGGTAACCGGTTTCGGTAACCAGAACGTCATCTTCAATGCGCACACCGCCGAAATCTTTGTATGTCTCCACAATTTCATAGTTGATGAACTCGGCAAACTGTCCCTCTGCCCTGAACTGGTCAATCAGTTCGGGAATAAAATAAATGCCCGGTTCCACAGTCAGCACAAAACCCGGTTTGAGTTCTTTGGCAAGCCGCAGGTAGGCTGTTCCGAATTCTTTTGAACGTTTCGTATGCTCATCGTAACCGACATAATCTTCACCCAGTCCCTCCATGTCGTGCACGTCCATGCCCATCATATGCCCTAAGCCGTGTGGCATGAACAGGGTGTGTGCTCCGGCTTCAACGGCGGCACCTGTATCTCCTTTCATCAGTCCGATTTCTTTTAAACCGTCCACAATGGTTTTTGCTGCCAGAAAATGGATGTCCCTATACTTAATGCCGGGCCTGATCGCTTCAATAGCATTCATGTTGGCATCCAATACTATTTGATAAATATCTGCCTGCCGCTGGTTGAATTTGCCACCCACAGGAACAGTACGTGTTATATCGCTGGCATAATGCATCTGGGTTTCAGCTCCGGCATCGGTTACCATCATTCTGCCTTTTTCCAGGGCATTACCATGATAGTGGTTGTGCAACGTTTGTACGTTCATGCTCAGTATGATCGGAAAAGAAATCGGTCCACCCAACGCCAGAGAAATACCTTCGATAGTTCCGGCAATTTCCTGCTCCATAACGCCCGGTTTAGCCATTTTCATGGAAGTGGTATGCATCTTATAAGCAATATCAACAGCTTTCTCAATCTCAGCTATTTCGTATGTGTCTTTAACTTCTTTTAGTTTGACCACAGCTTTGATTAATTCAGGTGATGCCTGTTTCCTAACATCGGCAATGTTGCCGTGCAACAAGTCGGCAATCTGGATGTCAGTCTCGCCGCGGTATGGAGGCAGATAATGAACTTTACGGTCATCTTTCAGAACATTCCCTATAAATGCTCCCAAATCGTCAAGCGTGCCTGTTTCGGTGATGCCTGCTTCGGCAGCGAGTTCGGCCACTTTGGGCTGAGGTCCCATCCAGATGATGTCGTCAATATCGAAATCGTTACCGAAAATATATTCTTTTCCACTGTCGAAATCAATAACAGCGGCGAATCCCGGCAGGTCGATGCCGAAAAAATAAAGAAAATGGCTGTCCTGCCTGAAATGATACTGGTTGGCCGGATAATTAAAGACAGCCTCCACATTTCCTAAAAACAAGGCTACTCCCGAACCGATTTCTTTCTTTAGCAGGTTTCTCCTGTCGATATATACTTCTTTTTTGAACATAATAAATTTGTTTTTTTTATGATTGGACGGTAAAATTAACATATTTATAAACAGGCTGTCCTGTTAATTATCGTTAAATGTTTATGCTTCTTTCTCGCCTCTTTCAAACCATTTAAAAACAAAGCCTCCCAGCATACCGCCTATAATGGGCATAACCCAGAAGAACCATAATTGGCTCAGGGCAATACCACCTTCGAACAGTGCCGGCCCGGTACTCCGTGCAGGATTTACCGAAGTGTTGGTCACCGGGATACTGATCAGATGAATAAGAGTTAACGTCAGTCCGATGGCAATTCCTGCAAAACCTTTGGGCGCAGTTTTGGAGGTAGCCCCCATAATGACAAAAATGAAGATAAAAGACATTACAATCTCGACCACCAGCGCCGACATGTAGTTGTAATTATCCGGTGAATGTTCTCCGTAGCCATTGCTTGCCAAACTACCGCTTCTTAGTTCATATCCCACTTTCCCCGTTGCGATAAAATACAATATGGCCGTTGCGGCAATGGCTCCCAGTACCTGTACCACGACATAAGGGATAAGGTCTTTTCCGGGCAGCCGGCCACCGGCCCAAAGTCCGAAAGAAACTGCCGGATTGAAATGTCCACCTGAAATTCCGCCGACAGCATAGATCATGGTTAAAACTGTCAACCCGAAAGCCAGGGCTACACCGGCAAAGCCAATGCCCAGTTCAGGGTAAGCTGCTGCCAGTACGGCGCTTCCACAACCGCCAAGTACCAGCCAGAAGGTTCCGATAAACTCTGCACCTAATTTTTTTGATAACTCCATAGTTTGTAATTTTTAGTGAATAAAAAGGTTTGTTGTTTATGATTTAAGCATCATTTCTTCAATCTCACCAACTTCTACAGGTATGTGTTCCATCAGGTCAACAGGCCCGTTTTCCGTTATTAAAATGTCGTTCTCGATCCTGATACCGGTGTTTTCTTCTCGAATGTAGAGTCCCGGTTCGCAGGTAAACACCATGCCAGATTTAAAGGTTTCGTATTTGGATCCTACATCATGCACATCCAGCCCGATGGGATGGGCAACCCCATGCATGAAATATTTTTTAAACAGTGGCTTGTCGGGATCCTGCTGTTTGATGTCATCTTCGGTAAATAATCCCAGTTTCACAATTTCGGCTTCCATCAGTTTTTCAGCGGCTTCGTTGATCATGTCAGGTGTGTTTCCCGGAACATACATTTTTCTTAATTGTTTAAACACATCTAAAACAGCATTGTAACATTGTTTTTGACGCTCGCTGAACTTCCCGTTTACGGGAATTGTCCGGCTCATATCGGCTGTATAATAGGCGTATTCAGCGCCAAAATCCATTAACAGCAGATCGCCGTCCCGGCACGATTCGTCATTGTCAACATAATGAAGCACACAGGCGTTTTTTCCGGAAGCGATAATCGGAGCATACCCATGCCCGTTAGCCCTGCTGGTGGTAAACTCATGACTGATTTCTGCTTCAATCTCAAATTCGGTGACGCCCGGTTTCACAAATCGGAGTACGCGCTCAAAACCTTTTTTGGTGATGGCACATGCCTTTCGGATCAGTTTAATCTCCTCATCCGACTTAATGCTTCTTAGCTGTGTGACGATCGGTGCTGCGCGGTCAATTTTATGTAATGGATATTTGTTTTTAAATTCAAGCGAAAACCGGTGGTTTTTATCCGGAACGTTACCAAAATATTTAACATATTCATTACTGTTCAGAAATACTGTTCCTGTGAAGGAGAGCGCTTCCCTGAGAGATATCTCAAAGTCATCCAGCCAGTAAATATGTTCTATCCCCGAAATGGAACGTGCCTCTTCTTTGGTGTATTTGTGGCCTTCCCACGTGGCCAGTTGCTCATTGGTTTTAATGATAAACAAAGCTTCCCTAAGTTTTTTGTTCGGACATCCGGGAGACAGAAGCAATATCGTTTTTTCCTGGTCGACGCCGGTCAGATAAAACAGGTCGGAATTTTGACGGAATTTGAAAAACTGATCTCCATTACGCGAATATTCGTCGTTGGATAACAAAACAGCCGTTGCATTTTCCGTAAGCTGACTGATAAAGCGCTTTCTGTTTCTCTTAAAGAGCAGGTTGTCGATGGTCTGATAACGCATTGAGTAAATTAATTAAATTAGTTATAAATAATACTATCGAAAAAAATTAATATGATACTTTGGTATATTTGCGCGTTGTTTCAACAAATGTAACAATTTAGATTTAATAATAATTTGGTAACATTATGAGTATGAAATTTTACTCTTCATTAACCAAGAAGTATGTTATAGCATTAGCAGGATTATTCCTAATGACGTTTCTTCTTGTACACCTGGCTATCA
>Ga0209013_10003748_pt1 | contig 13413 bp, 10 predicted proteins | sample Cruoilmetagenom2_FD_187291 | JGI IMG/M metagenome (GOLD analysis project Ga0209013, IMG submission 187291) | Oil polluted marine microbial communities from Coal Oil Point, Santa Barbara, California, USA - Sample 2 (SPAdes) (version 2) | ecosystem: Environmental > Aquatic > Marine > Oil seeps ... | reverse complement strand
CCCCCAGGGAGAAGGCCAATTTCCTGATTCCTGCCCCTCTTTGGGTATTTTCGCCCCCGGGCCCTGATGCCTGCATATCAAGCCGTGGGTCCCTTAGTCCCCGGTTCATCAAGCGGCCCATGCGTAATGGAAAAGAAGGGTGTTTTTGTCGAAGCAACTCGAGAACTCCCCAATCATTGAAGACAATGGCTGGAAACATCCCCCGCCTGGTGAGGTCACCAAGTAACCGGTCCAGACGGGCCAAGCCCTTACGCGTAACCAGGGGGGTGAGCAACACCGCCTCCAGGTCATGCTCCATGCAATGGGTGCAAAATACCTCGACATCCTTGATGCCCGGTAACAGTTCCTGACAAAATTCTGACCCGAAATAGAGTGCGGCTAAGGGCGCGTCGGGGCACAGCTCCCACAGTTCGCTATCACAGAAGTCTCCGGGACTCTTGAGTGCACTGTCCGGTTTAGCGATGCGCAGAGCAAATTCCATGTCTAGAAAGTCAAACGCCTGAAATCCATGCCATCCGTTTCCATCTGCAAAACCTTGATGGGCTTCAGGCTTTTGGCATCGAAAATGGTTGTGGTCGCGCCGCCACCGGAAACGTAAATTTTACTGCCGTCACTGGAAACATTGATGGCGTAATTGGTACCCCCGGGTATCGGAATAACGTGCTCATAAGTCCGGGTTTCCAGGTCGATGACCGTGAGTTCATCCATAACCGCGTAGACTTTCTTTTTATCCGGTGAGCGCATCACGCTGTATGCAAAAACCGGCGGGCCATCAAGCGGGGTGTCGGTAATCTCGCCATTGTTCGTATCGATGGAAACCAGCCCCATCAATTCAGGCGTGTAGTAGTTGGCTATAAAGATACCCCCGTTTTCCATCGTGTTATCCCACAGCGGCAAAATATTCCACTTTTTCTCAAACATGGGGTAAGTACCAATGACCTTCATTTTCTCACCGGATACGTCTACCTTGACGATGTCTTTTCCAATGACATAAATGTTGGTGGAGTTTTTTACCGATACCAGCGAAGTTGAACCCCACGGCACCTCGATACTGCGCATGATGCGACCGAATTCAAGGTCGATCTGCGCCAGCATGGGGGGAGCGACCACTGCTTCACCCTTGCGAGTGGTACGCGACAGGAGGTTCACAAAAGCACTCTTGCCATCGGGAGCAAGATCGAATCCATAGATGAACCGGTCCCAATCCTGACCGCCTGCATCAATCGTACTCACGACCTGTTTTTCAGCCAGATCAATTTTATGGATGAGATGCCGCTTGGTGACCACGTACAGAAACTTCCGGTCAGCAGTGAACGCTGATTCTCTTATCCAGCCATTAACCGGAATCTCAGCCACAATGGCGTCAGTGTCGCCATCGACAACCTGAATCAGCCCGTAGCCGAGGTAATAAAAAGTGTCCTTTGCGATTGCCGCTGCAGAATTCAGCCCGGTAAAAATTACGGCGATCACCAGCAAGCTTGTCAGTTTTTTGTTCATATCCAACCCTTTAGTCGTACTTTCCATTAGTCGTACTTTATTAACCGCCAGTCTCTGGCCACGTTGGGGCATTGCTTGTCAAAATCCTCGTGGTTGGTTAAACCATCCGGCACCTGTGCAGGCCACCAGCAGTCCCCGGCACAGCCATGAAAATCCTTCGCCGACGACTGGCAGTTACCAATCGGATAAGTGGGACGCGGGTTGGTTTCCCAACCGGTATCGAAAATAGTGGTGCAGCCCACCGGCATGGCCGGAGGCCCCTCCTGTAGCGCCTCCACCGATTTTTCTTCACCCTCGGCCAAAGACTGTATGGCCCGGGCTTTTTCATTAAGCGCCTGAATCGGCCGTTTCTTTTTCATTTCAAACTCCTTCGAGTGTGACAGAGCACTAACATTGTGCGCGCTGTGCAAGCCGGCGGCCCATCGCCTCAATGGCGCCGTCCGTGCGCAACTCGGCGTAGGTCTTCATGCCCAAATCCAGCCAGCTACGAATAAATTTACAGGAGGTTCCGCGCGGCAGACCCAGATGGTTTTCACGTAAATGATTTTCATAATGGCAGCCACCGGCACAGAGTGTTCTTGCCCAGCATTTGGAGCAACTTTCCTCGCGACCCTCGTTCAATGAACCCAGGCAGGAATTAATCCTGTCTGTATTGATGCCGGTTTCAAGATTACCGGTGCAGAAATCCGCCTCCCCGGTCAGGCGGTGACAGGGGAAAAAGCCCCCTTTTGCATCCACCGCCATATAGCCGAAACCGGCCCCGCAAGACAAAGATTTTGTTTGTCCGAGATGAATTCGTCCCAGCAAGTCGAGGATATTTGAAAAAGGCATGACGAGACCTTTCCTGGCGTGGGCGACAAAACGCCCGGCCAGTAGCCCAAAGCCTTCCAGCAGTGATGCATCCTGCCCCGCAGTCGGCAACAACGCTTTGCTCACCGGGCTTACCGGGGCTATACCCACTTCATGAAAACCAAGACCCGTCAGGTGGTCAAAAACCTCGACCACCCGGTGCCACTGATCTGGAGCAAGAGTCACCCTGGCTGCGACAGGAACGGATGCATCTTCAAACAAAGGCGCCAGGCGGGACACAATTTCACTGTAACTCCCATTGCCGCTTTCATCGGGGCGGTTGTGGTCGTGGATGTCGCGAGGGCCATCCATGCTTACAGCGACGGAAACGTGGTTGGCATGCAGGAAAGCCACAATCTCCGCATCCAGCAGCGTGCCGTTTGTGGTAAGTGAAAAGTGGACTTTTTTGCCCATTTTCCGGCCGTAGGAAATCGCTTCACGGGTCGCCGTTCTGACAGCTTGCATGTTCAACAGGGGCTCGCCGCCGAAAAATATCAAGGTCACATGGTCCCGGTCACCCGAGTTATCCAGTAAATAACGCACTGCCCGGCGTGCTGTCTCCGGGGCAAGAAGACAGGGTGCTGCGCCATACGTACCGCCATCGGCATAACAGTAGGTGCAGCGAAGATTGCAATCCTGGGCTACTTCCAGCACCAGCGTGGAAAGCGGCACCTCCGCCGGTTTGAGCTGAGGAGGCAATGCCTTTTCCCGCGACGCCGGGAAAAGTATTTGCGCGTCGCGCAATCCCTCCAGTACTTCCAGGTCGGGCGAAGGCATTCTGTCGAGTTCAATAGACTCGGAAGTGCGCCATCTGCTCAATGTCTCTCGCGCTTCCCTGGTCAAGGAAAACAAACTCGCCTCTTCCACAGCAAAGATGAAATTCTCACCGGAACCACTAAAAATACGGTGATCTGCCCAGGCTAGTGGAGTATCCATTACTGTGTATCCACTATTTCAGCCTTTGAATGTAGTCGGGCACGGTAACCACCAAGCGCCCCTCAGCGGTATAGGAAATAGTGCCCCGTGTGTATTCGGCTACCACTTTGACCATGCCTGTGCCTTCACCACCATATTCACGACTCGGGATTGGGTTGTAATCACTGCTCGGAAGGTAGGTCCCGTCCGATTCAATTGCACCCAGATGGACAAGATCGTCGTCACCGGACCGGGTTACTTCTTCGGCCAGACTGAAGTCAGCGTCCACCGGTCCCAGCAAAACGTCATCCGATGGCTGGTCAGCATCTGCACCACCGGACCAGGCAAAAGCCTGGAACTGCACACCCTCTGCCGGGTAGTTAATGCCGCCATTGACCCTGGCCCGCCCCATTTCCGGACTGATGCTCAGGTAGTCAATGAGCGGAGCCAGTTTCATTGAGCCGGCTTCAAGCCCTTTTACACTTATACTGGCGCTGCCGTGGCTTGCACCCCGGTAAACGAGCAACACTTCGATTGTCTCAGGACTGCTTGTCGTAGCCTGCAATACCTCTACATCATCCGCAGATATTGCAATATCTTCTGCGGAAACTTTTGGCAGCCGAATGCCCTCAATGAGAACCTTTGTTTCCTCACCGGTGAGTAGGTAGCCGGGCGTAACCCGCAAAGCCTGGCTTTCCCGGCTGATTGGAAACCACGTGGATGCGGAGGTGCGGAAGTTCGGCGCGTGGTGATGGTGTTCACCACTAATTACGCCATCCACAAAACTGAATGCGCCCATGGTCGCACTGCCATTCTGGCTTGTGCGCGTGCGCAGCGCGTAGCCGCCGTAAAGCGTGGCTTCTCCTGAAAATGTTTCAAAAGTCCCGTCAGAAAAACTCATCGTACCTTGCAAGGTGTATTCGTCATCACCGGTTGATTTCAGGCTTGCCTTTCCACGATAGTTGCCCTTACCGGGTTCAAATCCCAGCAGGAACCACTCACCGTCAGGTTTTGCTTCCGGGGCAGTCCATGCGTGGTTGTAGGGTAGTTTTTGGGCCAGTCTTTTTAGTGCCGTGTCCGCTTCACTCCGCCAATGCATCTCACGCATTTGAGCCATGATGGCCGGATCTATGTAAATGTGAAAATCCCGCAGCTTTTCCCAGGCTGACTCGGTCATGCGATAGGAGTAAATCTTGGCGGCGCTGTGACAGCGGACACAGGTGGTAAACAATTGCGTCTCTTCATCGCCACTGGGTGTCTCGATCGTTTGGGGATTATTAAAAAGATTGATGTAGGCGACTTGATCTGCCTCATCAGGGGTCAGAATCTGGGTGGCGCAAAGCTCTTTCAGCAGGATGGCCATTTCGCCGGCCTTAATGCGCATCCCATACAAACGGCGCATACGGTCCACGATAACCGTCCACTCCTCGGGCGTCGTACGTAATTCCTCGACGCGAGTGAGTTTCCCGTTTTCAGCCGAGTGGCAAACGATGCATTTTTTCCGCACCAGTGAATCTTTATCAAACGCACATGCGTTGTCGGCAGCTGCCCCCAATAAAAGGACGAAAATGATCGTTCTAACTAAAAGTTTATTCATCTTTTTTCCTGAGCAAATAACAGGCTTCTTCAGGATTGCGATGAATCTCCAGGTCTTACGGCAGTTCTAGTAGTTATTTTAGGACAAGCGTACAATATAGGGCGGTCGACCTATATTTGTCAAATACAGAGCCTTTTGTTTATGCAAAAAAAAGAACAGCAGCGGCGAGCACGGGTTGCTACCTATGACAAGGGCCAGGCGCGAATAGAAGCCATCCTGGAGGCAGCTGCGGAGGTACTGATTTCCCAGGGCTACAAGAAACTGACACTGCGGCAGATCGCTTTGCAAACAGGTATAACGGTGGGCAACCTTACCTATTATTACCGTAGCAAGGATGCTTTGTTAAAGGATCTCCTGGACCATATTCTGCATACTTATCTTGATGAAATGGATCGAATTGTTGAAGCAAGCGGTGATTCACCGGAAGATCGTTTTGGCGCCATTGTCGAATACCTCATTGAGGATCTGCATACCCAACGAACAACCAAATTTTTTCCGGAACTCTGGGCACTGGCAAACCACGATGACTATGCCGCAGAACTGATGGAAACCATGTATGCAGAACAGAGGCAGGCATTGTTTGATTTGATCCATGCGATCAACCCGAGCCTGGACAAACAACAAACCAGCCACCTCGCGCTGTTCGTCTCGTCGTCTATTGAAGGAATGACGATGTTTGTGGGAGCCGGCAAGAAACAGGAAGGCGCCCTCGAATCCATGAAAAAGATGGCCTGCAGGAGCTTTTTGCTGCTGATTGCACATCCCCGGTGATGGGCATTTTGCTTGTATTCCGTCAGGCAAGAGCATCAATACCCTTGCGGTCGACCAGATTAAGTAGCTTTAGCGAGGGGCCTCTTGGCCTCTTCTTACCCTGCTCCCATTTTTGCACCGTGGACGAAAGCGAAAGCTAAGACCTTTCGAAAGAAAAACTTGCAGCCGTCGAAGAGGAGATTGCGGATATCTTTGTTTATTTGATAAGAATTGCTCACCAACTTGATATTGATTTAATCAGTGCTGCGAAGAAAAAAATTGAATTGAACGAGTCCAAATACCCAGCGGAAAAAGTTCGTGGCAGTGCCAGGAAATATACTGAATATTGATAGCCAGATGGCTGTATTGAGCGTGTTGCAACGCGAATGATGTCTAATTCTTACATATTTCTTTTAGCTTAACCACGTTCCATGATCTTAAGCATGGTTCTGAGCGTGATCGAGCGCAGGGTTGCCTGCATCATTTCGCTGATTTCAACCAGGGCTACCGCGAGTCCTGCTTCCACGTCTGTTTGGTGTGGTTGGCCGTAGTTTTCAAAGCCCTCGATCGACACGGGCTCGAACAACTCGATAACATCCATCAGCGTGGTGCGCTTGGTATTGCCTGAGAAACGATACCCACCCCCGGCGCCACGTGCTGCTTGTAACAGGCCAGCCTTGACGAGAATTCGCAATACTTTGGCCAGGTGGTTGATCGAAACATCGAACTTGTCCGAGATGGCGGCTGCAGATAACTGCTCACCGTCCGCTTTTGCAAGTTCAAGGACGGCATAGAGGCCCAACAGTGTTGATTGCTGGAGTTTCATAGATCTTTCTCAAGCTGGATGTACGGCCCGGCCATCATGCCCTGGCTGCGAAAAAAAGAATGGGTGTCTATATCCTGCCGGGCAAGCATTGTGCGTACCTTTTGCACACCCGCTTTTCTGAAAAAATCACACATGGCTGTATACAAACTGGTCGCGATCCCGCCCAGCCTGATGTCCGGTCTCACACCCAGTGCAAATATCCAGCCGCAGGGATGAGAACCGAATTCCCAGTCTCTGATCTCGCCGATGATGAATCCAACGATTTCTGTGTCTTTTTCGCACACCAAAAAGAGTTGTTTGGTCTTGTCGTCACCATAGCGGGTAAACATCTCTTGCCAGTAACGGGGGTTGGCGTCCTTGTTGCTGCGCTCATCAAAAGTCTTGATGGCAGGCAGATCGGTCTCTTTGGCCCGACGGATGTGGATGGCAAGGTCTGATTTTGATGGTTGCGAATTATTCATGGTTTTTGAAGAAAAACCCTTATGCTGGTTGGGTTTGTGGCTAATTGCATATTATAGTACCATTTTATTGATTTGATGGTTTTTACACCTTTTTCTTTGCCCTTGAACGGTCGCCCGCAAGCGGGCTCGTACGGTAATTCCCGATTTTATGAAGACTGATATCAATTACGAAGACTTGCTTGTTCCGTATCTGGAGGGCAACGCTGATTCTCCGCTTGAACCGCAAGTGGTCGAGGCGATTCGTGGTGTGTACGATCCCGAGATTCCGGTCAGCGTGTTTGACCTTGGACTGATCTATGATTTGCGCTTCTCCGAGGCAGGAAAGGTACTAGTCATAATGACTCTGACGACGCCAAGCTGCCCGGTGGCCGAAGAAATTCCGGAGTGGATCAAGCGCTCAATTTTGTTGGTCGAGGGTGTGGAAGAAGTTGAGATCGATTTAACCTGGGAGCCATTCTGGAGACCTGAGTATATGACCGAGGCGGCGCGGCTCGAACTCGGTTTGTTTTAAGTACTCAATATCTTCCGGCCTGTCCAGCTCCACGAAACGTCTGTCACTGTCCCGAAATGGTCTGCTGCGCTATGAGTTGAAAACGCCCTGGCGCAACGGCACTACGCATGTCCTGTTTGAGCCACCAGACCAAACCCCAGCCGAGAAACGGGCTTCAATGACTTGGGCAAAGCGATTGAAGAGAGTATTCGATATCGAAACTGGCAGTGAATGTGGTGGCGATGTCAAGATCATTGCCAGCACTCGACCACAGGGAACTGGTTCCCAATAGGAATCATGATACATAGCAATATGCCAATAACCGTGCGAGACTTTCGCATCAACCTATGCTGGTAAGAGAGTGCGCCTTTGCGTTCTGGAAAAATGCAGTGGGCTATTAGAAGGCAATTTGTTGGATTTTATTGGTGCGAATAAGTTAATTTGTCAGTACCCAATACCCACTTATCTGCCGTTATCGAAACGGGTCAGGAGTTACCAATACATGCGTTCAACATTTGTTCTCATTGCCTGCCTGCTCGTACCTTCATGGTTATGGGGACAATCGGGCTTTGCGGTTCGCACCCAGCCACTGAGCGAAGTGCTGGTTGATTTTGAGCGAAGGGCACCTGCAGAAGTACTGGCACTGAATGACGCCAGCATTGCCGCAGAGGTTTCAGCTGTGGTTTTAACAGTACATGCCGATGTAGGTCAGGTCGTCGCGAAAGGTGATCTGATGCTCGAATTGGATCCGCTGGATTACCGCTTGAACCTGAAACAGGCAGAGGCAAACCTGGCATCGAACCGGGCACAATTAGGTCAGGCGGAAGCCAAGCTGAAACGGGCAAAGACACTGGGCAATAACCAGTACGTATCAGCAGATGAATTACTTGAGCGGAAAACCTCCGTGATGGTTTACCAGGCGCAGATCCAGGCGAATGACGTGGCTGTAGCTATCGCCAGGAGAAACCTGGAAAAGTGCAGCATCAGGGCGCCCTTTGACGGGGTTGTTGTTGAACGTATAGCGCAAGTAGGGAATTTCGTCAGAAATGGGGAAGCCTTGATTGCAGCGACCCAGCTTGACCAGTTTGAACTGGACGCAAGGATTCCAGACAGTCAGGCAGGTGAGTTGGCAGACTCCGACCATTTACGTTTTGAGTCGCGAGGACAGAGTTGGCCGGTTGAACTGCTGAGAATGTCAGCTGTTATCGACAGCCAGGGGCGTACCCGTCGAGCGAGGTTTGAATTTATACAGGATGCGCCTGCTGTTGGCCGCAGCGGCGAAATTGTCTGGAAGGTTGGTGAAGGATTGTTGCCGTCAAACCTGATCAGCCGTCGCGATGGTGTATTGGGTGTGTTTTTGCTGGACAATGGCAAGGCAAAGTTTCAATCCTTGCCAGGGGCCCAGGAAGGGCGACCTGCCCACGTCAGTCTTCCGGCGAGCAGTCATGTGATTACATTGGGTCGTGAGCGCTTACAGGATGGTGCAGATGTCACCGTTCAGCGATAGCCCGTTGGCCATTTCGAAAATACGAATCCCCTGTGTTTAAAAGCCTCCTGACCAATCACCCCCTGGTAAATATCCTGTTTACCGTGGTGCTGGTTATGGGTGCCATGTCATTTATTGAGATGCCAAGAGAGCAGGATCCGGAGATCAATTTTAACTGGGTGATGGTGGAAACGATCTTACCGGGCGCCTCAGCCGAGGATGTCGAGGAGTTGATCACGGGGCCATTGGAAGATGCCATTCGAAACGTGCAGGACATCCGCTGGGTCATCAGCACGACGAGGGAAAGCTCAGCCAGCATCCTGATCAGGTTCAGGGATCTGACCGAAACGATGTTTGATAAACGCATCAATGACGTGCGCAGGGAGGTTCAGAACAAGGCCAACGATGAACTGCCGGAGGACGCAACCGATCCCTATATACTGGAGGTGACAACCTCAAGTGGGTTCCCGACGGCCATGGTGGTGGTTGTTGGGCAGGCCGATGATGAGCAACTGCGTCAACAGGCCCGACTGGTCAAGGAAGATATCGAGCGTATCAGCGGGGTCGATGCGGTCATCTCAATTGGATTGCAGGACCCTGAGTTACACGTGGAGTTTTCACCACGGGAGCTTGCTGCGCGGGGTCTTATTGCAACAGATATTACCGACAGCCTGAGGCAGGGTTTCAGTGATACCTCGGCTGGTAAAACTCGTGTTGCAGGCAGTGAGTGGCTGGTGCGTGTAGAAGGTACCACTGCCGACCCTGAAAAACTTGCAGCTTATCAGCTGGCCCCGATGTCCCGGCCTAATGACAAAATTGCCCTGAATGAAGTCGCAGAAATCAAACGTGGTCGGGAAGATGCGGTTCAATTGGTGTCTTTTGGTGGCCAGTCTGCGGTCGCACTATCGGTGATTAAAATACCCTACAGCAATACCATCGACCTGGTCGAACGGGTCAGTGATTATATTGATCATAAAAATGCCCAGGCCGAAGGATCGGGTATAAACCTGGTGCTCGCCGATGACCAGACCTCACAGACACGGTCAGCCATATCCATCATGCAAAACAATGCCGGATTAGGTTTATTCCTGGTCTTGGTGATGTGCTGGTTGTTCCTGGGGCTGCGTATCGCAGCCATGGTGACACTGGGTATCATATTTTCCATTGCCGGCACCCTGTGGGTTCTGAACTTTACCGGCAATACCCTGAATGTTTCCGTGCTGCTCGGTATCGTAATCGTGCTGGGTATGCTGGTGGATGATGCGGTGGTCGTGGTTGAGTCAATTTACTACCGTCTGCAGCGCGGCATGAATGGATTGGATGCAGCTATCGATGCCCTGAGGGAAGTCGGGAAACCGGTGACTTCGGCAGTATCCACCACCATGGCGGCTTTTTTGCCCTTGATGCTATTGCCGGGAATTGTAGGCAAATTCATGTTTGTCATACCTTTTGTTGTGACCGTGGGTCTGGCGGTTAGCCTGATCGAGGCTTTCTGGATTTTGCCATCACATGTGATTTCCATGGGCAGCAGCAAAAAACCAGCAGGGCATAACGCTTCAACTGCCGGCAATCGTGACCGGCGTACCCGCTGGACGCATAAAATTCGTCTCAAATATACCAGGATGTTGTGTTATGTAATGCGCAGACCCGTGCGTTTCCTGACGGCCGGTGCGCTGGCCTTCGTGTTGGCGCTGAGTGCAGTGGCAATGGGTTTGATTCAAATGAACTTTTTTGTTGCTGATTCCCTGCGAATTTTTTATGTCAACGTGGATATGCCATCGGAAGCGCCTTTGGAAGAAACCCTGCGACAAGGCGTCCTGGTGGAGCAGGAAGTGCTCAAATACCTCAGACCGGAAGAGGTCCGAGCAGTGACGGTCAACGCAGGTATCAAGTTCACCGATACGGAGCGTCTTTACGGCGATCAGTATGGCCAGGTCCAGGTTTCATTGAATCCGGCTACGGGTGACTCACGCCCGGTCAGCGAAATCATCAATTCCATGCGTCAACCATTATCGGAACTGCCGGTTGATGGTTTGATTTCATTCCTGGAAATGACCGGTGGACCGCCGACCGCCAAGCCCGTTGTTGTCAAAGTACGTTCAGATGATTTTATAGAGCTGCGGGCAGCAACGGATGCCATGATCAATATCGTCAGGAACATTCCAGGGTCAAAGGATGTCGTTGATAATGATGTGCCAGGCAGGCAGGAGTTGGTACTTGACCTGGATTACAAGGCGATTCGAAATGCCGGCCTGACGCCTGGAAATGTGGCGCGTCTGTTACGTCTGCACCTGGATGGTGAGGTGGTTGCGTTCATGCGTGACCGGGGCGAGAAAGTCGAACTCAGGGTGCGTGGTCTTAACCCGGCCCGGCAGGACATTTCCTCGGTCCTGAATGACCCGATCGCACTACCTGGTGGTGGTTCAACAACTTTTGGTGCATTGGCAAAAACACGTGTAAGACAGGGACGTGGCGTGATCAATCATCACAACTATCGACGTGCGATCACGGTGGAAGCCGATCTCGATACCGAAATTAACGATACGGTGCAGGCCAATAACAGTGTGCGGGTAGAGTGGAACAAGATCAGTTCACAGTTCCCCAATGCCGATATTGATCAATCCGGTGAACTGGACGATATCCAGGAAAGCCTGGATGCGATGCTGGGTTTGTTTTTACTGGGCCTGGGTTTGATATACCTGATCATCGCAACCCAGTTCCGTAGCTATTTTCAGCCCATGCTGATACTCGCGACGGTACCCATGGCATTTACCGGTGTGATATTTGGTTTGTTGCTGACCGGCAATCCTCTAAGTCTCTACACGCTCTACGGCATCATCGCATTGACCGGTATTGCGGTGAATAGTGCCATTGTGCTGATTGATGCGGCCAATGCGCGTATACGTGCAGGTATGCGGCCATTGCATGCGACGATTTATGCTGCCCGACGGCGTGTTATCCCGATTTTGATGACGACAACAACAACCATCGCCGGCCTGTTTTCACTGGCGGCAGGTCTTGGTGGTAAATCCCTTGTCTGGGGTCCGGTCGCGTCATCTATTGTTTCGGGTCTGGGGGTCGCCAGTTTGCTGACCCTGTTCATGATCCCCACCTTGTACCGGGCATTCCAGCGCGGGCATGGTGGTGAAGATTTTATGCTACATCACGGGCAATAACGAACTATTCCAACCGGTAAGGTCACTGGCAAAGCGGGACAAAGTCAAGAAGCACCAGACTCACAATCCTGCATTATTGAATACTGCCTAAAAATAGCGAACCACGCGGTGATCTGACTGAAAAACGTGAAAAGCTGACGCAAAAACTGCTTCAGTACCTATCAGTTTCATGGAAAAGGGCTTTTATGCTACTTATACACTCTTTCGTTAGTTTTTATTCTGACCCCAATTGTTTCTGACACCAATTATTTCCCGGGGGAGGATACGAATATGCGGAGCTTACTGTTCAAAGCCATGCTCGAAAATCAAGTCGGGCGCGCGGTAGTTGACCGTCACGGCGTGGTTCACATCCGGCATGGTCACGGTGTTGACCGTGGAGGTGCTCCCGTCATTGTCAGATCCGCTCCAGCCGCCGACTGTCCAGTCGGGATCCGGGCTCGCGGTCAGGGTGATGATCTCCCCTTGCGCGAAGAGGCCTGGGTCACAATCCTGCGAATTCACCGGCTCGGGGACCGGATCTGCGCCGGAACCGGTTTGAGCGAGAATCAGCGAGTGACACCTTGAATCGTCACGCAATACCCAGATCTCCCGGCCGTGGATGCCGTCGTTTGCACGGAAGAAAAACACGCCATCGGCGTCAGTCAGCCAATACGGCGATGACGCGGATTGGCCCGTTCTGATGTCTTTGACCATGGCCGTGCCGGCCTCCGTGCCGTCGCTCCGCCACAGTTCATTGCCGCTGACGGAGTCGTCAGCGACGAACATCAGCGAGTCGCGGATGACCGCCAGGTCCCGCGGCCAGTAGTTGGTGGGGTTCGTCGCGCCGGGCCAGGTGTCCTTAACCATGTAAGTACCTTCCTCGGTGCCGTCGCTTCGCCACAGTTCGCCGCCGTTTTCACCCTGGTCGGGATGTTTTGCGCTGAACAAAAGGGTGCCCGATAAATCAATGAGGTAGCGTGGCCACGAATCGTCGTTACCCGGCCAGATATCCTTTACCATGACCGTGCCGCCCTCGGTGCCGTCGCTCTTCCACAGTTCCTTGCCGTTTAGGACTGTGGAACCAATGCCATCTTTAGCTCTGAAAAACAGAGTTCCATTCACTTCGGTGAGTTCAGCGGGATCGCTACTTCTGAGCCAGCCAAGATCGCCTGGGTCTGGATGAATATCTTTAACCAGAACCGTCCCTTCGGTGGTGCCGTCGCTTTTCCACAACTCCCTTCCGATCAATCCATCGTCAGTTGCAAAATAAAACAACTCGTCCGCTTCCTCGATGATGTCGGGCCCCGAATTTCCGTCAATCCTTATGTCCTTGAGCAACATGGTGCCTTCGGTTGTGCCGTCACTGATCCACGGCTCACCTCCATTT
>Ga0209013_10003747_pt1 | contig 13418 bp, 9 predicted proteins | sample Cruoilmetagenom2_FD_187291 | JGI IMG/M metagenome (GOLD analysis project Ga0209013, IMG submission 187291) | Oil polluted marine microbial communities from Coal Oil Point, Santa Barbara, California, USA - Sample 2 (SPAdes) (version 2) | ecosystem: Environmental > Aquatic > Marine > Oil seeps ... | reverse complement strand
CCGGCCCCGCGGGCACCCACAGTTATCAGATCTCTGATGACGGCCGCTGGGCCATTCACACGTTTTCTTCACGGGAACACGTGCCGCGGACCGATCTCGTATCGCTCCCCGATCACACGGTACAAAGGGTCCTCGAAGACAACACCGAGGTCCAAAAGGCGTTCGCTGCTGTGGACAAGGCACCTGACGAGTCGTTCCGAGTCGGCATCGCCGACGACCTTGAAGTCGACGGCTGGATGATGACGCCGCCTGACTTCGACCCGACCAGGAGCTATCCCTTGCTGATCTACGTCTATGGCGAGCCTGGAGGACAGACGGTGCAGAATCGATGGGGCCGGGGAAACGAAATGTGGCACCTGTTCCTCGCGCAGAAAGGCTACATCGTCGCCAGCCTCGATAACCGCGGCACCCCGGCACCACGCGGCCGCGATTGGCGCAAGTCGGTCTACCGGCAGATCGGCATTCTCGCCTCGGCCGACCAGGCCGCAGGGGTCGAAGCGATGCTCAAGCGATTCCCGTTCATCGACCGTGAACGCGTCGGCGTCTGGGGCTGGAGTGGCGGCGGTTCGATGACCCTGAACCTCCTCTTCCGCCACCCCGAAATCTACTCGGTGGGCGTCGCCGTCGCCCCGGTCCCCGACCAGAAGCTTTACGACACCATCTACCAGGAACGCTATATGGGACTTCCGGACGACAACGCCGATGGCTACTCCGACGGCTCCCCAATCACCCTCGCCTCCAGCCTCGAAGGCGATCTATTGCTCATCCACGGAACCGGCGATGACAACGTCCATTTCCAAGGCTCCGAGTTGCTCATCAACGAACTCATCGAGCACGGCAAGCATTTCGACATGATGGCCTACCCGAATCGGTCGCACGGTATCTCCGAGGGCAACGGCACCAGCCTCCACCTCCGCAGGACCATGACCCGCTATCTCGAGGAACACCTCGAAGCGGGGCCGAAACCGATGCCTCCTCCGAAACAGGCCGAGGCGACCTCGTTCCTGGGCGAACCGCTCTACCCGCCGGATCCCTCGGCGCCCGCGCTTGCTAAATACGAGGAAGCCAAGAAAACCTGGGCGGCCTCACCAACCGATGTCGACGCCATCATCTGGTACGGGCGACGCACCGCCTACCTCGGCCACTACCGGGATGCCATCCGCATCTACTCCAACGGCATTGAGCTCCATCCAGAAGACGCGCGTCTCTACCGCCACCGTGGCCACCGTTTCATTTCGACACGCCAGCTCGAGAAGGCCCTCGCCGATTTCGAATACGCCGCCACGCTCATCGAGGACACCGATGACGAGGTCGAGCCCGACGGTCTCCCGAACACTCTCGGAATCCCGGTCTCGACCCTCCACTCCAACATCTGGTATCACCTCGGCCTCGCTTACTACCTCTCAGGTGACTACGAACGTGCTGAGCATACCTACGCGCAAAGGGCGGCGTCCGCCGCCAACAACGACACGATGGTGTCGACCACCCACTGGCGATACATGACCCTCCGTCGACTGGGCCGCGATGAGGAAGCCACCGCCATCCTCGAATCCATCACGACCGACATGGAGATCATAGAGAACCAGGCCTACCACCGGCTGTGTCTGTTCTACAAGGGTGAGCTGGAAGAAGAAGATCTCGTGGAGGATGGATCCTCGCCGGCCAACGCCGCAGTCGCCTACGGCATCGCCAACTGGCACCTTGCCGAGGGTGACACCGAACGCGGTACCCAGCTCCTCGAGGCGATTGTTGCTCAGGCTGGGTGGGCGGCCTTCGGTTTCATCGCCGCCGAGGCCGATCTGGCGCGCATACGGAAGTAGCCCGCTTTGCGTGGTCTGAGGCAGCATTTCAGATTATGATGTCTCGCACACCAAACCAGAGGTGTCGAAAGGGGGCATCGACTGCCCACCCGAGTCGCTAGCGCCGGCGCGGACTTGACCAAGCGGTGGTTACCGGACCCGTTCGTCTTCGCCGTTCTTCTGACCGTCATTACGGCCACGGTGGCCATGGTATGGGTCGGGGCGAGCCCGGCACAGGTGGTCACTGGCTGGTACAACGGCTTTTGGATGCTGCTCGAGTTCGGCATGCAGATGGTGTTGATCATCGCCACCGGCTACGCCATCGCCCTGTCGCCTCTCGTCGCCCGGTTCATCGATCGATTGGCGTTGAAAATCACCCGGCCCAGCACGGTCTATCTGGCTGTCCTGGTGGGGGGGGTCCTTCTGGCCCTCGTCAGCTGGGGGTGGATGGTGTTGGCGGCTGTCCTCGGCCGCGAGCTCGCCATCCGGGTGCGCGGGGTTCATTTCCCGTTCCTAATCGCGTGCGCCTTTTACTCGAGCGGGTCGTGGGTGACCGGCCTCTCGAGCTCGATCCCACTGCTGCTTAACACACCCGGCAACTTCCTCATCGAGGCCGGCCTTCTGCCGACCACCATCCCCGTGACCGAAACCCTGGGGAGCCCACTCAATCTGACCGTTATGGCCGTCTACCTGATCGTCGGCCCGGCAGTCATGTGGTTTCTGCGACCGAGAGACGGTGTAGTCGAGCTCGATGACCTCCGCGCCAACTCGAAGGTTGCGAAGGAGACAACGGTTGCGGAAGAGGCCGAGAGCTTGAGGTCAGAGGTGCCCACGCCATCCGACAGGCTCAACGGCAGCGTCATTGTGCAGCTGGTCGTTGTCGCCATGGGGCTTGCCTACATCGTCTTGCATTTTGCCCGCCGCGGCTTCGATCTCAACCTCAACATCATGATCTTCATCTTTCTGATCCTCGGCATGCTGCTCCACCGCACGCCGATCCGCTACGTCGTGGCCATGGGCCGGGCCTGCTCGAACATCTCGGGGATCGTCTACCAGTACCCCTTCTACGCCGGCATCATGGGGATCATGTTGGCGACCGGGCTCGGCAAGGCGATCGCAGTCTGGATGACGTCGCTGGTGACCCTGAAGACCCTGCCCATTGCGGCCTACGTGCTCGGTGGCGCGGTCAACTTCTCCATTCCGTCGGCCGGCGGCGAGTGGGCAGTGATCGGCCCGCCCCTGGTGGAGGCGGCGCGTGAGCTCGCCGGTCCCATCTCAAACGGCGAGCTCAACCATCAGGTGGCCCGCGTCGCGATGGCGGTGGCCTATGGTGAGTCGCTGACCAATCTGCTGCAGCCCTTCTACCTGCTGATCATCCTGCCAATCATGGGCGTCGGCATTCGCATCCAGGCGCGCGACATCGTCGGTTACTTCTTCGTGCCGTTCCTGGCCCTCTTCACCATCATCGGGTTGTTGGTGGCGTTCTTCCCGATGTGATCTGATCATCGGAGTCGGCCAAGGTTGAGCGCCGACGGGGTGACGGCGCAACCGCCTTTTGCGGTACAGCGAAGCTCACTGGGCAGGGCCCTTCCGACTTCGTACGAGGCGTCGACCGTCTCGTCGAGCGGGATGGGGTTGGCGTACCCGCCGAGGATGAGGTCGGCGCAGGTGAAGGCGCTGGAGGCGGCCACCGCGTTGCGGGTATGGCAGGGGACCTCACAGGTTCCGGCCACCGGATCACAGGGCGAGCCCATCGTGTTCTGGAGCGAAATGGCCGCGGCATCGGCGGCCTGTCGAGCAGACCCGCCCACTGCCTCGACCACCGCAGCAGCAGCCATCGCGCCCGCGACGCCAATCTCCACCTGGCAGCCCACCAGCTCGGCGGCGAATGTGGCCCGTCTGGCGACGATGAGCCCAACGGCCGAAGCTGCGAAAAGAGCCAACGCCGTCTGGCGGCGAGAAAGTCGGAGCTCTTCCACCAGGCTGACCACAACTCCAGGGACCGTGCCGGCCGAACCGCCTGTTGGCGCGGCGCACACGACACCCCGGCTGTTGCAGCAGTGCATCACAGCCATCGCCCTTGCCGCCGCGCGGGTGTGGATGCCGCCGATGGCGACCGCATCAGCTTTTTCGGCTTGAACGATCTGTGAGGCGGTGGGATGGAGGAGCAGCATATCCGACTGAGGGTCGTCGAGCCCGGTTTTGACTGATCGTTCCATGACCTCGAAGCGACGCAGCATTTCCTCCACAGCTTCCGAAAGGGTCATCCCGAGCAGCTCACCCTCGTGTGCAAGAGCTATCTCGCCCAGCGAACAGCGGCGCTGCTCCGCCATCGTCACCATTTCCTCGGCGCTCTCGAAGAGGGTTTCTCCCTTTCGGACAAAAAAGACCGGCAAAATGGTCCAGACATTGGTAACTCCGGCGAGTTCACGGAGACCCGATATCGCGTTCAAATTCGCAGATGTCTCCGTTCGCGCGGTGAGAAGGACCGAGGTACCGGCAACCTGCCGGATCGGGTCAGCAAGAAGGCCCACGACGTCGGCGCCGCTCTCGGCATCGATCTCTACCAGCAACAGGCCTGTCTTTCCGTCGAGATCCACCGGCCAGTCGTTGATGCGAACAATGCGGACGCCACCACCTCCGACCGCCTCGGCCACTAGGCGGAGTGGCTGCCCGCTCACAGATTCCGCCTCGATCAGCATTCCGTTGGGATGGTCGGTGTTTTCGAGAGACGCAATTTCGAATGTGACGGTCACGCCTTCCAATTTTGCGCGGTCGAGCGTCTCAATATACCGTTCGTCGAGCATCGACCAGCCCATCAACCCGGCGGTGAAGGCGATATCAACCCCAAGTGGTCGATAGGTCGGCGCCATCGACCCCTCGGGATCGAAGGTCACACGAACCGACGCCTGTTCATCAGCCAACAGATTTCGCACGATCAGCCCGATGCGGTATCCACCCGCGGTGTGCGAGCTCGACGGACCGCGCATGACCGGTCCCAGGACATCGTTGAATACGCTGATGAATTCCATCGGTTCTCCTCTTTCTGATCTTAGGCCGAACCCAATGATGATGCGACTCGTTTATGGTAGTGGGCAGAACAGTTGCCCATAGACGGAGGTTCGGTCATGGCTCAGGCAAAAGGTGGTGGGTGCAAGACAGCGTTCAAGTTCGGGTGCCTCGGGTGCCTGGCCTTCCTTATTCTCCTGACCCTGATCACGGCGATCGTTTTTGGCATCGCCTGGAACCGGGTGAGGAACGAGGAGGTCGAAACCACGGAGCTGACCCAGGCGCTGACCGTGCCCGAAGCTGCGGGCGTCGAGGACGGACCGCTCGAAGTACCGAGTGAGTTCGTGGTCGAAGAACCAGCGGGCAGGGTGGTCCTTGACCTCCGCAACACCGTTTTCGAGATCAGACCCGCACAACCGGGCGAGCCCCTCTCCGTCAAGGCCAGATTCGACATCAACAACTACGGACTCACGGAAAGCTTCGACGAGGGCTCAGCGGACGAGGGCTGGACCTATGAGGTGAGCTTCCGGCGGACCTCGGACTCCTACGCTTTGACTGCTCTCAAGGAGTTTCTCGGTGGCACCAAACCAAAGGTCAAGATTTTCCTGCCGAGCGATGTGTTCTGTGACCTCGATATCGACATCATGCAGGGCGGCGCCGAGGTGGAACTCGGCGGGCTGTGGCTCTCAGATGTCGACCTCCGCTTTATGCAGGGTGGCGGCGCTGTGGAGTTTGGAGAGCCGCTGCAACAACCGGCGGAATCGGTGGCCATCCAATTCAGCCAGGGCGGAGGGGCGATTGAAGGCATTGGCAACGCCAGCCCGAGCACTCTCGATGTCTCATTCAGCATGGGCGGCGGCTATGTCGATCTGCGCGGACCGTGGCAACAAGATGCAGAGATCACCATCGACCAGAGCATGGGCGGGGTGTCGCTGCAGCTGCCAAGCAACGTGGTGCTCAGAGGCATCGGTCGGTATGACACCGAGGGACCGGCCGAAGGTGGTGAGGAAGTGCCGGTCCTGAGGTTCTCGACCTCGAGCCATTACGGCGAGCTCGAGATTCTCAAATGATCGATCAGCGAAGCTGGCGGGTCCTTCAGGGCCCGCGAACGCCGAAAGCCATTGTGCCAGACGTCAAAAGGTTCTGATTCACGTTCGGGGCGGGCCCCTGAAGCCCGCCAACAACAACTCCCCGCGCCTCTCACGCGCCCCAAAGGACGTGCCTACAGTTCACCCCCTGGAAGAAGTCGAACTCTGGGTCGCTTCAACGGCGGAAAACCGCAAACACGAAGGCACGAAGACACAAAGCACAACACGAAGGGATTTCTTTGTGGGTTCCTTCGTGACTTTGTGCCTTTGTGGTTGTGACGAAAGGCGCTGACTACCGGCTACTCGTTAATAGAAGCCCTCTGTAGGCGGATCCTGAAGACCTGCCTACAGAGCGATGGTTCACCAATACCAGACGAGCTGGAGGGAGACACTGGGTCCGGACGAGAGGTAGAGATCCGGGACGCCGGTATCTGCACCACCGAACTCGGTGCCGTCGGCGCCGATCGGCAGGTTGATCGCGCTCCACAGCAAGAGATTCTCGCGCAGGTCGTTTTGGAAAACGACCTGGACGAGTGCGCTCGGGTCGGCCACGTTGACAAAGACATTCGGGGTCAGCAGAAAGAGCGGAGTGACCTCGATCATCGTGCTCAGTGCGATGTAGTGCCTGCCGAGAGTGAAGAGCTCTCCGCGGGCCAGACGTTCGAGAAGATCCGGGTTCTCGGCGAGGCAATCGAAGGAGTAGCATCCGTCGCTCTGGCCGAAGCCGTTGTAGAAGTACTCGGCGACGCCGCTGATGTTTTTCCCACCCCAGATCCAGGATTGGGAGAGGCTGGTGACCAGCGACGGAACGGTGTCGTTGTCGGTGAAGGTGATCATCGTGTCGCCCCGCCACACCGCGCCGCCGATGCTGTAGTTGGCGCCCGCGCCAACCAGGGTGTCGCCATAGTGCTGGGCGACGAGGCCATCGTACTCGCTGATCGACGCCATGTGGTGGTATTTCAGTGCGAGTGAACCCTGATCCGCCTCGACATCCTCGGTGAACGGATCGCGCCGGAAGACCATCACCCCTTGGAGGTCGTTGCCATTCGATTGGAGGAATTGGCCGTAGAGCATGTCGTCGCCGGTCTTGAACTCCTTGTCAACCGCGGCCGGGTCGAAGGGGTTGAAGATATCCATCACGTTGTAGACCATCCCGTTGCCCCAGGTGATGGCCTGGCGCCCGAACTTCATCACGAATTGGTCTGAGGAATACGTGACGGCCAACCGGTCGAGGCGTTGATATAACGCCGTCTTGCCCGAATCGGTGAAGACATGGGTGAGGTCGAAGAGTCGGGTACGGTCGGTGGGCAGATGGGGGAAGAGGGTCCGGAGATCCGGTGGCAGGTCGCGGCTGAACTCGAGGCGGTCGGCGTAGAGGCCGACGAGTTGGTAGTCGACATCGAAGCTCCAACGTTCGTGTTGAACACCGAATATCACCCGCGCGTCGAAGGCGGAGTCGACCGAGTTCGAACCAAAAATGTCCCGGAAGGCGCTGTTCTCCGGGTAGGTTGTGACGGCGATCTGCGGGCTCATGCGGCCGCCAAGATCGAAGGTGGTGTCACCACAGAACGCGACACCTGTGGATGCGAACGCACACCCGATCGTCACCGCGATTACTCTGCCCAAGAGACGCACGACAATCCTCTACGCAGCTTCCCTCTGTTCATCACCGACGATTTTTCCGTCGAGCATGCGAATCACCCGCCGCGCATAGCCCATGACCCGTTGATCGTGGGTTGCAATGACAAAGGTCGTTCCGTGGTTCTTGTTGAGCTCGACAAAGAGCTCCATCAGTTGATCGGCGCTCTGAGAGTCGAGGTTGGCCGTCGGCTCGTCGGCGAGTACCAGTGCCGGGCGGGAGGCAATCGCCCGAGCCACCGCGACCCGCTGCTGTTGGCCGCCTGACATCTGGGCGGGGCGCCGGTCCTCGAGACCGCCCAGTCCAACCTCGTCGAGAATCTCGAGCGCGCGCGTTCGGCGATCCGCGGTGGGCACGCCCTGCACCTCCATCACGAACTCGACGTTTTCGCGCGCCGTTAGGACCGGAATCAAATTGTAGGCCTGAAAGACGAAACCGATCTGGTGGAGGCGCATCTTCGCGAGGTCGCCCTTGCTCAAGTTGTCGACGCGGTTTCCAGCGAGCCAGATCTCTCCACTGTCGGGAGTGTCGAGACCCCCGATGGAATTGAGGAGGGTGGTTTTGCCACTGCCCGACGGGGCGGAGAGGCAGACGAAACCGCCCTCCTCGATCTCAAGGTTTACGTGATCGAGGCCGGTGACCTCGAGATCACCCTGGCGATAGGTCTTGCACAGATCGATGCAGCGTACTGATTTCATGATCACACCTTTGTAATGGCTCGCACCGGATCGTAGCGGGAGGCACGCCAGGCCGGCGACAGGCTGGCGAAGAACCCGAGCACGATCACGATGACGTTGGCGAGGATAACGTCTTTGAGGTAGAGCGCGGGATAAAGGACGCTGGCGGCGCCGAAGTACTCCATGCCTTCGCCGACGATGGAAACGTCGATGCCGCCTTTGAGCGGCTCGATGGTGGCCCACGCCGCCAGGTTGCCGATGGCCAAACCGATGACCAGCAGGAGAATGGACTCCACCAGGATCTGGGAGAGGATGTTGCGCGGCGTCATGCCGAGGGCGAGCATCAGACCAATCTCGCGCACCCTTTCAAAAACGGCCATGACCAGCGTGTTGACGAGGCCGAAGGAGAGGGCCAGGAAGATGACCACGATCCACACCACCACGAAACCGTCCATCATCGCCAGCATCGAACCGAGGTAGGTATCGAGCTTGTACCACGGCAGCACCTCAAGGCCAGCTCCGGCAGCATCCGCCACCATCCGGGTGAGATCGTCGACATGGCGGTAGTCCGTGCCCAGGATCGCCACTTCGGAGACGGCATCACCCGCGCCGAGCAGTTCCTGGATGGTTCCCTCTCCGGCAAAGACGTATCCCTCCTCGTACTGGACGACCTTGGAGTCGAAGATGCCGACAATGCGGAAGCCACGGTCGGCGATCTCGTTGTCCGGGTCCTGGCTCATGATCACGACCCGTTTGCCGAGGCCGGTCTCGAGCTTTTCAACCAGCTTGCGGCCCACCACCAGGCCGCGATCATCCCGCGACTCCAGGTAACGCCCCTCGGTCACATCATCGGCGACAAAGCTGATCCCCCGCTCGCGTTCGGGTTCGATACCGATCAGGGTGACACCGCGGGTGTCGCGCTCCGACGAGATCACCGCCGGCACACGCACCCGAGTCGCCCACGCCACCACTTCTGGCCGGTTCAACGCCTCCAGGAGTTTCCCCTCAGGCGGCGCTATCACATTGGAAATCGTTGGATCGTCGCGGAAGCCCGGGTGGTGGACCTGGACGTGGCCGGGAAGGGCGCTGATGCCGTCTTTGACCATGTCGTCCACCATGCCGCGCATCAGCGCTGTCATGAAAATCATCGCCCACACGCCGACAACAATCGCGGCCAGCATGATCAGCGTGCGGCGGTGGTTGCGCCACAAATTGCGCCAGGCGAGACGGAGGACGATCCTCAGGCCGCCCATCATGCCGCCCTCATCGCAGCCACCGGCTCCATAAGGCGGAGCCTGAAAGCCGGGTAGAACGAGGCTATGACACTCGAAATGACGATGATCATCGGCCCGAACAGTAGACCGATAAACGAAACCTGCGGGTAGATTCGACTCGGCAGGTTGAACTTACCCCCCAATTCCTCGAGTCCGGGATAGGTGAATCCGTGATGGCCGAGCCACAGCACGAGCGCCCCGCCGAGGGCCACCCCGAGCACCAGGCCGATGGTGCCCATCAGAGCTGTTTCAAGCAACACCAGTCGCCCGAGCCGGCCCGGGGTCACCCCGAGCGACATGACGATGCCGAACTCCTTGGTACGTTCGAGGACAGACATCAGCTGGGTGTTGAGAACAGAGAATGCCACCAGCACTATGAGAATGCCGTACATGAACCAGGCGCTCGTGAAATCGGCCTGGATGGCCTGTTTAAGGCCCGGCAGCAGCTCGTCCCAGTCATGCACGACGAGGTCCTCTCCTTCGGGCAGCAGGGCCTCGGCCCGCGTGCGGGTCGCACCGACCTGGATCAGTCCAGGCGCCATGATGACCACTGCGTGGCCGGCACCCTCCATCGCGAAGACATCCTGAAAGAACTCGAGCGGAACCTCGGCAAAACTGCGGTCCATGTCGGGCATGCCGCTCTCGAAAATTCCGACGACGTTGACCACCGCAGCGGCAAAGGAGCCATCGCGACCACTGCCGATAAAGGTCAGCTCTTCGCCCACCTCCACCTGGAGATTTCGCGCCAGCACACGGCCGATGACGATCTCTTCCGCCATCGCGTCGCTCAGGAAGCGGCCATCCTTAATCAGACCGGGCAGGCTCGAAACCCGTGCTTCGAATTCGGGCTCAACCCCTGTTATCTGCAAACCGTAGCTGCGGTCGGCGCTCGAGACGAGGGCGAATGCCGAGGCTCGCGCCGCCACCTCATCGGTGGCCAGACCCCCCCGAAGCTCTTCGGCGAGCCCCTTCACGTCGGGGACCACCTGGCGCATCTTGTGGTCGTCCAGATAGCCGGGAGCCTGGACCTGGAGGTGACCGGTCTGCGCGCGGAGGGTGTTGTTGATCATCATCCCGTACATCCCGATCTGGAGCGAGATCATGAAAACCAGGAGGATGTTGGAGAAGACCATCGCACCGACCGTCAACCAGGTGCGGCGCTTGCGTCTCCAGAGATTTCTCCAGGCGAGTCTGAAGGTGATGTTCTTCATCGGTCAGTCACGCGGGTTCTGCAAATTCGATCGGGTGAACACGTTGTCGGAAATGTCGATGTCGAACTCGACATTGTCGATGCGGAACTCGGTCCACTCGTCGTCGGTGTCCGCCTTGGCCATGCGCTGCCGGATAGCGAGGGGGCGCGCACCCATCACACCGATCTCGAGGGAACGAAGGATCTTCACTAAGACCCCTTCCTGATCGTAGAACTCCTGCGACACCAGGACATCGTCGTCACGGACGCGCAGGATTTCCTTGCCCCAAACCACTGCCGCTTCCTCGTGTGGTATGGACTCGATGACGAAGACCGTGTGGCCTTCGTGCTCCTCCTTGCCGAGCAGGGTGTGGTCATACTGGTCGACGATATTGTCGGCTCGCGACACGTCCTTGTTGGAAAAATCCGAGCCCATCCAACTCTGACTCATCATCGATGATGGAACTTTGATGACGCGGTTGACCTTGGGCGCGTAGGACCACATGTTGTTGTCGACCATCAAGGTGCCGTTGCCGGCATCCTTCTTCGGCGCGGTGACCCGTACCAGCGATTTCTTGGAGCCCTGGGTCCACGCCCGCATCGACATGGTCCGCTCCCACGAGGGACGGTGGATGGTCATTGTCATCTCGCCGTAGGACGACTTGCCGCGCCAGTTGTCGATGGTAGCGCGGACGATGTCGGCCGCGTCTTGAGCCCCGGCCGGCAGGGCTGAAGATACGATGCATGCAAAAGTCAGGATGAGAGCTGTTCTTCGAATCATGGCGTCATTACTCCTGTTATTCACTTTTCTCACGCTGGCGGAGGTTCGAGCATCCGCCTGAATATGGCGAAGACTTCCTGGAAAAGCCGTTCGATCTCTTCCTCTCCGAGGTCGTCCCAGTTGCTCACAAACCATCGATCTCCGGCGTCGTCCGCTCCGACCAACAGAGCCTGCAAGAGCTCGACTGGAAGATCGTCGCGAACGGTGCCCAGTGACTGTCCACTCCGGATCAGCTCGGCCTGCCACTGTCTGGCCTGATCGAACTTCTCGACCAGAGATTCACGAACGCCAGCCACTCCCGGTGGGTCGTACATCAGGCGGGTAAATCCAACCAGCCACGGGTTCGCCCGGACGCGCGAGCGAGCTTCCTGCATCAATGCCTCGAGGGAAGACCAGTAGTTTTCGGCATTGAAGGTCTCCAGATCGAGTTGCTCGACCGGCAGCACGATGGCCCAGGCGAGGTCGGCAACCGTGTTGAAGAGATCCGCCTTGTCGTCGAAGTAATAGTAGAAGGACCCCTTGCTCATCCCGAGGCGGTCGATCAGCTGGTTGAGAGAGACTCCCTCGAAGCCTCGCGCGGCGAACTCTTCCGCCGCCGTCTCGAGGATCCGGTGCCTGGTGTCCAGGTCGAGGTTTGCGAAACGAGGTCGTGCCATTGTGTTCCCTACGCAATCCAGACGGAATAGTTTTACTTTTTAGTCAAACCGATCGGTCGAACCATCTAGCCTAAAATGTGTCACGAACCTCGGATTGTCAAGCCTATCGGTTGTGGGAAGCGCGGCGACCCCACGGGAGGAGCGAGCGGACAGCGCGACCAATCGGTCCCAGCGCCTTCTGCGAGTAGACATAGTTGACCATCAGCCCGCACGACTCGTCGAGGCCCCTCCGCGAGGTATTGGCGGCAAAGTTGACGTTGCTGCGTGCAACCCGGGCACCGTTGCCGAGGTGGAATCCGGCGACCGGGTTGAGCGGTCTACCGCGGGCGTCCTTCTCCTCGGCGATGTAGGTGTAGGCGAGATCGATCAGCGGCTTCTGCAGGACTTGTGGAAAGACCGAGTCCTCGATCCAGGCAGGGCGGGCGAGGACCGCGAGCAGCGCCTCGGCGAGGTCGTCTTTTTCTCCCCCGAGTTCGCGGTATCGATCGAGGATCGCCTGCTGTGCCTTGGCCGGGATCTTCTTGCCCACGTCGGCACGCTTGGTTTTGAATCGGTCATCCTTCCCCTCGAGGATCGGCCGCAGGTAGCGTGGCCAGAAGCCCGGGATCGGGCTCAGGGTGGAAAATGTCTTGAGCGAGGGTTGGCGCTCGCGCAGCGCCTGGGTGACGCGCGCAATCAAGACCTTGCCGAGACCGAGGCCGGCGAGCCCGTTCTGGGTGTTGTTGATGGAGTAGAAGATGGCGGTGTCGGGCGATTTGACCGGCCGGCGTGCTCCCCCCTGGTCTTTGATCACGTCGTGGATTGACCGCAGCAATCCCCGGCTCAGGGCCACCTCGATAAAGACCACCGGCTCCTCCGGCATCACCACGTGATAGAGGGCGAAGCACATGCGATCTTCTCCGAGCCGTTGGCCCATCTCCTCCAGCCCGACCATCGGGTGGACCATCTCCCGGTCCTTGAGAAACTTGATCGTCTCGAAGGAGGAGGCGAAATCGATCTCCTCGAGAAACAAAAGGCCATGCTGGCACCAACGATTGAGGAGGTGGGCGATATCCTCCTCGAGCGCCTCGAGACCGGCCTCGCCGTTTTTCTGCGCATCGAGGACCTCGGCTCGCAGGGCGAGCACGAACTCCATCCCGCCGGTGGTGTTGATCAGACCCTCGAGCAGGCGCTGGCGCGGAGAAGCGACCGCCTTTCTCAGCTCGCGGACGTTCTCGTTCCACGCGACACGATCGTATTCGGAGGCGGAACGCACCTTCGCCAACGGTTCCTCGATCTGCTTGAGGTTGACCTCGAACTCGTCGGA
>Ga0209013_10003746_pt1 | contig 13419 bp, 15 predicted proteins | sample Cruoilmetagenom2_FD_187291 | JGI IMG/M metagenome (GOLD analysis project Ga0209013, IMG submission 187291) | Oil polluted marine microbial communities from Coal Oil Point, Santa Barbara, California, USA - Sample 2 (SPAdes) (version 2) | ecosystem: Environmental > Aquatic > Marine > Oil seeps ... | reverse complement strand
CCTCCTTTTACAAATTGATATTTAGTGCCTGAACGAAAACTGCTAATTTTCCCAATTTCTGCGTCAGGCTTAAATTGTAATCCTCAAAATACTCCATGTATTCCTGCGGTTAAAATTTGCGCCTTCCTTGAACTTGAAAAAATTTTCTAGTTTTAGTTCGGGCACTGTTTAAGCCTGCGGTTTTGAAAGTTTAAAGAAGCAAACTATATGCCAAAATTACTTTAGAAATAACCACACAATGTTTAACTTTATGATTTAACAGATCTCAATTGTTTTTATATGAACTTATCTATAGCAAATATAGCTTGTTAAGTAATCAAAGTTGGTGGATACTATTTACCCGGATTGTCTGGGTACAATAATAAAAGTGTATAAAAAGTACTCAGTTGTTTGTATACTCGCAATTCGTGACAGAGTACCATGGGCAAACTTGTTTGTCCATGCCCTAAACGACCGTCAACAAAGCAGACAGCTCAAATTGGCACATTAGTTGCGTATTTTAATAAATTAAATGTTAAAAAAAACAAAAGAAAAAAGATTTTGGTCAGATGTTCCGCCCTGGATATTTATTGGTGCGTTGGTTGTACTGTTTCCAATATTTGCATTCATGACTCTGGAAAATATTCACCGCCAGAAAGAGAACAGTATTCGTCTGTTACTTGAAAAAGGCGCTGCCCTTATAAGATCTTTTGAGGCTGGAACCAGAATGGGAATGATGGAGAAGCATTGGAGCATTCTTCAGCTCAGGAAACTTCTTGCTGAGACAGCACAACAGCCGGACATAGTTTATATTATTGTAATTGATAAAAACAAAACGATTGTAGCCCATAATGATTCTTCTCAGATAAATAAGACCTATGAGGAAGAATTGGATATAAAAAAAGCCTTAAGCTCTTATGATGAAAAATGGCGCATGGTTTCTAAATCCGATGGTAGAACCATATTCGAAGTTTTTCGAAGATTTACTCCTGCTGGATTTCCATTTGGCATACGTTCCAATAGAATGATATGCCAACAACGATTTAAGCCTTGTATCAGCGGTAAGTCTTCTCCTCCCAGGGTTATATTTGTTGGTCTTGACATGAGTTCTGTTGAAGAAGCCAGAAGTGAAGATGTCAGGAATACCCTGATTATGGCTTCAGTCCTTTTTTTAGCCGGATGTGCAGGCATTGTTTTGTTATTTTTATTTCAGGGCTACCGTAGTACAAAAACATCTCTTTCTAGGGTGAAGGCATTTTCAGACAATCTGGTCGAAAATATGCCGATTGGTCTTGTAGCTATAGACAGCATGGCTAATATAGCATCATTTAATCATGTGGCTGAACATATTTTAAACCTTTCTGCCCGCGAAGTTGCTGGGGAAAATGCCAGCAAGATCCTTCCCCGGGATCTGTGGAAACAAATAGAATGTCTTGGTAATGAAAGAAATATTATAGAAAAAGAAATAAACTGCTCTGTTGGTGATGGGAGAAATATTCCGCTATTAGTCAGCGCTACCTTATTGAAAGATGAAAGCAATAAATTTTTCGGTTATATTCTTCTTTTTAAAGATCTTGTTGAGATTCACTCCCTAAGAAAGGAGATTGCAAGGAGTCAGCGCCTGGTATCTATGGGCAGGCTGGCGGCTGGCGTAGCTCATGAAATTCGCAATCCATTAAGTTCAATAAAAGGTTTTGCAACATATTTTAAGGAAAGATATCATGATATCCCAAATGATCAACAGATAGCAAATATTATGATACAGGAAGTAGACAGGTTAAACAGAGTTGTCAGGCAGCTCCTTGAATTCACAAAGCCGGTTGCCATTTTGAAGAAATCTTTTGATGTTCGTTCTTTAATTGAAAATTCACTGAAACTAATAGAAATACAGGCCAGGGATAAAAACATAAAAATACAATCAACTGTTTTTCCTGAAGTAAAAGCAATTTTTATTGATTCAGACAAAATAAGTCAGGTTCTTTTAAATCTTTATTTGAATGCAATTGAATCAATGGAACAGGGAGGCATCCTTTCTGTTAAAGTTTTAAAGAAAATGAGGGGAAACGGTATAGATATCAGCATATCAGATACAGGGATAGGCATTACAGAAGAAGAGCTTGGCCATATTTTTGACCCGTACTTTACTACAAAAGCATCCGGAACCGGTTTAGGGCTTGCAATTGCTCATAATATTATAGAAGCACACGATGGTGAGATAAAAATAAAAAGTCGATACAGATATGGGACAACTGTTTCAATATTTTTACCTAAGGGAAAAACAGAAGATATATGAAAGACAGAAATACAGTCCTGGTTGTTGATGATGACAGCGCCCATAGAACAATGCTTTGCACACTTCTAGGAGGGTGGGGATATGCTGTTTTTGAGGCAGATGACGGATCAACAGCGATTGAAAGTGCTAAAAAGCAGCCATTTGATTTGGTATTGATGGATGTGCGCATGTTAAAAGTTTCAGGACTTGAGGCGCTGGATAAAATAAAATCCTATAACCCAGCCATACCGGTAATAATAATGACAGCCTATTCTTCTGTTGAAACAGCTATCGAAGCGCTGAAAAAAGGTGCTTACGATTATCTTAATAAACCTCTTGATTTTGACAAGCTTCGTATAACCATGAAAAGAGCGATGGAGCACATACATTTAAAAGAGGAAAACCGAATCCTTAAAGAAAGCCTGAGAAAACAATTTGATACACAGCAAATCATCGGGCGGAGTCCGGCCATGTTAAAATTGCTGGATAAAGCCTCTCAGGTAGCTCCATCCGAAGCAACCGTATTGATTACAGGTGAATCAGGAACAGGCAAGGAGCTGATTGCAGGTGCAATTCATTATAACAGCGAGAGGAAAGACGGGCATTTTGTAAAGATTAATTGTGCTGCAATTGCAGAAACCCTGCTTGAATCAGAACTCTTTGGGCATGAGAAGGGTGCCTTTACTGGTGCGGAGCGGAGAAAAGACGGGCGTTTTCAACAGGCCCACAGAGGGAGTTTCTTCCTTGACGAAGTAAGTGAAATGCCTCTTACCATGCAGGTAAAACTGTTGCGTGTGCTTCAGGAAAAAGTGATAACCCGTGTTGGAGGTGAAAAGGATATCAATATAGATGTAAGAATAATTGCAGCTACAAACAAAAATCTTGTGACCCTTATAAAAGATGGCTTGTTTCGTGAAGATCTTTATTACCGATTGAATGTTATTAGCCTTGAGATACCACCATTGAGGGAGAGAAGAGAGGATATCCCTCTGCTTGCACAGAATTTTCTGGAAATTTTTTCAAAGAAGAACAAGAAAAAAATAAACGGATTTACGCCTAAAGCTATGGATCATATTATTAAGCATGACTGGCCTGGAAATGTCAGGGAACTGATGAATGCGGTTGAAAGAGGTGTAGTGCTTGCCAGATCCGAATATCTTGATGATGAAGATATTTTGATTGTACAAAATGCTTTGCAGAAGGAACCGGAAAATTGCTTTCTTGATGATGAAGAAAAGGTTAATATGTCCCTTGATGAGCTTGAAAGAGCCGCCATATTAAAAATTTTGGAATTTACTAAAGGTAATAAAAGCGAAGCAGCAAGACGACTGGGCATAACCAGAAAAACTCTGCATAAGAAACTTAAAAAATATGGAGTTATGCCGTAACGGTTCACGGTTCACGGTAAAAACAGGATGTTGCGGATACAGAATGCAGAAAGTTAAATCAGATGATAAAAAATGTTTTTTGCTTGCCGGGAAGATTGAGCGGATTTTCAGGGATGGTTTTGTTTTAAGTGATGACGTTACGCACTACATTGATTCTACCTTTTTAAATCCTTCTATAAATGAACTTGAAGAAATTATTTATGACGAGCACAATTGCGAAAGGGATCCATTAATTGAGCTGATATTTTTTCCGGATGAACTGGTTCAGATTAAGCTCGAAGAATTTCTTGAAAGCAAAGATTTTAAAAAAGAAGATGAACAAAAAATAATAGATTATATTTTAAATAAAAAATTAGTAACAACAGTCCATTTCCCGGATAACAAAGGTTTAATAAAGTTCGTTGTTCCGGAATTATCTGTGCTGCAATTTGTTTTCCGTCTTAATATTTCAAGGAAACTGAATAAAAGGCTTTTTAAAGTAATAAACAAATTTGTCACAGAAAAGTATAAACTTTCCGTAAAAGTCAGATTGAGAAATGCAAGGTCAGAACTTTTTGAAAACAAGATTAAGTTCTTGAGTTCTTTATTTGAAAAATTAAAAGTTGAAGAAAACTATTTTTTTAAATGCCTGGATTTTGTGCTGGATTTTTTTGACAGGCTTAAAGATGACAAAAATATATTGCAGTCGCTTTTAGAAAAAAAGGAATTATATTTTCAAGACCTTCAAAAAGCAATAAAGTTTGAGGAGCTTCCGAATAAGAACAATATGGAAACATTGATATCTCGTGGAGTAAGAATTCCGCATATCGGCAAAGAAGAAATAATGCATAAAATAGTAATAATAGACACAATCATTCTCGCGGTTTATAAAAAACACTATCCCTCACCACTTGAGAGGTAGGCAACTTGCTTTGGTTCATATTTGCCATCGCAACAGCTCTTAGCGTTGCCACCGGCGACGCTTTGACAAAGAAGTTTTTCGGCCGATTTTCGCCTTATGATATGGCAATTGCCTCTTCTATTTATAACCTTCCATTTTTAGTTGTATATATTTTCTTTGTCCCCATTCCACAATTAGACACTGTTTTCTGGTGGATTGCATGCATATTAATTCCTTTGGATACTTCTGCTTTCTATCTCTACATGAAGGCTATAAAGCTTTCTCCTCTTTCTCTTTCAATTCCGTTTTTGTCATTTACACCGGTTTTTATGATATTAACGGGTTTTCTTGTTCTTGGAGAAGTGCCGAATAGATGGGGAATTATGGGTATAGGTTTTGTTGTGGTCGGCAGTTATTTGTTAAATATCACACAGCTAAAATATGGTTATTTTGCTCCATTTAGGGCTATTCTCAAGGAGCCGGGTTCTATTTTGATGCTGGTGGTTGCATTTATATATTCTTTTTTGGCTGTTTTAGGGAAAAAGGCAATCCAGCATTCTTCTCCGCTTTTTTTCGGTTTTTTTTACCTGGCGGCTCTTGATATAACAACCTTGATTTTTTTCCCCTTCCTTGAAAAGATTAGATGGAAAGATATACTTAAGGTTCCTGTAAAAGGATTGAGCGTTGGTTTAATGCTCTTTCTGCATGCATTATTTCATTGCCTTGCCATAAACATGATTGAGGCGGTTTATATGATAGCTGTAAAGCGTATGAGTATTCTTTTTAGCGTTGTATATGGCTGGATCTTATTCAAAGAATCAGATATTAGCGTAAGGATACTTGGGGCGTTATTTATGTTTGCGGGGGTGGTCTTCATTATATTGTTAGGATGAAGAACGAGTTCGCGCAATCTAATTTTTATCGTATTTCTATTGGCATTGGTAATTGACTGAATATCGGATATCGTTGTTTGGCCGTGTTTTTTGATGATTTCCAATACTTGAGTTCATTATTCAGTGACAAGCGACCATTTAATATTGAAAAAATTTTTAGTGACAGATGCTATGTGACCGTCAAAATAAAAGTGTTCTATAAGCCATTCTTTTTCTTTGTAGGTAATAAAGAGGTTGCTTTCATCTATAACCTTTGTAATAATACATTTTGAAAGGTCTTTGAGACCTGTGCCCTCAGCCTTGAGAACAGATTCCTTTGAGGTCCAGTAACGTAAAAAAAGCTTAACCGGATCAGTATTGATAAGACCCCACTCCTTTTTACTGGCTGTTTTCCTGAGAAGAGCTTCAGAACACTGCCTTATCTTTTCTATATCAATTCCTATTCTTGTTGATGCAACTACGCCGCCAACATAATCTGGTTTATGAGTTAGAGACCAGTAATTACCGTTAAAGGGCAGGGGAGCTCCGTTTTTATCTTTTAAAAGATTGCTTAAATGAATACAGCTTTTTTGAGCAGATATTGCAAGCGCCTGCCTTGCGTGTTTGCTTAAACTTAAGACTTTGTTTTTGCCTGTAAGTTGTCTGCTCTTTTCGGGAACCGCAAGAATAACCGGATAGATAGTCTCCAAATTGGCTTGCTCTCCTTGGGAGGTTCAACTCCGATCTGTAGAGTTGTTGTCCAATGCCTTTAGAATTATCCTGTAATCAGTTACTGTAGCTCCCTTTCCTTGTTCGTGCACCATAAGGGGATTTATATCCATTTCTGCAATTTCAGGATGATTCGTTACCATATCTGAGAGACTTACAACGGATTTTTCAAGTGCTTTGATGTCTGATTCAGGCCTTCCCCTGAATCCTTTAAAGATATTATATCCTTTAACACTCTTAATCATTCTGCGTGATTCATTTCTCTTAATAGGAGCAAGACGAAATACAACGTCTTTAAAAAGTTCAACGTATATTCCGCCAAGGCCTGCCATTAGCAACGGTCCAAAAGCAGGGTAACGATTTACACCCAGTATAACTTCATCCCCAGGCTGTGACATTTTCTGGACCAAAACCCCTTTAATAATGACATTTGGATTAAATTGTTTTGCGTTCTCAATGAGTTTTTGAAAAGCCAGTTTGACTTTTTTTTTACTGTCAAGCCTTAGTATAACTCCATTTGCATCGGATTTGTGCTGAATCTGAGGGGAAATAATTTTCATTGCAACCGGGAATGACATGTTTTCTGCAATTTCGATTGCTTCATTTTCGTTTTTTGCAATTTGTGCCGACAAGACGTTAAAACCATAGCATTTCAGCAGCTCTAGTCCATCCAGTTCACTGAGATAGGTTTTTCCTGCTACGAGCGAATTTTCGATAATCTCGGCTGCACGTTCTTTATTGTGTTTTAAAGTGAACTGAGCGAGGTGTTGACGGTTCAACCACTTGGAATATTTGTAGAGAGCTCCAAATGCCTTTGCTGCATTTTCAGGAAATCTGAATACCGGTATGCCATGTTCCTGAAGATATTTTACTCCGAAAGATACATCGAAAATCCCCATGAAACAGCACAGGATAGGCTTATGCGTACGCCTGTCTATGCGAACAATAGCTTCAGCAGTTCCTAACGCATTTGTCATGGATTGAGGAGTAAGTATTACAAGTGCACCGTCAACTCCCTCATCTTTAATAACAGATCTAAGTGCGTTTTCATAACGATCCTGTGCGGCATCCCCGATAATATCTACAGGATTATGAAGATTTGCCGTTAAAGGAAGATGGCTTTCAAGAGCCTCAATTGTCTCTTCATGGAATTTCGCAAGCTTCAGACCGGATGATACCGTCATATCTGTAGCCACAATGCCTGGTCCGCCTGCGTTTGTGACTATGGCAACGCGATTGCAGTTTGGAACCTTTCTGGTGAATTTTCCTGTCTCACTTTTATTCTTATAGGCAAAGGCAATTGCATAATCAAACAGTTCATTGATTGAGTCAACGCGTATAATTCCTGCTTGTTTAAATATGGCATCATATACTGCTTCCGATCCTGCCAGAGCACCGGTGTGAGATGCTGCTGCCCGGGCGCCAGCAGTTGTTCTCCCTGATTTTATTACCAATATCGGCGTTGGCCTGTCGCCTGAAGTTATTGCTTTAACTGATTCGACAAACTCCCGGCCTTTTCTCAGTTCTTCAAGATAGATCATAATGACTTCTGTATCTTTGTCATCATGCATATAGCGCAGAAGATCAAGTTCATCCACATCTCCCTTGTTGCCAATGGATATGAACTTTGAGAACCCGAAATCCCTGTCTGCTGCAAAGTCCAGGACAGCGGCGCATAATGCTCCGCTTTGTGAAATAAAAGAGATATTCCCGGATTTTGGCATTCGCCTGGAAAAGCTTGCATTAAGGCTTACAGAAGAAAGGGGGTTAATTACACCAAGGCAGTTGGGGCCGACAACACGCACCCCGGCCTTTTTGCATATTGATACAATCTGGTTTTCTATTTCAAGACCCTCGCCTCCCACTTCCCGGAAACCGGCTGAAACAATCACAACTCCTTTTACGCCCTTTTTAATAGCTTCTTTAATGGCTTTAAGCGCAACTTTGGGAGGAAGAATTATTATTGCAATATCAACATCACCGCGAATGTCTAAAATGTTTGGATAGGCCCTAACGCTTAAAACCGACTTTGCTTTTGGATTTACCGGATATAATATACCCTTGTACCTGCCGTCCAGAATATTGGCAAATATATCATGTCCTACTTTTCCAGGTGTAGTTGAAGCACCTACAACAGCTACTGATTGTGGCGAGAAAATTGGATCAAGATTCGGCAAAATTACTCCTTTGTAATTACTTGAATGGATGGGCAGAAGGCTGAAGGTTGAGGAGCTTCAGCCTTTTTTACCTTTTATTGTTAATGCCATCTCATATACCTTGTTTTTGGGAAGGTCGTATTTTATTGCAATTTGTTTTGCAAGGTCTGAGATCTTATTATCCGCTGATTCTAAATTGTTTTTTATTTCCTGATTTACGATTTCCAATGGGACATTTTTATTTTTAATATAGCCCTTTACCAAAAGAGTGAGCTCGCCCTTAATAGCAGACCTGGCTTTAAGGTTTTGAAAAATTTCATACATGGAACCTCTTATAAATTCTTCGTGAAGTTTTGTCATCTCTCTGGAAAGTACGCAGTACCTGTCACCAATGATCAATTTAATTTCGTCCAGAAGTTTTAAAATACGTTTTGGAGATTCATAGAATATCATTGTTCTTTGTTCGTTTGCAAGTTCCCTTAACTGCTTGAAACGCTTATTCTTTGTTTTTGAGAGAAATCCGATAAAAATAAAAGAATCGGTTGGCAGACCTGCTGCGCTTAGAGCAGTAATAGCAGCAGATACGCCCGGAATAGGTACGACTTTGATATTGCTTGCAATGGCCGCCTTTATTAAACAATATCCCGGATCAGACACAGAAGGTGTGCCGGCATTTGATACAAGGGCAACAGACAATCCTTGTTTAAGCTTTTTAATGAGGCCCGGTGTTTGTTTTTTTTCATTGTGCTCATGATAGGGAACAAGATTGCCTTTAATTTTGTGATGCAATAGAAATCGGCCTGTATGTCTTGTATCTTCTGCCGCAATAGTATCTGCCTGCTCAAGTATATTTAAAGCCCTTATGGTGATATCGTCCCTGTTCCCTATGGGCGTTGCAACTATGTAAAGGTTGCCCTCCTTGTTTTTTTCTCCCGAATCATTTATAGGCGAGTTCAAAAGCATTTTTTATTATTTCTATGCCGGAATTGTCATTTGCTGAACTGATAGCTACCACATCAAATCTTGCTTTTACATTGCTCTGCTTTGTGGATTTAATATACAACAAAGCCACCATTGAAACCTTTCTTTGTTTCTTGGGGGTTACAGCCCATTTTGGATTTCCGAACCGATTTGAACTTCTTGATTTAACCTCAACAAAGACAAGTGTATTTTTATCTTTTGCAATAATATCAATTTCGCCCAATTTTGTCCGGTAATTTTGTTCCAGGATTTTGTAACCATGTTTTTTTAGATGCCTGGCTGCAATTGATTCACTTTTTTTCCCAAAATTCTGCTGTCTGTTTAGCATGTTTGTGCCCGGTATTCTTTGACTCCCTTGAAAGTGCGTCTGTGAATTGGGCAGCATCCGAATGTCCTGATGGCCTCTTTATGGGCCTTGGTCGGATAGCCTTTATGTTTTGAGAATCCAAATTGAGGGTAATCCTGGTCATACCTTTGCATAAGCCTGTCTCTGCTTACCTTGGCAACAATGGATGCAGCCGCAATAGATATGCTCTGAGCATCACCTCGTATAATGGGCTCCTGCGGCAAATCTGTTGGTATCCTGAATTTGCCGTCTATTAGGAGATAATCAGGTTGAGGGTTGAGGTTTTTAACAGATATGGACATAGACAGAAGTGCTGCATTAAGGATGTTGATTCTCTCAATTTCGATGTTATCAACTATTCCTATCCCTATTGAAACAGCTTGATCGTACAGCTTTTCATACAGATATGAGCGCTTTTTAGGTGATAATTTCTTTGAATCGGTAATGTCCGGATCATGAAAGGAAGTGGGCAGAAGAACGGCAGCAGAAACAACCGGGCCAGCCAATGGCCCTCGACCGGCCTCATCAATGCCTGCAATATATGAAAAGCCTTTTTCAATGGCTTTTGATTCAAATCGCCACAGGTCTGGTTTCATGTGCAACCTATCTGAAGCGGCGTTCTTTTATTCTGGCAGCTTTGCCTCTGAGTTTACGCAGATAATAAATTTTTGATTGCCGCACCCGTCCCCTGGAAACAACCTCGATTTTATCTATTATTGGAGAGTGGAGAGGAAAAATACGTTCGACTCCTACACCATAAGATACCTTACGTACGGTAAAGGTGGCATTTGCCAAGCCTTTGCGTTTGCTTATTACAACACCTTTAAAAGCCTGAATACGCTCCTTTTCACCTTCTTTTATCTTAACATTAACTGTAACTGTATCGCCTGCAGCGAAATCAGGCAAATCAAGCCGCATCATTTCTTTTCCTAATTGTTCTATTGTTTGCATAATATTAGTTCCTTGTAAAATTAATTAGCTATCGTTTCCCAGCAGTCTATCCATTATAATGCCTGCTGCACACCGAACCGAGAGGTGGTTGTAACGCGAGCCTCCCATTACTGGCTCAAGAAGATAATCGGCTTTGGCAATGAAATTTCCTGAAAGCCCCCAGGCGGTCCCGAAAACCAGAATATGAGGTTTGCCGTCTTTAAGCTTGTTGCGAAGCTTGCTGAAGCTTATGCTTTTGTTATTTTGCCGTGCGGAAGTAACAACCGTTTTTGGGCATCCTTCGCCTGTGTTATTGAGATGATTTATTGTTTCAGCTAAAGAATTTTTTAAACTTATCAGCTCTAAAGCTTCTCGCCTTTTTGGATTATATCTTGCGCCTGTTCCATCAGTCCAGTGTGAAACAAGCTTTTTAACAAGCTCTTGCTGTTCTTTTAAAGGCGTAACAATAAAGAATTTTCTTATTCCATAAGTTTTTGCTGCTCTTGCTATATCGTGCAGATCAAGGTTTGTTACGGCAGATGCAATTATTTCTCCGTTCTTATTGAGTACTGGATAATGCATCAGTGCTATGTAAAGTTTGGTGGCGTATAATTTTTTCAATATCCAGGCACCACTTTTTAAGAATTTCTATTTCCTGTTCACTTAACGGTTTGTTTTTCAACAGATCTTTTCTTTTCAGGAAGGTTCGGATCAGCGACGTTTCCATCTTCCATTTTTCGATTTTTTTGTGGTTGCCGGATAGAAGAACTTCGGGCACATCTTTGCCCTCAAAGGTTCTTGGCCTTGTATATTGAGCGTACTCTAAAAGACCATCTGAAAATGAGTCTTTTTCAGCAGAATCCACTCCACCCAGTGTTCCCGGGATTAGCCTGGTTACAGCATCTATTAGCACCATTGCTGCCAGTTCGCCTCCGGTAAGTACATAATCGCCTATCGAAATTTCATCATCTATTAAATTCAGGCGGATGCGTTCATCTATTCCCTCGTAGCGACCACAAACCAGAATAAACCCATCATATAATGCAAGTTTTTGAGCAATTTTTTGATTAAAGACTCTGCCCTGAGGTGTGAGCTGAATCGTTATAGAACCAGGAGATCTTTTTTGGGCCAATCGAATAGCACCGGCAAGAGGTTCCGGCTTCATAACCATTCCGCAACCACCGCCATAGGGACGGTCATCAGTGATCTTATGCCTGCCTTCTGCAAAATCTCTGATATTTATGGTGGAAGCGGATATCTTGTTCCGTTCTATCGCCCTTTTTATAATGCCGTGCGCCCAAAAGGGCTTAAACATTTCAGGGAAGATAGTCAGGACAACAAAATTCATCATAAACCGTCAGGCAAATCCACCGTCATTATTTTCTTGTTAAGATCTATTGATAAAACCACTGATTCAATCCCGGGAATCAGAATTTCTTTATCCCCGCCTTTCACAACAAAGACATCATTGCTGCCCGTTGGCATTATTGATTCAACACGGCCGATATGCTCGTCATCTATTGTAAAAACAGAAAGACCTATAATATCAAACCAATAATAAGTTTCGTCTTCCAGTTTTGGAAGGTCTGCTTTGCTTATAAAAAGCTCGGAACCGATTAGTGGTTCCGCCTGAGAGATAGCAGTAATACCTTTCAGAGACAATAAAATGATTTGCTTGTGGGGGTTGGCCCAGTTGACCGTATGTATTTCTTCATATCCTTTTGTATTTCTTATGAGAATTAAACTGTCCGCTTTAAAGACAGACAAAGATTCAGCATAAGAATAGACCCTGAAGGTTCCCTTTAGACCATGCGTGCCGACTATCTTTGCAATAAGAAGAGAACCATTCTTTCCCACGAGATTATTCTATAATCTCTAAAACCGTGCGTTTTTTTATCTTGGCGGAGGCAGCGCTCAATATAGTCCTCATTGCCCGTGCTGTTCGGCCTTGTTTTCCAATTACCTTTCCCAGATCGTCCTTTGCTACTTTAAGTTCAAGTACCGAAGTCTGGTTACCCTCTACCTCTGAAACAAATACTTGTTCCGGATGATCTACCAGTGCCTGTGCAATATGTGTAATCAGATCTTTCATAGCTCCATCTCCTTTGTTACTGTTGAGATTCAGGGCAAATAATTAGTAGGGGCACGATGCATGCCCGAACTTGTAAGGGCACGATGCATCGTGCCTCTACTAATTAATCAGGATTTGCGAACAAACCTTCTTTTTTAAAAAAGTTTTTTATCGTGTTTGTAGGAATAGCCCCTTGATTCATCCAATACCTGATTCGTTCTTCCTTCAGCGAAACTTCAGCAGGATCTTTTAAAGGGTTATAAGTTCCGACAGCTTCAAGGTATTTTCCATCCCTTGGGCTTTCAGAGTCAGCCACAACAATTCTATAAAAGGGTCGTTTCTTTGCGCCATGTCTGGCCAATCTAATTTTAACCGGCATATTTTTTATCTCCTTAAAAAGGTAGCATGCCTCTGCCTAATCCGCGCAGGCCGCCTTTATTCATCTTTTTCATCATTTTCATTATCTGTGTATAATTTTTCAGAAGCTTGTTGATATCCTGTATGCTTGTACCACTGCCTTTGGCTATTCTTTTCCTGCGGTTTCCATTGATTATGGTGTGCTGGCGCCTTTCCAGCGGTGTCATAGAGTTAATTATGGCTTCAATTCTGATAAATTCTTTTTCATCTACTTCAAGATTTTTAAACTGTTTGTTTTTGCTAAAACCTGGAATTATGCTCAGTAAATCTTTTAATGAGCCCATCTTTCGTATCTGAACCATCTGATCTCTAAAATCATCTAATGTAAACTCATTTTTTCTTAACTTCTTTTCAAGTTCAACAGCCTTTTTTTTATCAACCATAGACTGGGCCTTTTC
>Ga0209013_10003745_pt1 | contig 13420 bp, 11 predicted proteins | sample Cruoilmetagenom2_FD_187291 | JGI IMG/M metagenome (GOLD analysis project Ga0209013, IMG submission 187291) | Oil polluted marine microbial communities from Coal Oil Point, Santa Barbara, California, USA - Sample 2 (SPAdes) (version 2) | ecosystem: Environmental > Aquatic > Marine > Oil seeps ... | reverse complement strand
AGGGACATTTTGAACCCCTTGATACAGACCCGGAACAATTATATCTTCAGGGATTTCCTCAATTTCCTCCGCAGAAGATCCTTTGTTCAAGAAACCGTTATCCTGAAAAATTTTTACAGCTTCCCTGACATCCCCAGTCGCTTTATCTTTGCCAAGAGAAAATTTTTCCTGCAATGCAGAAGCGACCTCGTCAAAAGTGTCGACCTCGTTCAACAAGCACCAGATGACTGCAGCATTCTTGTTCAGTACTGTGAGCTGCCGGGTAGGCTGGCGAAACAGAGCCGCCCCTTCAGAAAATGGGAAGAAATATACATCTGATCTTGGCTGTATCATCATAGAACAATCACCCTTGGCGAATTTTAGGTGAAAGAGTTGAATAGCACAAAGGCAAATTCAAACTTTGATAAAGGACAACCTTCTCCTTCAACTTTTTAATTTGTCCATCAAAGTAAAGGAGTTTTTCCCTTAGAGTCCCTTATCGAACCCATTTGATCCAGAAAACCTTACTGTTATTCCTATCTAGACCATCTACCTAACGGGGGGCCTTTACCGATAATGTGGAGTTTTGGGTTCCCCCTCGGGATTCCACCTATTGGGTGTTGGACCACCTTGGCCACCAAGATTGCGATCATCTTTAGGGGCTGACTGATTCCCTGGGCGTTTTCCAAGCCCTGGATTCCAGGACTGGGCGGCATCTGCCTTCTCAACCAGCAAAGACATAATCACCGGAGTAGCACAGGCAGCGTAAACGCTCTTGCGCAGAAAATCACGCCTTGCCAAGGCAGCATCATCCATTTTTTGTCCCTTTTGCTCATCCATTGTTCAACTCCTTTTGTTTGAGGTTTATCTTATGCCAATACAGAATACCATTCTGTTCGTATTTTGGTTTATTAATTGACTAGTGACTAATCATGATCATATTCAGGTTCCTCTAAAAAGCACACCATTCATTTGGATAACTGTATACTGAACAATTGGTTTTCGAAAAGACATCACCCGTTTTCTTTTTGCTGTTGTTGACAAATTGCCAGGCTCCCAAGGCTGAAGTGTTATAGAGAAAAACCCCCAGAGTATTGTGGTCGAACCAACCGATTTCATCGGTAGTACGGATCAATTGCTGGAAACGTTCTGTAAGAGATGGGTTGTCCTCCAAGTTGGAGACTTTAATGGCAACGAGGGAAAAACCATGCCCGTTTCGGTCGGCCCTCGCTTTTTCACGGACCAGAATAGAGTGGAACTCTTCCTGTGAACAGATGTCGGCAACCAAATTTTGCCCTGCCAGGTCTTTAGAAAGGCCTGTGAATATGCTCAGCTGTAAAAGTCCCGTTATTGAAATGCCATTCATTTTGAAAAACTTCCCCCTATTTAGCAATTTGAATTGCTGTGGTTATTCTCCAAACTTGACACCTTATAAAGTTTATCGAATTCAACTGCCATGCCCTGCTCATTGGTCCGTACCACTTTACCGCTGGTGCTTATGTTAATTTTTTTATCTTGTGATAATCCTCTGTCCAATTCATCCTGGTTGAGCAAGAGATCCAAATCGACCCTGGTGTCAATGGGCAGCGGATTGCTTGTAGTCAAAAAAACTCCAGCGCATGATATATCCCGGGTAAATAGTATCCGGGCTTTGTCCATTATTGCTTCATCTTGAACATTTAAAATGGTTTTAATATGGAGATTAAACCGTTCAACTTTTCTTTTTTCCCTCATTAATAGTCCAGTCACTAGAAGGTTATTTGCAGTTAAAGACTTCATCAACTATTTATATGCAATGCTCAAGGTTGCATTTTGAAAAAATAAAAAACCTGTAACCCTCCAGTACCGGATAACTACACAAAAAATGCAACAAAATACAATGAGCAGAATATGACCTTTGCCAAGCTTTGCTAACAACTATATCTTAAGTTCAAGAAAAAAAAATCGTCTGGGAGGAGTATTTTGAAGAGTATTTAATTGTCAGGTAGGAGAGATTTCTAATCCTTCAGATGTATAAAATTCTTGGTGGCCCAAAAAATCGCCTGTATGCGGTTTGGAACATTTATTTTGCGGTATATATTACTCACATGAGTCTTTACAGTTAAAGTGCTGATGTGAAGAACGTCTGCTATATCTTCATTGTTTTTTCCCAAAGCAATTAGTTTAAGTATCTCTTTCTCACGTTTAGTGAGTCCAATCTTATCATCTTCATTCAGGGAGCTCTGAATATTGCTTTTGTATACAAAGCTTGAGAGTGATGTAGATATGATATCGCGAGAAAACCATAATTCACCACTTAGTATAGCCTTGATTCCTTTCTTCAGAGCATCGAGAGAATCATCCTCATAAAAAATACCATGGCTACCATTGTTGATGGAATTTCCTGCTATTTTATCGCTATGCGGCATATTAACACAGGCCCAATAACAGTCCGCTGGAGCAGATGCGATGTGACGCGAACATGCGTTCGGCTGATCGCATTCATGCCCATCATGGCAACTAGATAACACCAAATTTTTTATACCTTCTGTTTTCTTAATAGGCAACAAAGAGAAGGAATCATGCAGGGAGCAGTTTAAGTCAGGATCTGTTGATTGCTGGAGGAAATAGGACAAAAGCTCATTGTTCAAACTTTTACTGCCAACTATATAAACAAAATTTTGCTCTTTTCTCTTTTGATTAACGGTCAAAGTGTCTCCCACTCCATGATTGTGATTATGTGTTGCATCACAATAATTCTATGAAGATTTAACTTCATCTACTACTATTCAATTCTAAGGTAATGCGCTGAAAAATTTATATTACATCTGGTACAAATTAACAAAACATATAAAGTCGAAAAGGAATTAACTTAGCATTTTTAATTTAGTTTCATCTCAGTTTAACGGGTAATTGACCACTCGTCAACTTTTAGGTACTTGTATGTTTTTTGTGTTATTTCAAGAAAATACATACTATTATACAAATTGACATGTTCCATACTGTCAATGACATTTCTCAACTTATATATAATATCATTAAAATGTCAATTTCAATCCATTTATTTGGCAAATGGTATATTTTTTTAGGAATAGCAAAACAGTTTGAACAATATTTTACTGGAAAAGAAAAAATACATAGTAGTGCGATCTAAATGTATATTGGACCATTGGAATATTTACGCCTCAATAGAATTTCAAATATTAGGAGCTGTTTGATTCATATAAAGAAGTTTTGTCGCTAAATAAAGACAGACAAGAAAGCCCATTTACTTGATAAAATGGAAATGCCTCTTATTCGGGTCTCTATTTTGCGACACCCCAAGAGACCCCAATAAAGTTCTATTTGGGATATTAGGATTTGAAAAGAGCAGGAATAATATGGTGGCGATTCAATAATTTATAAAAATCTGTTCGGTTACGATTGGCTATGCGGGCCGCCTCTGACACATTTCCCTGGGTTGTTTTCAGGAGTTTGATGAGATATTGCTGCTCGAACTGACGACGGGCTTCAGATAGGGGAACTATCTTTTTCTGGTGTTGCTTAATTGCGTCATGCAAGAGATCTTCTGTAATGAAAGACGAGGTAGCCAAAGCAAATGCATTTTCAACTACATTATACAACTGCCGGACGTTACCAGGCCAGGCTGCATCAACCAGTATCCGCATAGCTTCAGGCGTGATTCTCTTAACAAGTTTTTCGCTATCCCCAGACAAAATCTGAACAAAATATTCTGCCAGTAAGGGTATGTCCTCCTTGCGCTCATGCAAAGGCGGCAGTTCAAGACTTACAACATTCAACCGGTAATAAAGGTCCTCCCTGAACTGCTTATACTCAATAGCTTCTTCCAGGTTCCTGTGTGTAGCAGAGATAATCCGTACATCAATTGGAACAGGTATGGTACTGCCAACAGGTCTGACCTGTTTTTCCTGCAATACCCGAAGAAGCTTCACCTGGAGTTGCAGCGGCATATCACCAATCTCATCTAAAAACAGTGTTCCCTTGTGGGCAGACTTAAAAAGCCCAACATGTTTGTTAGAGGCACCCGTAAAAGACCCTTTTGCATGACCAAAGAGTTCCGACTCAAGCAGAGCTTCTGGAATGGCAGCACAGTTGACTGGAATAAAAGCCCCGTCCTTGCGACTACTGGCTCGATGAATGGCAATAGCCAAAAGTTCCTTTCCAGTACCACTTTCTCCTCGAATAAGTATTGTCGAATCCGTATCAGACACCAACAAAGATCTGGAAAGAAGTTCTTCCATGACAGCACTCTTGGAAATAATATCCCTGCGCCACTTGTTGCTATCATCCTGCTGTAAAGTGCCACCTGTTGAAAACTGCAATGCCTTCTCTGTCTCGAGGATAAGATCCTTGCCGTCAATAGGCTTAGTAAGAAAACTAAAAACACCTTTTTTCGTAGCCTCAACAGCCTCTGGAATAGAACCGTGCGCGGTAATTATAATGACCGGAATGGTCTTGTTCCGTTCCCGAATCGCCTCAAACAATGCCATGCCGTCTATGCCCTGCATCCGCAAGTCAGTGAGCACAACATTGGGATTAACAACCGACAATTTTACCAGGGCTTCCTCTCCGCTGAGCGCCGTTGTGACCTTGTAACCACTATTTTTGAGTCTTAATTTCCACAGACTCAGTAAATCAGCCTCATCATCGACAAGGAGTATTTTATAGCCCTTATTACTCATGGTTGTTCAGTATTCCTTCTTAATTGTAGTTGGTAACCCGTAACGATCTGGACTAAAATTGGTCTCACTTGGTGGTTATCTGTCTTCTTTAACATATTATCAATGAGAGAAAAATATCTTCGTTTCTGTGGTATGGCTTAAAGTTATTAGCCCGGGTTTCTCTATTACTGACTCTCTCCTGTTTCTTCCTGGATTAGCAGCCAGAAGCGGATTGCCGTACGACCGCTCTCCTTTTCCTTGCCACTGATCGCAACCCTGTTGATAGGGCGCTGCAGGGCCGAAGAGTTATCAACTTTTACGACGTCCCCTTCTAATGAGGCCTTTTGCCATCCCAATTCACTGACATAGATACCCAGCGAAGAAGAATTATAGCGCTCAGGATAAAGCAGTCTGGCACTGAACTTGTCAGGTTTCGCATTGGCAAGTGTGCCGGAAGTTGGATTTACAGAATTAATCGGCAGATCCACCCTTTCCAAGATCGTTTGAAAATGTTCCATGGTCGCCCAGTCGTTGCCGAGAATTGGTTCACGGGGTATAGAAAAAGGATCTGTGTCTTTACTTACGGATCCGGGATCCTGCAAAAATATCGCTTCATATCCGAAAGAACGGATCTCATCAAGAACGGTCTTATTGTATTCTCCGTAGGGCAAAGCAAAAAAACGTGACCGCTCATTGAGTTCTTCGGACAGTATTCTTGTGCTGACAGCCAAATCTGCTCTAATCCAGGCTTTGTACTCATCCATATTCATTTCTGGAGGTTTGAAAGCCATATGATCATGGGCAAAGCCGTGATTCTGGAAGTCAACACCTGCAGCTTTCATTTCCTTGATCTGTTTCCAGGTCATATAATTCCAGTGCTTATTTTCTGTAGCCTTGACATATACGAAAACCGTGAATGGATAACCATACTGCTTTAAGGCAGGCCATGCATCCGTGTAGACGCTCCTGTAGCCGTCATCAATGGTTATGACCACCGCACGGTCAGGCAGCTTTGATTTTCCCTTCAATGAATGAACCAATTGCTCCAGAGGTATCACCTGATAATTGTTGTTTCTAAGAAACTCCAACTGTTCACTGAAACGGTCTAATGCAATATTGGTAGATGGGTATTTGTTTTCACCAAAGCGGTGGTAGATAAGGACCGTGACCCCGGATCCTGTCGGTTCAGCACTTGCAATTTCTTCAGCTGGAACAGAAGAAGCAAGGAGAAGAATGAAAGTAATAAATGAAAAGAAAAAGACTCGCATAAGATGAGAAATCACAAAGAGGTCTTACTGGACTCAGCAGCATTAATGTCGCCTGAGACAGATCCGGTAAATTCCGGCAGATCGAGATCGGTCAGGCTGAAGTTGTCATACCTTTGCAGACCATTTGACAGGATAACGTTTTTAATATCTTCAACGTAATCTTGCCCCCTCTCAGAATAAAACCTGAGGCCTTCAGCTAAAATTAGAGGGTTATCAGTATTTCGTCTAAGTTGTCTGAACTCCTCATAGTATTCCACACGGTTCAGTGTCAGGTGATACGCCCGCACTGCCTCCAGAACATTTTCATAGGCTTTGACTTTATGGGTTTTGCCTTCTTCACGCCGAGACGGAACAATGCCTGCAGTTTTCCAGGTCCACATTCCGAAAATACTATTCCCTTCCCTGGTAAATCTTGAACTTCCCCAGGATGACTCCAGTGCCCCCTGGGCAAGGATAATACTGGTCGGCACCAAATCAACACGCTCAAGAAGTATCTCAACAGAAGTCGTACGGTATTCTTTGCCAAGGATCTGGATAAAATTCACCTCTTCTTCTTCCAAAAAATCGGTCCAGGAGCATTGACTCTCATATTCCAGCCCGTTGACGAAATCCAGAGTTTCAACAGCACAGTCAATCTTGCTGAGTATTGACTGAAGCTTATCCCTTTTATGCAATGTTTCCTGGCGTACGAAAAGAGCATGCGGGAGTAAGGAGTGGAGGAAAACCTTTTTCCTGACGGATACATCCTTAACAGTATTTAAATCAGCCGGATAGTTCTTGATGAAAAAACGAGGCACCTCTTCTGAAGCAGGAAGATCCCACAACCCGTAATGTTTGAGTTGAACAATCAAGTTCGCTGTTGCCCCGCTATCTCCTGAAACAAAGACAGGCTCTTTCATGTTTCTTTCTGGCCCATCTGACAAGGGTTGCGGAATCTGATATGAAACATCCAAATAGCTGATCATAATAAGCAGGACAGCAGTTAGTATCCCTAAAGCGGAATAAAATGCCCAATGGTGCACATGGCGTTTCCCGAACCACATCATAGGTGCATCAGTTTTATGGTCGTCTGAGTTATCGAAATGTGCTGGAAGGTTATTCATATGATTCCCAAAATACTTTTACTGCCAATCATGTCAAAGGGGGATCATATAAATAAAAAAACGATATTTTGCAAGTTCAGATTAAAAGACCATTATAAGCATTCTTTTAAAAAAAACCGTAATGGTGTCAATTTATTTGTTTTTCTTCAGATCGAATAAACCCAGTTGCAATTTATTTTTCTTTTTGACAGCAGGTGTTTTCTCAGCTTTTGCAGATTTCTTCTTCGCATCCTTGCTTTTCTGCTTCGGCGCTGCAGGAGAAACTTCTTCCACCTTTTTTACATCCTTGATTTCCTGCTTCGGTACTGCAGGAGAAACATCTTTTGCCTTTGTTTCTTTTTTTTCAATTTCAATATCATCCTGTTGATTGGCTATTTTTACCGTTAATTCAGAAATACGCCTGACAGTTCGGGGTGACAATCTTTTACCGATTGCCCCACCACCCTTGATCAAATATTCATCAAATTCAAGCCGCTGAGAATTAATCTTTGAGCGTTTGGTAGGAACAAAATCAATCCGGGCACGAACTCCCTCACCGGTCTGCAAAAACTGGATCCAGGATTTTTTGTGGGCATGAAAGAGGCGGTATTCCTTGTCCAATATAAATTTGGGAGTCTTAAATCTTTTAATATATGTGAGATTTCGGGAACCTTCTCTGTAAAGCAGATTAAAAATCGTCTTGCCCGCGACTTTTCCAACCCAGTAAATATCATGGTCTACAAATATTTTTTCCAGTACCTTTATGGCCTTATAACGCCCATCCCGGTAAATGAGTAAAATCTTGTCATACTCTGAGCAGGGAACAGTCATGTCACAGTCTGTTTTCACCTGGTATCCCAACAGCCCTGTTTCCCGGTGGTATCCTATAATAAGGTTAGAGAGGGCAACCTTTCTTGCCTTAACCCCGGTAAAGGTTTCAATTGTTGTTCTACGGGGATAATGACGGCCATATTTTTTAAGGAGATTATCAAGATAATTAATTGTAAAGCCAATAATATCTTCAAGTTTCTTTTGTATCTCTTTAATGGAACTCTTTATCCCCTTTATCTCCTTGCGCTGTCGGTCGATGTCAAAACGGGATATACGCTTGATGCGAATCTCAAGCAAGCGCTCAATATCTTCCTGGCTTACCGGCTTAATCAGCTTGCTTCCAAATTCAGCCAGGCTTATATCAACAGTGTCAATGATTGCCTTATGGGTTTTACATTCCTCTATTTTTTTATAGATACGTTCTTCTATAAAAATCTGCTCAAGGGTTTTTGCATGCAATCTGTCCTGTAAACGGCCCAGTTCAATCTGCAGCTCCTTTTCAAGATCCTGGACAAGTTTTTCGGTATTGTCTTTGAGGACTTCTTCTACTGAAATATTTACAGGGTTGTTATCCTTAATGACAGTGAGGTTGGGGCTGATCGATACCTCACAGTCGGTAAAGGCATAAAGGGCTTTGATCGTATCCCTGGCGTAAATGCCACGGGCCAGTTTGATTTCAATCTCTACCTGCTCGGCTGTGTAATCATTGATGGACTGTATTTTTATCTTGCCGCGTTTATCCGCTTTTTCAATACTGTCAATAAGCGATGAGGTAGTAGTTGAATGGGGAATTTCTTCGATAACAATGGTTTTTTCATTTTTTTCAACTATTTTAGCCCTGCACTTGAGACGACCGTTGCCATTGTTATAACCGGAGACATCAAGCACCCCGCCCTTCTGAAAATCTGGATAAATGGTTACTGATTTGCCTTTGAGAATTTTTTTCTGAGCCCGCAGGAGTTCGCGGAAATTATGCGGCATGATCTTGGTTGCCATGCCCACAGCAATTCCTTCTGCACCGAGCAGAAGTAACATAGGAATCCTGGCCGGCAGGATAACAGGTTCCTGCATCCTTCCGTCATAAGAGGGTTGAAATTCTGTCAGATCCTTATTGAATAGAGCCTCTTTGGCAAGTGGTGCAAGGCGACATTCTATATAACGAGCGGCTGATGCATGGTCACCGGTAAAGATATTGCCGAAGTTCCCCTGGCGTTCGATAAGGAGATCCTTGTTTGACAGGTTTACAAGAGCGGCAAAAATTGAGGCATCACCATGTGGATGCAGTTTCATGGTCTCTCCGACCACATTGGCTACCTTCTGGAATCGGCCATCATCCATATTGTACAGGGTTTGCAGAATACGACGCTGAACCGGTTTCAACCCGTCACTCATGTCCGGGATGGCACGCTCTTTAATTACATACGAAGTATACTCCATGAAATTCTCATCAAAGAGTTTATGGAGTTTTCCAAAGTTAGCTATATCTTCCATGAAATTATTTTTTTTATTTGAAATTTTATGAATTGCCCATCAAGAAGGGGGGATTGATAAAAGGCACAGAGGCATTTATGCCCTTCAGGGTACAAAGTGACAGTATGACGAAGAAGAATAATGGTTTATTGAGTACACAAAATGTAACCATATCATTTTTTTATCAGGTTTTAAAACTCTGTGCCTTAGTGCCTCTGTGCCTAATGACATGATTATTGTGAGCGGCAGCAGTGGCCCCTTTAAGGGGCGGCTAAAGCAAGGTCCTCAGGGTTTGATTTTTTTACACGAGGTTATTCATTATATAGTCTCTACGCTCCGGGGTATTTTTCCCCATGTAGAAATTAAGTACTTTGGGGATCTCTGACAGTTTGTCAATATTCACCTGCCGTAAACGCATATTATTACCAATAAACTGTTTGAACTCTGCAGGTGAAATTTCTCCCAGACCTTTAAACCGTGTCATTTCCACTGACTGACTTCTGCTTTTGCTGCTGCCAAGCTTTTTAGCGGCACTTTCCTTTTCTTTATCACTGTAACAGTAAATGGTCTGTTTTTTATTACGAACCCTGAAAATCGGAGTTTCAAGAATATGGATATGGCCACGCTTTACAAGGGATTCAAAGTAATGCAGAAAAAAAGTCAATAAAAGATTCCTGATATGCAGCCCGTCCACATCTGCATCCGTGGCAAGAATGACTTTGTCATAGCGAAGATTGCCGACAGACTCTTCAATATTAAGGGCCTGCATCATACTGTACATTTCCTGATTTTTATAAAGGAGCGGTAAGCTTTGCCCAAAAACATTCAAGGGTTTGCCTTTAAGTGAAAACACGGCCTGCCGCATGGGATCTCTGGAACTGACAATTGAACCTGCGGCTGACTGGCCTTCAGTAATAAAGAGCATATTTTCATCCCCGGGAGGAGAAGGCTTATCTTTGGTGGGATGATATTTACAGTCCTTGAGATTCGGGATTTTGAGAGCAACTTTTTTGGCCTTAACCCTGGCCTCTTTCCTTACATGCTGCAGTTCCTTGCGGACCTTTTCATTCAGCTGAATTTTTTCCAGCATCAACTCGGCAGCATCAGAATTTTTATACAGAAAAGCACTGACTGCATCCTTGACTTCATTAACTATCCACGAACGGATTTCTGTATTTCCCAACTTATTCTTGGTCTGTGACTCAAAAACAGGATCTTTAATTTTTACAGCCAGGGCGCCGACCACACCTTCCCGGACATCTTTGCCGGAGAATTTCTTACTGGAAAACTCATTCACACCCTTGAGAATCCCCTCACGAAAGGCTGAGAGATGGGTGCCTCCCTCACTGGTGTATGTTCCATTCACAAAGGAAAAATAGCTGTCACCGTAGTTGGTGGTATGACAGAAACAGAACTCAAGGGTTTTATCTTTTGTATAGATTGGTTCATATATCTGGCTGCCGTTAATTTCTCCTGCCAAAAGATCCTGAAGACCATTGGCGGAAAAGAATCTCTCCTCGTTGAAATAAAGACTAAGGCCTGAATTAAGGTAGGCGTATCGCCACAATCTTTTACTTACATACTGATTGTCATAAGTAAATTCGCCAAAGACATCTTCATCAGGTACAAACTCAATGAGGGTACCATTGCGTTCTTTTGTTTTGCCCTTCTCTTCGGTTTGAAGAATCCCGGATTCGAATTCCGCCATGGCATACTTGCCATCCCTGAATGACGTAACGCGGAACATTTTTGATAAGGCATTAACCGCCTTGGTTCCCACGCCATTCAGGCCGACTGAAAACTGAAATACATCTGTATTATATTTGGCACCGGTGTTTATCACAGAAACACATTCCACCAGTTTCCCCAAAGGAATGCCGCGGCCGTAGTCCCTGATCATTGTGGAGCCATTTTCCTCAATGGTAATATCTATTCTCTTACCGGCTCCCATGATATATTCGTCCACACCATTGTCGATAACCTCTTTCAACAGAATATAAATGCCATCGTCCTGGTGTGAGCCGTCGCCCAGGCGACCTATATACATACCTGGACGCAGACGGATATGCTCTAAAGAGCTTAAGGTCGTTATCTTGCTTTCATCGTAAACCTGCGCTGCTTGCGTCATACTCATTCACTATCTAGAGTTGAATTGATTTGAAAAGTGCCCCATTTACAGTATTTACGGGCATTATACTGCCCCATTCACCCATCATACAACATATGGACAAATTTTTTAATATATACACAATATAAGGTATACCTTCAACAAAAAAAAATACCAAACGATTAATTGCATTAATTTGCTAACTTCTTATTATAGTTCAGGAACTAATTACATTGAACTCATTCATCTTACTCATAACTTCATGCCAGTTATAAAAAAGACAGAACAGGTTGCACTTACAATAGCCGGTTCCGACCCATCCGGTGGTGCTGGAATTCAGGCTGATCTCAAAACTTTTACCGTTATTGGCGTGTATGGAGGAGCGGTTATCAGCTGCCTGACCGCACAAAATACCCGGGGCGTATTTGCCATTCAGCCTGTCCAAGCCGCTTTAGTCAAGAAACAGATTGATCATGTGCTCAGCGACCTGAATGTCACCCATATAAAAATCGGCATGATTGGATCAGACAAGGTTGCAGAAAGCATCTGTGACGCATTGACGGATTATGCTGGAGAAATAATTTATGATCCAGTTCTGATATCCTCCAGCGGACATGAATTGATCAATCCAAAGGGTTATGATGCAATACGCAGGCAACTACTCCCTATCTGCACAGTAGTAACACCAAATGTGCCGGAGCTTGCCATGTTGTCAGAAAAAAAATGCTCCACAAAAGATACATTGCATAGCGCAACCGCTAAATTATTTCAGCTCTATGAAAGATTGCGTTCAGTAATTATTACAGGTGGACACTTTAAGCCTGAAGAGAACGTCATTACCGATTTTATGTTTAAGGGGCCCGGCAAAAACCGGCAGGCAGATTGTGAAGAGATTTCCCATCCGAGAATAGCAAGCAATAACACCCACGGTACAGGCTGTACATTCTCTGCAGCGTTCACTGCCTACCATTTACTTACAGGAGATGATTCTGAGGCATTTCGAAAGGCTGCCATGTATATGGACAACCTTATCAGGAACAGTGTTTCTGCAAGGGTCGGCCACGGCACAGGACCTCTCATGCATCACCTGAAGTGAAAAATCCACATTCCATATAACATGGCTTCGGAGTCTCGCAGGTTCGCTTACCTGATTTGCCCTATTTTTATGGAGTAATGGAGTGTTGGAGTACTGGAATAATGAAAAGAAGGAAGTTTATTAGAAATTTTAAAAAATTGAGTCGTCCTCATTGTTGCATTCCAATCAAATGACAACAAAGCAGATTTCCAACACTCCAGTACTCCATGTACCAGATCTTCAGGTAAAGCCATCAGACTCTGAGTACGCCCAGGGAAGCGACTGAAAGGAGACTCCGGAGAACGTGGTTTTCAGGAACGAAGTAAAAAAGCCCCCTACTCCATCATTCGAACTCTACCGCAGTCAGGACAGATCCAGGTTGGGCCATTTGTCATGCCCCACTTGTTCTCCTCAAAGCATGGAATACAAATCTGAAAGCCGCAAAGGCAACTCCAACAGAACATCTGCTCTTTCTGGCAGCAGTGACATTTGAACTTTTTCTTGGGTCGTCGTCGTCGCCTGGAAGCTTTTGGGTTATTTTCCATAAAAAATCCCTAAAAGGCTATGTTTAAGGATCATGCCTCCAGTTCAGCCGCCAACCAGTTCAAATAGTCTTTGCTGCCCTCTGTTACTGGCGTTGCAAGTATTTCAGGCACCTCATATGGATGCTGGCTGGTGATCTCGGCTTCCAGCTCTGTAAAAAGGTCAGCCCTGCTTTTAATCAGGCAAAGGTATTCAACGGAAGAATCCAGTTTTCCCTGCCAATGGAAATAACTGGTCAGGGGGCCTAATATCTGTACACAGGCGGCCAATCTTTTCTCTACAAGACTTTTAGCTATTTTCTCTGCATCGGTTTTATGTTCAACTGTTGTCAAGACCTGTATATACTCTGTCATGCTCCCTCGCATCTCTTAAAATGATTTTCATCCCTTGTGGTAAACAGTACA
>Ga0209013_10003744_pt1 | contig 13422 bp, 8 predicted proteins | sample Cruoilmetagenom2_FD_187291 | JGI IMG/M metagenome (GOLD analysis project Ga0209013, IMG submission 187291) | Oil polluted marine microbial communities from Coal Oil Point, Santa Barbara, California, USA - Sample 2 (SPAdes) (version 2) | ecosystem: Environmental > Aquatic > Marine > Oil seeps ... | reverse complement strand
CATCATCAATATCCGTAGGATCATTAACACCATCATTATCCGTATCTGTCTCAGTCTCCGTATAGGTAGTCATAAAGGCAAACTCCGCCGGAATGGTGGTAAAAGAAGAAGAAAGGACAAAAACTAGAATGGCAGTTATCAAGGTAAAGCCGAAAGTCGCCTTATCTCGTATTTTGGTTGGGGTAATGTTTTCCATAAATGATAGTTTTCAATTAAACATATCACCATGGCTTTGTAGGAAAAAACTATGTAAGAGATAGGGCTTCTCAAATATATCATTGCAAGATATAGTTAAATTACATAGCATCAAATCCATTTGAAAACTTAAGTTATCAAATATCTTTAAATGACCTCAAAACTCGTTAAACGTCCAAAATCCTGATTCCATATTGAGACAAAGTCAGTGCTAAAAAGCTATTAAAAATCCTCAAAAATTCAAAAAACGAAGATTACTGGCCGTTAATCGATAATAACCCTTAAATCAAATATATTAATAATCTTAAATCCATTGGAAACAGACTATTATGTGTTATGAGAATCATTTTAAAAAATTCTTTCTATTCTCCCAGAGCTATATTATTTGCCTTATTTTTGCTCAAATTTTTGCTGTGAGTTTTTTAAAAGAAATAGAAAAGAGAAGAACATTTGGTATTATTTCTCACCCTGATGCCGGGAAAACTACACTTACGGAAAAGTTACTCTTATTTGGAGGTGCAATACAAGAGGCAGGTGCTGTAAAAAATAATAAGATAAAAAAAGCAGCAACCAGCGATTTCATGGAAATTGAACGTCAGCGTGGAATTTCGGTGGCTACCTCTGTGCTTGCATTCTTGTACAAGGATAAGAAGATAAATATTCTTGATACACCAGGCCATAAGGACTTTGCAGAGGACACTTTTAGAACCCTCACGGCAGTAGATAGTGTAATTGTTGTTATAGATGTTGCTAAAGGTGTAGAAGAACAGACCAAAAAATTGGTAGAGGTCTGCAGGATGAGAAATATTCCCATGATCGTATTCATCAATAAACTCGATAGAGAAGGAAAAGACGCTTTTGACCTTCTGGATGAATTAGAACAGGAATTGGGATTAACCGTCACTCCTCTAAGTTTCCCTATTGGCATGGGTTATGATTTTAAAGGTATTTATAATATTTATGAGAAAAATATTAACCTTTTTAGTGGAGATAGTAAAAAAAACATTTCAGACGTAATTGCATTTGATGATATAACGAGTCCGGAATTAGAGAAAATTATTGGAACTGAGGCTGCTGAAACTTTAAGAGATAATATGGAGTTGGTAAGCGGGGTCTATCCTTCTTTTAACAAACAGAAGTATCTGGAAGGTTCGCTTCAGCCGATCTTTTTTGGTTCTGCTTTAAATAATTTTGGAGTAAAAGAACTTCTCGATTGTTTTATTGAAATAGCTCCATATCCCAGATCGAAAATGGCCGAAGAGCGTCTGGTTCATGCAAATGAAAATGAGCTTTCAGGATTTGTGTTTAAAATCCACGCCAACATGGATCCCAAACACAGAGATCGTTTGGCATTTGTAAAAATTGTTTCAGGAACATTTGAACGCAACAAACCCTATTTGCATGTAAGGCATAATAAGAAATTAAAATTTTCTAGCCCCAATGCATTTTTTGCAGAAAAAAAGGAAATTGTAGATATATCCTATCCTGGCGATATTGTGGGATTGCATGACACCGGTAATTTTAAAATTGGTGATACATTAACAGAGGGTGAAATTTTGCATTATAAAGGTATCCCCAACTTTTCTCCGGAGCATTTCAGATATATCAACAATGCAGATCCGATGAAATCCAAGCAGTTAAATAAGGGAATTGACCAATTAATGGATGAGGGCGTAGCTCAGTTATTTACTTTGGAACTTAATGGCAGAAAAGTTATAGGTACTGTAGGTGCCTTGCAGTACGAAGTAATTCAATACAGATTAGAACATGAATACGGTGCAAAATGTACCTATGAAAATTTTCCTGCTCACAAAGCCTGCTGGGTTGATCCCGAAGATCCTAATAATGAAGAGTTTAAAGAATTTATTAGAGTAAAGCAGAAATTTCTGGCCAAGGATAAACGCGGCCAATTAGTGTTTTTAGCAGATTCTCAATTTTCATTGCAAATGACTCAACAGAAATATCCCACTGTCAAACTGCATTTTACCTCAGAATTTGAATAATCAGGGCATCGTATGAACTAAAAATTAAAAACCCATGAAGTATTCATGGGTTTTTAGTTAAGCTTCTCCAGTAGGACCGAAATTTAACGGAATTGGAGGTTGTTCGTAATCTTTGATTGTCCCGTGAGCCTTTTCAAAACGACTTACGTTATCATTAAGCGCTTTCAAAAATTTCTTTGCGTGCTGAGGAGTAAGTACAATTCTACTTTTCACCTTCGCTTTTGGTGCTCCAGGCATCATGCTAATAAAGTCGACAACAAACTCTGAAACAGAATGATTTATTATTGCCAAATTGGAATAGATTCCTTCGGCTATTTTTTCGTCCAGCTCAATATTTATCTGTTGTTGTTTCTGATTTTTTTCTTCCATTGTTCACTTCAAAAAATAATCCAATATCACAAACAAAAACCCTCAATTATATAATTGAGGGTTAATGATTTTAAAACTTCAATTCTTCTTTGCGGGCCATAATTTCATCGTACTCCTCTTTTGAACCTACGATTATATTTTCATAATCCCTCATACCGGTACCGGCAGGAATTTTATGACCTACAATAACATTCTCTTTCAATCCTTCCAGGTGATCAATTTTACCACTTACAGCCGCTTCATTTAAGACCTTAGTTGTTTCCTGGAACGATGCCGCAGAAATAAATGATTTGGTTTGTAACGAAGCTCTTGTGATACCCTGTAGAATTGGTGTAGCTGTCGCTGAAACAGCATCCCGCGCAGTCACCAAAGTTTTATCCGCACGTTTCAAGATTGAATTCTCATCTCTCAATTCACGGGGTGTAATTATCTGGCCTGCTTTGAGGTTTTCTGATTCGCCTGCTTCTTCAACTACTTTCTTTCCAAAGATTTCATCATTTTCTCTTATAAAATCGTCTTTGTGTACCAGTTGATTTTCAAGGAATGTAGTATCACCCGAATCCTGAACACGAACTTTTCTCATCATCTGGCGTACAACTACTTCAAAGTGTTTGTCATTAATTTTTACACCCTGGAGACGGTAAACTTCCTGTACTTCATTTACAAGATATTGTTGTACCGCTGAAGGCCCCTTAATTGAAAGGATATCTTCAGGAGTAATTGAACCATCAGATAAAGCCATACCAGCTCGAACATAATCATTTTCCTGGACCAAAATCTGGTTTGAAAGTTTTACCAAATATTTCTTTATCTCACCAAGTTTGGATTCAATAATGATCTCTCTATTACCTCTCTTTATTTTACCAAATGAAACTACTCCATCTATTTCAGATACAACAGCTGGATTAGATGGGTTACGAGCTTCAAATAGTTCAGTTACTCTTGGTAAACCACCTGTAATATCACCAGCTTTAGCTGATTTACGAGGAATTTTTACCAAGATTTTACCTTCTTTAATCTTATCGCCATCATCTACCATTAAATGGGAACCAACAGGAAGGTTGTAGGAACGCAAAACTTCATCCTTTGAATTTAGTATCAATAAGGTAGGAATCAGTTTCTTATTTCTGGATTCTGAAATTACCTTTTCCTGAAACCCGGTTTGTTCATCAATCTCAACCTGATATGTAACTCCCTGCTCAATATTTTCATAAGCAATTTTACCAGGAAATTCCGAAACAATAACCCCGTTATAAGGATCCCATTGGCAAATTACATCTGCCTTTTTTATCTTACTGCCATTTTTAACAAAGATCTGAGAACCATAAGGGATATTGTTGGTACTAAGTGTAATTCCAGTTGTAGCATCAACAATTTTAATTTCAGAAGTTCTTGAAATAACAATATCGACTTTTTTCCCTTCAGAATTCTCACCTTTAACTGTTCTCAAGTCCTCAATCTCCCCAATACCAGCAAATTTAGCCTCAAGTTTACTTTCCTCGGAAATGTTACCTGCAATACCCCCAACGTGGAAAGTACGCAAAGTTAACTGTGTTCCCGGCTCACCAATAGATTGTGCAGCCACAACACCAACCGCTTCGCCTCGCTGTACCATTTTATTGGTTGAAAGGTTTCTACCATAACACTTGGCACATATACCCTTTTCGGCCTCACAAGTGAGTGCCGAGCGAACTTCTACTTTTTCAATAGGTGAAGCCTCCACTTTCTTCACATCAGATTCCAGAATCTGTTGTCCAGCAGTTAATAGCGGTTCTTCAGTTAATGGATTAAATACATCATGTAAAGAAACTCTACCTAATATGCGTTCACCCAGAGTTTCAACAACTTCTTCGTTTTTCTTTAAAGATTCAACCTGAATACCTCTGAGGGTTCCACAATCATCTATATTAACGATGACGTCCTGAGAAACATCCACTAATCGTCTTGTAAGATATCCTGCATCGGCAGTTTTAAGAGCGGTATCTGCAAGTCCTTTACGAGCACCGTGAGTAGAAATAAAGTATTCCAAAATAGACAATCCTTCTTTAAAGTTAGAAAGAATAGGGTTTTCTATAATCTCACCTCCACCTGCAGTAGATTTCTTAGGCTTAGCCATTAAACCACGCATACCAGTTAACTGTCTAATCTGTTCCTTTGAACCCCTGGCTCCAGAATCCAACATCATATACACTGAATTAAATCCTTGCTGATCTTCCCGGATACGCTTCATTGCCAACTCAGTTAGCATGGCATTTGTTGAAGTCCAGACATCAATCACCTGATTATATCGTTCGTTGTTCGTGATAAGACCCATATTGTAATTCATCATAATTCCATCTACCTGTTCATTGGCATCAGCAATCATGGTGTGCTTTTCTTTTGGAATAATAATATCTCCAAGACTAAATGACAATCCTCCTTTAAAAGCAAAATCATAACCCATGGTCTTAATCAAATCCAGAAAGGCCGCAGTTTCGGGTACATCTGTAACAGCAAGAATCTTTCCGATAATATCACGTAAAGACTTCTTGTTTAAAACTTCGTTTATATATCCGGCTTCTTCCGGCACAACCATATTAAAAAGTACTCTACCAACAGTAGTAGGAATAATCTGATTTACTAATTCACCTTCCTCATTAAAGTCTTTGGCTCTCACTTTAATCCCGGCATTCAGTTCTACTTTCCCTTCATTAAATGCGATTACTACCTCTTCGTAGGAGTAAAAAGTTAAGCCCTCACCTTTTACAGGAACTTCTTTGGTTGATTTTCGCTCTTTTGTCATGTAATACAACCCAAGAACCATATCCTGTGAAGGTACTGTGATAGGTGATCCGTTAGCCGGATTTAATATATTGTGCGAAGCCAACATCAAAAGTTGGGATTCCAATATAGCTTCAGGGCCTAAAGGCAAATGCACCGCCATTTGATCACCATCAAAATCCGCATTAAAGGCAGTACAAACAAGAGGGTGCAAACGAATTGCCTTACCTTCTATTAATTTAGGTTGAAATGCCTGTATCCCCAATCTGTGTAATGTAGGGGCCCGGTTGAGCAACACTGGGTGTCCTTTTAAAACATTTTCTAAAATGTCCCAAACTACCGGTTCTTTTTTATCAATTATCTTTTTGGCCGACTTAACAGTTTTAACAATACCTCTTTCGATCAGTTTTCTGATCACAAAAGGTTTGTATAGTTCTGCAGCCATATCTTTTGGAAGACCACATTCATATAAGTTCATTTCAGGTCCGACAACAATCACGGAACGAGCAGAATAATCTACCCTTTTACCCAATAAGTTTTGACGAAAACGTCCTTGTTTTCCTTTCAAGGAATCCGAAAGAGATTTAAGCGGTCTGTTTGATTCAGTTTTCACTGCGGAAGCCTTACGCGTATTATCAAAAAGAGAATCAACTGCTTCCTGAAGCATTCGTTTCTCATTTCTTAAGATAACTTCAGGTGCTTTTATTTCCATTAATCGCTTTAAACGATTGTTCCTTATAATTACACGCCTGTAAAGATCATTTAAATCAGAAGTCGCGAATCTACCTCCATCTAAAGGTACCAGTGGACGCAACTCCGGTGGAATAACCGGAATAACCTTCATGATCATCCATTCTGGTTTGTTATCCCTGTTTTCCTGAGATTCTCTTAATGCTTCAACAACCTGAAGTCTCTTCAAGGCTTCCGTTTTACGTTGTTTAGAGGTCTCCGTATTGGCTTTATGCCTTAAATCATAGGATAGTTGTTTCAAATCAATTCGTCCCAGCAAATCAATAAGGCATTCTGCCCCCATTTTGGCAATAAACTTATTAGGATCTGTATCTTCCAAATACTGATTTTCCGGAGGGATAGTATCAAGAATATTTAAATACTCTTCTTCAGTCAGAAAATCTAATTTATGAATCTCCTCTCCCTCAGGACCTTGAGCAATACCCGGCTGAATTACCACATAACGCTCATAATAAATAATCATATCCAGTTTCTTGGAAGGCAATCCCAGGAGGTAGCCAATTTTGTTTGGCAGGGAACGGAAATACCAAATATGAGCAACGGGTACTACTAAATTTATGTGTCCTACCCTGTCGCGACGAACCTTTTTCTCAGTTACTTCAACGCCACATCTGTCACAAACAATTCCTCTATAGCGTATACGTTTGTACTTTCCACACGCACATTCATAATCCTTAACAGGACCAAAAATGCGTTCGCAGAACAATCCATCACGCTCTGGTTTATGAGTTCTATAATTAATAGTTTCAGGCTTTAAAACCTCACCTCGGGATTCTCCTAAAATTGATTCAGGAGATGCCAATCCAATTGAAATTTTATCGAACCTTTTTATTGCGGTATTATCTTTTATTCTAGCCATTATAATATGGTGATAGTAAATTTAAAATATGTAAATAAAACTATTATTCTTCAAGTCTGATGTCTAAACCTAATCCCTTAAGTTCGTGCATCAATACATTGAAAGATTCTGGCAAGCCAGGTTCAGGCATGGTTTCGCCTTTTACAATTGATTCATAGGTTTTGGCACGTCCGATAACATCATCAGATTTTACAGTCAAAATCTCACGAAGGGTAGCAGATGCGCCATATGCCTCTAAGGCCCAAACTTCCATTTCTCCAAAACGTTGGCCACCAAATTGAGCTTTACCTCCTAAAGGTTGCTGTGTAATCAACGAATATGGTCCAATAGAACGTGCATGCATTTTATCATCCACCATATGTCCTAATTTTAACATATAGATTACCCCAACAGTCGCAGCCTGGTCGAAACGTTGCCCGGTTCCTCCGTCATAGAGATAAGTATGACCAAATCTTGGGATCCCCGCTTCATCAGTAAATTCATTAATCTCATCAAGTGTAGCACCATCAAAAATTGGAGTCGCGAATTTCTTATCGAGGTTTTGACCCGCCCATCCCAGAACGGTTTCATAAATCTGGCCAATATTCATACGAGATGGTACACCTAATGGGTTTAATACAATATCTACAGGTGTTCCGTCTTCCAAGAAGGGCATATCTTCATGTCTTACAATACGGGCAACAATACCTTTGTTACCATGACGCCCGGCCATTTTATCACCAACTTTTAGTTTACGTTTTTTAGCAATATAAACTTTTGCAAGCTTCATTATGCCAGCAGGTAATTCATCCCCAACAGATATGGTGAATTTATCTCTTCTAAGATTCCCCTGAAGATCGTTCAACTTAATCTTATAGTTGTGAAGCAGGTCGGCTACCAAAATGTTTGTGCCTTTATCAGTAGTCCAGCTACCTCCAACAAGATGGGCAAAATCATCCACTGAATTAAGCATCTTCATGGTATATTTTTTACCCTTAGGTAAAACCTCTTCACCAAGATCATTTAACACTCCCTGAGAAGTCTTCCCATTGATAAGTTTAAACAATTTATCTACCAGGATTTCTTTAAGTTCCTGGAATTTTACCTCATATTCCAGTTCCAGACTGGAAATTGCTTCCTTGTCTTCTGAACGTTTGCGTTTATCCTTAATAGAGCGAGAGAATAACTTTTTATCGATAACAACACCACGCAATGAAGGTGAAGCTTTTAAAGAAGCATCCTTAACATCCCCTGCTTTATCCCCAAAAATAGCACGAAGTAGTTTTTCCTCAGGAGTAGGATCCGATTCACCTTTTGGTGTAATCTTACCAATAAGAATATCCCCAGGTTTTACTTCCGCACCAATTCGTATCATTCCATATTCATCAAGGTCTTTTGTTGCCTCTTCAGAAACATTAGGAATATCGTTAGTTAATTCTTCAGCTCCTAATTTAGTATCTCTAACTTCAAGAGCGTATTCATCTATATGTATAGAAGTAAAGATATCTTCGCGGACTACTTTTTCGGAAATTACAATAGCATCCTCAAAGTTATATCCTTTCCAAGGCATAAAGGCTACTTTAAGGTTTCTACCTAACGCTAATTCCCCTCCTTCTGTAGCATATCCTTCGCAAAGTACCTGTCCTTTTTTAACCTGATCTCCCTTTTGGACGATTGGCTTAAGATTGATACTGGTACCTTGGTTAGTTTTTCTGAATTTAACCAATTGATAGGTCTTGGAATCCTCCTCAAAACTGACCAATTGTTCATTCTCGCTACGTTTGTAATTAATTGTGACCTTTTGAGAATCCACATATTCAATTACGCCATCACCTTCTGCATTTATTAATACTCTTGAGTCTGATGCAACTTGTCTTTCCAATCCTGTTCCAACAATAGGAGATTGCGGTTTCAATAAAGGAACAGCCTGACGCATCATGTTAGAACCCATTAAAGCCCTGTTCGCATCATCGTGTTCAAGGAACGGAATTAAAGAAGCAGAAATAGAAGCAATCTGGTTAGGAGCAACATCGGTATAGTTCACCTCTTTAGGATCCACAACCGGAAAATCTCCTTCTTCCCTGGCGATAACTTTCTCCTGATCTATCGCTCCATTGTTCTTGAGTGGAATATTGGCCTGAGATATTTTCATGCCTTCTTCTTCTTCCGCGCTCAGGTATACAAAATCTTTAGTATCTACTTTTCCACTATCAACCTTGCGATACGGTGTCTCCAAGAATCCCATAGGATTTACTTTGGCAAATACCGCCAGTGATGAAATAAGTCCAATATTTGGTCCTTCAGGAGTTTCAATAGGACATAGTCTTCCGTAATGCGTGTAGTGAACGTCACGAACTTCAAATCCTGCACGTTCTCTTGAAAGTCCACCTGGTCCGAGAGCTGATAATCTTCTCTTGTGCGTAATTTCTGCAAGAGGATTCGTCTGATCCATGAACTGTGATAATTGGTTGGTGCCAAAAAATGAATTAATCACAGAGGACAGTGTTTTGGCATTTATCAGATCAATTGGAGTAAATACCTCATTATCTCTTACATTCATTCGCTCACGTATGGTCCTTGCCATACGTGCCAAACCAACACCAAATTGAGATGATAATTGTTCCCCAACTGTTCTAACACGCCTGTTGGAAAGGTGGTCAATATCATCAATTTCTGCTTTAGAATTGATAAGTTCAATTAAATACTTGATTATAGTAATGATATCTTCTTTGGTAAGTACCTGTTTGTCCATACCGATATCCAAACCAAGCTTTTTATTCATTCTGTAACGACCAACTTCACCCAAGTTATATCGTTGATCAGAGAAAAACAATTTATCAATTATTCCACGTGCAGTTTCCTCATCAGGTGGTTCTGCATTACGCAGCTGACGATAAATATGTTCAACAGCTTCTTTTTCTGAATTTGTGGGATCTTTTTGTAAAGTGTTATGAATAATAGCATAATCACTTTGGGCATTATTCTCTTTATGAAGCAAAATGGTTTTGACATCTGCAGCAATAATTTCATCTATATGTTCCTTTTCAAGAACAGTATCCCGATCCAGGACTATTTCATTTCTCTCTATGGAAACAACTTCTCCTGTGTCTTCATCAACAAAATCTTCGTGCCAGGTGTTAAGAACTCTGGCAGCAAGTTTACGTCCTAAGAATTTTTTTAATCCCGTCTTTGAAACCTTTACTTCTTCAGACAGGTCAAAGATCTCCAGAATATCCTTGTCTCTTTCGAAACCTATTGCTCTAAATAAAGTTGTTACCGGTAATTTTTTCTTCCTGTCAATGTAAGCATACATTACGCTATTGATATCAGTAGCAAATTCTATCCAGGATCCTTTAAAAGGAATTACCCTTGCAGAATACAGTTTGGTGCCATTTGCATGAAAAGATTGACCAAAGAATACTCCTGGAGAACGGTGCAACTGCGAAACAACTACTCGTTCAGCACCGTTAATAACGAATGTTCCACTTGGTGTCATATAGGGTATAGTGCCCAAATAAACATCCTGAACAATAGTTTCAAAATCTTCGTGCTCCGGATCGGTACAATAAAGTTTTAAACGCGCTTTTAAAGGTACGCTATACGTTAGACCTCTTTCTATACACTCCTGGATGGAATACCTGGGTGGATCTATAAAGTAATCAAGAAACTCGAGTACAAATTGATTTCTTGTGTCAGTTATTGGAAAGTTTTCCATGAAGGTGTTGTACAAACCCTCATTGCCCCTTTCGTCAGATTTTGTTTCAAGTTGAAAAAAATCTTGAAATGATTTAATCTGAATGTCCAAGAAATCCGGATAGTTCGGAATGTTCTTAGCGGATGCGAAGTTTACTCTTTCAGTCTGTTTTGTGAACATCAATGGACAAAATTTTGAACGTGAATACCAAATATGGGTAGTATATTACATCATATACTATATATAAAAGGGTTTAGGTCTAGCCACCAAACAGGCGGAAAGACCTAAACCAAAACCGTATGGTCATTGCTATTATTTAAGCTCAACTTCTGCTCCAGCTTCTTCCAATGATTTTTTGATTCCTTCAGCTTCGTCTTTAGACACACCTTCTTTTACAGCTTTAGGTGCGCTGTCAACGATATCCTTAGCATCTTTTAATCCAAGGCCGGTTAATTCTTTAACCAATTTAACTACAGCCAATTTAGAACCTCCAGCAGCTGTTAAAACAACATCAAATTCTGTTTTTTCTTCAGCGGCTTCAGCTTCACCTCCTGCGGCGCCACCACCTGCAGCAACTGCAACAGCTGCAGCAGCAGGCTCTATGCCATACTCTTCTTTTAATATATCAGCTAACTCGTTTACTTCTTTTACGGTTAAGTTAACCAATTGTTCTGCGAAATCTTTTAAATCTGCCATTTTTCTATCGTTTAATAAAATTCTTAAATATTCTAGTTTTTAGTGCGTATTAATTATTTTTCAGATAATGTTTTGATGATTCCTGCCAGTTTACCACCTCCGGATTTTAATCCAGAAATAACATTTTTGGCGGGGGACTGCAATAGACCAATAATTTCGCCTATCATCTCCTCTTTGGATTTAATATTAACCAAAGTATCTAAATTCTCATCACCAACATAAATTGCTTCTTCTACAAAAGCGCCTTTTAATAAAGGTTTGTCTGATTTTTTTCGAAAGCTTTTAATAAGCTTAGCGGGCCCATTACCAGTTTCTGAAAACATTAAAGAAGTATTTCCTTTTAATGTTTCAGGTAATTCACCGAATTCCTTTTCGGAGACTTCCATTGCCTTTGCAAGTAAAGTATTTTTTACTACAGACAATTTTATGTTTGCTTTAAAGCAAGCCCTTCTTAATGCAGAGGTTGCCAAGGCATCCAATCCGGAAATATCTGCCAAATAAATCGTTGAATTATCAGCTAACTGAGCCGTCAAATCTTCTATAACGGTTGCTTTTTCTTCTCTTGTCATGATTTTAAAACGTTTACAGTTATACTGCTTTAGGATCTAATTGGAGACTAGGACTCATAGTGCTTGACATATATATACTTTTCATATATATACCTTTTGCCGCAGCCGGTTTTAACTTATTTAAAGTATCCAGCAATTCCTGGGTATTTCCAGCTATTTTATCTGGAGAAAAGGAAGCCTTTCCTATCGCTGCATGTACAATACCGGACTTGTCTACTTTAAAATCTATTTTACCTGCTTTTACATCAGATACCGCCTTAGCAACATCCATTGTTACCGTACCTGTTTTTGGATTGGGCATTAATCCTCTTGGACCTAAAACTCGTCCTAAGGGTCCTAATTTACCCATAACACTTGGCATTGTGATTATTACATCTACATCTGTCCAACCACCTTTAATTTTATCCAAATACTCATCCAAACCAACAAAGTCTGCACCAGCCTCCTTAGCTTCAGCTTCCTTATCTGGAGTTACCAAAGCAAGGACTTTTACATCTTTACCGGTACCATGAGGCAATGTCACAACACCACGTACCATTTGATTAGCTTTACGTGGATCTACTCCTAACCTAATTGCAAGATCGATGCTCGCATCAAACTTTGTATTGGTTATCTCCTTTATAAGCGCAGAAGCTTCTTCAACAGAATAGAGTTTATCTTTCTCTATTTTAGCGTATGCTTCTTTTTGCTTTCTAGTTAATTTTGCCATGTTAAAATTGCTTTTAAGATTTTAAAAAGGTCTTTTCCCTGAAACTTTCAATCCCATAGATCTTGCAGTACCTGCTACCATAGACATTGCGGATTCAACGGTAAATGCATTAAGGTCAACCATTTTGTCCTCTGCAATGTTCTTCACCTGATCCCATGAAACATTCCCTGATTTTACTCGGTTAGGTTCGCCAGATCCTTTCTTAATCTTAGCCGCTTCCAAAAGTTGCACTGCCGCTGGTGGTGTTTTAACAACAAATTCAAATGATTTGTCCTTATATACGGTGATAACAACAGGCAGAATTTTGCCTTGTTTGTCCTGCGTACGAGCATTAAACTGCTTACAGAACTCCATGATGTTAACGCCGGCAGCACCTAAAGCGGGTCCAACCGGTGGCGACGGATTCGCAACACCTCCCCTAACTTGTAGTTTAACTACTTTACTTACTTCTTTTGCCATTGTTTTAAATTAAATTTAAAGCGTGTTATAATTTGGAAGCAACACAACTTTTATATATACGTAACAATATTCTATACTTTTTCTACTTGCATGTAACTCAATTCCAATGGTGTTTTTCTTCCGAAAATTTTCACCATTACTTCCAGTTTCCTTTTCTCCTCATTAATCTTTTCTACCGTACCATTAAATCCATTAAAAGGTCCGTCTATAACCTTAACAGTTTCTCCAAGAATAAATGGTATGGCAACGCTGTCTGTATTTATAGCTAATTCGTCTACTTTCCCCAACATTCGGTTTACTTCTGCCTTTCTCAATGGAACCGGATCACCTCCCTTTGTCTCACCCAAAAAGCCAATCACATTTGTAATGGACCGGATTAT
>Ga0209013_10003743_pt1 | contig 13426 bp, 3 predicted proteins | sample Cruoilmetagenom2_FD_187291 | JGI IMG/M metagenome (GOLD analysis project Ga0209013, IMG submission 187291) | Oil polluted marine microbial communities from Coal Oil Point, Santa Barbara, California, USA - Sample 2 (SPAdes) (version 2) | ecosystem: Environmental > Aquatic > Marine > Oil seeps ... | reverse complement strand
CTTTTTCTAGTGTTAGTAAAAGAGTTGCTTTTTCATCTTTGGTTAGTTTTTTCCCTTTTGTTACTTTTTCCATATAACTGATTGTTTCTTCAGCCTCATGAGATGCGCGAATGACATCTCGAATATCTTTTTGAATGGTTCTTGGCGTAATGCCATGTTTATCATTATAAGCTTTTTGAATCGTACGTCTTCTTTCCGTCTCACCAATTGCTTTGGTCATAGAATCTGTCATTCGGTCTGCATACATAATGACATGCCCATTTGAATTACGTGCAGCTCGCCCCATTGTTTGAATAAGCGACCGCTCTGAACGAAGAAATCCTTCTTTATCAGCATCTAGAATTGCAACAAGTGAAACTTCTGGTAAATCCAATCCTTCACGTAATAAGTTCACTCCAACAAGAACATCAAAAACACCCTTACGTAAATCTTGCATAATTTCGACACGCTCTAAAGTATCTACATCACTATGAATATAACGACAACGAATTTCTATTCTAGTTAAATATTTTGTCAATTCTTCAGCCATACGCTTTGTAAGTGTGGTAACTAGTGTGCGCTCATCTTTTTCAACGCGTAATTGTATTTCTTCTATTAAATCATCAATTTGGTTTAAACTTGGTCTAACTTCAATTACTGGATCTAATAATCCTGTTGGGCGTATAACTTGCTCAATAAAAACACCATCAGTTTTTTGTAGCTCATAATCAGCAGGAGTAGCACTTACATAGATGACTTGATTTTGTATGGCTTCAAATTCTTCAAATTTTAAAGGCCTATTATCCATAGCAGCAGGCAGGCGAAAACCATACTCTACCAAATTTTCTTTTCTACTTCTATCTCCACCGTACATTGCATGCACTTGAGAAACAGTAACGTGGCTTTCATCTATAACCATTAAATAATCATCAGGAAAGTAGTCTAATAAACAAAAAGGTCGAGTTCCTGGTTGTCTTCCGTCAAGATATCTAGAATAGTTTTCTATACCAGAACAATAACCTAATTCACGAATCATTTCCAAATCAAATTCTGTACGCTCTTTAAGGCGTTTTGCTTCAAGGTGTTTACCAATTTCTTTAAAATAATCATATTGTTTTACTAAATCGTCTTGAATATCTTTTATAGCATTTTGAAGTATGTCTGGAGATGTTACAAACATATTAGCAGGATAAATAGTTACTTTCTCATACTTTTCAATGACTTCATTAGTTTGAACATTAAAAGCTTCCATTTCTTCAATTTCATCACCAAAAAAATGAATTCTATACGCATGATCTGAATAACCAGGAAAAATATCAACAGTATCCCCTTTTATTCTGAAATTCCCATGATTAAAGTCGGCTTCGGTTCGAGAATACAAACTTTGAACTAATTGGTGTAGTAGCTTTGTTCTTGAAATTATTTGATCTTGCTCTAAAGAAATTACATTTTTCTGAAATTCAGCAGGATTACCAATACCATAAAGACAAGAAACAGAAGCAACGACTAAAACATCACGACGACCAGAAAGTAGAGATGAGGTTGTGCTTAATCGCATTTTCTCAATCTCTTCATTTATAGATAAGTCTTTTTCAATGTACACACCAGAAACAGGAATATAGGCTTCGGGTTGATAATAATCATAATATGACACAAAATATTCTACAGCATTTTCAGGAAAAAATTGTTTGAACTCAGAATAAAGCTGTGCTGCTAATGTTTTATTATGAGCTAAAACTAATGTGGGTCTTTGAATTTCTTTAATGACATTAGCTATCGTAAATGTTTTGCCAGATCCTGTTACTCCAAGTAAGGTTTGGTATTTATCATTTGATGATATGCCATCTACAAGCTGTTTTATAGCTTGAGGTTGGTCACCTGTAGGATTAAATTCAGATTCAATTTTAAAACGCATTCTGTAAATTTAAATAGAATTACCTTACTAGTGCAAAATGCCCATGATATTCTTTTCCGTTAGGCAAAGTAATTACAAACCAAAATTCTCCATTTGGTAAATCTTGACCATTAAAAGTGCCATCCCAACCTGTCCCTAAAGGATTAATTTCTTTGATTAGTTTCCCTAAACGATTAAAAATTATAACTTTAATATTGGGATGAAACTGTTCATTAACACCTAATGGTTTCCATGTGTCATTATATGTGTCTCCATTTGGCGTAAAGAATTTCGGAAAACCAAAAACAGATACTAGTTCTTCTGTAAGACCACAACCATTTTTATCTCTCACATAAACAGTATGAAACCCTGGAATTACATAGGTAAATAAATTACTGTCTTGATATGCACCATGATTTAGTGAAAATTCATAATTGCCTTCACCAGAAATAGTAATTGTAATAGTATTATTGGTTGAAGCTTCAGTAATATTAATAGCTTCAATAGTAGCAGTGTTTGATGATAGTACTGTTATAATTCTAGTTGAAGAACAACCATTAAATGCTGTTGCTGAAACTGTATAAACTCCAACTTCATTAATATTAATAGTAGCTTCATTTAGAGTTAAATCAGTACCATTTAAAAACCATTGATAGACATAGTTGTTTGGTGAGTCGTTTATTATCCCAGCTTCAAGTAATATAGTATCTGGGAATATATTTAAACAATACAGAACATCTTCATCAGGCAGTAATTCTGGATTTTCTAACACGTTTAAAGTAATTGGTATAAGAGCAAAGCAATCATTATTATTTATTACTCTGGCATAAATAGTTTCAGAATAAGGGCTGCTATTCTGATAATTATTTCCAAGTTGAACACCATCATTAAGAGCTTCATCTACCGAATTATAAAATAAAACAACAGAATCGGCAGGAGATAATAATTCAATTTCAGCTTGTGTATTTGTTAAATCAAATTCTGTTATACCATCTCTATTTTCGTCGTCACAAACATTTAAAGGCAGTATTGTAATACTATTACTTGAAATATCTAAAAGGACTTCAGCTATTGAAAAGCAGTTATTCATGTTTTCTACTCTAGCATAAACTGTTTGGAGCGCAATACTGTTTTCAAATGAATTAGCATCTGTAATTTCATTAATGTTTTGAGTTGCATCTGTAATGTTAAGAAAGAAATTAGTAACGTTTAAAGATGTATCGCTGTTTGTGATATCTTCTACAACATCAAATAAATTATAGGTTGTTAAACCATCCAGATTAATATCACATTGAATAATACTACTGTTAAAAACCAAAGGATTTGTAGCATATTCAATATTAATTTCTCCGTATGCGATACAATTATTTTGTAAACTAACCTCAACATTATAGTAGCCATCACTAGTTGCAATATATATTGCATTAGTTTCTGTTATAAGTTCAATAGAGTCTTTAAACCATTTGTAAGTATTGTTTCCAGGTTGAGTAGCATCAAGTTCTAAAGATTCATCACCACAGAGCGGGTTATTTGTAGCAATTAATCTGTCATGGCCTAAATCTGTGCTTAATTGAAAACTCCCAGCTTCAAGAAAAACAGCAGAGTCGTAACGGAAATTTTGCTCATCGGCAATTACTAACTTGACATGATATCTTTCATTTGGAATTGTTGAAGCAATAGCTAATAACACTTTGGTTTGTCCATTAAAGTTAATTGGAGAAACATCTCCATTAAAACTTTCAAAGTAAATCTCATTTTCAGCTTCACAACCATTTGGAATTTCTGGATGTACTGTAGTTACTTTTACAGGAGTTTGAGTGCCTGGTACTAGAGCAATATTTGTGTATTGTTGGTCATTAATAGGTTTAATTAAAAATCCAAATAAATCTGAATACTGACATGTATTAGGGTCGTTTTCTTGATATTCTTCAGACGCAAAAATATATCTGAAACTTATTTGGTTTGCAATGGCTGTGAAATCAAATTCTAATAATGTTGCATTTATAGTGTTAGATTCGTTTAAAATAATTTCTAAATCTGTATCTCCAAGCCAATTTGGTGCATCATCATCACTTAAAGTTGTATTTGGTCCAGGAACATTTATTAATCTCCCAGTACTTAAAACAATACCGCTTTGAAATGGAAAGCTAGTTCCTGAAGCATTAAATGCACCATAACTTTGATCAGTATTATTAAAATCGCCACCAAGGACATTAGTTACTACAACATTTTCTATACAATCACTATCTATTAAAATATCCTCTATAAGTTGTTGGGGTGTAAATGTTTGGCTGTCTACTTGAATGTTTTGTGCAAACGTTAAGAAGTTAGAAATTAAAATGAACAAAAAAAGATGCTTCTTCATCAAGAACAATTAGACAACAAAGATACTACTAATCGTTTTTTAATAATAAAAAATGATGTAAAAGCACTATAAAACTATGTTTCTATCTTTTTAAAGTAAAGTGACCTTTAACGTCGAACTCGGAGTTACCTTTAACGACTTTTGCTAAAAACCAGTAATCACTTGTTGGCATTTCTTCTCCTCTATAGGTGCCATCCCAACCATTTGAAGTATGAGAGAGAGTTTTTAAAAGTTTACCATAGCGATCATAAATAAATACTACGGTCCCTGGGAGTTGGTTTACTCCTGTAATATGCCAAGTGTCAAAATAACCATCATTATTTGGTGTTACAAATAAAGGTGTATCTATAATAACAATCTCTTTTGTTGTAGAAGCACAACCATTTAAATCGATAACAGTAATGACATGTAACCCTAAAGACACATTTCCAAAAAAGTTAGACTCTTGTGGCACACCATTATCTAAAACATATAAATAATTACCAATTCCGCTAATGGTTATGGTAATATTGTTGGGGTTTGAAAAGTCTACTGTTTCTGTAAACTCTATAGTTGCTTGTTCAGATTCTATGACATTAAAATTCGATGTTGTAGAACAACCAAAAGCTGAAGTTACAGTTACAGAATAATTTCCTATTTCAGTGATTTCAATTTCTGAGCTTGTTTCATTTGTTGACCATAAATAACTGTCGTTTGGATGACTTGTCTCTGCAGATACAAAAAGAGGTAAATTGTCTATACAAACCGTTTGGTCTGGAATGTCTATTATAGGTTTTCTCTGAATAAACGTCATAAAACTTGTTGTATTAAAACATCCAGTATTATCATTTTCAATTCTAACATAAATAGTTTGTCCATCAAATGCATTATAGTTTAAATCTAAAATTGGATTTGTATTATCCTGAGCTTCTTCTAATAATTCAAAATATGAAATTGTATATGAATTCGGATTTTGAGTCCCTAAAACTATAGGTGTTTGAATCAATAAATCAAATATTAGTTGTCTATCATAATCATCATCACAAGCCTCTAAATCTGGTGGGATATTTGCAATTGGTATAGGATTAACAGTTAAATTAAAAGATGCAATAGCAAAACAATTTGTAAGAGAACTTTCTGCTCTCACAAAAATAGTATCATTGTTAGAATTATAACTATAAGTTTCAACAATAGCATTTTGTGCATTTTGTGCATCTGTAGTGTTAGTATAAAAAGTAACAGTTATATCATCTTGTGAGTCAATAAGTAAATCAATGGCATCAGATAAATTATAAGTATCGCTATCATTATCACAAATCTCAATGATTGGAATGTTATTAATCATAGGTGGTAAGTTTACGATTAACTCAATCGGAATTGCTGCATAACAATTAGAAATAGTATTATTTATTTTAATATATACTGTTTGAGGATTCTCGATATTATTATAGCTTTCTGGATTAGGAATTGTAACAATGCCAGCTTCGACATCCTCAATAGTTTCATGATAAGTTATAACGAGGTCATCTTGCCTAATATCTAAAACTTCAATTTCTGAAATTGTTAAATCAAAAGAGACAGAGCCATCATAATCTGTATCACACAGTTCAATTGCAGAAGCAGTATTCACTAAAGGGACTTGAATTACATTTAGACCAAATTCAGCTATAGCATAACAATATGTTCCGTTATCTACTCGAGCATATATCTGTTGAGGATTGTTAGTATTAGTATATATTAACGGAATCTCATTTATAAGGCCTTCAGCGTCTTCAAGTGTAGTGTACAATGTGATCGTTAAATTTTCTGGGCTATTTGCCGAGATTTCATCAATTTTAACTGAAAGATCAAAGGTTTCAAAACCATCATTGGAAACATCATCACAAACAAACCAGTCTAAAGGTGGATTGAAAATTGGAATAGAACCAACTTCTAATTCGAAAGCTGATGTGCCAAAGCATGATTGATCTGTTAAATTTTCTACTCTTACAAAAATAGTTTGAGGACTAGTGATATTTTGATATGCTAAATTTTTATCAATAACATTAGTTCTATTTATCGCATCTAAGGCATTTTCAAAATAAAGTACTTGTTTATCAGGTTGGCCATTTAGTATTTCTAGATCCTTTTCAATAAAGAAAAAATCTGCAATTTGGTTGCCATCAGTTTCACAATTTGTAAAATCACTGATATTAGGAAATACAGGCTCTGTATTTACAATAATTTCTAAAAGAACTAAAACGAAACAACCAGTACCATTGTTTTCAATTCTTGTATAGATGGTTTGTGTATTTGAATTGTATGCTGATGAATTGTTAATTTCATTTGTATTATTTATGGCGTCATTTTCTGAAGTATAAAATAAAATACCTAGACCAGTTGTGTCACTTACAATTTCTGAAATTTTAGCCTCTAGATTTACAATAAAAAAGCCATCTTGATTGTCATCACAAATTATAATACTTGATGGTTGCGAAACAGTAGGAGCTGGAATTACATTTATAATTAAAGGTGCAATATCGTTACAGCCAGTTTGAGAATCAGAAACTCTTGCATAAACTGTTTGTGGATTGGTTGTATTTGTATAAAATGGTGGTAAAATATTTAAAAAATTAATAGCATCATCCTCAGTTTCAAAGTAACTTACGAAAGGACTATTTATACCAACACTTACTGTATCATTAAATGTATCCAACTCAATAGATGTAAAGCCATCATCGTCTGTGTCGCAATAATTAACAGGAGCAAAGGGCTCAATCATTACTGGCGGATTTATATGTAAAGTTATTTCAGTAAAATATAAACAACCAAAACTATCTAATGTTGCATAAATCGTATGTGGACTGGAATTTACAGTATAAGGTATGACTTGATCTATTGGATTGACATCATTTAATTGATCACTTTCAGTTTCATAAAATGTTATAATTACATTTTCTAAACTATTTCTAAGCATAATTTCAATACCTACTAAATTAAAATCTGCAATACCATCGTTTGATATATCATCACATACATAATAATTTCTTGAACCAATTCCTGTTATCAAAACATTTGAATGTAATTCTAAGTTAACTAAAGAAGCACATCCAGTTGAGTCGTTAGTAACTCTAATATAAATGATTTGTACATTAGGAGATGTGTTTTGAAAATTTTGCAAATCAACAATGGGATTATTCCCTGTTTGTGAATCTTCAAAAGTTAAATGAAATGTTGTTGTGACACCAGTTAGACCTTGTAAAACATCATCAATAACAGAAGTTAAATCAAAACTCTCAAAGCCATCACCATCTTGTTCACAAGCATTAATTGTTTGTGTATCAAAATTAATATTTGGAGCATCTAAAACACTTACAATTAGAGATGTTGCACTAGTGCAACCCGTTGTAGAATCAATAACTCTAATAAAAATTTGTTCTGTTGTATTAGTATTAACATATGGAGAAGGAATGGCGTTTTCTCCATTATCTGCATCTACTTGAGAATAATGATAAGTAACTATAAGATTTGGGTTTCCATTTGTGATTTCATCATTTTTAATTGTTAAATCAATTGACATAAAACCATCAGCATCATCGTCACAAATATCAAATGGTGTTGGGTTCGTAATAGTTGGTAATGGATTAACAACTAAATTAAATGAAGTGTATGCTAAACAGCCATTATCTATATCTTGAATACTAACAAATATTGTTTGTGGACTTGTAGTATTTTGGATCTGTGTAGTTATTGGATTAATATTATTTTGAGCATCTGAGGAAGTATAGTGATAGCTAATAGCATAATTAGATGCAGGAACAGATGCTAAGACTTCATTATCTTTAATTGTTAAATCAAAGGTTTCAATGCCATCATTACTGATATCATCACATAGTAGAATATCTGTAATTTGCTCAGCAGTTTGTTCAGAATTAAGAGTAATATTTATATCATCTCGAATAACACATGTAATATTATTTAATGGAATGGTAATTTCTACTGCATAATTACCAGAATTAGTAACAGTTAAATTGTCTGAGGTTTCTGTAGGTAGAAGGACATCATTATTGTACCATGCATATGAAGCTAAAGGATTCTCTATATTTCCATTTAATGTAATAGAATCAGCACAAGTAGAAATATCAGGTCCCAGATTAACGGTGGCATTAAAACTATTCCCTTGAATAAATACTGCAGAGTCAAAGTTTTCATCAGTTTGATCTGCTATAATTAATTTTATATGATATTCTACATTTGGAAGAATTGAAGCACTAGCTGTTAAAACAGTTGTTCTTCCATTAAAATTTGTATCACCAAGATTATATCCATCAAAATATTGTTCGTTTTCTGCTGGACAAAAACCAACAATTTCTTCGTGAATAGTATTAGTATTAACTGGGATACTTGTTCCAGGAATAACAGCCACATTAATATAAGGATCACTAGTTCCAGATCGTTTTATTAAAAAAGCAAATCCATCAGAATATTCACATGGGTAATTTGCAAAATATTCTTCTGAAGCTAAAATGTAATTAAATTGAACAAGATTTGATATAGATACAAAATTAAATTCTATAGATGTAGCATTTAAGGTATTTGTTATGCCTAAAGCCGATTCTAAATCTGGATCTGTTCCCCAATTTTGTTCTCCATCATTTAAGTCATTTGCATTAGTTGTGTTTCCAGCAGAATTGGCATTTCCAGTAGATAGAATTACTCCGTTTTCAAATGGAAAATTTGAATTAGCTTTTTCAAAATATCCGTAACTAGAAATCCCATTAATATCTCCATTAATATTTGATACAATATTAGAAACTTCTACACATCCTTGCACTAAATTATTCTCAATAAGATCTTGAGGAGAAATGCTATTATCGACAGATATTTGTTGAGCATATAAATGTTGCCCGAAACAGACTGCCATTAATAAACTTATGAAAATAATCTTTTTCATTGTGTGCTTTTTGGGGCTCCTTCAACAATTTAATATTTTGTTTCGAGATAATTTTGGGAAATATATACAAAATTAAGACAAAACGCAAAAAAATCCGATGAAATGCACATATTCTAATATTTTATTTTGTTAAATACACCCAGCCTGTCATTATTTTATAATTAGGGTCACTAAGATTAAGCACATAAAAGTAAGTGCCAATCGGAAGAGGTCGTCCTTTATTGTTGATACCTTTGTTTGCTTTACCATCCCATTTAATGGTATTGTTACCTTCAAATATTAAAGTGCCATATCTATTATATATTAACAAATCATGTCTTTCAAAAATGTCATATAGGCCTTGAATATTAAACCAATCGTTAAAGCCATCATTATTAGGAGTAAATACTTGAGGAATAAATGGAGGGCAGTTTTCTATTTGCAAATTAAATTGATACATTTCAAAACATATACTATTATCAACTCGAATATAAATTGTTTGAGGTGCTATTGTGTTAAAAAAGTTTTCAGGATTCAGGATTTCGTTCATATCTATCATTAGATCATCTAATGTTAAATAAAAAGAAACAGAATCTATTGAAGTATATTCAATATAATCTAATTGTAATGTTAGATCAAACAATGCACTATTGAATCCTTCATTACAATTATCAAGTGGTTCAAGTTGAATTATTGGAGGCACAACTATTAATTGAATTGTTTCATTTGTTGAATTATTTATTTCATTAAGTTCTAAAACGATCCCATTTCCCATGCCATCATCATCTACAACTACCATTAGCAAAAAATTATCTGCAATAGTATTGGGAATATTTAAAATAATAGTTTGACTTTCAAATTCACCAATTTCTATTGGGTTTTGAGTTTCGCTAGTTCCAATTAATTCGCCATCAGCATAAAATGCAATTGGTGTGCTTTCAGGAAGAATTTCTGTACTGTTAGTATTGTATATCGCATAATCAATCTCAATTTCTCTGCTTCCGCATTCTAAAAACAAGTCATCTATTTGTATAGTAGCATCTGGTAACTGACTGTTTAAAACAGTAATAATATTATTAATAATGATTAAATCGGCTTGTGTAGTAAGCTTAATTTCTGCTGTTTCATCACCAACTTGTATGTTGTTTTGAATACTGTAGACATCTAAATCACAATTGTAAAAAGTATTAGAATATGTGAAAGTATTTGTACCATTAAATGCATTGTTTGAAAGGTTTAAAGGAGGATTCTGTAAAATATTGTTATTTATAGAAACTGTTTCGCCTAAGCTAAGAATTGCATCACCTTCCCAAGCAAGAAATCCAATTTTCGCATTATCTGTATCTAAAACATTAATGTTATTTAGAATAATAATTTTTTCTTGAACATTTCTGTTAATTATTTCAAGCCCTTGAAATAAATTAATTTGATTAAGAGGTAATTGATAATATTCAACAATAACATAAATGCACCAACCAGCAAAATTTGTTCTATTATTACAATAACCTGGATTATTAAACAAAGTCTCTGAAATATCTAAGTTTTCAAAAGTATAGGTAACATTACCTTCTGACTGTATGAAATGAGTAATATCTGCATAGCTAGAAAAATAGGTAAGAAGTCCATTGTCAGGATCATCGTAGTCTACAAGATAAGTTTCGTTAGCCTCAAAATCATTATTATTTAATGTAACCTGCTGATCACCAGTTCCAGAACCAGCCCAATATAAATATGCAGCAATAATATTAGAACCAGCTGGAAGGTTAAGCGTAGCTTGAGAAGATGGTAAGGTTTCACAAAAACTTTGATCTATGTTGTTTTCAAAAACATTTAAAGTGTTTCCAATGGCTTCATAATCATAACGTCCGTTAAATTGTCTAAACAAAGAAATATCTTGACTAAAAGTGTTGATTTGAAAAATCAAAGACAATACTAATAATGATACAAAAAACCGATACATACTTTAAGTATAATAATTATTTTAAATGTACGAATTTTATAGTTTAACGCTTAAGCGAAAAATGATCCGAAAAAGTTCTACCGTCCTGTAATGTAACAGAAAACCAGTAATCACTTACAGGTAAAGGGTTTCCATTAAAAGTGCCATCCCAGCCTTCTCCAATTGGATCTAATTGTTTTACTAGTTTTCCAAAACGATTAAAAATTAAAATTTTTGAACCTGGCTGAAATTGTGATGAAATTCCTTTAACTATCCAAGTGTCATTATGTCCATCATTATTTGGTGTGAAAAATAGTGGGAATCCAACAACAGAAATAATATCTTCTACCGTACCGCAATCATTTTTTATGTCTCTAACTTCTATAATATATATTCCTGGAGGAACATTATTAAAGACATTGCTTGATTGAAAGGGCGTATGCATATTATCATTATTATGTATTGAATAAATATATGTGCCTTCACCTGAGACAAAAATTGTTAGAGTATTATTTTGTATACCATCAACAACTTCAACAGTCTCAAACGTAGCAATATTAGATGGTTCTATAGTTAGAGTTCTTTGTTTTGTACAGTTATAGCTATTAGTGACAGTTACTGTGTGAATTCCTGGTTCATTTATTTGAATTTCAAATGTGTCTTGACCAGATGACCAATCATATGTATAATTGTTTGGATTGTCGTTAATAATCCCAGCATCAATAGTTATGTATTCTGGATAGAAATTCAAGCAGTATTGTTGTGTCTCATCTTCTAATAATTGAGGTAATTCATTAATGGTTAACTCTATTTCACTTATACCATAACATTCATTTATACTTCCAACTCTAGCATACACAATTTGTGAATAAGCAAAAACATTAGTATATAAATTACTAATAGGGTTTTGCATTAATAATGCGTCTTCATAAATTTCAAAATAAGTTATTGGCAACCCAACAGGTAATCCATTTATTATTTCATTTTCTGCATTACTTAAATCGAAATTATAAAACCCGTCTTCAGTTCCATCATTATCACAAACAGTTAGTTGAGCATTGTTAGATTCTGTAGTGCTTACTTCTAAAAGTAATTCAGCTATATTAAAGCAATTAGTATTAGTATCAATAACTTGTACATATATAGTTTGAGGATTTAACCAATTGTAAAAAGATTCACCATCAATTTCATTAATACTATTTTGTGCATCAATTAAGTTTGTATAAAATTGTGTTGAGAGGTTAGAGTTATTGTCGGTAATAGCTTCATTAGATCCAGTGAGGTTAAAAATTGTAAATCCATCAAGATTTCCATCTTCATCACACTGTAATATTGAAGAATTAATAGCTTGAGGAACTGGTAAAACTATTAAATTTAAAGTAGTAGTACTATAACAATTGGAATCAGTTACTCCTTCAATTCTAACATATATAGTTTGCATATTAACAATAGTGTTATTGAATAAAATTGGCAGGGCATTTATATCTGTTTCTGCATCAAAAATTGATTCGTGATACGTTATGAAAACTTCAGAAGGGTCTAAACCATTTAATATTTCATCATTTCTTGATTGAAGATTGAAAGTAGTAAAACCGTTTGTAGCATTACCATCATCAAAATTATCACAAAGTCTATAATCTGATGGTTCGGCAAAATCGGGACCAATGCTTACATTTAAATCAAACTGAGTTATTTCAAAACAACCAGTAATAGTATTTGTTAATCTGACATAAATTTCTTGTGGATTACTAAGGTTTGTATATGGGCTAGTTAACGCATTTATATTTATATTGGCATCACTTTCAGTTTCATGGTAAGTTACTAATATATTTGTTTGTGTTCCAATTACTAAATTGGTGTTTAATTCTAAATTAAATAATGTAAATCCATCATCATAAGGGAGAAGTACATCACAGTTATCTAGATTTAATACTGTAGAGTTATTACTAGATTCATTAACTGGAGGTTCTGGAAATTCAGCAGTTCCTGTCCACTCTAAATTAAAAGGGCTGTTGCCGATAGGTCTATCTATAACAATAAAGTATGTTTCTCCGGCTTGTACATTTAACCAGCTTACAAAACTATTACCATTAGGTCCAGGACCTTCTGAAACATCTGTTTCTGTACCATTCATTCCAGTTAAATTATTGCCTTGACCAGCCGCTTGTGGATTTGTTGTAGAGCATCTAATTGCTTGGCCCAAGTTATTACAAGTGACATTTGGACCAAAAACAAAAAAATCATAATCTTCTGAAATAGCTGTGCTTCCTGGAGATAGTGTAAAACCTAAAGTCCCGCTAGTGACTAAAGTTACTTGAAGCCAAAGGCTATTGTTTTCTTGACTTGCACAATTATTAC
>Ga0209013_10003742_pt1 | contig 13427 bp, 16 predicted proteins | sample Cruoilmetagenom2_FD_187291 | JGI IMG/M metagenome (GOLD analysis project Ga0209013, IMG submission 187291) | Oil polluted marine microbial communities from Coal Oil Point, Santa Barbara, California, USA - Sample 2 (SPAdes) (version 2) | ecosystem: Environmental > Aquatic > Marine > Oil seeps ... | reverse complement strand
CAAAACGCAATTTCTTTATCTGACCCGATTGTTGACCACAAGTTAAATAACACTCTTGAATTACCCTGCTACGTTATGATCTTTACTAAAGCACCCGTTCGTTGAAGAAGCATCTTGCACCTTCTCTTTTATTACACATTAAGTTCGAATTACACATTAAATTTATCTTGCAATCTCGATATCCATCATTTTCTGAGAATGCTTTGAATCTAAGAAAAAAACAACTTGATTATCCACTTCCCCACCAATACAAATGGATAAAGTAATATACCTATTAAATCAGCAAAGAAATCAGCTCTATCTCCCTTTTTTTGTCTCTCATTATGTCTCTTTTCATATCGGGTTGCTTCATCCTCATTTGTGAATATCTTATCACCCACACGATAAACTACATTATTCGCCTTATTCTCACTTTCCATTTGATTCTCTCCTTATGTTTTAAGATAAAAAAATTATTTATTAAAATACGTTTGAGACGAATCGAGGTTCCATTTTCGAATAAATATTCTACTTGCTTGTTAAACTAAACTGCCGCGTTAGTTTAAGTGAAACATTTCACAAACTCCCCTAACAAATGGTTTCTAATTACCACCTATTAATAGGTCTTTCTATAATTAATTTCATTGTATTTTGATCCATTAGTATATTAAGTTCAACAAAAAGAGCGTTAATTCCTTCATTTCAGAATTAACGCACCTATATATTTCATCCGTCTCTCAAACCCTTTTCTTTTGGGTCAACTCGTTCAAAACATCAATTTCTTCATATAATCCTTAAATTTGCTCGATTTTCCGTCGTTTTTGCGTTAATCCTTCTTTCAACAACATTAACTCCTAAACAAAAAACGGCCAAAACCCTGTCATATAAGGGTTTCAATCGTTTTAAGTACAGCTGGTTATTTGCGTTAATTATGATATTATGAGAAGCCTAGGGCATGAGCGATTAGAAACAACCGAGATTTATCTCGCGAAAACATTTGAGAAAGAAAACCATGCTATACATAAATGGAGGCCTGAAATATTTGGAGAGTATATATAATAGAAAGAAAAATTAAAGATGAAGTAAATCTGCTCCATAGTACAGGGTTTTAGGTAACAACCTCCTTGGTTTCAGGATCTTACATCCATTCATCGTACACTTCCTTCCTAGCATGATCGTACAATCGGGCATACTGCTGAGTTGTTTGCGGAGTATCATGGCCCAAAAGATCCTGGATTGCTTCCAAAGGCATACCTTTTTTCGCCAAATGTGCAGCGAAAGTGTACCGTAACATATGAGGAGTTAGTCTGAATTCTAATCGACTCGAATAGTTTCTAAATTGCTCGTACGTATCTTGGTGGCGCAAGCGGTTAGTCGCCGCAACATTCACAAATACAAAAGACAACTGATCTGTTCGATTATCTAAGTACGCTTTTAAATGTGTAGCACACATCGCAGTGAATAACACGATTCGACCTTTCTTGAATTTTCCCCGAGGGATATGAATACTTCTTTCCGACCAGTTGATATCAGATTGCTCCATAGCAGAAAGTTCGCCGAGTCTTACCCCAGTCGCATAAAGTAGCTCGATTAGGGCACGCTCCTTCACCATTCCTACTACTAATTGACGAAGCTGTGTAAGTTGTTCCAGTGTTAAATATCGGGGCATGGATTTCTCTACTTTCGGAAAAGAAATCCCTTTAGACGGATTTAGTGGGATTAGATCTTCTTCATAACAATAATTATAAAAGGTTCTCAGTCCTATTAGCTTACTACGAATGGTAGTGGGTTTGTAACCTTTTTCCATCAAAGTGTTAAGCCAATCCCGGATATCACGCTTTGAAATAACATCGAATGCTTTTTCCGTGTAATCTGCCAATTGTTTCACATGAGTACTGTATTGCTTCAGTGTTCTATATTCAATGCGGAATTGATAGTCCATCCGAAACTTTTTAAGAATTTCTTCTATTTTCATATTTCCCCTCCCACCTATCCCATATACTTTCGGTACAATGAGATCATCGCACGATTCGGTATATTGGCGTAAATTTTCGTTGTTTTAAGATCCTCATGTCCTAATTCATCAGCAATAAACGAAAGCTCTGCACCTTTAGCCAATAATTCTGTTGCAAAGGTATGGCGAAGACGGTGAGGATAAAGAGAACTAGAAAGGCCAGTCCTTATTCCCGCATTTTCCACAATTTCTTGTATCCGTCGAATGGAGAGCCTTGTTTCCCGGGCTGACAAAAAAAGGGCTGGATGGTCATCCACCCTTGATTCTAAGTACCGCTCTATCAGCAGTGCACATTTTTCCGTAAAGTGAACCAATCGAAACTTCTTTCCTTTCCCTAACACCTGCGCAGTCCTTTGTTCTAAATCCACATCTTCTCGGTCCAATTTATACAATTCTCCCACTCTACTACCGGAGACAAATAGAAACTCCAATAGTAACCTATCTCGGATTGAAATCTGTTCGCCATGTATACGTACTTTCTCAATCTCTTCTTTTTCTAAATATTTGGGAACTGGCTTCGGGAGACGTGGATACCATCGGGATTTGATTGGTGATTTTACCAAGTAACCTTCCCCGACTGAAAAGTTGTAAAAGGACGACATAATAGTAAAACGGAATTTAATCGTACCCTCTTTTAGACCCTTTTGCTTTTCAATGAACCAGTTTAGAATGTCCTCAGATGTAATGGTAGAAAACCTTTCTTCCCGCTCCTCAAAAAATTTCTCCAAAAAGAATCGGTATTGAACAATTGTCGCCTCGCTCAAATTGGCAACTTTCATGCTTAACAAATATTCATGTACAACTGCCTGATTCTCCTCGTTAGGAAATTGTTTAGTTAACTCCCAGCACTTTTCTTCTCTCTTTCTGCTGTTATTAATGGGTGAATTTTCAATATATCTTTTCTTCTCACAGAATAAATAAAAGCAACGTAAGATATTAAAATAATTTTTTATAGTTTTTGCTTTCCGCCCATTCTGCTTTTCCGTGAGCCATTTTTCAATGTAATCATTCGTGATGGATGAAAACAAGACTTCCGTTTCCTTAAAAAAGAACTGCAATTGAATTCTATATTCTTCTATCGTCTTTTGACTTCTATTAGTATTTTTCTTGTATAATAAAAACTCATTTATCACTTTCTGATTATCTGCGTTAGGCAATGTTCTATATACTTCCCAATACTTTGTCAATTATTTATCTTCCTTCATATTTAGATTTACGTGATTTGACCATTTTATATGTCCCATGAAGTAGTTAGGGGGAGAATAATAAAGAAAAACATCTGAATAGCTAAAGAGAACGATTCCTGATTTTTATTTAGAATCCTAGCTCCACTTTAGAACCTATATACTTACTGATATTGATCATATTTTTTCTTGCGAGCATGTTCCATGAGTCGTGTGTAGATTCGAGTACTGTTGAAGTTCACATGACCGAGTAAATCCTGGATGTAGGCCTGTGGCATATTTCGTTCAGCTAGATGAGCTGCGAACGTATGTCGCATAGTATGAGGAGTGACCCTAAATCCTAATGTCTTGGTATATTTTCTAAACTGTTTTTGGACGTAGTCACGGTCTATCTTTCCACCTCTACTATTACAGAACAAAAAGTCGCTCTTAATCTTTCTCTCATTCAAATAAGCTTTAAGGCGTACAGCACACTCATGGGTAAACAGAACGAAACGTTCATTCGTACCTTTCCCTTCTTTTATCCAAATTTGACGGGTATCCCATTTCACATCTACCAGTTTAATATTTAGCAATTCACTGATTCGGACCCCGGTCGTATAAAGGGCTTCAACCATCGCCCTTGCCTGTGGATCTGACTTTGTCAGTTCCTGGAGTAAAGTGACTTGTCTTCTGCTTAAATAGTAGGGCAAGGAATCATCAATTCTAGGAGTCTTGACAATTAAAGAGGGATTCTTCTTTACTATGTTCTCTTCCATGCAGTAACGATAGAATGATTTGACAGCGGATAATTTTAGGTGTATGGATGTCGGTTTCAACCCTTTTTCTTCCATAGAGTTCATCCATACCCGTATATCAATTGCTTTGATTTGGTCAAAGGGTTTCGAGCAAAAAGAAAAAAATTGTTTTAGAGCGATCCGATAGCCCCTTGTGGTTTCTGCGCTAAATCTTGCTTGATTATCATTTAAAAAAACTTCCATTAGTTCATTTTTCATAATTCTTCACCCCATCTTATTTTGATAAGCTATCATCAATTCTTCACTAGGAATACGCGCATAAACACGTGTCGTATTGTGGTCGGAATGTCCCAATTCATCTGCAATAAACTCCAGTTCTGCACCTCTAGCTAGCATCATAGTTGCAAAAGTATGCCTGCAGGAATGTGGGTAAAGTGATTGGACTAGCCCTGCCTTTTTTCCAAGATTTGTTGTAATATTATAGATGCTTTGTCTACCGAGGCGATTACCATATCTATTAACGAATAGATAATTGCTTTTTTCAGTGCGGGTCTGAAGATATTCCTTTAATACGAGGGCGCATTCTTCTGAAAAATGAATATGCCTTAACTTTTTACCCTTACCGATTACCTCAGCAGTTCGTTTGTCCATATCGACATCATGTAATGTTATATTGGAGACCTCAGATTTGCGGCAACCAGATGAAAATAGGAAGAGAACAAGTGCCCGGTCGCGAATAGACAGACCTTCCGCTTCCAATTTTACACGGGCATATTCCTGTTCAGTAAGATACTGAGGCAATGATTGGGGTATCTTAGGTCTCCAACGGTTCTTTATAACTTGTGTTTCCATATACTCCTCTTCTAAACAAAATCTAAAAAAAGAAGAAAGAGAGGACAACACAAAGTCAATTGTTCTTGGTTTTTTATTGGTAGAATAATTATTTAACCATTTCCAAACTATTTCTGAAGTTAAATCTTTTAGCGGCACATTGCATTCCACCAGGAATTTTTCTAATTGGGCACGATAATGTCTTACGGTTGCCTCTGCTTTATTTTCAATCTTCAGACTGAGTAGGTATTCGTTCAATACTTTTATTACGTCACTTGAAATTTCGTCTTGTTCACTTATCCAGTATTTTGGTGGAGGTGACAATCTGATTTCATCCTTTCTCTTTATCATTTTCTTTGAAAATAATATTTATTAACACTGAACATTGTTAACAAATATTATTTTTTTATTCATTATTTAATAAAATAATAAATAAAACGCAGTTGAGAGTTATACTCAACTGCGCTTTACTACTTTTACTACCAGCTATCACTTGTAGATTCATTTATAACTATTTAGCAAATAAACTAGTCATTCCCATTGATATTAGTATTTAAATTACTCGCCACTATTTTTTCCTTTCTTAATTTCACATCGCACAGTATATCCATAACTATTTAGCATATAAACTAAACGATTTCCATCTATTAACGTAATGTTGTTTTCATTGGCAAAAGAATGAGAATCTGGACCGAAATAAGCCGTTGTTATGAGGATGCCTCTTGTTGCTTTTTCATGCTGCATAGTTCCATAAAGTTCACGAACTGCTGAAGGTGAGACGATATCATTATATTTTTTTGCTTGAATTAAATATTTCCCTCCTCGTATTGGGTCGGTATCATAGATGACTCCATCTATTCCTCTATCTCTTGATTTACTTGTAATTTTCACTTCCCCTATCTCTTCAAAATAACGATTAAACAAATTACCAACAAGGTGTTCAAAATCATCCCACTCCATATCAGCTAAATTCGGTATAGAATTTACTTCCGCTAATACATCCCTTGATTCAATAAAAATTGCGTCTTCTTTGTTTAATTCTAAAATAGGTCTAATAGGTGCAAGATTATGTAGTGATCCGGTTGATTGTCCATTTAGCTTACGAAAACATTCTTTTGCAACTACCCTTTGAAGATTCAAAGACAAAAATTCTGATTTATTTACGAGAACACTTATTATTCGAGAGTCAAACTCTATTCCTGTTGCATTATCAATCCCATGAACCCATCCATTAAAAACTATAGACTCTAGATGATTAGAGTAATCGGAACTGAAACATTCATAAATAGTACGAAGGGTTATTTGATAGAGAATGTTATAAAACTTTTCAAACTCATCTTTTTTCATATTTATAGTATTTATTTCTCTTCTGGATTGAATGAACTTATATTCCACTATATTAGGTATATTATCAAGATGAGGTAGAAAATATTCGATAATTATGTTTCTGGTATTTATATCATAGCCCAATGTGAAATTCTTAATTATGCCTTCTGGATAGGGTGAATTATTTAATACTGTTGTAAAGTATTTTTCTATCGCTTTCTTTTCACCCTTCTCAAAAAGTTTTCTAAAGGTATATACTTCCTGATTTAATTCTTTTTGCGCCTGATAAAATAGTTCTTTTATTAGTAAATACTTGGTATAGGCATCTTGATATAACTTTTCAGCCTGCAGCTTTTTTTCTTCCCTTTCTTTTCTAATAGAAGTAAAGAATAATTCAATAAATACCTTTTCTTTTGGTACTTCCTTAACGAATGTTTCCAAGTTGGGTTCATCAAAACTAATTGCTTTTTTATCCAATAGGTTATCCCAATAAATAGTGTGATTTAAATTTAAAGTTTGTTGTAATAGTAATTTATATTTTTCAATAGTACCTAAAGCATTCTTAGTATTATTTTGTGCTTCCTCTTTCATTCGTAACAACTTTTCTTTATCTTTCCACAATTGCTTTTGTTTCTTTATTCTTGTTTCTAATTCATTGTCATCTTTCGCTTTAATTATTTTGGTTTCTTCTAAATAACGATTAGATATTTGTTTTTGTATCATAAGGTTCCCCCACGGTGAATGTCATTACGTTTAGTTTGACCGATTAACAATAAATTTATAATCCTAATGCATGTTTTTTCACTGTTTAAAAAAAGTTGTCAATATAACATTGGATTCGTCATTAAGGATTTATTTATAGAATGGCACACGCTGGATCGAATTTCGCTGAATATCTACTATCCCCTTTTCTTGGACATCCACTTTTGAAGTAAAATTTTGATACACACAAAAAAAAAGTATCTCTTTTGAATGAATAAAGACTTTCAGCACTGGAAATTAAAAAAGCTTTAGAAAAACACCAAAAAACGGAAAATCTAAATTTGAATAGTAGGTAGCTGCCTTTCAATTTTTTTCTTGGACAAAACACTTTCCTATAAACCTATTCATTTTTGTATTTGTAGCTGCAGCCACTCATTTAGTAATTATAAGGAAATACTTTTTCCCCAAACCTATTAGAGTAAGATAGCCACAGCATTTTATACCCTCCAAAATTTCCAGTAACGACTAAAGAGTTTCTATATTGGTTAGACTTATGTTACTTTCTTCACAAGTTAATCAACTAACCAACAATAGGAAATCTAATAAGGAGGTAAAATTATTTATGCTAAAAAAAGAGGATGATAAAGTAATCTATTGCTATAGCTGTCGTAAAAAGAGTCTATTTACGCGGAGAGATGTGAGTAATAATAGCGGTGTAGAAAGCCATTGTAGCGAGTGTACATACCTATGGTTTGAATGGCAAAATCGAGCAGTAGAGCGAGAAAAGGAAAAATGGCAAGAATACAATGGAGGATTAGTAAATAACAAAAAAATTCCTATTTAAATTTTCATACAATAATAGCTAATTAGGTGCTTAGTTATACAAGACCATCAAATAATGGTCCATTTTACTAAATCCCGTTATATGTTCGTTTTTTTCACTAATAAACCCCCTTTAGATTAATATTTCCAAAGGGGGTTAACATACTTATTTCTACAAATAGCCTGGCTAAACTTCAAATCAACAATTAATTCAACTAGAAAATTAAACGGCTGTAATTGCGTTCACGGCTTAAATTGCATCAGCAATTTGTTCAGGTGTAAGTTCTGCTTTCACCTTCAATAGTTGCTAATTTACCAATTTTCAATAAATCTTCATATGGAGCATTTTTAATCGAGTTGGTGGTTTTTAGCTTTTGCTTCTGCAGCTTCAGCTCTATTTATGATTTCACATAGTTTTCCAAGTGCTAGTAATTCCTCTTTCGGCATCTGTGCCATTTCATCTAATGCACCGAGGATCAATTCTGGAGGATGTTCATCCAGTAATTTATTAAAAAGTTCTTCTGTTCTATCCAATACATTCACACCCTTTAATCCATTATAGATACGTCGACTATTTCATCAAGCTTTAATGATAACAAATAAAAAGGATCTTGCAATTCGATTTCTCGCTTCTGTAGATTCACACCTTCTACTGTTCCTCTATTGCAAATAAACTCTCCATCTTTCCATCTTTTAATTCTCGTATCAGCCTTACTTTTAATGGCTGCATCCAAAGTATGTTGTATCGCATCATAATCCCATACGTCCAATTGTGGTCTAGGTTCCTTTTTTAGTTCCTGGTTATATTCTCTTAGCATTGCCACGTGCTCTGGTAACATCATGCCTTGCCATTTCAAAATACCGCGATCTTTAATCAAGCTCACCACTCCTATTCTTTATGTCCACCAACCATTTTCGACCTTTTGACTGCGGTACCTGCAGGAGTATAAGAAACTGCTCTTAATAATGCAGCGGAACCATAACGACTCCGAATGTTATCCATTGCTGCAGCTAATTTTCGTGTTTTCCAATTCTCCTTTTCGAAAAAGTTAAGCTCCATCGAGTGTTCATCTTCTAATTTTGTTATGGAGATTGAAATTTGCCTCACAGGATTTCTATTATAATTTTCTTTTAACAAATCTAAGCAAACATTATATATCTTCATTGTGTCGTTCGTGGCATCATGTATTGTTCGTGCTCGCTGAAATCCTCCACCAAAAGCATCTTTGCTGTAGCCAATTCCTAATGAAATAGTTCGAGCTGCTTGGAAAGTATCTCTCGCCCTCTTTGCTACGTCCTCACACATTTCTAGAATTACCGATTTTACTTCATCAACTTTGTTGTAGTCTCGCATTAGTATTTGACTTTTTCCATAGCTAATTTGTCTTTCTTCTGTAGGTGAGCCCATATCCGATAAATCGACTCCGTGTGCGTGATGAAATAATTGATTACCCATAACACCAAACTTATCTTCCAAGAGCTCTAAAGGTGTTCTAGCTAACTGGCCAATGCTAAAAATACCCATATTATTTAATGTCCTTTCGGTTCCTCTACCGATTCCCCACATTTCTGTTAACGGAGTTACTGGCCATAGTTTTGTTTGAACATCTTCATATGTCCATTTAGCAAAACCTGTTTTCTTAGCATCTAGATCTAGTGCGAGTTTTGCCATTAATATATTAGGACCCATACCGGCAGTGCTATGCAATTGTAAGGTTTCTAATATTTCTTTTTGTATTTCTTTAATAGTGTTTTCTGGAGGACCCCATAGTTTTTCAGTACCCGTAAGGTCAATAAATGATTCATCCACGCTATATACAAGTACGGCTTCAGGAGGAACATATTTGTGGAGGATATTTGTAACAGCCATCGACATTTCAAGAAAATACTGCATCTTAGGCTCGAAAATTTTAATGTCTGGATGATTAGGTATTTCAAATAGTCGTGTTCCTGTTTTAACTCGGAAACGTTTTTTCATTGCAGGAGATGCAGCTAATACAACAGATCCTTTTTGTTCTAAATTCCCCACCACTGCAATGGGTACAGCTAGGACATCTAAATCGTGTAAAACTGCAATACACGAAGCATAAAAGCTCATCATATCGATACAAGCAATTGAACGATTAGGTAGTTCGCTGTAATTAATCATCGGATTATTTGCAAAGTTCTTGGGGAAAAGTTGATAAAATCGATATATCTCTTGTTTCGCAAACGATCAAGATGTCCATGTGCTGTCGAAATAGATTTTAGTCCAACTACTACAGTAATTTCTCTCAGTGGAGAATACTTATTTTTAGCCAAAACATACGTTTCTTTTTGGATTACTGGTACATATGCGAGCACACTATTAATAATAAAAGTACGTTTAGCATTACGCTTAAAGCAAAATACTTGAAAAGCATCACCTTTAATCTTCAGGATTTTAACTCGCCTTTGGCTTATATTACCCTTAAAATCCATATACACTAACTCAACCAGCTGATTAAGTTCCATACACTCCATTAAATTTATACACACATATGTTCCCCTTTTATTTTTATTTAGTATACGAACAATAGTTCTGTTTTACAACTAGTAATTTTTGGAGCAATAAAAAAACACCTCCTCATTTAATGAGAAGGTCCCTATGAGATACTATTTATTCCTCAATTTGTCTAGTAAACCACTTACTTTTTTAGATGCATATTCTGTTTCATCCTGCAGAAGAGTAATTTTGTAGTTTTCCTTTGTTTTTATAATTTCAACAATATCTCCTTCATGCAAATGAACATTAATTAAATTCCTTGGAATTAACAATTGCACTGTTTCATCCTCGCGCAATAAAAATGTACCGAAATCTGTATCTAAACTATCAAGTGTGTATTTTTTAGCATTATCGTTCACACGCATGACCGTCACCGTCACCATCATGTTTTTTTGCATAAGCTGGATGACCTTTTTCAACTCCATTTGGATAATCTTTTCTTAATTCGGTACAATTTTTATATCCTGTAGGAATTGGAGTTGGCATTGGTGTAATTACCGGTTTCTCGACAGGCTTTTCTACAGGTTTTTCAACTGGTTTCTCGACAGGCTTACTTTCTTCTTTCTTACAGCTAGTTGAAACGGTATAAGTTGTTCCGTTTGTTGAAACTGTTATATTACATTCTGTAGCTGTTTTATATACTTTGGAGCCAGTTCCCTTTAGATTATTAACTACTTCTGAATGTGGATGTCCATACGAATTGTCTTTTCCATAACTCAAAATAGTTGTTTTTGGTTTCACTGCATTAATAAATGTTGTAGAACTACTCGTACTGGATCCATGATGTCCTGCTTTTAATACATCTACTGAAACATCATCATACGTTTTCAATAAATAGTTTTCGATATCTGAACTTGCATCAGCCATTAATAGAAAATCTATATCTCTGTATCCTGTTTTTATAACGATAGATGCATCGTTCGTTTCTGAAGCATTGCCATCAACATAAAGTACTTGAAGGTAGAAATCGGAAGTCCAATTACCGGTCAAAATTTCGGCATTTTTCGGCTCGATGTAATTAATATTTTTATTATCTACCAATGTCAACATTTCTTCATAAGTTTGCGTTGTATGCACTTTTCCACTGTTAATAAAATTACTTACAGCAAATGAATTTAATACAGATATTAAACCCCCGATGTGATCAGCATCCGGATGAGTTGCTACTACATAGTCCAAATTTTTTACACCTTTCGATTTTAGAAACGCTACCACATCAGCACCGGCCGCTTTAGTACCGCCATCAACAAGGATGTTTTTCCCATCTGGAGATTGAATAAGAATAGAATCGCCTTGGCCAACATCGATAAAGTGTACTTTCATATCTTTAACAACTTGTCCTTTTTGTTGAAGTAGGGCTAATTTACTTTTAGATGGGGTTTCGTACTTCACTTTAGCATTTTTTTGAACGAAACTTCCGCTTCCTACTCCATATAAACCACCCTGATTACTTTTAAAGCTATATACCCTATATTCTTCCCCTTTTTTCATCGGACGAACAGTTGATAGAGAACCGTCTTTTTCTAATTTTACTAGCTTGGTATCATCTGATATCGTCACTTTACCAATTTGACCTAGTTTTAACTCAGTTTTGCCCCACATAACAGCTGCAGAATTTGCAGAAGGTACAATAAATGAAACCAAACTAAACAATAAAATAAGACAAAAAAGTAATTTTAACCATTTATATTTCAATTAAATGCCTCCTAGGATTACTTTTTTTATCTCCAGCTAGGTTCACATGCCCAACCATCTTTGTCTCTATCATGTTTGGATGCGTAAGCAGGATGCCCTTTCATTACTCCATCCGGATAGTGTTCTTTAAGGGCAGTACAGTTTTTAAAACTAGAAGGAGCTCCAGAAATAACTTCTAACCCTTCTTCAACTTTTGAGTTTGAAGGTTGTGGTGTAGGTTCAGGATTTTCACTAATCTCTTTTAATAAAGCTAATTTTGATTTTGAAGGTGTTTCATATTTAGCTTTATTGTCTTTTTTAACAAAACTTCCTCCACCAACTCCAAATAGACCCCCGTGATTACTCTTATAGCTATATACTCTAAATTCTTCACCAGGCTTCAAAGTGCGTACAGTAGTTAATGACCCATCAATGTTTAACTTCACTAAAGGTGTATTTGCTAATATTGTCACTTTACCGATTTGTCCTAGTTTTAATTCCGTTTTACCCCACATTACAATTGACGCTGCATCAGCAGAACCAACATTTGAAGCACTAACGCCGATTACCAACGTTGCAATTAAAATACCCTTGATGAATTTGTTATACATTATGTATATCCTCCTTTTTGAATTACCTTTATAGTACATTTTGGAAGTTATAAAGTCTATAGTATTATTAAAAGATAAAAAAGCCCACTCAGAATGAGTGGGACAATAACATAAATTACTTAAGTTTAGCAAATTTTGCTTTAGATAAAGTTTCATATTTTAAGGATACACCCGAATGTTTCAACTTGTTATTACATCATCCCGCCCATTGAGTAGCCACTATAATAGCTCAGAACTAGCCATCAAAAACTTTGATTTAACAACATCTTATTTAATTAAGTAGTTTCATACTTTTTATACTTCTTCAAATATTTATTGCCGGATTATTGCCCACCTATTTTTCACCAACTAGAAGTAATTGGCATTTGTTCATTAAAGCCATCATTTTGGTATACTAGATTTAACTAAAAGTTATATAACTCAAATTGGAAGAGAGTTGAATATGAATGATTACTTTAACGAATGCAGAGAAAATGAGTCTGACAGATGAATTAAAGTCAGCGTTAATCTACTTTTCGGATGGAGACATTGATAATAATTCCGCAATGAAAATAGCAACACACACACTAGATAGTCTTGATATAAAGAACCCAGCACTTTCTCACATAGGGATGAACTGGTTAGCAAAAGAAGTTCTAAAAAAAATCAATTAATTCTGAGATTCGCTTAATCAGGAACACCAGTATACCTTTGGTTTGCTCTACATATGAAACGTTGGAGTACTGGTCATGTATAAAGACATAATGAAAGGTTAACCAACCGCACTCCACTTTCCGGCGACCACTAAAGTAGTTCTTTTTATTTCACTTTGTTAGGAGGACCATCATTACTTACTTTCATCAAAATGTAAGTTATTAATGTTCCTTTTATTTTAAGACTAATTTAATCACTTTCTTCGGATATTTCGTCATTCGAATCTTCAACTAAAGCACCCGTTAGTTGAAGAAGAATATTAATCCCTGATACTTTTATTTAGATAATAAATGCCAATAAAAAAGAATATTACACATAACATTAAAGGGA
>Ga0209013_10003741_pt1 | contig 13428 bp, 13 predicted proteins | sample Cruoilmetagenom2_FD_187291 | JGI IMG/M metagenome (GOLD analysis project Ga0209013, IMG submission 187291) | Oil polluted marine microbial communities from Coal Oil Point, Santa Barbara, California, USA - Sample 2 (SPAdes) (version 2) | ecosystem: Environmental > Aquatic > Marine > Oil seeps ... | reverse complement strand
CTGGAGCAACTCTGACAGGGACACCGAAACAAACGCGGCCGGCCCATCCCTGAAGTCCATCAACAGCTGGTAACCACCGGCATCCGCGTTGATATACGGGCCGTCATTTACCTCTAAGGGTGGCAGAGTGACTGCGCTAAGCCGCAGCCAGGACGGATCGGGCGTGCCGGGCTGCGGGTAGATGCCCTCGGCCTGCAGATAACCCAGCGCCAGCTGTAGCGCAAAACCGAAGGTAACGCGGTCACCGTCATCCAGAAACAGCAGGCCACGACGCACAACACCGCCCGCGTCAATCACGACATCTGAAAACCCGACCCGGCCGGTACCAGCAAGCACCGCCGGCGGGCGCACCCCCGGCGATGCCAGTGTCCCGATCTTCTCCACCGCGATAATCCTGTCATCCCGGACCAGCAGCTCATCAAGTGCCTCACTACCCGGTGGGACCGGCATATCACGGTAGATATCCATGCCAATCACGCGTGCGCCGCCCGCAGTAATCCGGCCCAATGCCTCGGCCATGGTGGCATCCGCCATGGGCCACTCCCCCAGTGCCTCGATATCCTCTTCCGTAACCCTAACCAGCACAATCGGCGCAGCACCCTGCTGTTGCTGTCCGGTCACGCGGATAAACATGTCGTAGGTTGACAGATCGAGAATTTGCAAAACACCCAGGCTGCGTATCCAGAGTATGACTGCCAGCAGCAGCAGTGCAATAAGCACACTGGCCGCAGTCGGGGATTTCCTCAATGCGGTGAGCATTCCTTGTAATGGGATTAATCGTGTCATAAGCAGTCAGCCAGCGTAGCCGGATTATCCTGACATCAGTGTACCCGTACAAAGCAGCTGCCATCACCGTGACAGGGCACAGTCACACTGTGACAAATTCACAAACCGGTGGCGTGGCCCTTCCGCTCATTGTTTGTAAACCTGTTGAACGTCTGCTTATCCCTTGTACACAGATCCTGAGGCAATCATAGCAGAGGGATATGGAACTTGTACCGAAGGCTACTTCAATCCTGCACGGCACTATTCACACCTGGCTGATGCAGTAATTCACAGCCGCAATTTTCTCTCCCCGGAGACTGTTCTCAAAGGCACCGGCACCTGTTCGCCGGGCCATCGGGAGAGACAGCATGCACGACTCAGCACAATTCCAATGCACCGGCACAGCAGGCTCGTACGAGCGGCCAGGTGGTCCGGTACACATCCGGCCCAGGCAGCAGGCGCGCGTCCCACGGCGCGGATTCTCTCTACTGGCAAGGGTCGCCGTCATTGTGACGAGCACATACGCGCTGTGTGCGCAGCAGAACGTTTATTCCGAAACGTTCACGCCAACGCACGTGGCAGTCCTGAATTCTTGCACGGTCGGCTGCGCTCAACACCCCGATCTGGCGGCCGATTCACTCCCGAACCAGTCCATCCGACCCGCCTCGAACCTTCCCGGGGCCGGTGTATGGCAGGGTCAGCGCATCGCGCTGCGGAGCACACAGGACAGACATCATGTGCAGGAACAGGAGAATAGCTGCGTCCCGGCCGCGGTGAAAAACCTCATCCATGCCCTGACCGGGAAAGACATCCCGGAGGCAGACATACGCGAAAAGCTTGCAGCAGTCGCCAATGACGGCGATCACGATTTTAGCCAGTACGGCATCGACCCTGTGCACGCCTTGCCCGTCCTCGAACAGTTTGGCATCCCGAGTACAGCCAGGGCCGGCATCAGCCTGGAGGAACTGGTACGGCTCACCGACGGCGGCCGTCCCCTGCTGATCGGTATCAGCAAGCCCTATCTTCATCGACTGATGCTCGACCGGGTGACCAGCAGGGCAACGGGTGAGATGCAGTTTCACGTCCGGAACAGCAAGACACCTTCAGGGTTGCCCGGCGTGTTGACCCGCCAGGAATTCGAGGCAGCCTACAATCCATCGGCCATCGTCATCGTTCCCCTCTGATCGCAAACAGCCGGGCGTGAATTTTTCACAGCCCGAGGATGGCACAGGTCACAGCGCGGCTTTCCTTTCACTGGTTATCGTAGAGGCGTCGGTTGGCGATCTTCGCGACCACCGGCGACACTCAAGAGGGCCGGGGCATGCCCCGGTGGAATGACAACCAAAGCGCTTGACGCGCATCGAGGTGACACCATGAAAACTTATGCGAATCTCATACTTTTTGTGCTAACCAGCATTGCTTTGCCATTATACGCAGCGTCACTACCATCCGATATGCCTGGCAGCAAGGACCATCCGCAGATCCCGCGCGTTGAGGGCACAAAGATTGTCGGCTATGCCTACAGTAGTTATGACGAGGGTATGTTTATGACTGGCATGGAAAACCAGGATCTACAGACCGAAACAGTCGAGGGAAAACTGACAAGAATCGTATACCTTGGCCCGGAAGGCCTCTCCTCACTTGGCATTCTGCGCAACTATCAAAAGGCCCTTGGAGACCTGGGAGAGGTTAAAGAGGTTTTTACATGCAGAAAGAATGCCTGCTATTCAAATCTACCCAAGGCATTTATCTGGCGTTCGGATGCGCAAATTCCTACTTCGATCAATGATGATGGTATATATACTTATGCTAACGACTATCGTCAGCAATCTTACTGGTATGGGACAGTGCAGGTCGCGGATGCACTCTATCATGTATCGGTTTACTCAGCAGTTCGAACTAATAATACACCCACTGTGGTTCAATATCCGTTCCATGATGGCCAATCATTGACCCACCTGGAAATCATCGAGGTCGCCGATTTCAAACCGACGCTAGAAGTCGTCAAGGCCGAGGAGATGTCGGCCAAGATCAGCGAGAAGGGTCATATCGCGCTGTATGGGATCTACTTTGATTCCGGTAGTGATGAGCTGAAGTCCAATTCAGACCCGGCCCTTGAGGAGATCACCAGGGTACTGAAGGCTGATACGAGCCTCAAGCTTTACGTCGTAGGCCACACGGACACCAAAGGCACGCTTGAGTATAACCAGGATCTGTCGAAACGACGTGCCACCTCGGTCGTTCGGACGCTTACAAATGACCACGGTGTCGCCGGTGACCGGCTGACACCCGCAGGCGCCGGGCTGATCGCTCCCGTGGCCACCAACGACACCGAGGAAGGCCGGGCGCTGAACCGGCGTGTTGAACTGGTGAAGCAATAGCATGACAGGAAAATAGGCTACCCGATCAGCTACCAGCCCCCTTCTTCATCACCTTGCCCTCTGCGGCACGCTGTTTCCTGACCTGTTTGGGATCAGCAATCAACGGCCGGTAGATTTCAACCCGATCACCGGCATGCAGGGTATCCGTCAACTTGCCCAGCTTGCCAAAGACACCCACCTTGTTCTTCCCCAGCTCGATCTCGGGAAACTGCTCCAGGATACCGGACTGCGCTATCACCTCGTCAATGGTAGCGTCTGCCACCACATCCAGCGCGAGGACGACCTGCTTGTCAGCCAATGCATAGACGACGGTAACGGGAATTGTTTCAGCGTTCTCCATATATCTCCACCGCACGTTTCTGGAATGCATCCACCAGGGTATTTGCAATCTTGTTAAACACGGGGCCCACAACCATGCTCACCATCTTGCTGGAAAAATCATACTCAAGCAGCAATGAAATCTTGCAACCTGCATCACCCAACGGCTCAAACCGCCAGCGGCCTTCGAGCTGACTGAACGGACCATCAACGAGTTGCATTGCGATTTCTTTACCGGATTGCAGCCGGTTGCGGGTCGTAAATGACTGGTTCACACCACTGACAGAAAAGCCTATCCGGGCAGCGAGCTCTTCACCCTGCTGCGACAGTATCTCTGTACCACTGCACCACGGCAAAAACTGCGGATACGTGATGATATCACTGACCAGCGCATACATTTCATCGGCTGTATAGGGTAACAGTGCCGAGCGATCAACTAATTCCAAGGGAGTCGCCTGCTGGGATTCATGGTCCGGTTAAATAACATTGATGGCCTTGAGAAAAACAATGATAACGGCAATCGGTGTAATGTAACGCACCAGGAACCGCCACAGGGGATAAAAAAACCGGTCCCCCATCCCCAGTTCATCCACGGTCGATTCACGTGACATTTTCCAGACCGCGAAAATCGCAATCAACAACCCGCCCAGTGGCAGCATAATATTGGCCGTCAGGTAATCCAGCAAATCAAAGATGGTACTGTCCTCGAAGACCTCAAAATTTGACAACGGCTTCACCTCCGACCACAAATTAAAGGAAAGCACCGTCAGCAAACCAAACAACCAGGTCACCAGACCAGCGACAACAGATGCGAATATACGTGTCATACCCTTGTTTTCCACCAGCCATGCCACCGCCGGTTCAATCAGGGATATCGACGAACTCCATGCCGCAAAAACCAGCAACACGAAAAACAACATGCCGAAAAAGGCACCGTATTGCATATGTCCGAAAGCTATCGGCAAGGTCTGAAAGATCAGGCCGGGACCGGCACCCGGCTCCAGACCGTTGGCAAATACAATCGGAAAAATCGCCATCCCCGCCAACAGTGCCACCAGCGTATCCATCAGTGATACTACGATGGAGGTCTTTGCAATAGAGGCATCATTCGGCAGGTAGGAGCCATAGACCATGATGGCGCCCATCCCCAGGCTCAGGGTAAAGAAGGCATGCCCCATGGCGATCAGAATGCCATTCGCCGTAATCTTGCTGAAGTCCGGTTGAAACAGAAAGGTCACACCCTGCTCGAACCCACCGCTGTTCCAGGCATAGCCAACCAGCACGAACAGCAGCACGAACAACGTCGGCATGAGCAGCTTGACGGCCTTTTCCAGTCCGCCACTGACACCCCGGGCAACGACCACCATGGTCATGATCATGAAAATCGTGTGCCAGGCCAGCAGCCGCTCCGGGTCCGTGACCAGGTTGGTGAAAATAGCCTGCACACCGTCAGCCGTCAGACCTTCAAACAATCCGCTGCCCGTGCGAAATACATAGGACAGCGCCCAGCCGGCAATGACGCTGTAATAGGAAAGGATCAGAAAACCGGCAAGCACTCCCGCCCCACCCAGCAGGACCCAGGCACGACTCGCCCCCTCCTCCTTTGCCAGCGAACGCATGGTATTGATCGGACTCTGGCGTCCGCGCCGGCCGATCAGCACTTCCGCCATCATGATCGGTATACCAATCACAGCAATGCAGAGCAGGTATATCAACACAAAGGCACCACCGCCATTTTCACCGGCGATGTAGGGAAACTTCCAGATATTACCCAGCCCGACGGCCGAACCTGTGGCCGCCAGAATGAAGGCCAGTCGGCTGGACCACTGGCCGTGAATTGATTCCCGTGCGCTTGCCATGCTCTTTCTCCCGATTGACGGCACGGGCATTGTCCGTGAAATAACAGGCGATCACAACCGGGATACGCACCGGTACGCACGCCCCGCGAGTTGATATACTGCGCGGATGGGAAAAAAGAAAACCAAATCCAAAACCAGCTCCAGCACCATTGCGCTGAACAAAAAGGCCCGCCATGACTATTTCATAGAAGACCGGTTTGAGGCCGGCCTCGTACTGCAGGGCTGGGAAGTAAAAAGCCTGCGCGAAGGGCGCGCGCAACTGACCGAGAGCTACATCGTCATCAACAACAGCGAGGCCTGGTTGTTCGGCTTTCACATATCACCCCTGCTCAGCGCATCAACACATATCACACCGGACCCAACGCGCACCCGCAAGCTGCTGCTGCACCGTCGTGAACTCGACAGGCTGATTGGTGCCGTTGAGCGCAAGGGTTACACCCTGGTACCGCTGGCGCTCTACTGGAAAAAAGGCCGCGCCAAGCTGGAAATTGCTCTGGCACGTGGCAAGCAGAACCAGGACAAGCGGGCAGCGGACAAGGATCGGGAATGGGCGCGCAGTAAACAGCGGCTGTTACGTGGACACTGAAATATACGACAACTGAATATACAACAACTGGCAGGAGAATATTATGCAAAGCCGGCATCTGACAAAAAGAGCACTCATCTTTCTGTGCACAACACTGCTCACAGCCGCAGTCATTGCAGATGACTCATTCGATAATGTTGAAATCCAGACGATAAAGGCCGCGGATGGCATCTACATGCTGACAGGGAAAGGCGGCAATATCGGCCTTGCTGTGGGCGCAGACGGGGTGTTCCTGATTGACGACCAGTTTGCGCCACTCACTGACAAGATACAGGCCGCTATCACACAGGTATCGGATAAACCGGTCAAGTTTGTGCTTAACACCCACTGGCATCCGGACCATACCGGGGGCAATGAAAACCTGGGTCGCAGTGGCGCAGTCATTGTTGCGCACGACAATGTGCGCAAGCGTCTTTCCGTTGATAGCTTTATCGAGATGTTCAATATGCAGTCATCGGCCATGGCACCGGCCGGTCTTCCCGTTATCACGTTTGGTGATGCTGTTACCTTTCATCTCAACGGTGACGAAATTCTCGTCCGCCATGTGATGAACGCCCACACGGATGGTGATGCCATTGTCCATTTCAAACACGCTAACGTAATCCATGCCGGGGATACCTATTTTTCCGGTATGTACCCGTTTATTGATATGGCTCACGGCGGTTCAAACGATGGTTACATCAAGGCGATTGACCAGGTGCTTGCCCTGGCCGATGAAAAATCCGTCATCATTCCAGGACACGGCCCGATCAGTAACAAACAGGAACTGACTGCCTGGCGCGACATGCTGAAAATCATTATTGATCGTATTCGAGCCATGGTCGGAGATGATGCATCACTGGAACAGGTACAGGCCAGCATGCCCACCAGGGTGTTTGATGAAAAGTACGGTGGCGGCTTCATCAACAACGAGACGTTTGTAAAAATGCTTTACCAGAACATGACACAGGATCCATCCTGACCATGAATCCGTGAATTATCCGCCAGCTGTTTCCAGTCCTGCAGCCGCTTCCTCTTCAGCCCTGCTCATATTCCTGGCATGCAGCCGTGCGATCAGACTATCCATACCGCTGTTGTGTATTTCCCTGGAAAAGCTGGTGCGATGAGTCGCTACCAGACTGATACCCTCAACAACCACATCATAAATCAACCATGTGCTCCCGACCCTGCGCATGCGAAACATCACATGCACAACCGGACCATCGGGTTGGTCGACCTCGACATGGACCATCGTACGCCCCTTCTGCAGGTCACCACGTATCGGCAGGTAGCGGACTCCGTGGCCCTTGTGAGACGAGACCGAACGCAGGTAGGTTCCCAGTAACATTTCACGAAATTCAACAATGAAAGCCACGCGCTGCTGCGGTGTGGCAGTACGCCAGTATTTGCCCAGCACCCAGCGAGACATTGCGTTAAAATCAACCCGCGGAAGCACCACCTCACCGGCAATGGCGCGTAGTCGTGCCATATTGTGAACCACATCCGGATCCTGCTCGACGATATCGATCAGGCTGTCCGTCATGGCCTGCAGTACTTCGACCGGCCCCTGCTCTGCCATACCCGGGCGTGACAGGCCCAGGAGCAGACAGACAAGTAACAACCAGCCCGACAGCCGTTTTACGGTATATCTACCAGTCTCCATACACATAACCTTCTCCATTCACCGGGAACACCGACCCTGATCTTTATGACAGCGGCAACTATTTTAATTTCCAGACTGCCACAAGCGCATCTATATACGTACTATTCACAATATAGATGCACCCACAAACAGTCTATACTGTGCTGCTGACGTCATTTAATTGCCATCCTCAATATATCCATATAACATATTGACTTTAAAAGATAAGAATCCAAGTTATCGACATGAATAGACTCATTTTAGTTCCCGTCCTGTCATTGTTTGCGGCACTGACGCTCGCGGCTGAGGTGCCCGAGGTCGTCAAGGCCTGCATGGAAAAGAACACCCCGGCAAACAGCTCGGTGCAGACCATCGAACTGCGTGCCCGTGACCGCAGCGGCTATGAGCAGGTACTCCAGGCAGACACCTACTGGAAGCGCTTCCCGGACGGGCAGTCAAAAATACTGATGCAATTTCAGGAGCCCGTGGATATTCGCGGGGCCCGCTTCCTGATTATCGAGAACACGCCGGAAAATGATATGTACATGTACATGCCGGGTCTGTTCAAGGTACGCAAGATCACATCCAAGCGCATTTCCAGCTCCATACTCGGGACAGATTTTTCCTACGAGGACTATGAACGACTGCACGGCGTTTTTACCGACCTGAGAGCCGAGCAATATCCCGATGAAGTCCTGGATGGCCGCCCGGTTTATGTCATCAACAGCTACCCGGAAGGTGATTCCGGGTATGAAAAAATAAAGACCTATATCGATATCGAAACCTGTGTCTCCCTGAAAACAGAACTATTTGAACGCGGCCATCAGTTGCGCAAGACCCTGACCGTTGATCCGGCTGACATCAAAAAAGAGGGTGATATCCATGTCCCGCACCAACTCCTGATGCGAGACCTGCGGGACAAGACTGAAACGCGTCTGGTAGTACAGGAAATAAAAACCGACATTACGCTTGATGATGCCCTGTTTGACCCGAAGCAGCTGAAACAAAAAAAGGCCCCGGTCAAACAGACTGACTAATGGGCTTTATCATCAAAATCGCCGGACTGGTATCGCGGCATACCGGACTCACCCTGTCCGCAATTCTGGTACTGACCACGCTTGCACTGACTGCCATCATTGACCCGTTTACCGGTCAGATGCGGTTGGATATCGACCCGTCGGCAAACCGCCTGTTTTCGGAAAACATGGCGGCCAAGCAATTCTATGACAAGACCAGGCAACTGTTTGGCAGCGATGAAACCCTCATCATCACGGTAGCCAGTGATGATATTTTCACCCCTGATAACGTCAATACCATCCGCAGAATTACAGACCGTATCAGTGACATCGATACCGTCCGCAACGTGTTATCAATCTCAACCGCCGTCGATATCCGCAGCATTGATGATGACCTTGATATCTCCCCTTTCCTGACCGATTTTGACGAGGGCACGGCAGGCCTTGATGAGATAAAAGACCGCATAATGAGTAATCCGCTCTATGCGGGTAACCTGGTATCGGAAGCCGGCGACGCCACGGCTCTGGTTGTGTATTTCAATGATATTTCCGACCGGGATTATATCGCTGGCGGCATTCATGACCGGATCTCGGAAATTGTCGAAGAAGAACAGGGCAACACTGAAATCTTCATGACAGGATCGCCCTACTTCAAGTACGCCATGGTTGATTTGCTGGTCGACGACCTGATCTGGACGCCGCCGCTGATCACCATCATTCTGGTTATTGTGCTGGCATTTTCATTCCGCACAGTCCTGGGTGTCATCACCCCGCTGCTCACGGTCGGCATCGGTGTCATCCTGACACTCGGAACCATTGCAGCGCTGGGTTACTCCCTCAGCATGATCTCGGTACTGGTGCCCCCCCTGCTGATGATCCTGGGTTTTTCCTATTCGGTTCACGTCACCTCTGAATACCACCAGCAAAGAGTTAAACCGGATTCAAAAGATACGGTCATCCTGCAAACACTGAAACACATGACACTGCCGGTTCTCCTGACCGGACTGACGACGATTGCAGGCTTTATTGCCCTGATGGCGAACCCGATCTCCGCCGTTAAGGAATTCGGGGTATTCGCAGCCATCGGCGTAGTCTATATCACAGTATTGTCTATCACCTTCACCCCGGCCCTGTTAAAGGCACTGGACCGCAATCCGGGCACATGGACCACTGCCCGGACAACCCGTTACGGCAAGGGTTTTGATAATTTCGTAGACCGGATCGCACTGTTTGACCTGAACCACCGGCGCAAGATTTTCGCTGCCTTCGGCATACTCTTCCTGCTCGCCCTTGTCGGCATTTCAAATATTCACGTCAGCACTGAATCCATTACCAACTTTAAAAGTGACTCGGATGTCCGCAAGGGATTTGACGTCGTCAACGAAAAACTGGGTGGAGCCAATCACTTTTATATCGTCATTGAAGGTGAACACCCTGACACCTTCAAGGACCCGAAAAATCTGGAGACACTGCAGGAACTGCAGGACTGGCTGGAACAGCAACCCGAGGTTGGCAGTACCGTGTCCGTTGCAGATTACCTGATGCTGATCAACCAGGCGTTCAATGATAATGACCCGGCATTCCATGTCATCCCGGACAGCAAGCGCCTGATCACGCAACTGCTGTTTCTGAGTTCCAGCGATGAACTCGACAGGATCGTTGATTCACGGTTCAAAACGACCAACATCGTGGTCCGTTCCAGGGTCATTAACTCGGACAGGATGTCGGTGCTACTGGAACGCATCAATCCACAGCTGGAAAAATTACCTGAACACCTGACACCGGTGGTGACCGGCAACCCGGTACTGATCAGTGAGACACTGACCGATATTATTGTCGGCCAGGCCAGGAGCGTCGGCCTGGCACTCATCTTCGTCTACGCCATCCTGACGGTGATGTTCATGTCGCAGCGTATCGGCTTTGTTGCCCTGCTGCCGAACATCGTACCCGTCGCGGTCTATTTTGGTTCACTGGGTTTCTTCGGCATCAGCCTGAACCCCAGTACCAGTCTGATTGCACCGATGGTGCTGGGTATCGCGATTGATGACACCATTCACTATTTCTCGCGCTTTAACCGCGAGGTACGCCGTCACGCAGATGACAGAAAGGCAACCCTGCTGGCCATGAAGGCGGTCGGCAGACCGGTCACCTTCACCACCATTGGACTATGTCTCGGCTTCCTGGTGCTGATGACCAGCGACCTGCGCATGCAGGCACACGTGGGCATGATGGCCTCCTACGCACTGGCGATTGCCTGGCTAAGTGATTTCTTTCTGACACCCGCGCTGTGTGCAAGTGTCCGCTTTACTACCCTGTGGGATGCCCTGACACTGGACCTTGGCGACAATCCACAAGAGTCCATCCCGCTGCTAAGGGGACTAAAAACCTCGCAGGCCCGTATCGTTGCCTTGATGGCCAGGATCATCAAGGTCCCGAAGGGTAAACGCATTATTAATGACAGTGATGAAGCAGATGAAATGTACGTTGTCATTGAAGGCAAGCTGAAAACGTCAATCAAGGGTGACGAGGGTCGTATCGAAGTAGCAACGCATGAACGCGGCGATGTGGTTGGCGAGGCCGGCCTGTTTTTTGAGAAACGTACCGCCGATGTTGATGTGGTGGAAGACAGCCGCTTGCTGTGCCTGACCCAGGAAAACCTCGACCGACTCAGCAGGCGCTACCCCTATATAGCGACCAAGGTTTTCAAAAACCTCAACAAGATACTGGCAAAACGCCTGTTTACCACGACTCACCGACTTACATAGTCATGGCCGAATCAGCGACAGACCGGTGACTACCAGCGCGACGGTAATTTCTGGTGAATGGTAATCCGCTTTTTAACAACCGTTATATAACCACCGGACTTAAGGTCTTTCAGTATCCGGCACACCATTGCACGTGACGCGCCGACCATATCGGCAATTTCCTGCTGGGTCAGCTTCTCTGTGATCATCTCACCGTCTTCCTGCTCTTCTGCCTGCTCCAGCAACACTCGCGCAACCCGGCCATACACATCCAGCAATGCCAGGTTGCTGACATTTCTGGCAAGCATACGCATGCGACTGGTCATGGGCTTAATAAGGTTGATAGCGATCTCGGGGTTTTCTGACAGGCACGCCATGAAATTCTCGCGGGAGATAATCATGAACCTGGAGGCCACGGTCGTCATCACCGAGGCGACCCGCGGCTGTTTATCAATCAGCGCAAGATCCCCAAAATAATCGCCGGCACTCTGATGGTTCAGGATGGCCTCACGACCGTCTTCTCCGCTGATAAAAACCTTCACACTGCCGGACAAAATGACGTACAGCGAGTAGGTCTCATCGTCCTGGTTGATAACAATCGCGTTCTTCCTGAATGACTTGACCGTGCCATGCTGCTCGATCTCAGCCAGCGCCGCACTCGACAATCCGGAAAATAGGGGGACATTTTCTAGCATATTCAATATGTTATTTTACTTTCATCAAGACCAACAGAGGTTGCAATAACAACGCACCAAACTGGATTAGAATATGTCGGTTCACCCACGCGGTGTCAAGGTAACAACCAGCACCGAATAATCATGGCAGGCAAACTGAGAGAACCACGCGTCATTACCGACCATCGCCGGGAACCGGTTTGCATCCTGCCGGCCGGATTTTATTTTGACGACGAACGCTGGGACAGAATCTGGCAACGCTTCGAGGAGAAAGGCGAGGCCCTTTCACATGATGACTTGCGCGAACTGTTCCCCGACGAACCTGCCTTGATCCCTCGCACAAAGTAGAGAGGCGACCTCTGCTACTGGCTGGACGATTGCAACGCAGCAATCCGCACTTCCAGTGGCGGGTGACTCATAAACAGTTTTTTGAACCCGCTCCCCAGTCCGCCGGAGATACCGAAAGCCGCAAATTCACCCGGCAGATCATGTGGCTCATGCTGCCGCTGCAATGCCTGCAAGGCACCAATCATCTTGCCTCGCCCGGCCAGCGAAGCACCGCCCGCATCGGCCCTGAATTCACGCCGGCGTGAAAACCACATCACGATCATCGAGGCCAGGATAGACAGAAAGATTTGTGAAACGATGGATACAACGTAATAGGCCGGGCCGTAGCCGCGTTCGGTTTTAAATACCACCCGGTCAACCACATGGCCAATCACGCGGGACAGGAAAATAACGAAGGTATTTATCACGCCCTGTATGAGCCCCATGGTGATCATGTCACCATTACTGACATGGGTAATTTCATGGCCGAGTACCGCCTCAACTTCGTCTGAAGACATGTTCCGTAACAGTCCGGTGCTCACGGCAACCAGGGCATTATTACGACTCATGCCAGTAGCAAAGGCATTCGGTTCTGCTGCATCAAAAATACCCACTTCCGGCATGCCAATACCTGCCTGCCGCGCCTGTCGCTGCACAGTACTGACCAACCATTGTTCGGAACTATTCGCTGGCTGCTCAATAATTTTAACGCCCATTGAGCGCTTGGCCAGAAACTTGGACATGGCCAGCGAAATAAAGGACCCACCAAAACCAATGACGGCCGACATCACCAGCAAGGCCTGCAGATTCAGATCAACACCGTTCTCGGCCAGGATACCCTCGAAGCCAAATAGTTGAAAAACAACACTGATCAATACCAGAATGGCCGCGTTGGTAGCCAGAAAAAGGGCAATTCTCATCATAGCGAGCTTCCTTCCAGGGGTTAGTTATCCGTGCCTGCAGTATAAATCAACCTGATTTACACAGGATCAAGATGGTAGCCGATCCGTAAAATTCAAGTACGAGACGAAACTTTTTGCCATCTGTGCTATCTTAACTGCTACTTCACGGGGGCGACATGGCTTCGACGCGGGTCGCGAAACCTGAGGTGCATGCCGAGGTGCAGGATACCTCGTA
>Ga0209013_10003740_pt1 | contig 13428 bp, 10 predicted proteins | sample Cruoilmetagenom2_FD_187291 | JGI IMG/M metagenome (GOLD analysis project Ga0209013, IMG submission 187291) | Oil polluted marine microbial communities from Coal Oil Point, Santa Barbara, California, USA - Sample 2 (SPAdes) (version 2) | ecosystem: Environmental > Aquatic > Marine > Oil seeps ... | reverse complement strand
CCGCAGTGGCTACCATTGCAGCTATTGAAATGGCAGGCGCTACACCCATGTTGATTGATGTTGAACCGATTACATTTACAATAGACCCGAATCACCTAGAATTAACCATCAAAAAGAATAAAAGATTCCCGTTTAGAGCGATTGTTCCTGTACACTTATATGGCCAACCCGCTGATCTAACAGCAATCCTGGAGATAGCTCACAGACATGATCTACACGTTATCGAGGATTGTGCGCAATCACATGGCGCAGTGCTCAACGGTAAGAAAACGGGCGCGAGTGGCCACATGGCTTCTTTCAGTTTTTACCCAACGAAAAATTTGGGAGCCTTTGGAGATGGCGGATCGATTGTTACTTCTGATCCATACCTAGTAGAACGCGCCCGTAGACTGCACGAGTATGGTTGGGAAAAGCGTTTCAATAGTCTTGTCCCAGGTGTAAATTCACGCTTGGATGAACTTCAGGCAGCGATCTTACGAGTGAAGTTGCGATATTTAGACCAGGATAACGAGTGCAGGAGAAAAATTGCTCAACTCTATAACGTTAATCTTTCCGATCTGTCAGAGTTAGTTACTCCGCTTCAACAGCGTGGCAAGCATATATATCACCAATATGTAGTACGAACTAAATTCAGAGAGAAACTTAGAGCTTTCCTGGATACGAAATCCATCCATACATCCATTCACTATCCATTGCCTGTTCATCTACAACCTGCTTATCTAAATCGTACTCCCCTCGGTGTTGGTGGTCTACCTGCAACTGAAGCGCTTTACAAAGAAATTTTAAGTTTACCAATGTATCCACAATTATCTAGCGAACAGGTACGTGAAATCACCGAACAAATCAATCGATTCTTTTCTGATATTTGATAGGGATGTACTACTTCTGCACGTATTTTGACCACCGGTATATTTCCAGAGCGCTAGCGTTATATAACTCCATCAAGCAACATGTGCCTGATTTTCAGTTATGGGCGTTATGCATGGATCAACTTTCGTATATGACGATGATGCAGTTGAATCTCCCTGAGATTGAATTGATTCCGCTGGAAGAGTTTGAAGATAACGATACACCATTGCTCAACGCAAAGGAAAATCGTTCAATCGTTGAATATTACTTCACCTGTACACCCTCACTGCCTCTATATGTACTTAATCAAAATCAGGAAATTGATCTCATCACATACTTAGATTCAGATCTATATTTTTTTTCCTCTCCTCTTCCGATATTCAAGGCACTTGGAGAGCACTCAATTGCAGTTATCGAACATCGCTTCCCTCCAAATTTACGATTCCTTGAGGACAGAGGGCTTTTTAACGTGGGTTGGCTTTCTTTCCGAAGAGATAAGTTCGGATTGGCTTGCCTGCAGGATTGGCGGGGAAAATGTCTAGAATGGTGTTTTGACTATGTTGAGGCAGGGCGCTATGCAGACCAAAAGTATTTGGATGATTGGCCTAAGAAATTCTCGAATCTGATTATTATCAAGCATCCGGGAGCCAATCTGGCACCTTGGAATATCCAAAACCATCACATTTATCCAGCGGATGGACATATATACGTTGATAATCAACCTCTAATCTTTTTTCACTTCCAAGGGTTATTTCAGGCACGCTCATGGTTATTTCATACAGGATTCATCAGCTATGGAAAAAGACCCCCAAGAATTGTCAGACGAAAAATCTATGCACCGTATGCAAGGTTATTAGTAAAGAATCAAACGCACATATATGGACTAGATTCGGAAAAATATTCGAAGACCGGGAGATATCTTGAGCAACCAATTAAGATTAATGTTTACGAGAAAAATAAACAAAGGTTGATGAATTTGCTCGTCGGAGAATATTTGTTCTATTTTCCGAAAGATCACGTCATCTATTAGCAAATTAATCATCAAATCATGATTTCTCTTCCTCTCATCTCTATCATAACTCCTAGCCTAAATCGCGCCGAGTTTATTGAAGAAGCCATCCAGAGCGTGCTAGACCAGGATTATCCGAATGTTGAGCATATTATCGTGGACGGTGGGTCTACCGATGGGACGCTGGAGGTGCTAGCCCGTTACCCACATCTTCGAGTGATCAGCGAACCTGACAATGGGGTTTATGACGCGATAAATAAAGGAATTAAATTCGCACATGGTGAAATATTGGGATTCTTGAATACGGATGATTATTATGAACCGAAGGTACTTAGTGATTTAACCAACGAATTCATGATCAATCCCGATGCCTATGCGCTATCTGGTGGATCAATTTTATTTAAAATGAATTTTCACGGCACTAGTGAAGTAATTTCACGGAACAGCTGCACCTATAAACACAACCAATTGGTGCATGCCACACTGGAAGAATCTAGTTTCAACTCGTGGTTTTTTCGCAGAGCAGTATTCGATGAAATCGGCTTCTTCTCCTCAAAATACAAACTTTTAGCAGATCGCGATTTTTTAATACGTTTTGCCCTGAAAAAAACGCCAATTATAAGCCTCGATAAAGTTTTATATCATTATCTCCAACACTCAGGTTCTTTGACCTTCAAAGGCTATTATGATATGGGGGGGGAGATTGGATTAGAAGCCTGCTATATTTCTGAATATTATCTTCAAGACCAGGGAATCAAACAAAATGAAAGGAACATTTTTAGAGCATGGCACACCCATGTGACCGTAAAACAGGTATTCTCAGCACTGAAAAAGATTTCGTTTTCTTCAGCAATTCGAGCTGCATCGAAAGGTTACCAATATGATCGCGGATGGCCAATTGCTTTTGTAACGGGTCTTCCTTATTCAACAGCAAATTACATCAGGTATAAAATCTGGACGGATAAAAGATGAATCCTTCTGAGCTATTGGTCTCGGTAATTGTGCCTACTTATAACGCAGAAAAAACAATTGCCGATACAATTTCAAGTATTCTTTGTCAGAGTTTCTCGAATTTAGAATTAATCATTATAGATGATGGCTCCACTGATAATACTGCGGAGATTGTTCATAAATTCAATGATAATAGAATTAATTACGTTTACCAAACGAATCAAGAAAGGGCCGAGACACGCAACCATGGGATTGCTCTTGCGCAAGGAGAATTAATTGCGTTCGTAGATTCTGATGATATTTGGTTATTTAACAAACTAGAAAAGCAACTTGATGTAATTAAAAATAATCCAGATATTGGGTTGATCTATTGTGATCTGATACATTTTGATGATGAAACAGGAAGAGAATTATTTAGGTTTAGCAACAAAGTCAATCTGCGGAGAGGAAATAATTGCATCAAAGCAATTCTCAGAGACAACTTTATCCAATCCCCTACACCCATAGTTCGCAAAGATATCTTCGATAAATTAGGGCTATTCGATAGCAGTTTAATCCCAGTAGAAGACTGGGATATGTGGATTCGTATTGCATCTATGTATGAAATAGAAGTAGTCAATGAACCTTTGGCTTGCTATCGCGTTCACCAAAAACATACGTCTTGGAAAAATAAACCCGATCTACTCTACAATAGCACATTAAAGATGTTCGAAAAGATAGAAAAAACGCTTATCCTGGAAGATCCATCATTGAATCATACACTACAAAAATGCCGTTCTTTAGCTCACTACAACTATGCTACTGCTATGATGGATAAGCATCAACTCAATAAATCTTTTGATTACTACCGGTTAGCAATTAAATCAAATCCGTGGATGATAAAGGTTTATATTCGATTATTGCAACTCTTACATTTGAGAGTTTTTGGGCAATTATCACGTTTTGTATCATAATAGGTATACATTGGTTATGATTTGGTGACAATAGATCGAATTATTTGGAAGATAGTATAATAATGAAATTTTCGCTAATATTAGCAACAACGGGGCGAACGGACGAATTATCTAATTTCCTGTATCATCTCCTAAAACAAGAATTCGATAACTACGAACTCATTATCGTCGATCAAAATGACGACGATCGACTAGTATCAATTCTAACCGGTTATCAAGAAAAACTGCCGATTATCCACCTTAAATCTGGCAGGGGGCTTTCCAAAGCCAGGAACACAGGAATCTCTAAAGCTCAAGGAGAGGTGATTGGTTTTCCCGACGATGATTGCTGGTACCCGCCAGACTTGCTCGAAAAAGTGTCGGTTTTTTTAATAAATAAACCTAACATTTCTGGGGTTACTGGTCGTGTAATAGATGAGAAAGGGAATAAGCTTGCCAGGTATGCCATTCAGGGAGGATATCTTACGAAATATAATACCTGGGAGAGAACAAGTTCAGTAAGCATGTTTATGAAAACACCGGTAATCCGGGATATTGGTGGATTTGATGAAAATTTGGGTTTGGGCGCTGAAACCATCTATCAAGGAGGTGAAGATATTGAGTTACCCATCCGCGCGGTTGAGAAAGGCTATCAAATATATTATGAACCAGAGATTATCGTTTATCATCCGGGAACCTCAACGAAAAATAAGTTTGATTGGTATCAACGGGCTTTCGGTTATGGCGCAGGCATAGGCTATGTTTGGCGAAAGCACAATTTTCCCATCTTGCGGGTGATGTATTATCTAATCAGACCACTGGTGGGTTCCATGCTCTCGTTGGCAAGTGCAAATCTGGTCACTGCACGCTATTACTGGTATAGCTTTCGGGGACGTTGGGTTGGGTGGCATTTACGTGACTAAAGTATTGCAAATCATCGCTGACGGTAATCCTGGAGGGGGCACAACCCATGTGCTGCAGATACTAAATGGGTTGAAAAATAATTTTGAATACAAACTTGTCACCCAATCCAAATCGTATTTGTCAAAGAGAGCCGGCGAGATAGGCATCGATGTTTTTGAAGTAAATTTTTTCACCAGCCGTCTCGATCTGCGCATTACCTACCAATTGCGTAAACTCCACGACGAATTCAAACCCGACCTGGTTCATGTCCACGGAGCCAGAGCAGGCTGGTTGATCTCATTATCAAACCTGAGTACTCCTCTGATATACACAGTTCATGGTTATCATTTCTTAAAGAAGCCGTTGCTTCAGTATCACGCTGCTATTCTCATTGAAAAATACATCAGTAAAAAGGTAGACCGAATTATCTTTGTTTCTAAGTACGACATAGAGACAGCAAAAAAATATCGCATCCTGAACCCAAGAATCCATGCCACAGTAATTTATAATGGGATCGCGCTTGTTGATTTGAATGCGGCGCAATCCCAACCCCAACATATTGGTTTCATTGGAAGACTCGTTCCACAAAAAGATCCTTATTTATTCTTAGAAGTAGTTAAACGATTACCCGATTATCAGGCAACAATCATTGGTGGAGGTGAATTGGAAAAAAATATTCAAAAAGAGATCGAAAAGAACAAGCTGACCAAGGTTAAGATGCTTGGTGCCCTTCCACATGACCGTCTAATGGACATGCTGGCAAGCTTTAATACCATTGTGATCACATCTCGTTGGGAGGGGCTGCCGTACCTGCCCTTGGAAGCCATGTGGAGACAGGTACCTGTTGTTTCGGTCAATGTTGGTGGTATGGGCGAGATCATTGACAATATGGTGAATGGCATACTTTTCGACACTCGCTCTCCTGGCGAATTGGCTGATGCGGTAAGAAGACTGGACAGTAATCCAGAGTTTCGTGAGACAATTGTTAATCAGGCGAAGAAACACGTGCAAGAGGAATTTTCTGTCGATCAAATGTTGGGTAAACTAAGTAGTGAATATGAACAAGCCCTCGGCTAACCTGGAGCAAAGCATTACTTTTATTCACGAATGGCTGGTAACCTTCGGTGGCAGTGAGCAAATACTTGCTTCGTTATTAGAGATTTGGCCAGATGCACCAATCCACACCCAGGTTTACGATCCGGACGGTCCTTGTTCATCGTTTGCAGCCGGCAAAAAGATCGAAACATCATTTATTCAAAAGCTACCAGGAGCGAAACACAACCACCGCCGTTATTTGCCTCTCATGCCGCTTGCTGTCGAGCAGTTCGACGTGCGTGGTTTTGAAGTGATAGTGTCGATCAGTCATGCCGTGGCACACGGTGTGATTTCCCAGCCAGACCAATTGCACATCAACTACATCTGCACTCCCATGCGCTACGCATGGCACCTGTATCACCAATATTTACAGCAGGCCGGTCTTTCTCGCGGCGTCAGAAGCTCTATTGCTCGTCTGATCCTGCATTATTTGCGTGTCTGGGACTCGCAAACTGCTAACCGGGTGGATGAATTTGTGGCGATTTCTCATTGGATGGCAAGAAACGTCTGGCGCGTATACCGGCGTAAAGCACGCGTGATCTACCCACCGGTTAATGTCTCCGATTTCGACCTTCGTGAAGAAAAGGAGAACTTTTATATCACCATCACTCGCCTGGTCCCCTACAAACGTGTGGACTTGATCATCGAAGCTTTCCAGCGTTTGCCGGATAAGAAACTGGTGATTGTTGGGGATGGCCCCGATCTAAAGAAATTAAAATCATCTGCACCGAATAATGTGGAGTTCCTGGGTTACTTACCTTTTTCTGAAATGAAATCGATCCTGGAAAAGGCGCGGGCTTTTTTGTACGCCGCGGTTGAGGATTTTGGTATTGTTCCGGTAGAAGCCCAGGCCTGCGGTACGCCCGTGATCGCCTATGGAAAAGGCGGAGTATTAGAAACTGTGGTTAATGGAAAGACAGGCCTTCTGTATCCGGAACAAACCGCAGTTAGCCTTGTACAGATGATTGAGGAATTTGAAAACCACACGATGCCAATTGATAGAACAGCAATGCGAATAAACGCAAACCGCTTCAGCAAAGAGCGCTTTCAAGATGAGTTCAAAACTTTTGTGGAACAAAAGTGGTCGCAATTTTCACGGATTGATCACAACACCCTGGCAAAACAATAAACTTCTATTTCACCTCTGGTGCATGATTGTCAAACAGCGAATCGTTTCCTTCATTTGAAAAATCCATTAATCCACAGGTAAAGGTAGGCAGTGTGGATCGACACGCTCGTTTCTGGATGTCTGTCTTGCTGATATTTGCGGACGCAGTTGGGTTAGTGCTGGCGGGGATACTTGGTTTTACGCTTCGTTATATGATGAGCGAATTGGTCAACCCGCCTTTTTACTGGAACCTGCTGGCCCTGATCCCCATATTCCTTGTCGTTTACGCCCTGCGCGGGCTCTACCCGGGGGTGGGTCTCAGCCCAGTGGAAGAACTGCGCCGCCTGTCCACCGCTACCAGCGCCGTTTTCCTGGTTTTCACCGCCTTCACCTTCTGGATCCGCATATCAGAGTATTTTTCACGGCTGATTATCGCATATTCCTGGATCTTTGCCCTGGTTACCGTCCCGTTGAGCCGCTGGGTGTTCCGCACCATTGCGGTAAATTTGGGGCTGTGGGGTGAACCGGTCGTAGTGGTTGGTGACGGTCCTCAAACTCAACGAGTGGTCGATTTTTTGCTCGCCAGGATGCGCTTCGGTTTAAGACCTGTCGTTATTTTAAATGACGAAAATGAACCACCCCAAAATTCTCCCGTCCTACATGTACCCATAAAGATAGCGCTAAACAAACCTGATTTATTAGCAAATTTGAATACAGCCATCCTGATCGATTCGGAGCTGCCAAAGGAATTCCAAAGTCGACTGTTATCTGAACAGGGTTTTCACTTCCAGCGCCTTATCTTAATGTCAGACATGGGCTGGATTGGCAGCCTGGGTGTGACACCTTATGACCTGGAAGGATTATTGGGGTTGGAACTGCGCCAGAATTTGCTCGTTCCCTGGCACCAGCGTATAAAGCGCGCCATCGATATTTTACTGTCTGGGTTCCTCGGGTTATTGGCAGTTCCAATAGGTGTACTGGTCGCGCTAGCCATCAGATTGGATACACCTGGCAGGATATTTTATCGACAGCGCCGCATCGGAAAATCCGGGGAAGAAATAAATGTGTGGAAGTTCCGCACGATGATTAGTAATGCAGACCGGAGATTGGAGGATTACCTGGCTGACCACCCAGAGTCAAACGCGGAATGGCAGGAGAAGCATAAGCTTCAAAACGACCCGCGCATCACACGAGTTGGTCGTTTTCTACGCCGCACCAGCCTGGACGAAATACCTCAACTGTGGAACGTAATGAAGGGAGAAATGAGCCTGGTGGGACCGCGACCGATTGTGGCGGAAGAAACAGAAAAATACCAGGCGGGCTACCAGCTGTACAAACGCGTGCGACCAGGAATTACCGGGCTTTGGCAGGTATCCAGAAGAACCGATACCAGTTATGCAGATCGCGTGCGCTACGATGAATACTACGTTCGCAACTGGTCAATCTGGCTGGATATTTACATAATTCTTCGGACAGTCTGGGTGGTACTGCGCGGCGATGGCGCGTATTAGTAAGACCATTGGATAAACACTAAACCGGTGAAAAAACAATTAACAATTGTCGTAACCCTCGCAGTTATCCTGATCCTGCCATATGGCTGGGAGAGTCTTCGCGTGAGCACCTGGTATGTATTGCTAGGAGTAATCCTCGCACTAAGCGCAGTATGGCTGATCAGCCGAGGCCGTTCGGGAGGTCCCTTTCACCTGCCAAAAGCAACCATCCCACTGGTGGTTTATGTAGTCTTTCGGTTTATCACATTATCTTACACGCCTTTACCCTATTACGCGACCTTTAGTACCCTTTCTGAGCTGCTCGTCCTTTTGATGTTCATTTTTATCTTCGATTCTCTTTGGAATGGTTGGCAACCGCGCCTGTGGGAAAATGCACTGATTGCGATATGTTTAGTCTTTGTCGTTGTAGATTTGTTTGATATGCTCCAATACCAAAGAGCCTGGTGGTCGATATCTGGCAGCTTGTTTTCCATGCCACCGATTGTGAAACGAGCCCCCGGCGCTTTACTTGGGCACCCAAATTTTTTGGCTGGCTACATCAACCTGGTAATCCCGTTAGTGCTGGTGCGGTTGCTGAGGACAACCCAAAAACGAGGCAAAGTGATTGGGTTCGGGGTTCTGTTATTACTCCTGATTGGAGAATACCTGACCTACTCACGTGCAGGATGGCTGGCATTGGTCGGGGCAATAGTTGTCACACTCCTATTCTATTATGCGGTACCACTTTATGAATGGCTCAAAAGCCCAAGGAAATCAATCCCCTGGCGGACGAGTCGCATCCTTGTAGTTCTGCTGGCAGCCCTGGTTTTGATGATACCAATCACCATATATGCAATTTACCAGACCCAGTTGGCAGGTCATGGCTCAACCAGCATGCGTTTGGCAATCTGGGGTCACAGCCTGGAGCAATTTGTCTCTTCTCCGCTGTGGGGAAACGGTATTCGCTCCTTAGCAGTAACGCTTACCAATCTCAAGAGTGCTATCGGTGTCGATGAAATCAGCCACGCGCACAACCTGCTGCTGCAAATTAGCGCTGAAAGCGGGATCATCGGGTTAGGCCTGGTTTTGATTGTGGCCATCCTTATAGGACGAGCTTTCATCTCTGCATGGAAGCAGCACCCTGCCCAATCCAGAGAAAGAGCAAGTTTGGCAGCCTATGCCGGGATTGGGACGGGAATTCTGATCCACGGTCTGGCCGATTTCTTATTCTGGAGAGCGACCTTCAATATCGCAGTCCTGCTGATCCTGGCGCTGCTCTACTATACCGCTCCGCCGAGGGAGTCAATCACCGTAAAAAAATGGATCATGATCCCGCTGATTGCCGGATCCGTGCTGCTGTTCTCATTTGGAAGGGTGATCACCACCCAGGAAGCCTCAACCTACATGACCGCTGTAGAAGCCGCTGAAATTGGTGATTGGTATACTGCCCGGGAGAGCATCTGCAAGGCGGCGGATGCGACCCAATCGGCGACTTTTTTGGGCTTTCAGTGCGCTCTGGCTAATGCCAGGCTTGCATATGAATCAGGCGATACAGAAATGCTCAAATCGGCATTGGAGGTTCAAAGGAAAACCATAGGTACCGACCCGTACTGGTACGTACATTGGGCGAATCTGGCATCTTACGAATGGCAAAATGGGGAGATAGATCTAGCCCTGGAGCACATGGAGAAGGTAGCTGAAATGGCGCCCCAGCGGAGTATTTTGTGGCTCAACCTGGCCTGGATGCAGGAGAGAGTGGGTAAAAATACTGAAGCATTACGCAACTACAATAGAGTCTATTGCCTGGCACCAGAGGTCAAAAATAGCCTATTTTACCAGGGAACCACATTACGCCAATCAGCCCTGGAAATATCCTGCTCAGAAGGATTTAATATCGCATATCAAAGTTCCCTACTAAGCGCGATTGAAGAAGGAAAACTGGCGCTTGCTGATGGCGATTTGGTCCTGGCAAAACAGATCTTCGAGGATGCGCTCCAAAATGACCCTCAAAATTCAAGCCTGCATTCTTATCTGGGTATGGCATACCAGGCTATGGGGCAGGAAGAACTCGCACACCAGTCGATTCGAACAGCACTATTTATAAACCGCAACTCCACCCAAACCCTGTTAAATTCTGCCCGAGTGGCTGAAAGCCAGGGTTATCCCGAAGCAGCGCTTTCTTATTTGTCCACTGCACATCAATTTCTAACCCGGATCCAACTTTCACATATCTATTACGCCAATATCTACCGATTGAAACCTCTGCCGATCGATCTATCCCCTTACCTAATCCAAAGCATCCCCACGGAAGATGAAATAAATATGGTAAAAACCTATGCTGAACAATTGGCGCACTCGGGTCAGTCCACAAAATCGAATGAAGTATACGAGTGGATCCAGAAAACGCTCGATTGGTGACGTGTAAACCTAACCTGGTTCTTCGATGATCAATTCATGAACACAAATGGTCCCACAAGAAACTTAATCATGTCCCAAGTTTCCAGAAAAAAAGCGTACCATATTATCGCTCTGGTGCTTCTCTTGGGTTCCAGTCTGTTAATTTTTAACCTGTATATGCAGAATTTCAACTGGACAGAGAGCGGCAAGAGCCTGGAGGAGATGGTGGCTGGGACGGCCCACAAACCTTACGTTTATCGCGCCCTGGTTCCCCAAACCATCCTAGTATTCGCAAAACTATTTCACATCGAAAAAACCACCAGCGCCAGAGTGATCATGTACGCCTCCCTGGTCGGTTTTATATTTTCTTTCCGGTATCTATACCGTACATTCTGGAAACCCACCCTGCTGCTCGAGGTCATATCAATCTTAGCAATAATTGGAATACTGGTGTTTGCTCCAGAGAATAAACTATACGACCTAACCGGATTATCCTTATTTACGCTGGGTCTGGCTACCCTGGCACGTACCAATCTCACAGCCTATCTAATCCTGTTCCCTTTGGCGGTTATAAATAAGGAGACCGCGCTTCTTTTAGTTTTGGTTTTCGCCTTGCACTTCTTCAGAACTATGGAGCGCAAACGCTATGCCGTTCTACTGATCATGCAAGTGCTGATCTTCGGACTGGTCAGATTAGCACTCAACTTCATCTTCACTAATAATCCCGGAACCGCGTTCGAAATCCACTGGCGAGAATTCTGGCTGGCGATTCGCTATACGAGTGGAATGACTTTCATATTAATGTTAGCTTTCCTGCTGGTTTTTTTGTTGATCAGCAACCGATTTCAGGAAAAGCCAATATTTCTCCAACACGCTGCGATTGCCGTGCTTCCAGCCCAGTTCATTTTATACTGGACAGTTGGCTTTCCCTTCGAGCTGCGTTTTTTCTTAGAATCTTATCCGATCGTACTACTCTTTATGGTTCAACCGTTGAGCCGGATGTTGAGATTAAAGGCGATAACTGTTGATCAGAAAAGGATTTAATCATTCTCATAATGCCCCACATTAATATTACACAGAAGTTCCAGAATCTTAAAGAACACCTATGGCAACTTTCAATCCTATTCCTTTTGTTCACTGGCGTTGTTATTGCCGTCGCGAGGACAAACGCTGATTCTGATCTTTGGGGACATCTGCGTTTTGGGTTAGACACTTTGGAGAACCAAACTGTGTCTCAAATCGAGCCATATTCCTACTTAACGGAAGGACAGCGCTGGTTCAACCACTCATGGTTGGCCGAGGTAAGCTACGCTTTAGTCTGGAATCTGGCTGGCTCAAGTGGGCTGATTTTATTAAAGACAGCCACCTGGCTGACAATCTGCGGGCTGCTGTTCTGGAACCTGGTTCGCCTGCCGCTGCCGCCGCTGCGAGCGGCGATCCTGCTAGGATTATCCTTGCCGCTCCTGACGCCTTTCTCGATCACGGTCCGGCCGCATATGTACACGGCCTTGTTGTTCACGATCCTGCTGTTGCTTATCATTAAGGCCGATAAGGGGAGATATGGTTGGTTGTGGGGAGCGCCTGCCATCTTTGTTTTGTGGCCAAACCTGCACGGAGCCTTTTTAGTTGGTTTGGGCCTCTTAGGAATCTGGGGGTTGATCCACATCCTGACTCACCGGGACAAACGTGTACTCTTCAGGGTGCTGCCGCCAATTCTGGTAAGCATCATCGCAACCTTGGTGAACCCATACGGCGCTGACCTGTGGCTGTTCCTGATCAGCCATCTGCAGGACCCGCGCCTGGAAATCACAGAATGGCGCCCGATAGCGATCACCTCTATCCTGGGATTGATTTACCTGTTCTGGTTAATATTCTGCGGGCTGGGTTTGAAGTATACCCGAAAACAACGCAGCCCGGCATTGTTGGTCGTTTTTATCGTGCTGGCTTTTCTGCCCCTGGTGTCCGAACGGCATTTGCTTTTCTTCGTAATTGGTGCAGTACTGCTAATTGGACAGCATATCGCGGACGCCTGGGATCGCGTTATGCCGGTTCCGCCCTCCTCCAGAACGATAAAACCCATCGCCATTATTATCCCGGTCCTGGCTGCGTTGATAATTATCGCAATCAAACCGCCCGATTTCTCAAAAATCCCGCTCCCTAAAAGATTCCCGGTGCCGGCTGATTCAATTTCATTCCTGAAAGAAAGCGGAGCCAGCGGAAATATGGCCGTACACTTTGACTGGGGTGACTACGCCATCTGGCACCTCACGCCGCAGATCAAGGTCTCGATCGACACCCGGCGAGAAATGGCTTACTCACGGGAAGCATACGAAACAAATTTACGTTTTATGATCGGCACTGGGAATTGGGAAGATTTAATTGACCGGTACCCAACAAATATTGCCCTGGTAAAAATGAATTCCCCCAGTTATAATCTAATCAAGATGCGAACGGATTGGGAATTAGTATTCGAAGATTCTGTCAGCGCGTTATATGTAAAAGAAGGCTCGCTGCCTGCAAAACGATTAGGAAATATCAACACGCATCCTCCAATGGGGTTGACTGATCCATATTTCCCATGAATCAGTACAAATGCCTATGCCCAATCAGACAACATTAACTTGAAATATTACCAAGATGTGCTATAATCATTAACGCAGTCTTAACATTGCAGCGTGGAACTTTAGCACAACA
>Ga0209013_10003739_pt1 | contig 13428 bp, 14 predicted proteins | sample Cruoilmetagenom2_FD_187291 | JGI IMG/M metagenome (GOLD analysis project Ga0209013, IMG submission 187291) | Oil polluted marine microbial communities from Coal Oil Point, Santa Barbara, California, USA - Sample 2 (SPAdes) (version 2) | ecosystem: Environmental > Aquatic > Marine > Oil seeps ... | reverse complement strand
CAGGGGGGAAGGACGCCATATCTTGTATATCTCCTGGACTTCTTCCGGAATAGGTATGTTGCTCTCCGGGCTCATTTCCTGTTCAAGGAGCCCCATGGGGAAAATCGCTGCCAGTTTCTCCGGAGCCATCGGCTGCATGGTTTCCGGATCAAGCGGTGGCTGGAGTCCGTTTGGAATATCAGGCACTACATTATACCAACTGGTGGGCATCTCATCGTCACGTAAAACAATCTTCTTATTCATGTTCTCTCCTTCTTTAGGGAAAATTGTTCGTAAAAGTTCACCAGCACGCCATATTCGTCCGATCAGACTGACTCACATAGGTGGGCTATCGGAGTCTCGTGCCTCGCTTACCTGATTCGCCAACCTGCCTGAACGAATCTGGAGTTCTGGTAACCCTTACAGGTCGGAGGTTAACCAAATTGATTGTACCCTGGTGAACTATTACAATAGTTACATGTTTATCCAAAAAATATACCACATTCCAAAGCGGTAGCTCAAGGAATTGTTGATAGATTTGTAGATTGTCGGGAATTTGACCCGCATATTTCACAGATAAGCGCAGACTTCGAGCGACCTGCTGCGAAGCCGGAAAGTCTTGCGTCTACTGCGTCGGAGTCTCCCTTCGGTCGCTTACCTGCACTTGAAATACATCCTCGACATACTGAAGGTAAGCGAAGACTCCGGGTATGCCTGCGGATGTATTTCTACGTGCGCCTCGAAGGTCTCACTTCGTTCGCTATCTGTATCCACAACCCTTTCCGGCTTCTCGCGACGATCTTTCTGAAATATGCGGGTTAAGAAAAATCGGCTACGCCTGTTTTCTTCACCCGGGCCAGTAAAACATTTTCCTCATCCAAACCGACAATATGGTGCAAAATCTCCTTGGGACTCACCCCTGCCCTGCCACTGATACTGAAAAGTTCAAGATGAACATCATTTCCAGACGCCTGTAAATGTTTGACCAGGGGCCTGATATCCAGTGCCTTTTTTTTCTTTTTGCGGATACGTTCAATAACAAAACTTTCCTGCTCCGGAAATTGGTTTATTTTTTCCTGTTGCCCCGCGGTTAACTGTTTGTTGAGGTGGACCCGGTAAGAAATCACCTGTGTTGCCGCTTCTGATTCGGGTGCCGCTTCCAAAGCAAAAACCTTCATGCCTTCCGGCAGCTGACGGTCCAGTTTTTCGATCACGCTTTCCGTGTCATCAATAATCGACGCTATGTCCATATCAAAATATTCCGCTTCGCTTTCCACGCCCACCGGCAGCGCAGGACTAAAGGATATGCGAGGAGAAGGATTAAATCCCTGTGAATAGAGAACCGGGACACCGGCCCTGGTTACGGCCCTGAAAATAAGCTGCAGCACTTCAAGATGGCTGAAAAATCGAACGTCTCCGAAACGGGTGTAATGGACTCGGTAGGAATAGCGTTTCCTCTGTTCCGGCCCATTGTCTTTTTTTGTTAAAGTACCAGCCTGCGGAACCGACAAAGGGGTTTCTGATCTGGTATTGACCACCGGGCGGATTACTTTGAAATCACACAACCCGCACATCTGGCATCCGTTGGTCCGGCAGTCGGGAGTATATTCCCTCGCAAGGGCTTTATGATATTCCTGAACAAGAAATTCCTTTTTTACTCCACTGCCAAGGTGGTCCCAGGGAAGAATTTTCCCAGGATCCCGGGCCTGTAAATAAGCGTCCAGATCTATCCCGCACTCCTGCGCCGCCTGCTGCCAGTTCTCAAGGCGATAGTGTTCCGACCACCCATCCAGCCGGACTCCATTGTTCCAGGCTGTTTCCACCACATGTGACAGTTTGCGGTCTCCACGTGAAAAAACGCCTTCCAGGACACTCTGGCATGGATCCTGCCATTTCAGCTTAAAACCCCGGCGCGGCAGCAGCTTTTTCAACAGGTTTATCCGTTCTCGGGACTCTGCAAGGGACAACTGTTGTTCCCATTGAAATGGTGTATGCGGCTTGGGCACGAAGGTCCCGACACTGACGTTGATCTGCGCTTTCCCGGCATTGGTACCGGCTGTCTGCCGTGCTCTCCGGGCCAATGCAACAATGGCTTCAACGTCCTCCAAGGTCTCCGTCGGCAGGCCGATCATAAAATAAAATTTTATAAGGTTCCAGCCCATGGCAAAGGCGCTGCGGCATGTTTCGAGCAGGTCTTCTTCAGTAATTCCCTTGTTTATGACCTCCCGAAGCCTGTCTGTTCCTGCCTCAGGAGCCACTGTAAATCCGGTCTTGCGGACCCGTTTGATCTGGTCCATAATTTCCCCGGTCAATGTACCCACTCGCATGGAGGGCATGGATATAGAAACATACTGACCGGCAAAGCGGTCCATGAGCCTGACCATGAGTTCCGGGAGACAGGAAAAATCACCGGAGGAAAGAGACAGCAGAGCCATTTCATCAAAACCGCTGCTCTTTACCCCCTGTTCCGCGATGGTCATAATTTCATCTACCGGGCGTTCACGGACCGGCCGGTAGATCATCCCGGCCTGGCAGAAGCGGCAACCGCGGGTACACCCCCGGGCAATTTCCAGACCAAGCCGGTCATGGATCGGCTTGACGATCGGGACAAGGGGCTTGCCCAATGTATCAGGTCCTGGAAGATTAGGGATTACTCTTCTTTGTACTGCGTGATATCCAGGTTTAAGAGGCTGAATATCTATTAATTCAGACCCGGCATAGTGCGGTACAAAAAATGACGGAATATACACGCCTTCAATATCCGCCAGTCTATGCAGTATCTCCTGGCGGGAAATTCCTGATTTTTTTGCAGTCATGACCAGCTCGGCGATTTCAATGATGACTTCCTCACCGTCTCCCAGGACAATAGCGTCAAAAAACTCCGCAACCGGTTCCGGGTTCAATCCGCAGGATCCTCCCCCGATGATGAGGGGAAATGACCGGCTGCGCTGTTCTGCACGAAAGGAAATGCCTGCCATATCAAGGACCGTCAGGATATTCGTATAGCAGAGTTCGTAGGGCAGAGTGATGCCGATAACATCGAAACTGCTGAGCGCTCTTCTCGATTCCAATGTAAACAATGGAATATCATGCCGCCGCAACTCGCCTTCCATATCCATATCAGGGCAGTAAGACCTTTCAGCTAAAAATTCTTTCCTGCTGTTCAAAATGTGATACAGTATCTGTAGGCCCTGATGTGACATGCCGATCTCGTAAAGATCCGGGAAAACGAGGGCAAAGCGGACTTCTGCCTCATCCCAGTTCCTGATGACAGCATGAAGTTCACCGCCTATATATCTGCCCGGTTTACGGACCAGGGGCAAAATATGGTCAATTAAAATTTGAGGGGACATAGCCTGTCAACGTCGCGGTTGACCTCTTGTTCATTAAAAAATGTTGACATTTCAAGCTTCCACGATGTATTCAAAATAATATACGATAGTCTATGAACTAATATCAATAGTAATCAATTTTACATAAAGATTCAGCATACTATGAGACTGACCATGAAAAAAAGAGTTACCATTATAACAGCTTGCCTCATTCTCCTGTTTGTTCATCTCGGCTTCACTTCAGCTTTCGCCAAGCCAACGCTTGAGCAGGTCCGGTTTGATACCCCTGGTCCACATGAGGACAGGGTTACCTTCAAGTTAAACGGAGCATATCTGCCTAAAACTTTTGCCCTGAAGGGCGACAGGCCGCGTGTAATTTTTGATTTTCCTGAAGTTGTGCCTACGAAAAAAGTCAAAAACACCATTCAGACGAAGGGTACCTTTATTAAAAGCATAAGAACTGGAATCCACACGGGAAAGAACCCTAAAACCAGGATTGTGTTTGATTTACAGCCAGGGATGTTGGTTGACTTTGACCAGAACTTCGATAAAGGCACCAATACCCTTGTCATCAGGGTCTTTGCCGCCGGCATGCCTCCGGGGCCGATCGCCGCGGAACAGACAGAACCGGAAGCTGTACCGGAGGAAAAACCGGAACAAGTAAAGGCAGCTGAAAAAGCGAAGGAGGAGACACCGCGCACTCCTGCAATTGCAAGTCCGGCCCCTCAGGAAGCAACCCGGCCCGAACCTGTGCCGCAAGTCAAAGAGACTGCCCCTGTTGAGCCGACCCCTGTCGCTGAAGCAGAAGCGGAGGAACCGGAGATGCAACAGGAAAAAAAGGCTGCACAACAAGAAACAACCCCGGCAGCGAGTGTTCCTCCGCCTGACATGGTGGAGGCAGTGGTGAAACCAGAAATGAAGGAATCAACGGTCATCCAACCTTTGTCTGCAATTGGTGAGACAGAAAAAAAAGCAGCGGAAAAGGTCATTCCCACCCTCTATAAGGTTGAATTTGATGACACCTCTCATCGTGGCGAAATTGTAACTTTCAAGCTCAATTCATTTAATCCCCCGGTAGTTTTCGGAATTGAAGAGGACGTTCCCAGGATCGTCTGTTTTTTCAAGGACACCAGCGCCGGCGATAAACTTGGGGAGATCATCAAGTCAGGGGGCAAATTCATTAAAAATATCAAAATAGGTACATACAGGAACCCGGATAATATCAGGGTCGTTCTCGACCTGGAGCCCGGAAAGAACTATGATCTTCAGCAGATTTTTTTCAAGGAAGATAAACTGTTCATGATTATCATCAACACCACTGGAGAAAAAGTCGTAAATTAAGAACTGAAGCAATGTATATTTTCAAGTTGAGATAACTCTCATTACTCGATGCGTTTGATAGTGTAATGTTCCGGCAAGGTGAGTTCAAAGACATTTTCAGGGACCACGGCTTCAGGCAAAATCAGGTCATACTTCAGGGTGATCTCTCCCTGGAAAAAAGCCCCTGTCACTTTTATTTCCTGCAGCATGGGGCATTTATCTCCTATGAGATCATTCCAGCTATAATCGATATCCAGGATGATATCCCCGGACTTGTTATCAACCACATAACGTTCAATACGTCCTGCTTCCGGATTGAATAAAACATTATGCCTGTTCTCTTCATGTGGAGAGAAAATCAACCATACCAGTTCACTGGTTCGTTTATCCTGGCGCACATCCTGCAGGTAAGACTCGGCCGGTGTTAACCTCCCCTGTAAAAGAGAAATGACTTCATCCGCTTGAAGATAGAGCGGTTCGCCCTCCTGTTTTGATATGGACTCAACAGATCCAATGATACCTTGCCCCTGCATACTGTCTACCAGGGTAAATGTCTTACCGGTGCTGACAAGGATAAATAGAGGCCTGCCGACCTGATCAACGATTGTGATACGTAATAATGACGGTGGCTGAATCTGGAGAAATCCAGTGGCCTTTTGATGTTTGCCAAATGTCTTCAGCTCAAAAGACACATCAGCATCTATGGACTGAGCACAATCCTTCTTCTGCAAAGATATGTACCGGTCAAGGATATACGCCCTTTCACTCCCCTTTATCGGAGTTGACTGAGGAAGTTTGACCGCACAGCCGGCCTGGATAATACAACAGATAAGTATCAGGACATACAGGCACGTCGGCCTGAGGTTGGAACTCACGGTTGTTCTTCCTGATTTTCAAGGAGTTTGATTTTGTCCAGCAACGCTTTTGCTGCCTCACTGTTCTCTTCCAGAAGTGATAATGCCTTGTTATAGGCCCTGAGGGCATCTTTTTTCCGTCCCATCTCAAGGTAGACGTCCCCGAGATGGTCCAAAATAGTGGGATCATCCTCCGAAGCAAGCCTGACCGCTTCCTCGAGTGCCTGTCTGGCCTCCTCAAGCCTGCCCAGCTTGTAATATACCCAGCCCAGGCTGTCCCGAATATAGGCATTGTCCGGTTTTAGTTTGACGGCACGCTGAATATATTCAAGCGCCTTGTCCATATGAATACTTTTATCCGCCCACGAGTAACCAACATAATTCAGAGCTTCACCATGCTCGGGCTGCCGCTTGATGAGTTCCTGCATTAACGACAAGGCTTCTTCCCGCGACCCCAGGGTATCGAGAAAAAGACCGTAATCATACAACAGCTCATCATTTTCCGGGAACGCTGACAGTGCCCTGGCAAAGGTGCTTCTGCCTAGGTCAACCTTTCCCTGCAGCTGGTACAAAGCCGCCAGCATGACATACATGTCCGGGCTGCGGCCCTGTTCATGCTGAATAGCCTTTTCAAGTACTTCCACTGCCTGTTCAGTCCTGTCAAGAAATCTAAGGACCCTCACCTGCAAAACAATCGCGCTTTCATACACTTCGGCATCGCTGTTTATCATTTGCAGCTCGGTTACAGCCTTATCGTACTGCTCGGCCTGGGTTAAAATTACCGCTAGAAGATACCGGGCATCCGGTGCATTCTTCCGGTCCAGGAACTGACGCAAAATGACAATAGCCTGATCATACTTCTCAAGACGGGCATAGAGTCGGGCAATCGAAAGGTCCACCCTGCCCGGTTCTTCCGAGAGGGCCTTCAACCTGTTGAGTTCTTCAACGGCCTCTTTCTCTTTATTCTGTATGAGCAGAGAATTAATCAGGGCGAGCGACGCCCTTTCATTACCTTGGTCCTGTTCAAGAATCTCCCGGTATATGGCAATGACCCGATCGTCATCTCCCTGTTGGGTATATACCTCGCTCATCTCCATAAGCAGATCTACGGACCGGCTTATGTCCAGTGCCTTCTGATACTCTTCGGCAGACAACGAATACTTTTTATTATTCAGGTAAATACGGGCCAGCATCACGTGCGCCGGATAGGAACGGCCCTTGACGGCCAAAAGCTTTTTGAGGACCTGCTCGGCCTCATCCAGCTTATTCTGATGCAGATAAAGTTCACTGAGAAGCAGAAGAGAATTGACTTCTTCCGGGTCCTGATTATGCACAGATATATACTGTTCGGCAGCTTTCCCGAATTGTCCGAGACCGATATACACCCGGGCCAGAAGTCTTCTTACGCCGGTATCAAGTGGTTTGACTTCAAGATATTTGTTCAGCAGACCCACTGCCTCTTCACCCCGGTCCATCCTCAGGAGAAGCAAGGGGATCTTTCGTATAATGTATTCCGCCTCCGGATCACAGATCAAGGCCTTTTCATATGCTTCCAGGGCCTCTTCAAACTGCATGGCAAGTTCAGCCTGTCTGCCCCAGAGAAAATAAAAATAAGCGCATCCGTAATCCGTATCTTCCGCCAGGTCCGGAGAATGCAAGGCGCCCTGCGGCTGACATGCTGCCAGAATCACAAAAATCTGCAGCAAAACGGCGGGATAAACAAATTGCTTAATCAGCTTTTTACCGACACGCATTGATAATTCTTTTCCCGCAACAGGGAGTCCACTGTTGCTCGAATACTTTGTCCGACCTGGTCCAAGGGAGCGTCGGAATTAATTTTTTTAATACATGAATGGTCAAACGAAGCAAAGAGTGACGCCACTCTGCGCAACTGTCCTGCCTGTTCAAATTCATTGAGTTCCTCGCCGCGAAGCTCTTTGATCCTCGCAAGACTTGTTTCCGGTTTCATAGTAAGAAGAATAACCAGATCAGGCTCAGGAGCAAAACTGTTTTTTGCAAAAACCTCTTCGGGATCAATTCCGGCAGCTCCCTGGTAGGCTGCTGTGGAAAAATAATACCGGTCAGTCAGAACAATATGTCCCTCGGCAAGGGCCGGGCCGATAACCTCCCGCACATGCTGGCGCCGATCTTCAACAAACAGCTCAAGTTCTTCTTCAAGGGTACATTGTCCTCGATCGAAAAACAACTGCCTGATTTTTTTACCATACGGCCCATCGGTCGGTTCACGGGTTTGAGTCACCCTGCAGCCCTTTTCACGCAAGTACTCGGCCAGCAGGCCTATCTGTGTGGACTTGCCTGTTCCGTCTATGCCCTCTACTGCTATGAGTATACCACTGTTCATGTCTCCATCAACTCATGTTTCTTTATTCATTCTGTTTGCAATAATTTGCGCTGCCATAACATAAGCCGCCTCAAGGCTTGAACTGTCTGCAACACCATGACCAGCGATATCATATGCCGTGCCATGATCGACTGAAGTACGGACTATGGGCAGCCCCAGGGTGACATTGACCCCGTCTGAAAAATGAAGAAGTTTAAAAGGTATCAACCCCTGGTCGTGATACATGGCAATGACTGCGTCAAACCTCCCTTCCACAGCGTGATAAAAAACCGTGTCCGGGGCCCATGGACCGCTGACATCGCATTCATCGGATGTGGCTTGAACAGCGGGGGTGATGATCTCAAGCTCTTCCCGGCCGAACATTCCCTGCTCTCCCCCATGGGGGTTAAGCCCGGCCACGGCTATCCTTGGATTTCTCAAACCAAAATCTTGCCGGAGTGCCTGAGCGGTCATTGTAATACATTTTGCTATCTTTTCCGTGGAGAGCATCGCCGCTACACGGCTGAGCGGCTCATGAATAGTGACCAGTGTTACTTTCAACTGCCGGCCGGCCATCATCATGAGATAATGCTTCGTCCCGGTCAGTTTGGCCAGCATTTCAGTGTGTCCGGGGTAATTATAGCCGGCCATGCTCAGGGCCTTTTTGGTTATAGGACAGGTCACCATACCAGACAGAACTCTATTTCCAATAAGCTTGACCGCCTCTTCAATATATACGGCCATGGCCTTGCCGGTAATTTCATTTGGCTTGCCCCAACCTAATGCACTGATATCCAGTGATGACAGATTGCAAACCGGAACTGTACCTTTTTTTATTTTGTCTCCAGGTTGCCACGAAACAATTTCAGCAGGAATATCAAGTGTTGTTGAAGCGTGTCGGATTACTTCCAGATCGCCTAATACTACAGGTTGCATACCGTCAGCTTCCGGTAATGACGAAAAAAACTTCAAAAGAATTTCCGGGCCGATGCCAACCGGACAGCCCATGGTAATCCCAATCAAGGACCTCATCTTATCCACACCATCCGGCATACTGCTTTATTCACCATACATTTCAAAAGCATCCTGCACAATCTCCACTTCAGGTAAAGATCCTTTGTGCAGCATAACCGCCACAACATCAAAACGGGCCGATCTGTCAAACAGTTTGCGGCTGTTCAGGTATGCAAGAGCGATTCGCGACATCTTCCTCTGTTTGCGGCTGTCAACAGCCTCAAAAGGACTTCCGAACCGGGTTGAACTTCTGGTTTTCACTTCGACAAAAACCAGTACTTCACCATCTTCGGCAATAATGTCAAGCTCACCGAAACGTTTGCGGTAATTGCGTTCAACAATCGAATATCCTTTTTGTTGCAGGTATGCGGCAGCTATGTCCTCACCGTAATGACCGGTATTTTTGCCTGCCATGTTTTTGACATCTTTCAACCTGCCTGAAAAGAAATCCATGAGTATCTGTTTCACCATAACTCCGTCTGACTGATCGGGCTGTCTACAGAAACATCTGTCAGATACTCACGTACGCCCTTAAACGTGCGGCGATGGATCATACAGGGACCGTGTGTTTGAATGGTGCGGCGATGGGCTGCGGTCGGGTACCCCTTATTCTGCTTAAAATTATATACAGGGTATTTCCGGTGATACTCTTCCATAAGCCGGTCGCGGGTTACTTTCGCTATTATTGAAGCCGCGGCAATGGTGGCGCTTTTTGACTCGCCTCTGACAAAGGCCTCCTGCGGAAGACTCACCGGGACGTTAAACTTACCGTCAATGAGAAGAAAATCGGGCCTCACGTTGAACTGCAAAGCAAGATGGGACACTGCCCTCGCCATTGCCTGAAGGGAGGCCTGCAAAATATTAATACGGTCGATTTCCTCTGCGGAAACGACTGCATAACCGATTTTGGCCCCGCAGCAATGAAGGAGGTTAAAAAGGTCCTGTCGCTCGGGAGCAGTCAGTTTTTTTGAATCTTTGAAACGCCGGTATTCGCAATCCAGCGGCAGAACAACACAACCGGCAACAACCGGTCCCGCCAGGGGCCCTCGGCCTGCTTCATCAAGCCCGGCTACGCAAGGATAGCCTGACCGAATCAGTGTGCGCTCAATATGGAAGGTATCCGTATTTTTCGGACTGTGAAAAAAAGGAGAGGCACAAAGTTCGTTGTCCTTAGGCAATGGTACTCTCTGTGCCTCCCAATAATTAACCTGAAAACAGCCGTTAAATAATGCCGCGCTCCTTGATACGGGCTGCTTTACCCCGACGCTCACGGAGGTAGAACAGACGGGACCGGCGAACTTTACCCCGGCTGATAATCTCAACCTTCTCAAGACGAGGTGAATGCAAAGCAAATGTTTTTTCAACACCAACCCCGTGGGAAATTTTACGAACGGTAAAGGTCGCATTCATTTTGCCGCGTTTCCGCTTAATGACTACTCCCTGAAACATCTGAACACGTTCCTTATTGCCTTCAATAATACGGATGTGGACTTTCACCGTATCACCCGGACGAAAATCAGGGTGATCAAACCGCATCTGTTCCTGGTCTATCCTGTCAATAATATTCATGGCCATAACTTTTCTTTTCGGGCTTCACCCGAAGGATGCCTCCACTTCATCCATCACCTGACTGCTCACTTTGTGCAGTATTTATCGTATACGTAATAAATTATAATAAAATGTTACTTCAATTTTCAGATTCTTCCGTCTTCTCTCATCTTTCATCTGCAAGGGCCAACAGCCGATCCAGGGTAATGGACACCGCGGAACGCACTGAAAGATGATTATACTCACCCACCCCTCTTAATGGGGGCAGTATTTCATCGGCACCGGTCAATATTTCCTGTGCCAGACCCCAAGCTGTTCCGAAGAGCAGGAGCAGCGGCCGACCCTCCGAAATCATATCTCGTACAGCTTCGAATTCTATCGTCTTTTGTCCCGGACGGGCACAGGTTGCAAGAACCAGGGGCCTGAGCCCCCATTTCTCCGTTATCCCGTTGACAACATCATCCAGGCCTGAACAAATCCGGATCAATGACAGGGCATCTTTACGATGCGGGTTTACTGATCCGCCATAGCCCCCGGTCCAGTGAGCTACAATCTTCCCAACCAGTTCCTGCTGCTGCGTATCCGGAGTCACCACCCAGTAGTTCTCAACTCCATAGGTACATCCCGCCCTGGCTATATCATGCAGGTCAAGATTTGTGACAGCAGAGCCGATAAGTTCGCCTGTCCGGTTCACCACGGGATAATGGATGAGCGCCACATCAATCTTCAGTGACTCCATTACCCTTACACGCTTCCATAATTTCAGCCATAAAACCTGCCTTTTTGAGCAGTTGTAATTCTTTGGCTGTAAATTTTACTTTCTCAAGAAGTTCAGGCCGTCTGGCCAGAGTCTCCCGCACCGACTCAAGAAAACGATACCGCTCAATTTCCGCATGATCACCGGACAACAGGACCTCCGGAATATCCATCCCTTTATAGATGCGCGGCCTGGTATATTGCGGATGCTTGAGCAACCCGCGGCTGAATGTGTCGTTTTTCGCCGAATCTTCCGAGCCCAGGACCCCTGGAATGAGTCTCGTTACGGAATCAACGATAACCATTGCCGCTATCTCTCCGCCGGTGAGGATAAAATCACCAATTGAAATCTCTTCGTCAATACAACACCTGGTGACCCGCTCATCAACCCCTTCGTATCTGCCGCAAACCAGGACCAGACGAGAAAAGCCGGCTAATCGCCCTGCAGTCTCCTGGTTATAGGTTTTTCCTCTCGGCGACAGGAAAATAACATGTCCGCGAGGACCCTGCTTCTGCACATCTTCAAGAACGGAAATAAGGGGTTCAGGTTTCATAACCATCCCTTCGCCCCCTCCGAAAGGGCGATCATCGGTCATCTTATGCTTGTCAGTCGCATAATCTCGGATATTGTGCAGATTAACCGATATCTTTCCGCTGCTTATCGCCCTTCTCAAAATTCCATCTTGAAAAGGTGAAGAAAACAGCTCCGGAAAAATTGTTACTATGTCAAACAGCATGGGCCTTTACAACCGGTAAGCGGTTTTTTTTAAGGCACCCTCTTGTTAATATCAAGCAGCCCCGGCGGCAAACTCAGCACCACCTTGTTCTTGTCATAACGTACTATAAATTTCTCTTGAACGGGAATCAGGTACTCCTGGTGGTCACCTGAAACAGACAGGATATCGTGCGCCCCGGTCTCGAAAATGCCTGTTACTCTGCCAAGTTCCCGGCCGTCATCAGTAACGACCTGTTTTCCTGTAAAATCCCGCCAGTAATACTCGTTGTCAGCCAATTCAGGTAAATCATCCCGCTGCAACCAAATTTCCATGCCGACCAATTCCTCGGCATCGTTCCTGGTTGAGCACCCGCCAAACTTGCAAAGAACCGACTTTCCCTGGACCCTGCTTTTATCAATACTGTACGGTATCCACTCTTGCTCGTTGCCGGAACCAACAAAAACTTTCCTGTAGGCAAGAAAGTTTTCCGGCTGCCCGGAGTAAGGGTATACTTTTATCTCACCCCGGATACCGTGGGGTTTGGTTACCTTACCTAACAGGATAAAATCTCCGGTATCATGACCGGTAGAAGTCATCGCTATTCTAAGATCTCAAGGCGGGAGCGTTTTTCCAGCTTTCCTGCGGCGGCAGACAGGACGGAACGCATGGCCTTTGCAGTTCTTCCCTGCTTGCCGATTACTTTACCGAGATCCTCTTTGGCAACCCGCAATTCGACAATGATTGTGTCCCCCTCTTCCCTTTCGGTCACCTCAACTGCATCGGGGTTGTCAACCAGTTTGCCGACAATATGGCTAATAAGATCTTTCATGAATAAATCTCTTGTTAAGCGGCAGCGTGTTTCTTAATGAGATTGTTGACAGTTACCGAGGGCACAGCACCCCTGCCAAGCCAGTCATTCAGCTTTTCAGTGTCAATTTTTACCTCAGCCGGTTCCTGCAAGGGATCGTATGTCCCGATAATGTCAAGAAACTTGCCGTCACGTGGTGACTCACCGTCGGCAACAATAATACGATAAAACGGTTTCTTTTTTCTCCCTAACCTTGTCAGACGAATTCGTACAGCCATTATTTTTCTTTTCCTCCAATAGTCAATAGTACAACCAGGAACTTTCCCGGAATCTTGTTTACCGAACAAGCCCTTTGGGCAATTTCCGCCGTTTTCCACCGCGCACCATGCTTTTGCCCTTGAACTTTTTCATCATTTTTAACATCATTGTATAACTTTTCAACACCCGGTTAACTTCATTTACCGAGGTGCCTGAACCCTTGGCAATCCTCTGCCTGCGGCTGGAATTAATGATCTGATGCTTCTGCCTTTCTTTCTTGGTCATTGACAGAATAATCGCCTCGGTCCTTTTTAACTCACTTTCATCAGGCTTGGGAGCATCCTTGAGTTGCTTGAGCTTGCTGATTCCAGGAATCATGCCCATCAACTGTTCCAGATTGCCCATTTTTTTTATCTGCTGAATCTGGTCGAGAAAATCCTCCAGGGTAAAAGCATTTTTCTGTATTTTCTTGGCCAGTTTCCTGGCTTTCTTCCGATCAACA
>Ga0209013_10003738_pt1 | contig 13429 bp, 12 predicted proteins | sample Cruoilmetagenom2_FD_187291 | JGI IMG/M metagenome (GOLD analysis project Ga0209013, IMG submission 187291) | Oil polluted marine microbial communities from Coal Oil Point, Santa Barbara, California, USA - Sample 2 (SPAdes) (version 2) | ecosystem: Environmental > Aquatic > Marine > Oil seeps ... | reverse complement strand
CGGATTTTCATCAGCAATTACCAAGGAGGCCGCTACCATCCCCCCATGACATACCGCACTCCAATTGCAGTTTGTATTTATCCACCACATCTCATTCCCATTTTTATTTTTAACATAAGTCGGGAGAATTCCTTTTTCTATCAGGGCACTTTTAGCTAATTTCACCGTTTTTTGTGGTAATGACTCCCCGACCCAGTCAATTGCCAAAGCTACTGCAAACGACATTTCGGCTGCATCAAGAAAGTGGGCAGGGTGCCAGTCAGTAAAATTACACACGGCATTTAGTTCAGCATCAATACGTTTAAGTATCTCAGGATCCTTCCCAATCCGGTAAACCATGCTTAAAGCTCCCATCCGGTTAATCATTTCGACTGAAGTTTCAAGTAATCTCCGGCCGATAAATTTCCTGGTCAATAGAGGCTCTGTAAGTATCTGAGTTGCTTCCTCTTCCAGGTTTTTATAATACGACTGTACCAGGGGATCGGTTTTTAGTCCCTGCCTCAGGTTTCGTTCTATCGACGGGGTGAGTATTAACCTCGGTGAACGTTTCACCAAATGTTTCTTAATATAAGAAACAGAAATCGGGTTTTTGAGTTTTACCGTATCATCGTTTCGCGTTATTGGTCCGGGACTGCCATTATTATTATTGGCCATTGAAACAACCGGAATTACAAAGACAAAGAATGTGAAACTAAAAAGTAAATGAATTTTAATTTTCATGATTATCTATTTTATTTTATCCACTCCATAAAAAGATCATACGGTTTTTCAATGGCTTGTCTTAGGTATATAAATGCCAGGGCCCGATGCCAAATCTTTTCCAATAGATTTCGGTTGCCCTCTCAATGTCGGGAACAATAATACATATTTGCGCAATGTCGGGAATCGGAAAAACCGGTGGCTCTTTTTTTGCTGTCATATAGGATTGGTTTAAAAAAAATTAAAGTCACCGGGTGCAGGATAATTTTTTGTCTGTTCATCAAGCACCAGGATCCAGTCATTATTTACTCCTGATGAAGGAGGAATAAATTCTCTTAATCCGGCATTATCCAGTTCACCTATTTTTGTAGCATCTCCGTTTCGCGGATTATACCACCATCCAGTGGATTTATTACCACCCATTTTTTTCATTACGACCGTAAACGTCTGCCCGGTTGGTGCATATAACAGGGCAAAAGAGTGATCCGAAGAGATGGCACAACGGATATGATCCCGTTTTTTTGGGTTAAGACCATAAACCAATGATTGATCAGGTATCAGTTTCGTAAATGGTCTCGATTCGAACAGGGCCCTTACATGTCATATGTCATCTGCTCCGGGCCTGTCAAGAGCATCTTTCCAATCGGTCAGACAGGGGATGAGAATACTGCCTCCTTTTTTAAACATCTGACAGACGGCAAGATTGCCATAGGTATAGCCGCATGCCCCGGAAAGCAAATTCCAGTATGCATGAACCCTTACATCGTTAGCTAAAATAAATCCTTTGAAATAAGCAGTATCGCGAATGATTCCATTGTTTTCCAAGGCCCCGTCGGGTACATTTTCAGGATTTGACCAGCTACGAAATTTCCAGAACTCAAACATAATGTCTTCATAGGCCGGTTCTCCATCTACAAATGGTTTTACGGGCTGAAGCAACATCAGTGCTTCTGCGTATTCATAAACTTCATTATATCTCTTATTGTGCCCGCTCTGGTACATATTAAAGTCAAGCCACTCTTCGTTATGCAACCAGTAACTGGAAAATGAATGTCCATACGGGTGATACGTGATCAGGTGATTGCCTTTATCTCCTTCTTTGATGCCCTTTGCCATTGCTCTCCATATTTCCAATTCTTCGTTATTGAAAATATTTACATCTCCGCCAAGGATCCATATCACTGGTTTTTCTTTGTATCTGTTCCCCAGGAATTCACCATATGTTCTGGCATTTTCAGGGTTGAACACAACCGGGCCGTAACCTTTTTTATTCTTGGTCACCTTATCTCCCCATGTGGGGAGCATACCAATAAACAATCCCAATTCTTCAGCTTTGTTAACAATAAAGTCAACATGTTCAAAATATTTTTCATTAGGCCGGGAAGGGTCCATATCCAGTAAGGGCACTTCTCCGTACGGATTCGGAGTTCTTAGTCCGTCCATTTCGGCTAACAAAACAGCCTGTATCACAGTAAAACCTTTTTCAGCCCGATTTTCAAGATAAATTGTGGCTTCCTCCCTGTTTAATTTATGGAATAGTTCCCAGGCTGTATCGCCTAAGTAAAAGAATGGTCTACCGTCAGGTAATGTCAGATACCTGCCATTTTCGCTCACAAAAAGAGATTTATCCCCTTCCTTTTTATGCTCCGGGACACAGGACATGAAGAGTACAATAATAATCGCATAAAATATTTTACTTAAGTATTTCATAAGTTATGGTTTAATTTAATTTTTATCCATAATTACAATATCAATATCCTTATTTTTCACAAAGCTTCCTTTACAACTCTGAATAATTTTGTAAAAACACACTTACGCAACAGCTATTATTTAAGAAATATTATCAGAGTACCTTATCCTTTATGCTGTTCAACCCTGAATATAAGCCACCGGGCCGCTGAGTTTAGTGCCCTGATAGGAGAACTCGCACTGCCCAGGGGCAAAGAAGATGAGGTCTTCCCTGCCGTTTATCCTGATGCGAAGTCCAAATACGCCTTTCTTCTGAACGTCTTCAGGCAGGGTAAGTCTTTCCAAAACAATATCCGGTACATCACCTTCGTAAGGGTAAAGCAGACTCGTCAGTCTCACCGGAATCTCTTTTATCGAAAACCGGACGCGGGGTCTTGGTTTGACAACTTTGTACTCCACCGCTATCCATCCCTCCTCTTGTTGTGCGGTCAGACCCGGAATTTCCATGACCTTGACCATAAGGTTGGCACCTTCCCTGAAGTCCGTCCGGGCAGTGAGGTTGTCAAGTTTGACGCTGCCGGGGGCAAACTGAAAATACATATCCACCTCATCGGTCCCCTTCTTTTTACCTTGAACATCGTCGATCATCACCCAATACCCACCTCTGACATAAGCAATTCTGCGTTGGTGAATGTGGCCATTGCGTGTTACTGGGCCGCTTGCGTCAACGTAGTCGATTTTATCGCCGTGGAGCCACTGGTTGAGCCTGGTCTGTTTCAGGTCTGCGGGGCGGTTCTTTCCCGCAATCGCGATTGTGCTATGCGAACAGGTAGTCCTCGATTTTGGTCTGCCGCCGCCTTCGTAATAGTCTGCATAGTTCTTCGTGGATGAATCGTCAAGCAGTGCGCGGCCGCCGGCAGCCAGGATAATCGCCCCGGCACTATATGCCTGATCCATAGTCTGTTCCAGAAAATCGCTGTGGGTTTCAGTCCCCCAGCTCAGGCTGATGACACGGGCATTATTTTGCATCGCAAAATCAAGACTCTGCATGAGGGTGAAGTTAGAGGTCAACCCCTGCTCATCAAAAATTTTTACCGGGATAATCGGGACAAAATCATCTGTGCTTTGCTTTGATGCACCGTCAGGAGTGACCATGCCGGTTGCTATCATGGCCATTTGTGTTCCATGGCCCATGGAATCGGAGATCTGTGCCTCTGGATCAAGTGAGTCCAGTGACGTAAGAACAAAGGGGTCTACCCCAAGGTCGGGAATCAGGCCGCTGTCAAGAATCGCCACCGGCATGTCACCGATCAGGTTGTCGGGCTGGGCCTCGGGTTGGGTTTCCGTGTCGGCTCTATTGGAAAGTTGATAGGGAGGCGGAGAGGCATAGACAAAATTTGGCTCGGCCTCTATCTGTGTTATACGGTTTATTTGTGCCGCCAGGGAAGGGATGTCTGTCTTGTCAGGCACTTGAATTTTGTAGATTCCCAGGTTTGCATTTTGTTCGATTACGGTTCCATGCACTTGTTTCAGTAATTGTTTCAACCTGGTACGACCGGCTGCGCTGCTGATATGGACGAGAATCTCACCGCGAACAAACGTATCACCGTTTGAATCCATCGTAATCTCAAAGCCGTTGGTTGGGGGCAGGTAACGCATTTTTTCTTTGTTACCGGGTTTGAAAATCTGGAGTTCTTCAAGGGTGGAGCGGCCATCTATAGTATCTTCTCTCGACTTCCAGATGAGTGCATAGCTGTAGGAGTGAAGGATAGAGTCCAAACCCTGGCGGAGATCCTGGTTTTCCAGGGAAACTGTAATTTTTGGGTTGATGCCGGGGTCCACCTGAACAACGATTCCCTTGTTCGCAAGTTTCCTGAGAATAGCAGTCAGGGGAACCTCTCGGGCATGCAGGGTGATCCGGTCACCGGCAAGATAGAGATCTGTAGAGGATGCCTGATTTGACCACAGCAGCCCAATGACCATTACTGGAATGATCAGAAATATGCATAGTCCACGTGTAACCGGTCTCATCTTTAATGAAGATATTGATTTTTGTAATATCATAATCATTTCGGTAGATTTATAAGGATCAACCGCTCCTTTTTCCGGCATTTTGTACGGTTGTGAGCGACGAAACAGCTGATTAACCATGATACTCTCATTTTATAGAGAAAACCAGCTTGCAGGAAACATGTTTTCTGATAAAATAGAAAGTTTTCTCAGAAAACATGGGGAAATGCGTTATGATAGGTACAGTGATACGGGCGTAACAGTCTCTCTTACTCGATAAATTCAATGCGGCAGATGAGCGGAATCTCTCTCCTCTTGCCTGTTATAAGCTGCTTTTTAAATTCCATGTCTGATACCTATATTAATACCCATCCGTCGGCAGCCATTGTCCGTGATTACCTCGCAGGTATGACGGATGATTTTTTCCTGCGCCAGGCAAGAAAAATAGACTGTGACATCCCGGAGCGGACATGCATAGCAAACTGAAACTTTTTCTTCCCGGTGAAAATACGACATTGATCATCACTGCCGCCTTTATCGGTCTGCTGGCAGGTGTTGCGATTATTGTATTTCGTGAAGCGGTTGATCTAGTCCACGAGTTTGTGTTTATCCAGGGTTATGAGCTGCTTCGCATCGAAGAGGGGGGATGGCGCAGGTTGCTGCTGCCGCTCATACCCATGTTCGGCATGGTTCTTCTTATTCCCCTGTCGCTCCTGTTTCCAGGTAAGGTGAATGGTTACGGCTTCACCAGGTTTTTGCGCCGGGTGAACCTGGAAAATGGAGTAATCAATGCCAAGAACATCTTCATCAAGATAGCAGCCACCGCCATTACCATTGGTTCCGGTAATTCCGCCGGTGTGGAGGGCCCTATTGCCCAGATCGGCGGCGCCCTGGGCTCCCAGGTCGGCCAGAAGTTCCGGGTCTCAGGTGCCCGGATGAAGGTCTATATTGCAGCTGGTTGCGCCGGTGGTATAGCCGGTATCTTTAACGCCCCCATTGCCGGTATTTTTTTTGCTGCCGAAATAGTCCTGCTGGGTACCTACGAGATTTCCTCTTTTGCAGCCCTGGTTATTGCCTCGGCTCTGGCTACCGTGGTTTCACGGGCCTATTATGGTGAGATCCCCGCCTTTCCCATTCCTGATTATCACATGGTAAATCCCTTTGTGGAGATGCCGCTGTATGCGCTCATGGCCGTGATCTTCGGCATGCTGGCGGTTGTTCATATCCGTTTTTTTTATTTTGTCAGGGATAAGTTTCAGGCCCTGCCCATCCCTGCCCAGATCAAACCCATTATCGGTGCCTTCATGGTGGGCAGTATCGGTATAGTCTTTCCCCAGATAATGGGGGATGGTTATGAATTTATTGAGCAAACCCTGTCTGGATACGGTGTTGTATGGGTTCTGCTGGCCCTGATTTTTCTGAAATCCATTGCCACCGCCATAACACTCGGCTCAGGCGGCGCAGGCGGTGTGTTTGCACCTGCCCTGTTTATAGGAGCCGTAGCAGGTGGTGCCTTTGGTGGTATTGTCCACTATCTGCTGCCGGGATACACGGCAACGCCCGGGGCCTACGCTACAATTGGTATCGGTGCCTTCCTGGCCGCATCCACCCATGCCCCCATGACCGCCATGTTTCTGCTCTTTGAGATGACCGGCAACTACATGATTATTGTGCCGATAATGCTCACCTCCATCCTTGGGACAGTGACTGCGTCAAAGTTTTACCGTGATTCCATTGATACGGTTGATTTTACCCGAGAAGGAATTGATATCCACGAGGGGCGCGAAGTCGCTATTCTCAAATCCATCCGGGTTGGTAAGGCCATTACCGAGGAGGTGGATTTTATCAGTGAGACAGCCAATATAAATCACCTGCTCGAGCTGTTTGCCATGGCCAAGGATTCTTTTTATTTTCCAGTCATCAACCATACCGGCAGGATGGTGGGAGTGGTGTCCATGCAGGACGTGAAAACCATCCTTCACGATGAAGAGCAGCGGGTCTGTTTCCTGGTTGGTGCCATCTGCAGTCGTGATGTTATCAGCATGACCCCTGATGACAACCTCTATGATGCCATGCAGCTCTTTGATGTAAAGGGTATTGAAGAGATTCCGGTGGTGGAGAGTATGGAAGACCAATGGGTACTGGGTATGATCAAGCGAAGGGACGTCATTGCCGCCTATAACCATGAGGTGCTCAAAAGGGGAATCAACGAAAAGGCTGAGAGTATCCGGATGCTCTGCTCTGCATCCTGATTCAGAGGATAGTTGATAATTGAGAGTGGAGAGTTGAAGATCACACTGTTTTCCTTTGGATTCAAACACGGGTATCCAGAGGCCGATACGGTCTGGGATGTCCGTTTCTTGCCCAATCCCTACTGGATTCCCGAGCTTAGAGAGCATAGCGGACTTGAAGGGCCGGTGGCTGCCTATGTATTGGAAAATAAAACCGGCCAGCATTTTCTGGCCCATTTTGAACCTTTTGTTTCCTTTATTTTGAGCAGTCACGAGGCTGCCGGACGCAAGGAACTCATCCTGGCTGTCGGCTGTACCGGAGGTCGTCACCGTTCTGTTGCCGTTACCGATTATTTGCAGAAAATTCTTGCAGATACGAAGTTTGATCTTAATGTATATCATCGGGATATAAGAAAAAAATAGGTGTCAGGTATAAGGTGTAAGACAGAAGTTTACCCTGTTACATCACTTCGGTATAAGCAGTGCAAGGAGACTCAATCGGTAACTCTATACCGTAAACAGTTACAACAATCAGGAGGAACACCCCATGAAAGAGCTATTTAAAAATGTTGTCTATGCCGGTATTGGAGCTGCTTTTCTTACCCGTGATAAGATTGAAGAGGTACGGGCAGAGATGGTAAACAAGGGTAAACTGACCAAGGATGAGGGAAAAGAGTTTGTTGATGACCTTATCAAGAAATCAGAGTCTGCCAGGGATGAGTTGGAGCTGTGGCTGACCCGCCAGGTGGAAGACCGGGTCAAACAGCTTAACCTTGTCACCAGCGATGAAGTCGCTGATCTTCGCCGCAAGATTGAAGAGCTGCAGGTAGTCATCAATAAACAGGGCGACGAGTAAAACACTGATGTTCAGCATCAGGCAGCTTGGTGCCATCAATCGAACCTACCGGCACCTGAATCGGTACCAACTGATCCTGCGGGTCCTCTTCAAGTACGGATTCAGTGACTTGGTTGATCGTCTGCACATTGACCAGTACCTGGAAACAGGTCTGCAGATGATCAACCGTAAGCCGCGTGAACAGCTGGATCGCCTTTCCCGTCCTGCCCGCCTGCGTATGGCGCTGGAGGAGCTTGGGCCTACTTTTATCAAGCTTGGGCAACTCCTCTCCACCCGACCTGATTTTATCCCCGCCGAATATTTAGACGAACTGGCAAAACTCCAGGATCGTGTGCCGCCTTTCAGCTATGAAGAGGTGCAGCAGATTTTCCAGGAAGAATGTGGACAGGATCCGGCGGAGATGTATGAATACTTTGATACCCATGCTATGGCTGCCGCCTCCATTGCTCAGGTTCACCGGGCCAGGCTGTCCGACGATCAGGTAACGGCTGGAGATAGAAGATCCAGGGAGGTAGTTGTCAAGGTACAGCGACCCGGCATTGAAAATCTCATCGCGATCGACCTGGAGATTCTGGCTCACCTTGCACGACTGATGGAGGAACACCTGGAAGAGGTGCAGGGCCACCGTCCCTCCGTCATTGTCCATGAATTTGCCCGCAGCCTGTCCCGGGAGATAGATTTTACCATCGAGCTTACCAATATCCAGCGTTTTGCCCGCCAGTTTGAAACAAATACCAATATCCATGTGCCTGAAGTATATCCGCCCCTGTCTACGGAGCGTATCCTGGTGCTGGAGCGGGTTGACGGCATTAAGGCCTCAGATGTCGATAAACTGAGGGAACAGGGTTACGAACTGCCCCTGGTGGCTGAACGCGGCGCCAACCTGGTTATGGAACAGATCTTTGTCCATGGCTTCTTTCATGCAGATCCGCATCCGGGTAACATCTTTATCCTGCCTGAAAATATTATCTGTTTTATTGATTTCGGACAGATGGGCAGGCTTTCGCTCAAAGAGCGGGAGGATTTTGCAGACCTTGTACTTAATCTTGTTTCAGGGGATGAGAGTAAAGTGGCAATCGGAGTATTGAAAGTGACCATCCAGCAGGGCGAACTGGATCGGGAAGCCCTGGCCCTGGACGTGGGTGATTTCATGGATCGTTATCTGTACCTGTCCCTGGGTGAGTTGCAGGCCGGAAAAATACTCCATGACCTTTTGGAACTGGTTAGCCGCCATAAGCTTTCATTAAAACCTAATCTCTACCTGATGCTCAAGGCCATGACCACGGTGGAAGGGGTTGGCCTGATGCTTGATCCAAAGCTTGAGCTCATTGATCTGGCTCGCCCTTTTATGAAAAAAATTAAGCTTGGTCGTATCAAACCCCGTCGTCTGGCAGAGGAGATTGGCGAAACCGGAAGCGAATACCTGACCCTGATCCGTGATCTGCCCGAGGAGGCCCGCTCCATTCTTTCACAGCTTCGCCAGGGCAAGATGAAACTGGAGTTTGAACACCGTGGTCTGCGGCCCATGGAACGGTCTCTTGACCGGGTATCCAACCGGATTTCCTTTTCCATTGTTTTGGCTGCCCAGATCATCGGCTCTTCTCTTATTGTCCTCTCTGATATCCCGCCCCGCTGGCAAGGTATCCCTATTATAGGTCTGGCCGGCTTTCTAGTGGCCGGTGTCATGGGGTTCTGGCTGTTGATCTCCATTATTCGTCACGGTAATATGTGACCATTCACTCCTCTGAACCATTATTCATTTTTTTTCTTCTCCGTATTGATATTCCATCAAAAACCTGATAGTTTTTTTGAAATTTACCTGGCGGCTGTCTGTCCGCTTAAAAAAAGAGGAGGAAGAAGATGATACGGAAAATTATGACCCTGTGCCTGGCTGTTGCGCTGATTGGGTTCAGCGGTCAGGCCATGGCCGGCGGCGGTCAGAACTACCCCAATGGTGCAGAGGCCTTTCTTGCAGGTGCGGTTCCGCCGCCGGGTTTCTACTTTCTTGACTACCTGTATTACTACAATGCCGATACCATGAAGGATGACAACGGCGATGACATTGAAGCCTTTGACGATGTCTCAGTGGTTGCCAACGTGTTCCGTTTCCTGTGGGCAACCGATAAACAGATCCTGGGCGGCAATTACTGTACCCATCTCTTTGTACCCGTTATTGGAACGGACCTGAACTTCAAGGTTCCGGTGGGGCCGGAGGCAACAAGATCCTATGATGACACCTCGGTGCCCTATGCCATCTACAGTCCTTTTATCCTTGCCTGGCATCTGCAGGAGGGCAAACTGCATCTCGTAACCTCACTGGCCGATATCTATATTCCCACCGGTCAGGATGATGGCAATATGGCCTCGGTGGGCAAGAATTTCTGGACCATTGAACCTGTCCTTGGTGTTACCTATATGCTGGATAACTGGGAATTTTCCGCCAAGTTTATGTATGATTTCAATACATCCCAGGATAAATATGCCACGGTCTACGGTTTTGAGGTTGACCGTGATCCTGGTCAGGAATTTCATTTTGATTATTCAACATCCTACGCTGTTACCCCTGCATTCCGTATCGGTGTGAACGGTTATTTCTATACCCAGACCACGGATGATTCCTTTGATATCGATAATACCATTCCCGTTCCTGTCCAGGAACTGTTGAAGGCTGACGAGGGCTATCACAGCCAGGTTTTTGCCGTTGGTCCTGGTGTCTGGTACAATCATAAGAATATGTTCTTCTCCCTGCGCAACCAGTGGGAGATGGCAGCCAAGAATAAGACCGAGGGGTATAATATCTGGGCCAAGTTTACCTATGCCTTTTGACAGAGGCATAAGGTGTAAGGTTTAAGGTAAGATAAAAAAGCCGCGTGATTGCTCACGCGGCTTTTTTTTATTACGGAAAGGATCTCGTTCCCATGCTCAGCTGTTTCATAATACGCATGGCTTATTAGAAAAGCTGATTACCACTAAAGTTTAGCTTGCCTTTTCGTCATTCCCGCGAAAGCGGGAATCCAGGGGGCTTGGAGTCGTCTGGATTCCGGATCTACGCTTCGCTGCGTCCAGAATGACGATTTTAATTCAAGTTAAAGATTATGCATAATTCATGATGTAAGCTGAGGTTTGGTGGTAATCAAGTTAGAAAATGTAGGGCGGGCTGTGCCTGCCGAAAAAATTGACCAACTGGTTTTTCTTAATTTGGGTTTTTCCCAATTAATTTTTTCCCAGCCTGTTGTTCCACCACGTTTAGTTGGGTGTTGGTGCGCTGGGCAATCTGCTGGTAAACCTGTTTACGTTCGGCATTGATCTTATTAACCAGCTTCTGTACTTCCGGAGATGACTTGACCGGGGCCAGGTAACCAGTTGCTGTCTCGCGGACCAGTCCCTGTGATCTGGCGCTATTAAGATCCATCGCCATGGCCGGCTGACAGATCAGCAGCAGGCCGAAAAGAATGAAGGTAACTATTTTTTTCATGACTGCTCTCCTTTAAAATAGACCGCTGTCTTCACTGAATACATTGTCTAGTTCTTTGTCCACCTTGACCAGGATCTCATGCTGTATTTTGACGTTGAGATTGATTGTAATGGGTTTTTCAGGTGTTGCTACCTGGACAGTCGGGCTGCACCCGCAACTGCCAAGTATGAGAACCGCCAGCACCACCAGAGCCGGTTTATATTTCATAGACTTTCTCCATGCAAAAAAAATACATCAACAGTATGCCTACTTGTAATGTTCTTTAAGCCGTTTGTCCAGCTCCTCAGTTAATCCCTTGCTGAAGCGCAGGCTCTGCAGCAGGGCGGGCAGGTTTTGCTCGGCATGGATATTGAGGTGTACCGGACGACTGGTCTCAAGTCCCGGGCTGATCCCCTGCAGGCCTATATCGAGATCCAGTTGCCCCGATGGTAGATACCTGGCCGTGGTCTTGAGCGAGTCATAGCGAAAGTTTTCCACAGCTTTCAGGGCGTAGCCGGTGATACCTGCAGGGTTCATGTTTTCCGGTGTATAGCGTATCTCACCACCCGGCTGTTCACTGTAGAGTTCGCCTTTTTCCACAGAGATCTCTTTTTCCTTAATAGTGACCGGAATAGCACCGCTGATTCTGCCGGTGACATGCAGGCTGTCCATTTTAATCAGCTTGATCAGCGTGTTCAGGTTCATGTTTCTGATGTTTACTGTAAAGCTGTTGTCCGGCTGATTCAGATCATAAATTATGGTTGGTGAGGTGATGGTACCGTCGAACAGAGAGGCGCTGAAGTCATTGATTTGCACCTGGGGCAAGGTTTCGTTTTTTACTGATAAAAAGCTAAGTCCGGCATGGGCATCATGGACATCAATGCCGCCGATGAGGTGTTGCAGAGAGAAACTTCCCTCTGTTTTTGAGTACAGTCGAGGCAGCACGGCAAGATCCTGTTCGGCATCCAGTCCATTAAACAAAAAAAGTTTGTAATAGCCGCTGGCCTTGGTGACAGTTGCCAAGGTGGATAATTGGAATGCTTTGTGTGGTGCCCACGAGCCAAGAGCCTTGATGGATACCCAGCCGCTGTCCAGATCAAAGGGGTATTGCCAGGGAGTAAACAGTAATGACAGGCTGGCCTCCTCCCGGTTCAGGTCAAGAGGTCTGTCGGTACGCAGGTTGAAAGAGCCGGCAGCAGCGTCAATGTTATGCTTAACGTTGGCCTTGATCTTGCCGGGGATGGTTTCAGGCGACACCTGCAGTCCTCCACTGAACAGGTTGTCTTTGAGTTGGATAGTCGCGGACAGATCCTTCAAGGGCATTTTCAGGGTCTTGTCCTGGAACACAGCAGAAGGTGTTTCAATTTCAGAGGACAGTATGGCCCCGGACCCGGAATTCTCCAGGCTGGTTAGCCTGCAGAGCAGTGGACCGGTGCTGTAGCTGCGCTGCCCCTCTGCTATCAGCAGGGGACGGACGTGGATGGTGTTGGCCGCCACAGACCAGGAGCGTTTATGAAAGAACAGCTGCAGGGCCTTTTGGGGCTGGAGTTGGATGTTGGCGATGTGCAGCTTGCCTGTTGATAGTCCCTTGATCTGAATGTCTTGCTGTTGTGTAAAGTCGATGAGTAACCGGTTTTCAAGCCATCTGTAATTTCCGGCAAGCTCCATGGATAGTTCTTCAATTCCGGTCTTCCCGATGACAAGTTCCTTGGCATGGAGCTTTGCATCCCGGTCAAGGAGTATCGTCTTGTCTGTAACTTCTCCCGTCAATCCGACCTGGGCGGAAGAGGCACTGAACCCAGGCATGGCAGGCACTGTTGCCCGGGCGGTTGCCGTAAATGATTTGTTTTTGCTGTCGGAGAAATGGAGATCCAGTGTTCCCTCCAGTTTGCCGGTGATTTCAGGTAATGGCTGCTGGAGGTACGGTTTAAGAAAGCGGTGCAATGGGGCAGCCTGCAACAGGTAACTGCCGCTGATACGTTGATCGCTGATGGTAAGTTCCGTATTCAGAAATTTCTGTTCTTTTTTCTGTCCGCTGAAGATCAGTGAAACTTTTTTTGAGTTTGGGGTACCGTTCATCTTGAGATGAAGTTGATGCTCCTTGTTGTCAAGCAAGGTGAATTCAGCCTGCACATTAGAGGTGGCCGGTACCGGTAACGGTATTGTGAAATTTCCGTTCATGTGGCCGTCGATCTCAGGTAATACGGTTGTCTTCACGCTCTGCAGGACAAGATCACGAACCGGCTTCAACTGCAGGGCAACTGTCCCCGCCAATTCATCGGCTTTCAGCGCAAGCCTGGCCTGTAAAATTTGATCCTGGCCCTGTCGGCCAATAATATTGGCTGTGGCATGGACCGAATCAGCGCTCAGCAGGTCAATCGTGACCAGTGTATTCTCGTGCATCTGCATGGAAATTGCCGCCGTAATAGCCGTGCCCGTGATGCTCACGTCAAGCTGTATATCCCCGGCAGTAAGCTGCGGCGGCAGGTC